>Ga0163144_10013865_pt1 | contig 16779 bp, 15 predicted proteins | sample OliLak19BULKMAT1_FD_123175 | JGI IMG/M metagenome (GOLD analysis project Ga0163144, IMG submission 123175) | Freshwater microbial mat bacterial communities from Lake Vanda, McMurdo Dry Valleys, Antarctica - Oligotrophic Lake LV.19.BULKMAT1 | ecosystem: Environmental > Aquatic > Freshwater >... | reverse complement strand
TGGGCGACGCCTATGCCCACCTGAAGTTCATCGGTCACAACGCCGCCGCCGCACCGCTGTTGAAAGCAGCGGGGGCGGAACCCGATGCCGGCGTGCTGGCGCTGGACGGCAAGGCCGGACCAAAGGGCTTCGTGAACGCGGCGAAGGCGCTGCGCCTGTGGGAGCGCGAACCGAACGTCCGCATAATCGCCTGATCGGTCGCCGCCGCCTGTACGCGCAGGCGGCGGCACCACTTTCAAAACACATATGTGGAACTTGGGCCGCCAATCTTGCGGGCCCGAAAGCCTCTCCCTAGGCTGAAATCAACGAACAAAGCCGGGAGGAAAACCAGTGACCCAGGCCGCGCCATGGGCCAAGAACGATGTCACCACGGTGCCGTTCTGGATCTTCACCGACCCCGAAATCTACCGCCGCGAGCAGGAGCTGATTTTCCAGGGCCCGTTCTGGTCCTATGTCGGGCTGGAGGCGGAGGTGCCGAATCCCGGCGACTTCATCCGCACCGAGATCGGCGACAAGCCCGTCATCGTGGTGCGCGACGAAACCGGCGAGATCAACGTGCTGGTCAACCGCTGCGCCCATCGCGGCGTGGCGCTCTGCTACCACGACCATGGCAATGCCAAGGAACTGGTCTGTCCCTATCACCAGTGGACCTACGACCTGCGCGGCAAGCTGCTGGGCGTGCCGTTCCGGCGCGGCTACCAGGGCCAGGGCGGCATGACCGAGGACTTTTCGCCCGCCGACCATGGCTTGCAGAAGCTGAAAGTGGCGCGGCGCGGCGGCACCATCTTCGCCTCGTTCGACCATGCGGTGGAGGATTTCGAGACCTATCTGGGCCCCACCACGCTCCGCTATTTCGACCGCGTGTTCACCGGCCGGCCGCTTGCCGTGCTGGGCCACAGCCGCCAGCGCATCCCCAGCAACTGGAAGCTGATGGTCGAGAACATCAAGGACCCCTATCACGGCTCGCTGCTGCACGTTTTCCTGGTCTCGTTCGGGCTTTACCGGCTGGACCAGAAGTCGAAGGTGGAGATGGACGACACCGGCCGCCACGCCACGCTGTCGAGCACGCGGGGCGAGCAGGTGGCGAACGACGCGACGCAGCAGATGCGTTCGTTCAAGCCGGGCTTCAAGCTGGCCGATACCCGCCTGCTGGACGGGGTGAAGGAATTCAGCGGCGACGAGACAGTGGCGGTGCAGACCCTGTTCCCCAACCTCATCATCCAGCAGCAGACCAACACGCTGGCGATGCGCCAGATCGTAACGCGGGGGCCAAACGCCTTCGACCTGGTCTGGACCTTCTTCGGCTATGCCGACGACAGCGAGGAGATGCGCCGCCGCCGCCTGCGCCAGGCCAACTGGATGGGCCCGTCAGGCTTCGTCTCGGTCGACGACAGCGAGGTGCTGACGATTTCGCAGGACGGCATCGCCGCCTACCCGGACTCCTCCGCACTCTACAAGATGGGCGGCAGCCATATCCGCGACGAGCAGCACATGGTGACCGAGGGCGCGGTGCGCGGCTTCTACCGCTATTACCGCCAGGTCATGGGGCTGTGAGCATGGCGCCAGACAAGGTTGCGCTGCGCCTCGAGGTCGAGGATTTCCACACCGACTATTGTGCAGCACTTGACGAGGGCCGTTACGAGGCGTGGCCCGGCTTTTTCACCGAGGACTGCCTGTACCTGATCGTGCCGCGCGACAATTTCGACCGCGGCCTGCCCTTGGCCCTGATGCGCTGCGAAAGCCGGGGCATGTTGCAGGACCGCGTCGCCTCGCTGCGCGAAACGCTGTTCTACCTACCGCGCACCTTGCGCCACATGGTCAGCGGCATCCGCGCCACGGTGCAAGCAGACGGCAGCATCGCCGCCGAGGCGAACTACCTGATCCTGCAAACCGGGCACGACCGCAAGGCGGAACTGTTCAACTACGGCCGCTACATCGACCGCTTCGTGCGCGAGGATGGCGCACTCCGCCTGAAGGAGCGCACCTGCGTGTTCGATTCCGTCACCGTGCCAAGCTCGCTGGTGGTGCCGCTGTGAGCGGAACCGTTGCGTTCATTGGCCTCGGCAATATCGGCGGCCCCATGGCGGCGTGCGTGGCGCGGGCGGGCTGGACTTTGCACGCCTTCGACCTGAACGGGGCGGCGCTGGACCGTTTCGCGGCGGCGCACCCGAATGCGGTCAGATGCGCTTCTTCCGCCGACGCGGCGCGCGGCATGTCTGTCGTGGTGACGATGTTGCCCGACGGCAAGGCGGTGCGCGCCGCGCTGCTGGGCCCGGACGGCGCCGCGACCACCATGGCGCCGGGCGGCCTTGTGGTGGACATGAGCTCGGCCTCACCCGATGACACGCGGGCGCTGGGCGCCGACCTCGCCTCGCGCGGCCTGCACCTGATCGACGCGCCGGTGTCGGGCGGCGTGCGTTCGGCGGTGGTGGGCAAGCTGACCCTGATGGTGGGCGGCGAGGCGGCGCGGCTCGACGGTGTGCGGGCGCTGCTCGGCGCCATGGCGAGCAACATTTTCCACGTGGGTCCGCTGGGCTCCGGCCACGCCATGAAGGCGCTTAACAATTACGTCTCGGCCGCCGCCCTGGTGTCGACCTGCGAGGCGCTGGTGATCGGCCGCGAACTGGGGCTGGACCCGGCCGCCATGGTGGATGTGATGAACGTTTCCACCGGCCGCAACTCGGCCACGGCCGACAAGGCCAAACAGTACATCCTGTCCGGCACCTTCGGCTCGGGCGGCGCGCTGGCCATGCTGGCCAAGGACGTGCGTTTCGCCGCCGAACTTGGCCAGACCGCTGGCGCGAAGGCCGAACTGGCGCGCGGCATCGCCGCCCTGCTGACCCGGGCCGAGGCGGCATTGGGCCCCACGGCGGACCATACCGAGGTCTACCGGTTCGTCGATAAATAGACCTATAGACAGGCCCATTAGCCTGGCTTTAGCATTCTTCCACCGGACGGGGCGACAGAACCCCGCCGGCAAAGCCATCCAAGGTGGCGGGAGGAAGAATGAACCAAGCAACGCCGAGCGCCCGGGCCGGCGGCGAAACCGCGCCCTCGCGCGCCGAGCTGGTGGACCGCGCCCGCGCACTGGGACCCTTCATTCGCGACCATGCCGAGGCCACCGAGAAGGCCCGCCACATGCTGCCGGAAACCGAGCGGGCATTCACCGAGGCCGGCTTTTTCCGCATTGTGCAGCCGCGCGCCTTTGGCGGCTATGAACTGCCGATCGACGTGCTGATCGACGTGGCGGTGGAGATTGGCCGCCATTCCGGGTCCGACGCCTGGACCCTGGCGCTGGTCAGCCTGCACACCTGGGTGGCCGGCCTATGGCCCGAACAGGCGCAGCGTGAATTCTTCGCCGCTGGCGGCGAATTGCGCCTGCCCATTGCCCTGGCCCCCACCGGCAAGGTGGCGCAGGTCGATGGCGGGTGGCGGCTGACCGGGACGTGGGGCTATGCCTCGGGCGTCGACATCGCCAATTGGGTCGGCGTCGCCGGCATGGACCCGACGGTGCCGGCCGGCGCGCCGCCCCGCGTGCTGACCTTCATCGTGCCCAGGGCCGATGTGAAAGTGGTGGACGACTGGCATGTGCTGGGCCTGCGCGGCACCGGCAGCAAGACGGTCACGGTGACCGACCTGTTCGTGCCGGCGCACCGCGCCCAGTCGATGGCCGAGATGGAGAGCAAGGGCGCGCCCGGCCATGCGCTGAACCGTTCGCCGTGGTTTCGCGGCGTTCCGCGCGTGCCGATCTTCGCCTTGTGCGGCGTTTCCCCCGCCGTGGGCATCGCCCGCGGCATGCTGGACGATTGCATCGAGCGGGTAAAAACCAAGCGCAACCCGTATATGCAAAAAGGCCAGGCCGAGCAGGTCACCTCGCAGGTGCGCCTGGCGCGCGCCGCCGCCCTGGTCGATGCCGCCGAAGCGTTGCTGAAGGGCGACGCCGCCGCCTACATGGCGCTGGCCAGCGACCCCGCCGCCATCACCCTGGAGCGGCGCGCGCAGATTCGCATGCATACCGCGCAGATCCTGCAATTCTGCACCGAGGCGGTCGATCTTCTGTTCCTCGATGGCGGCACCAGCGCCATGTTCGACGGTTCGCCGCTGCAACGCGCGTTTCGCGACGTGCATGCGATCCACAGCCACATCGCCATGAACTACGACAACGCCTCGGAGAATTTCGGCCGGCTGCTGCTGGGCCTGCCATCCAATTCGCCGATGATCTAGAAAACTCATCAGGGAGAAACAAGCATGAAAAAAATCATCGTCGCGGCGACCGCCGCAATGGCTTGGAGCGGTGCGGCGCTGGCCCAGGGCGAGCCGATCCGCATCGCCACCATCACCAGCCTGACCGGCCCGGTGGCGCCATTCGCGCGGCAATCGGTCGAGGGCATGAAAATGGGTATTGAATACGCGACCCAGGGCACGATGACGGTGCTGGGCCGCAAGATCGAACTGATCCAGCTCGACGACCAGTCCAAGCCCGAAGTGGGCAAGGCGCTGCTTGAGGAGGCCTACAACGACAAGAAGGCCGACCTGGCGATTGGTGGCCTGCTGTCCAACGTGGCGCTGGCCATGCTGCCGGTGGCGCAGGACGCGAAAAAGGTGCTGATCGTCGAGCCGGCCGGCGCGGACTCGATCACCGGGTCGGCGTGGAACCGCTATATTTTCCGCACCGGGCGCAATTCGGCGATGGAATCGAGCGCCAGCGCATTGGCGATCGGCAAGCCCGGCGTGCAGGTCGCCACCCTGGCGCAGGACTATGCCTTTGGGCGGGAAGGTGTCGCCGCGTTCCGCACCGCGCTGGCCAAGACCGGCGCGACGCTGGTGGCCGAGGAATACACTGCCATGCAGACCACCGACTTCACCGCGCCGGCGCAGCGCCTGTTCGACGCGTTGAAGGACAAGCCGGGCGACAAGGTGATCTGGGTGCTGTGGGCCGGCGCGCTGAACGCGGTGGGCAAGGTGGCCGAGCTGGGGCCGGAGCGCTACGGCATCAAGCTGTCGTCGATCAGCCAGAACATGCCGGTGCTGCAAAGCTGGAAGCCGCTGGCCGGCCTGGAAGGCGCCGCGTTCTACTATTACGGCCACCCGAAAAACCCGGTCAACGACTGGCTGGTGGCCGAGCACCAGAAGCGCTTCAACAGCCCGCCGGACTTCTTCGCCGCCGGCGGCATGATCGCCGGCATCGCCGCAGTCGAAGGCATCAAGAAAGCCGGCGGGACCGACACCGAAAAGCTGATCGCCGCCATGGAGGGCATGAGCTGGGATTCGCCCAAGGGCAAGATCACCTTCCGCAAGGAGGACCACCAGGCCCTGCAAAGCATGTGGCACTTCCGCGTCAAGAACGACCCGGCCGTGGCCTGGGCGGTGCCCGAGGCGGTGCGCGAGATCACGGCGCAGGAGATGAACATCCCGGTGGGTACGAAGTAGCCTATGCTGAACCCTCCCCCTTTGACGGGGGAGGGTGCGAGCAAAGCGAGCGGGTGAGGGTGAAGCCGGAAACTGCGGCGCCAATCACCCTCACCCCGGCCCTCCCCCGTCGAGGGGGAGGGTGAAGAAATGAGGGCGAAATTGAACCCTCCCCCTCGATGGGGGAGGGTGGCGAGCGCAGCGAGCCGGAGAGGGTGCTGGTTGCCACCAAACACCCTCTCCCCGGCCCTCCCCCATCGAGGGGGAGGGAGAAGTTGACATGGACTGGGATCGACTTCTTTCCCCGACCCGCCTCCGCCGCCCCGGCACCACCTATGCCGATGGCCGCAGCGCGTTCCAGACGGACAACGACCGGATCATCTTCAGCCACGCCTTCCGCCGGCTGGCGAACAAGACCCAGGTCCACCCGCTCAGCGCCAACGACCATGTGCATACGCGCCTGACCCACAGCATCGAGGTGATGTCGGTCGGCCGCTCGCTCGGCAACCTCGTGGGCGCGAAATTGGCGGAGCGTGGCGCGCCGCCCGCTGTCACGCCCGAGGCGCTGGGCTATGCGGTGCAGGCGGCGTGCCTGGCGCACGACATCGGCAATCCGCCGTTCGGCCATGCCGGCGAGGAATCGATCCAGCTTTGGTTTACCCGCGCGTTCGCCGCCGGCGCCGGAAGCGACATGAGCGAAACCCAGCGCGCCGACCTCACCGGCTTCGAGGGCAATGCCCAGGGCTTCCGTCTGCTGACCCAGCTTGAGAACAACAAGTGGGAGGGCGGCCTCGAACTTACCCACGCCGTGCTTGGCACTTTCACCAAATATCCGCGCGCCGCCGGGCCGCGCCCGGCCGACAATTATGCCGGCGGCAAGAAGCACGGCTATTTCGACGCCGAGCGCGGTTACTTCGAGGAAGTGGCCAGCGCACTGGGTCTCACCCCTCGTACCACGCCGGGCCACTGGAGCCGCCACCCGCTGGCCTTCCTGGTCGAGGCCGCCGACGACATTTGCTACGGCGTGATCGACATCGAGGACGGCTACGAGCTGGGCTATATCCGCTACGACGAGGCGATGGCGCTATTGGAATCCATGTCCGGCCCGGTGCCGTTCCGCGCCGGCATGACCGAATGGGACAAGGTGCGGAAGTACCGGGCCTGGGCGATCCGCGCGCTGGTGGACGCGGCTGTGGCCGCGTTCATGGAGCACGAGGCGGCGCTGCTGGCCGGTACGTTCAATGCCGACCTGCTGTCGCAAACCGAACACGGCGCGCGCATCGATGCGGCGACCACTTTGGCGAAGGAAAAAATCTACTGGTCGGAGCGCAAGACCCAGTTGGAAATCGCCGGCAACGAAATCCTTTGCGGCCTGCTCGACCTGTTCGGCGCCTTGGTCGCCGACCTCGGCGCCGCCGGCTGGGACGAAGGCAAGCTCGTCGCCCGCTCGCAAAAACTCGCCCGCCTGGTGCCGAACGGCTTTGCCGACGTCACCGGCGAATACGACGCCTGGCTGCGCGTCACCGATTTCATCTCCGGCATGACGGACAGGTATGCGCTGGACCTGTACCGGAAGCTGAAGGGGATTGCGATTTGAGCTAGCGCCCCGTGCTTCGAGACGCTTCGCTCCTCAGCATGAGGCTACTGACGCAGTCAGCGTCGTCCTGAGGAGGCGCGCAGCGCCGTCTCGAAGGGCGAGGCTGCGCCGGGCGATTTCAGCCTTTTACGGCGCTGCTGGACAAGGATGGGCGGGGTCGCGCGGGTCGCAGACGGAGATTTTGCCGAGATAGTCGATCCATTCCCGCCCTTCTTCCGCCGAGAACGGCATTGTTGCGCCGCTGGCGTATGCCGGCCCACGCCAGGCACGCTGGATGACGTGAACGGCATCCTGCCCGCCGATCACCTTGATCATTGTGTATTCGCCGAACGTGGCGCCCTTGTACGTCGGACAGATCAGCACGCCCAACACCGACGGATAGCCATTCGCCGGCTCGCTGCGAAATGCCTTGGCGTCGCCGTTCTCGCACCGCGCCCGGGCCTTGAAGCCGTTGAACATGACGCTCAGAAATTGCTCCGCCGTCGCCTTGGTGCCGGTGACCGTCTGCGTGGTGGTCATGCGGCTCCACGCCTGCAAGGTTTGTCCCTTCGGAACATACTCCGTCATGGTGACGTTGGCGGCTTGTTGCACCACGCCCGCTTCCCATTCGCCGGCGGGCATGAGGAACAAGAGGCGTTCCTGGGTGGGCGGCGGCACTGTCTGCGCCATTGCGGCGACGGATTCCAACAGGCCCAGCAGGACAATCATGACGGCGACTTTAAGGGACATGGCGGCTACTCGCTATCCGGGAACGAACAAGGTTACCCCCCCCGCAAAAAGGTCCATGGGATTTTTCGTTCGCGATTTAGTCGCCGACAGCCCCCTCACCCCGACCCTCTCCCCCATTGCATGGGGGAGAGGGAGCGGAATAAAAAGCCCTCTCCCCACCTTTGCGGCGGGAGAGAATTGGGTGAGGGGGTAGTAGCGGCGGCCGGGCCTCAGCCCCGCCGCTGCACCATCAGTTGCTTGATCTCGGCGATGGCCTTGGCCGGGTTCAGGCCCTTGGGGCAGGTCTTGGCGCAGTTCATGATCGTGTGGCAACGGTACAGGCGGAACGGGTCCTCGAGGTCGTCGAGGCGTTCGCCGGCCATCTCGTCGCGGCTGTCGGCGATCCAGCGATAGGCCTGGAGCAGGATGGCGGGGCCGAGGTAGCGGTCGCCGTTCCACCAGTAGCTGGGGCACGAGGTCGAGCAGCAGGCGCACATGATGCACTCGTAGAGGCCGTCGATCTCCTTGCGCTCCTCTTCGGACTGCAGCCGCTCGCGGCTGGGCGCCGGGCTTTGCGTCTGCATCCACGGCTTGATCGAGGCGTATTGCGCGTAGAAGTTCGTCAGGTCCGGCACCAGGTCCTTGATGACCGGCAGGTGCGGCAGCGGATAGATTTTCACGTCGCCGGAAACATCCTCGCACGCCTTGGTGCAGGCCAAGGTGTTGGTGCCGTCGATGTTCATGGCGCACGAGCCGCACACGCCCTCGCGGCACGAGCGCCGGAAGGTGAGGGTCGGGTCGATCTCGTTCTTGATCTTGATCAGCGCGTCCAGAACCATCGGGCCGCACGCGTCCATGTCCACCTCGTAGGTATCGACATGGGGGTTCTGGCCGTCGTCCTGGTTCCAGCGGTAGACGCGGAACCGGCGGATGTTCTTGGTGCCGGCCGGCGCCTTGTGGGTGACGCCTTCCTTGACCTTCGAGTTCTTCGGCAGGGTGAATTCGGCCATGACTGAAACCCCTTAGTACACGCGCGCCTTGGGCGCGATGTACTCGATATCCTTGGTGAGCGTGTAGGTGTGCACCGGGCGGTAGTCGATTTTCGTCTGCGCCTTGCCGTCGAGCCAGGTGAGCGTGTGCTTCATCCATTCCTGGTCGTCGCGGTTCGGGAAATCCTCGCGCGCATGGGCGCCGCGGCTTTCCTTGCGGTTGGCGGCGGCGTTCATGGTGACGGTGGCCTGGCCCAGCAGGTTTTCCAGCTCCAGCGTTTCCACCAGGTCGGAGTTCCACACCAGCGAGCGGTCGGTGACCTTGAGGTCGGGCACCATGGCGTTCACCTCGGCGATCAGCTTCACGCCCTCCTCCAGCACCTCGCCGGTGCGGAACACGGCGCAATTGTTCTGCATCGTGCGCTGCATCTTGTCGCGAATCTGCGCCGTGCCGGTGCCGCCGTTCGAATTGCGGAGGCGATCGAAGCGCGAGACGATGGCGTCCTCGACACCCGACGACACGTTCTTGTGCGCGGCGCCGGGCTTCACCGTCCTGGCGGCCTGGATGGCGGCGGCGCGGCCGAACACCACCAGGTCGATCAGTGAGTTGGAGCCGAGCCGGTTGGCGCCGTGCACCGAGACGCAGGCGGCCTCGCCGATCGCCATCAGGCCAGGCACCACAGTGTCGGGATTGCCGTCCTTGAGGGTCACGACCTCGCCCCAATAGTTCGTCGGAATGCCGCCCATGTTGTAGTGCACGGTGGGCAGCACCGGGATCGGCTGCTTCGTTACATCGACGCCGGCGAAAATGCGCGCGCTTTCCGAAATGCCGGGCAGGCGTTCGTGCAAAATCTTCGGGTCGAGATGGTCGAGGTGCAGGAAGATATGGTCGTTCTTCGGGCCGGTGCCGCGGCCTTCGCGAATCTCGATGGTCATGGCGCGGCTGACCACGTCGCGCGACGCCAGGTCCTTGGCCGAGGGCGCGTAGCGCTCCATGAAGCGCTCGCCCTTCGAGTTCACGAGATAGCCGCCCTCGCCGCGCGAACCCTCGGTGATGAGGCAGCCCGAGCCGTAGATGCCGGTCGGGTGGAACTGCACGAATTCCATATCCTGGAGCGGCAGGCCGGCGCGCAGCACCATGCCGCCGCCGTCGCCGGTGCAGGTATGGGCCGAGGTGGCGGAGAAATAGGCGCGGCCATAGCCGCCGGTCGCCAGCACCACCTGGTGGCTGCGAAAGCGGTGCAGACTGCCATCGGCCAGGTTCCAGGCCATGACGCCACGGCACTCGCCATCCTCCATGATGAGGTCGAGGGCGAAGTACTCGATGAAGAACTCGGTCTCGTACTTCAGCGACTGCTGGTAGAGCGTGTGCAAAATCGCGTGGCCGGTGCGGTCGGCGGCGGCGCAGGTGCGCTGGGCGGCCTCCTTGCCGAAATTCTTGGTCATGCCGCCGAAGGCGCGCTGGTAAATCTTGCCCTCCTCGGTGCGGCTGAACGGCACGCCGAAATGCTCCAGCTCGATCACCGCCGGAATGGCCTCGCGGCACATGTATTCGATGGCGTCCTGGTCGCCCAGCCAGTCCGACCCCTTGACGGTGTCGTACATATGCCAGCGCCAGTCGTCCTGGCCCATATTGCCGAGTGCGGCGGAAATGCCGCCCTGCGCCGCCACGGTGTGGCTGCGCGTCGGGAACACCTTGGAAATGCAGGCGGTCTTGAGGCCGGCGGCGGCCATGCCCATGGTGGCGCGCAGCCCGGCGCCGCCGGCGCCGACGACGACCACGTCGTACTCATGCTCGATAATCTGATAGGCGGACGCCACTTCCCTCAGCCTCCCGCGATGGCCATGAACAGCACCGCGAGGGCGCAGGACAGGCCGATGATGATGATTGCGAAGGTCATGGCCAGCAGGCTGACGATCTTGGTCCATTCGTGATGGACGTAATCCTCGATCACGACCTGCAACCCGAGCTTCAGGTGCCAGAACAGGGCGACGATGAGCAGCAGCGACACGGCGGCCACGAACGGCTTGCCCATGAAGGCGGTGACCGTGCCATAGGGCTCGTTCGCCAGCATGATGAGGAACGACACAAACAGCAGCACCAGCGGCACCAGGGCCACGGCGGTCACGCGCTGCATCCACCAGTGCGACACGCCTTCCTTGGCGGAGCCGAGGCCGCGAACCTTGCCGAGCGGGGTGCGGAAACCGGAATCCATGCTCACATCCCCCGCATGGAATAGGCGAGGCACCAGCTTGCCACCGTCAGCACCGAGGCGGATATCAGGACTGCGACGCCGGTCACGGTGACGGTCTTGAGTTCGAAGCCCCGGCCGGCGTCCCAGAACAGGTGGCGGATGCCGTTACACAGGTGAAAGAACAGCGCAAAGGTGAACCCCAGCAGGATCAGCCGGCCCAGGATCGAACCCATGAAGCCGTGCACCTGGGCATAGGCGGCCGGGCCCGAGGCCGCCGCCACCAGCCACCAAGCGAACAGCAAGGTGCCGACGCCCAGGGCGCAGCCGGTGGCGCGGTGCATGATCGACATGAACGAGGTGATCTGCGGCTTGTAGATTTGCAGGTGCGGCGACAATGGCCGCTGGACATTGGTTTTTTGCGCTGAGGCCATGGAAGGTCCGGAAAACCCTTGGGAAAACAGCCGGAATCGGGCGACTCAGCCCGGCACCGAATTTGGCCGGATACTAGTCCGCCAGCCCCTCAAGTCAACGATTTGCAAGGTTGCGAGGCGTTCGCAGAAAGCGGTGGAGGAAGCCTTAGAATTGATCGGGCAGGCCATCGGCAATCCTCGTGGCATCGGCGCGCATGATGGCAATAAGAGGCGCGAAGTCCGGGTGGCGCCAGGCATCGACCGGGACAGTCAATGAATGGGCACGCCAAATTGCTTCCTTTGCTTCGGCGCCGACGCGCAGGCCATGCCACGCATATTGCCGTCGGCGGCCCTGCTCGGGCTCGTCAATCATAAACATGGCGGCAACCGCTCCGCCGCTCTCGCCATGCCATGACTTGATTTCGGCATCTTCATGCTCTTCCCGCAAATTCTCCTCGATCATGTTGACCAGGGTCCGCATTGAAGCGGCAACATCGTCGGTCAGATTTATGTGATTTACCCCGGCCGTCAGGCGATAGCGGCCGGCGGGGTCAGCGGCATGCCATTGGCCTTCGTCCACCTGCGACCACGACCATTCCAACGGAAGCCACAAGGTGACAAGGAAAGTGTCGCCGACCAACTTGTGCCGCGCCCAGCCCGGCCGGTCTGGTGGCAATTCCCGCTCGGCCTGCGCGGCAGCCCCTTCCAGGATTTGCCGATTGCGTTCTTCCTCGGTGATAAAGCTAAGCCGCTCAATCTGCGCGTCAAAGAATTCCGCCAATGCATGGGCGGCCGGCGACTGCGCATAATCGTCCGCTGTGGCATAGGCGATACGGAACAAGGCGCATTCCGGATTTACGTTCAACAAGACGTACCATCGCCGCACATAGTCCAATCGATTATTTATCTCACCGTGAAATGCGGCGTGAACGACGATGCGATCGGATGTGGAGCGCACTTTTATCTCGCCTTCCAACGGCAGCGTACTCAGCAGCTTCTGAAACTTGGCGGCGAAAAAGCGTATCCGATCCATACCGCCAAGATCGGTATCCACCGGTTCCTCGTCAGCCAGGCCAACCGCGCTAATGAAACTGTTGTCCACCTCGGCCAGGAACTGTCCGTCCGGACTGATGCAAATCCACATTCCGTTATCGGTTTTGTCGTAAGACCAGTCGAATGGCAGCAGGAACTTGACCTTTCCGGTCTTGCCGTCCAGTTCGACTTCCTGGCATCCGACGTCATCGCCCCCATGCCAGCCTTGGCCATTAATCTGTCCGACAAGGCGGTCGGCTTGGCGAGCGAAATGGCCGCGAATGCGAAGCAGTTCCGGCCATTCCGGGTCGGCCGCCAAGGTCAGGTTCAGCAATCGCAGGCCGGCGCGGCCCATGTCGAGAAACCGCATCCAGTGAAAGTAGGCGCAGGCGCCGCTTTCATCGTCGCCGAGATACGTTTGGTCCAGGTGAATGGCCCCGCCGTGATCCCGCAGACGCTGCTCCAGATCGCTGTAAGCGGCGGGCTGTTCCGCTTGCTTAAACCTCTCCTCAGCGGCCCGCCGCATCCATTCACGATTGGTCGCACTGTTGCTGTCTTGTCTGCCAGGCAATGGTATGTGATGGAGATAGACATAGACCGTCGCCAAGTCGTCCGGGCTGTCGATGGCCCAGGTATTCGCGGCCTTCTCGTCGATTTCGGGCAGCCAGCCCTCGGGCAAAGCCAGACGCAACCGGCCAAACGGCGCCTCAAGCAGCACATCGCGCATATCCGCCGCGCCGCCGTCCACTGCCTTCAGCATCGCCGCAGCCCTAGAAGTCGTCGGACAGGCCGGGAATGAAGCCGGCGAGTTGGCGGCGGAAGCCCGCAATCAACGCGCGGCCTTCCGTATTCTCGTCGCTGCCTTGAGGCAGCCGCAGGACTTCATGGCGCATATGCACTTCGCGCCGGTCCGGCCGGCCCAGCAACATCGCCCACACGGAGTAATGCATGATGTTCGCGCCATTGTCGCCATCGAACGAAGCGGCGACCAGGGCCTGGCCGGGGCTGCGCCAGATGCGGCAGGGAACCTCGCCATGTTTCTTTTTGACAAGGTCGACCATGGCGTTGGTCAGGCGCCGCACCGAAGCATCGGTGTCATCGACCTCATCGACCAACTCCACAGTCACGGTTATCTCGCTGTTTCCATCGGGCGCCTCGGCAAGCCAGGAGTTTTCGTTGCGCCGCGACCACATCCACGCCTGCGGCATGGCTTGCGAAAAGGCGTAGGCTTCGGTCTCGGCGGGCAGCCGCTGCCAGCCCGGCTCCAGCGGCGGCAGGGGCGCGTCGGGGGCGGCGGTGCCAGCGTGCTGGGGCCGAGCATTGCCGCTGCCGAAGTCGAGGGCATCGACCTGCCCGCCATAAAAATCGTGCAGCGCCAGCGAGCGCGCCGAGTGCGCCACGGCCAGCGGACAGGCGTAGGTGACGCGAAACAGCAGGCACCTTTCTTTCACCAAGCAGAAGGCATACCAGCGCCGGACATATTCCGGATTGTCCTTCGCCGCGCGGAAGGCGCCGTGAACGACGACGCGGTCGCCCCTGTCGGCCACCGCCACATCACCATCCAGGTCCTGTGTCCGCATGAACGCAACTGCCCGCGACGCCATGGCTTGAATTAGCCCGCTGCCCGCAAGCCTGTCGCCACTATCATCCTCGGCGACGTGGCTTATGAAGGAGGAATCGACCTCGGCGACCTCACTGCCACCGGGGCTGGTACAAATCCACATCAGGTCGCGGCCTTCCTCAACCGACCAGTCCAACGGCAGCAAAAAGGTGCAGGGCCCACTGTTGCAGCCGAACTCGACCGTCCGGCAGGCCACGTCGTCACGGCCTAACCAGCCATCGCCATTGATCTGGCCGGCCAGACGGTCCGCCTGCCGCTCGAACAGGTTGCGCAACGCCGGCAAGGTCGGCAGTTCCGGGTCGGCTGCTAGCGTAATTCGCAGGCTGCGAACACCGGCATCCGCCATGTCCAGGAAACGGCCCCAGACGAAGAAAATGCTTTCGCTGTCACCATCGGGAGCGATGCAGGTGGTTTCGCTGTGCACGGCGCGGCCAAGGTCTTTTCGATGTACCTCTACCGCTCGATTCCCGGATTCCTGCGCATGTGCCATTGAGCGGCGCGCCAGTTCAAGCATAAGCCCACGATTGTCGCCGACAAAGCCGCAGGAGCGGCGCACGCCATCGGTCGGGTCGAGCTTGATGTAAACGGTGGCGGAATGATCCGGTGCGTCGGCGACCCATTCGTCGTCATAACCGTCGCGAACGTGCGGCTCCCACCCTTCGGGCAGCATGACCCGCAATTGGGCGACCGGCGACTCTAGCGCCACGTCACGGCTGGGAATTTCTTCATTTTTAACGGGTTTAGCCATATCCCCTCCACACCTTAGAAGTGCAGAGTATCGTTCCTGTTTTGTGCCGGCAAGCCGGCTTCTATTCCTTGGCACTTACCGCCGGGGCCGCGTCCAGCCTGTCATGCAGGTCGGTGATGAGAGCGTACTTCACCTCGGTCACCGACCATTCGCGGTAGAAGTTCACCAGTTCGTTCCACGGGTCGTTGATGCGGTCGAGGCCCGACAGGAAGGCGACGATGGTGCCAAGCTCGGTCTGGCCGTTGAGCACCAGCCAGCCGCCGGTCACCAGCACGCCGACGATGCTGAACTGGTACAGCAGGTTCATCAGGAAGTTCATGCCGAACTTGAAGCCGTAAATCTGCAGGTTGAGGCTGTAGACCTTCTTGATGCGGCGCATGAAGGTGGGGCGGCCGGCATCGTGCTCGGGCTTGTCGTTGTCGGTGATGATGTCGTTGCTGACCTGGCGCAATATGCCGATGCGGTCGCGGGCGCGCCGGTTGGTCGCCAATTGCAGCAGCGGCACGAACACCAGTTGCGGCACGAACAGGATCACCACGACCAGCGCCATCCACGGCTGGATGAAAATCATGTAGCCCAGCGCGCTGAGCAAGATGCCCGCCTCGAGCAGCGGTTCGGAAAACGCGCTCCCGACAAAGCCGCCCACGGCGTCGGATTCGGCCACAACCACGGAAACCTCGACGCCCTGGATGTTGGCCATATCGCCGCCGGCCGCCTGGTAGGCGGCGACCTTGTCGAAGGTTGCCTTGCGCAGCGCCAGTGCCGCCCGCTCGCTGACGCTGCCGCGATAGACGTTCATGGCGTACTTCACCAGGCCGGCCAGCAGCACCACGCCGGCATAGGCGCCGCCGAGGTAGAGGATGCGCTCCCACTCCCTGGCCTCGATCGCGCCGTTGACGATGCGGCGCTGCAATTCCAGCGGCACGGTGCCGAGCAGGAACACCGCGACCGCCAGCAGCGACAGGAAAACCTGGTCGCGGGCGCTCAGGTTCCAGACGAAGCGGTAGATTTTGAACGGCTGGACGGGCACCTTGGACGGATCGGGCCTGGCCCGAACCGCCTTTTTACCCACCGATGGTGCTGCCATGCCTGATTCCGCCCGTCCCGTGGCGCTTGTCGCCACAGACGTAACGCCCAAAGCCTCGTCTTATCCCCCTGAATTCGCGGCTAAATTGAACGGAAGGGAAAAGCGCGCCCTGGGCGACCGTTTCGGCCTGAAGAATTTCGGCGTGAACCTGACCCGCCTGCCGCCCGGCGCCCAGTCGGCGCTGCGCCACGCGCACGGCAGGCAGGACGAGTTCGTCTACATCCTGGAAGGCCATCCGACGCTTTTGACCGATGCCGGCGAAACCCCGCTCGGTCCCGGCATGTGCGCCGGCTTCCCCGCCGCGTCAGGCGACGCGCATTGCCTGGTGAACCGCAGCAAGGCCGACGTGGTGTACCTGGAAATCGGCGACCGCACGGCCGGTGAAAGCGTGGTCTATCCCGACGACGATGTGACGGCGGTCCTCGGCCCCGACGGCAAGTGGCGCTACGCCAAAAAGGACGGCACGCCGTACTGAAGCGCCCCCTCACCCAACCCTCTCCCCCATTGCATGGAGGAGAGGACTTTCCTTTTGCTCCCTCTCCCCTACGCAGTGGGGGAGAGGGTCGGGGTGAGGGGGTGCAAGCAGCGATCTAGACAGAAGCCCTTCGCGGGATCAGCACCCAATAATCCAGGTCCAGCACGACTTCGGCCGGGTATTCGCCGGCGCCGTCCTTGTCGGGGAAGTCGGTGGCGGGCAGGTTTTTGCTGACCAGCGTGCGCACGCGCAAGCCGCCGATGTCGGCATGGCCGGCGAGTTCCGCCTTGGCCATGATTTCCGACCACGCATAAAGCGTGTCGCCGGCCATGGTCGGGTTGACGTGGCGGCCGGCATTGATCGCCGCCATGAGGCAGGCGTTGCCCAGGCCGTTGAACGTCAGCGCGCGGGCCGTGCTGATGACATGGCCGCCATAGACCAGACGGCGGCCCAAGCGGCCCTCGGCGGCGGCATGCTGGTTGAAGTGCACCTTGGCGTTGTTCTGGTA
>Ga0163144_10013863_pt1 | contig 16781 bp, 15 predicted proteins | sample OliLak19BULKMAT1_FD_123175 | JGI IMG/M metagenome (GOLD analysis project Ga0163144, IMG submission 123175) | Freshwater microbial mat bacterial communities from Lake Vanda, McMurdo Dry Valleys, Antarctica - Oligotrophic Lake LV.19.BULKMAT1 | ecosystem: Environmental > Aquatic > Freshwater >... | reverse complement strand
AGGACGGTTTGCAGGATGCCGCCGTTGCGGTAGTACATGATCTCGACGGCGGAATCGAGGCGGCAGCGGGTCTGGAAGGTGATGACCTGCCCCTTCTTCTCGCCCTGCGTGAGTGTTGCGCGGACGGTGACCTCGCAGCGGGGCTCCATCTGGTTGGGGAGCTCGATATCGAACCGGTCCGTGCCGCAGAGGCCAAGGGTCTGGACGTTCTGGCCGGGGAGGAAGGTGAGCGGGAGCACGCCCATGCCGACGAGGTTGGAGCGGTGGATGCGCTCGAAGCTCTCGGAGATGACCGCCTTGACGCCCAGCAGCATGGTGCCCTTGGCGGCCCAGTCGCGGGAGGAGCCCATGCCATAGTCCTTGCCGGCAAGAATGATGAGCGGGGTGCCATCCTTCTTGTAGTTGGCTGCCGCATCGAAGATGGTGTTGATCTTGCCCGCTCCGGTGGAAGAGAAGTCCTTGGTCCACCAGCCTTCCTTGATCTTGCCCAGCTCGTCTGCGAGCTTGTTCTTGACGCGGACATTGGCGAACGTGCCGCGGGTCATGACGCGGTCGTTGCCGCGGCGTGAGCCGTAGCTGTTGAAGTCGGAGCGGCGGACGCCCTTGGTGATGAGGTATTGGCCGGCCGGGGAGGCTTCGGCAATGTCGCCCGCGGGGGAGATGTGGTCGGTGGTGACAGAGTCGCCAACATGGACGAGGCAGCGTGCAGCGCGGATCGAGGGAAGCGGTCCCTCGGGGGCGTTGGCGGGCATGTTCTCAAAGTATGGCGGGTTCTGGATGTAGGTCGAGTCGTTGTTCCAGGCGAAGAGCTCGCTCTTGCTGATGGGCACGGCATTCCAGGTCGGGTTGCCGGTGAAGACATTGCCGTACTGGGTCTTGAACTGCTCGGGCGTGAGGCAGGAATCGCGCAGCGTGGTGACTTCCTCGTGCGTGGGCCAGATGTCCTTGAGGTATACCGGGTTGCCGTCCTTGCTCATGCCGAGCGGCTCGTTGACGAGATCGACATCCACGGTGCCCGCGATCGCGTAGGCGACGACGAGGGGCGGGCTTGCGAGGTAGTTGGCCTTGACGGCGGGGTGGATGCGGCCTTCGAAGTTGCGGTTGCCCGAGAGGACGCTGGCGACGACAAGGTCGCCCTGCTTGATGGCGTTCTCAACGGGTTCGGGAAGTGGTCCGGAGTTTCCGATGCAGGTTGTGCAGCCATAGCCGACGGTGTGGAAGCCGAGCGCTTCGAGGTCCTCGGTGAGGTTGCCCTTGTTGTAGTACTCGGTGACGACCTTGGAGCCCGGGGCGAGAGAGGTCTTCACCCAGGGCTTGCGGGTGAGCCCGAGGGCGCGGGCCTTGCGCGCCACGAGGCCCGCGGCGATCATGACGTCGGGGTTGCTGGTGTTGGTGCAGGAGGTGATCGCCGCGACAACGACGTCGCCGTTGTAGAGGCGGAACTTGCGGCCGTCGAGCTCGACCATGCAACCGCCAAGATCGGGAGCGGGGGCTGGAGTGGCGCTGGGCGCGGCGGGCGGATTGACTTTGGTGCCGGCAGTCTCGCCGCCCTCGCTTGCCCAGCGATCAACGTTGATCGCCTCGCGGTTGTTGGCTTTGCCGAAGGAATCGACGAGTTCGCGCCGCCACATGCTCTTCATCTGGGTGAGCATGACGCGATCCTGCGGACGCTTGGGTCCGGCGAGAGCCGGCTGGATCGAGCCGAGGTCCAGTTCGACTACATCGGTGAACTCGGGTTCGGGGGTCGACGCATCGAGCCAGAACATGTTGGCCTTGCAGTACGCCTCGGTAAGGTTGGCTTCGGCCTCGCGTCCGGTGAAGCGGAGGTAGGCAACGGTTTTGGCATCGACGGGGAAGAAGCCCACGGTTGCGCCGTATTCGGGGGCCATGTTGGCGATGGTGGCGCGGTCTGGCACGCTGAGCGCGGCGACGCCGGGGCCGAAGAACTCGACAAACTTATCGACGACACCCTTGGTGCGCAGCATCTCGGTCACGCACAGCACCATGTCGGTCGCGGTGGTGCCTTCGGGCAGCTTGCCGCTGAGTTTGAAGCCGATGACCTCGGGAGGGAGCATGTAATACGGCTGGCCGAGCATGACGGCTTCGGCTTCGATGCCGCCGACTCCCCAGCCGACGACGCCCAGGCCGTTGATCATGGTGGTGTGGCTGTCGGTGCCAACGCACGAGTCGGGATACACGACCGGGTTGCCGCCGTCGGTATCCGCCTTGGTCATTACGCCGGGGGAGAGATACTCAAGGTTGACCTGATGGACGATGCCGGTGGCGGGGGGGACTACGCGGAAGTTGCGGAGGCTCTGCTGGCCCCACTTGAGGAACTCGTACCGCTCCCGGTTGCGATCGAACTCCTTCTCGGAGTTGATGGTGAGAGCGACCTTCGACGCGTAGGCATCGACCTGAACGCTGTGATCGATGACCAGGTCGCACGGGACGAGCGGGTTGATCACTCCGGGGTCGCCGCCGAGTTTCTTCATGGCGTCGCGCATCGCGGCGAGATCGACGACACAGGGGACGCCGGTGAAGTCCTGCAGCACGACGCGTCCGGGCATGAAAGGGAGCTCTGCCTTGGCAGGATTTTTGGCGTTCCAGTTGGCCATGCCCGCGACATCATCCGCCGTGACGACAAAGCCGTCGACATTTCGGAGCATGGCTTCCAGCAGCACGCGGAGGGAGAAGGGCAGACGCGAGATGGGCTTGCCGATCCGCTGCTCCTCGAGCGCGGCGAGGCGGGCGTAGGTGTAGGGTTTGCCGTTGGCGGTGAGGGTTGCGCGGGAGTTGAAGGGATCGTTCTTGTGGCCGGCCATGGTGGATCTCCGAGGTGGGTGGACTGCAAGAACGGTAGCGGGGACCGCGCATGAGTCGAATCAATCAAAGCGCAATGATTGATAACTATTGCTTATCAAGATCGTCGTGGTGCGGAGCGGCCGGGCGCCTGGGCGGGCGTTCGATGAACGTCCGCGTCTCGGCGTGAAAGCGTCGCATGCCGATGCACCAGATGGCGATGCCGGTGCCGGCGATGAAGACGGCGACGAGTGACCAGAAGAACCAGTCGATGCCGCCATCGAACAGATGCATTTTGATGGCCCCGGCGGCAAGCGAGCCGCCCCCCGTCATCAGGCCGAGAAGCACTTTGGGATCACGCTTTTTCTTCTGTGCCACAGGGAAGAGTATCGGCCGGAATCGGTGTCAGGTGCGCGGGGAAAATGCCACCGCGGTCTACGAACGGAAGAGTGGGCGTCATCGCGACACGCTGGCGCGGCTGAGTTGCAGCAGCACGCGTTCAAACTCTGCGACGGCGGGGCTGGGGGCGCGGCCGCAGGGGCGAACGATGGCCAGCGAGCGGGAAAGCTTTCCGTCGCGACAAACCACGCCTTCGCCGGGCTTGAGCGCGAAGCGAGAAACAAAGCCGACTCCGATGCCCGCGGCGACCATCTGTTTGATCGATTCGATGGATCGGAGTTCCATGACGACCTTGAGCGCGACGCCCGCGGTGGCGGCCGCGCCGTCGAGCAGGTCCCGCACTGCGGTTCCCGCCTCGAATGCGACGATGGGTTCGTGGGCGATTTCCGACCATTTAAAGGTGCCGCCGCCGGTGCGGCCGGACTTTGTGGAGCGCTCGGGCGGGCGGATGAGACGGAGTTCGTCTTCGACAAGCGGGATGCGCAGCAGGTCGCTGGTGTCGGTGCCTTTGAGGGGAAGGGTGACGATGCCCAGATCGAGCTCGCCGGAAGAGACCGCCGCGGCGACCGCGCTGCTGCCGGCCTCGCGCACGTAGAAGCGGAGGCCCGGGTGTGCCCTTCGCATGGCGGAGACGACGCGGGGGAGGAGGTAGCTTGTGGCGGTTGCGCCGCCGCCGATGCGGATCGAGCCGCGTTCGAGGCCCATGACCTGGCGCACGGCCGCAACAGCAGCATCGGCGCGCCGCACGGCATCCTCTGCATGAATCAGGAAGGCGCGACCAGCCTCAGTTGTTTCAACGCCGCGGCTGGTGCGGGCGAGGAGTTCCGCCCCGACCTCGGCTTCGAGCTTTCGGAGCATGGCGGAAAGTGCGGGCTGGGTGATGCCCAGGTGCCGGGAGGCCCGGGTCATGTGGCGGGCGTGGGCGATGGCGATGAACTGGCGGAGGGTGGTGAGTTCCACGGTGTCAGCGTATCCGCATCGTGCGGGACACCCCTCCACTGATCGTGTATCCTCCCCCCATGCTGCGATCGTCGTTCTCCTTCATCTGTGGTTGTGCGGCTGTACTGGTCTGGAGTGCTGCCGCGAATGGGCAGTCCAACGAGCTGCGCCTCGACGACGCCGGGCAGTGGGAGCAGACCGATGCACCGATACCGGGGAGCACCGGGGCGTTGCTGGCGGATGCGCGGCGTGCGCTGGCGGAGGATCGGCCGGGGGCGGCCCGTGTGATCCTCGAACCGTGGATCAAAGCCAACGAGCGGACCGGCGATTCGCACGTGCCACAGGCGCTGCTGCTCCGGGGCGATGCGCTGACGGCGCTGGGAGATGAGTACAACGCGCTGTATGACTATGAGCGGATCATCAAGGAGTTCACAGCGACCGAGAGCTTCACCACCGCGGTGGAGCGCGAGCTGAACATCGGGGTGAACTACCTGAACGGCATGGATCGCAAGTTCTTCGGGCTTCGGATCCTGAACTCGGAGGATATCGGCGAGGAGCTGCTGATCCGTGTGCAGGAGCGCATGCCGGGGAGCCGCGTTGCGGAGCGGGCGGGTATCGAGCTTGCGGATTACTACTACCGGGCGCGGCAACTGGAGTTGGCCGCGGAGGCATACGACCTGTTTGTGCAGCTCTATCCCCGCAGCCAGTATGCGACGAAGGCGATGGAGCGACGGATTTATGCAACGATCGCTCGCTACAAGGGGCCGCGGTATGACGGCTCGCCGCTGCTGGATTCGCAGGTGCTGGTGAGGCGGTTCGCGTCGCTGTATCCGGCACAGGCGCAGGCCGCGGGGCTGAATGACGCACTGGTGGCTCGGCTTGACGATTCTGCGGCGGATGAGATGCTCGAATCGGCGCGGTGGTATCTCCGCAACGACGATGAGGTTTCGGCGCGGTTCGTGCTCAAGCGGCTGCTGCGGGAGCGGCCGCGGTCGGCCGCGGCGCAGGATGCCTACACGTTCATGATCGAGCGGGAGTGGATCAAGCCGCCGCAGGATCCGGAGCCGGCGCCCAAGCCAGACGCTCCGTCGACCGCAGCGCCAACCAACCCGATCGCGGCGGCAGAGTCCGAGGAGGCGAAATGATCCGCACGACTCTTATGGCTTTGAGCGTTGGGGTGTGGCTGTTCCTGAGCGCCATCTCATCGGGATGCGCATCGGACCCGACAAAGGGGTACTCGTTTGCGTCGTCGTTCTCGACGGATGTGCGCACGGTGTATGTTCCGATCTTCGAGAATCCGACGTTCGCGCGCGGGCTCGAGATCGAGCTGACGGATGCGATCATCAAGGAGATTCAGCGGACGACCCCGTGGACGGTCGCCGCGGCGGACTCTGCGCAGACGCAACTGACCGGGAAGATCAACGATGCGCTGCTCCGGCGGCTCTCGACGGGTCGGGGCTCGGGGCTGGCTCAGGAGTTGTCGTACACGATCACGGTGGAGTTTGAGTGGAAGGACGTGCGGAACGGGAAAGTCCTCGTCTCGCGTCAGAACTTCAGCGCTTCGGATGTGTTTATCCCGACAGAAGGCCTGAACGAACGAATCGAGACGGGCCAGCACGGGGCAATCCAGCGTCTGGCCCGGGACATCGTGGGCGAACTTCGGTCGAACTGGTAGACCGCGAAGCCTAGCGTTCAACAGCCGATACAACCCTCAGGCCGCCCGCCGCGGGCTGGGTGCCCCCGTTGATTCGAGTCTGCATCCGATCCCCGACCAGTCGGCGAACGTACGAGAGCTGGAACTGCGTCGCGGTGTAGCCCGGGGATGATCATTGATGAGAACATGCGTGAAACTGGACCGAGAATCTACCTTCGCTGATCTGTCGCGGGTGATCGCATCTGAAAAGGACCGCGCAGGTCCGCCCCGCAAGGGCCGCGAGGAGGGCGAGGGTGGGCGCACTCCCCCCGGTAATGGTGGGGAGGGTGGGCGTGGCGGGGGTCCCGCCGGGGGCCGCGGCGTGCTGAGCGCGGCGGTGGTGGTGCTGGTGGTGCTGATGGCACTGGTGCTGACGCAGGCGGTGTCCAGCCAGGGCCAGACCCTGAATAGCTGGCAAGAGTTTCAGAATCAGTATGCATCCGACCCGAACATGACCGTCGAAGTGCGGGACAACGCGATCCACGGTTTGACGGACCGCTTTATCGGTCACGAAGGCAAGCCGGTGACGGTGGTGTTCAAGACAGGCGGTGGCCGTCAGGACTTCTGGCTGGAGCAGGTGAACACGCTGACGGGGGGCAAGTTCAAGCAGGTCCCGACGAGCATCTGGCAGAACCTGCTGATCTCGCTGCTGCCGTTTGTGATCATCATCGGGCTGATCTGGTTCTTTATCTCGCGCATGCTGCGTTCGGCGGCGGGCGGAGGTCCTGGGGGGATGCTCGGGAACTTTGGCAAGTCCAAGCACCGGATGTTTACGAAAGAGAACACCGGGGTGACGTTCTCGGATGTCGCTGGGATTGATGAAGCGAAGGACGAGGTGACGGAGGTCATCGAGTTCCTGAAGAATCCGAAGCGGTTCATGAAGCTCGGCGGGCGGATTCCGCGCGGCGTGCTGCTCATCGGCGAGCCGGGCTGCGGCAAGACGCTGCTGGCCAAGGCGATCGCGGGCGAGGCCGATGTTCCGTTCTTCTCGATCTCGGGCTCCGACTTTGTGGAGATGTTCGTGGGCGTTGGCGCAAGCCGCGTGCGGGACCTCTTCAAGCAGGCGAAGGAATCCGCGCCGTGCATCATCTTCCTTGATGAGATCGACGCGGTGGGTCGACGTCGCGGCGGCGGATTCACGACGGGGGGACACGACGAACGCGAGCAGACGCTCAACGCGATCCTGGTTGAGATGGACGGGTTTGCATCGGCTGACGGTGTGATTGTGATCGCGGCGACCAACCGAGCGGATGTGCTGGATCCGGCGTTGACGCGGCCGGGCCGGTTTGACAGGCAGATTGTTGTGCCGCGGCCGGATGTCGTGGGCCGGATTGAGATTCTGCGTGTGCACGCCAAGAAGGTGAAGATTGGGGCGGATGTCGATTTGGAGCGGATCGCGCGGGCCACGCCGATGTTCAGCGGCGCGGATCTGGCGGCGCTGATTAATGAAGCGGCGATCGCGGCGACCCTGCACAACAAAGACTTTGTCGAGCAGGAGGACCTGGAAGAGGCCCGCGACAAGGTGAAGTTCGGAAGGGCCCGCAAATCCGCCCACCGCGAGAAGGACGACAACAAGCTCACGGCGTATCACGAGGCCGGGCACGCGGTGCTGCAGGCGATGCTCCCCGAGGCGGATCCGCTCCACAAGGTCACGATCATTCCGCGTGGCAATGCCGGCGGCGCGACGTTCAGCCTGCCGGAGAAGGACCGCATGGGGTACGGCGTGAAGTGGCTCAAGGCCACGATGCGTGTGCTCTGTGGCGGACGGATCGCGGAAGAGAAGGGCATCGACGACATCTCCACGGGCGCATCGATGGACATCGCCCAGGTGACAAATCTGGCGCGGATGATGGTGCTGGAATGGGGCATGAGCCAGCGGCTCGGCTTCGTGCGATATGCTCCCTCGGACACGCGCGAGATGTTCGTGCCCGAGAAGGACTACTCCGATGAGACGGCGCGGATCATCGATGAGGAGATCCGCCGGCTTGTTGATGAGGCGTATAACGAAGCCCAGCGGATGATCGAGGCCAACTGGGAGAAGGTCGCTGCGGTTGCTGAGGCGCTGCTGAAGTATGAGACGCTGTCGGCAGATGAGGTCCGCAAGCTGATGCGCGGCGAGGCGATTGGGAAGCCGACCGTGAGTGATCTGCTTGCGGCAGAGGCAAGGCGCGAGGCGCAGGCCGTGCAGGCTGCGCGGCAGGCGAGCGAGCCCCCGCCGGAGTTGCCGCCGAACGTGATGCCACGCCCGGCGTGAGTTTCGCCCGCGCTTGATCGATGAATTGCAAAGGGCTTGGGAAGCACTTCCCAAGCCCTTGTTCATTCGTGGAGGGGCGAGTTCATTCCTGCCAGGCTTTGACGACGATGCCGTCACGGATCTGCACGAAGGTTGCGCCCTCGGATTCCTTGCGGCTGGAACCGCCAAAGAGCAAGAAGACGGAACTGCTGCTGGAACGGTCGCGCTTGTACGACCACTTCCAGAGCGAAGCGCCGTCATCGAGGTCGGCCTTGGTGGTGGGTTCGCCAAGCGCACCGAGCACCCACTTGTCGGTGGTGACTCCGGGCTCGATCTGTTCAAACGTGGCCGGTCCGACATATCGGCCGGTCATCGATTCCTTGGATGAGCCGCTGACGAGGCAGCCGCCAAGAGGGGCCGTCGTCGCGAGCAGAAGTGCGGCGATGGCGATGCGGTGGGATGATGTCATGAAAAGCCTCCGAATCGGGCCCGGTTTGCGGGTCGCCGCGCGACGGGCGCGGTTTCGCGGTGAGGGCCGGGCAGCGAATGATCTACCGGAGAGGTTGGGAACCGGTCGCGGCAATTTGCAGGAGCGAGCGGACGCGTGCGGCGCGGTAGGTCTCGTCGGTCATGATGCTCTCGGGGGGGCGATGGTTCATATCTCTTGATGCCGGCGCGACTTGACGTGTTTCAGGCACGCGCGTGTCGATGATTGCGACACGCTCGAGCTCGCTGGATGCGCCGGCCTGCGAGTATGTCCGGGTATCGGCCATGGACTCGGCGGCAGGTCGTACGGCAATGGCTTCGGTGGGAATCGCGCCGATGTAGAACACGGTGCCGGGAGGGACGAGGGCAAACTCACCTCGCCCGGTCGTGACGTATGTCGAACGCGGGAAGACCGCGGCGAGGCCGCCGTTGATGCGGGCGAGCCGCTCCGTGCCATTGGCGTTGGGGAGGCGATAGACCTGATCGAAACCCGATGGCTGCCGCAGGTCGATTGACTGCTGGAGAAGGCTGGTGCGGAGAGGGCCTGTGTCCTGGCGTGTCTCGTCGAGACGCTCGAGCGAACGGAGATCCAGCGCGGGGCCCACGCTGCGTGTTGGCTGCGCAGCGACTGCGACACTGAGTGCTGTGGCGGCAATCATTACTTGGAAGGTGGGTCCGAGCATTCAGATGGTTCCATCGGCCCAACGGGGCACTGCACTCGCGTTACCGAAGAAGGATCGTCACAGTGATCGAGAGTCCGGCTTTGGTGTCACCAATAGGAAGCCGCGAAAGCGCCTCGCCTTGGGCGGTCCAGCGATAAACGGCGTTGAGCACGGGCGAGTCGATCTCCGCGAGCCCCGTGGGCTCGATGAACTGTGCCTCGCTCACACGTCCTTCGCGGTTGAAGGTGACCTTGAGTCGCGGGTTGTTCGGCGGATAGACCGTCATGCGTGTGAGGCGGGAGAAGTCGGGTCGCTTGGTGACGATCTCCAGACCCTTGGCGGCCGCGGGGCGACCGAGCCGGATCTCCACAGGATCGTCGGGGCTGGAAGCATCGGACTCACGCTCGCTCGCCTCACCGGGGACAGCGCCCGGGTTACTGCTGCCGGCTTGGGCGGGGGACGTGGGGGGCGTGGGCGGCGTTTGTGGAACTGCTGCGGACGGCTGCGCGGGCGCAGGAGGTGCAGAAAGCGCGGGCCTCGATGACTCGGCTGACTCGCGTGCTTCGTCGGTCGCATCTGAAGCTTCAAACGGAGGACCGACGAACCCGTTCTGTAGAGGCGGCACGAACGTGGGCTGCTCGGTACTCCCCTCGAGGAGCATCGGCTCGTTGGGGTCGGGCAGCTCGGGCAGGAGTGTGCCGCGATCGTCCTCGATGTCTTTGGCGGGATCGGTCGGCTCGGTACCACCGGCATCGAGCGGCTCGCGCACCGGCTGCTGAGGCGCGCGGGTTTCGATGGGCTGCGCAGCGGGCGGCTCCGCGGGCTCTGGCGGAAGTGCGGGAAGACCGGGTGCGGCAGCGGGAAACGCCGGCGCAGGAGGCGTTGGCGGAGTGGCGGGTTGCGGCATCGGTGACGCAAGGCCTGGAAGACCCTGGGGCGCGGCGGCACCTGCGTTCGGGTCGAGCGCGGGCTGCTCGACATCGGACCTCAGCGCGGCGTGGGGCGTGGGCTTGTCAAAGCCCATCCAGTTCTCGGTGTCTTGATCAGATTCGGCGATGCCGAGCGTGACGGTGTCGACACCTGGCGGCTCTGGCGGCTGGGGCTCCGTTTGTTCGGGGGGCTGCTCTTGAAGTTCGGGTTCGGGTGCGGCCGGCGGCTCATCAGACCACGAAAGCAACAGGGGCGTGCTGGCTGCGCGAAGGTCCTGATCCGAGGCATCACCAATCGCGACACCGAAGGAGCCTGCGAGGACGGCGAAGCCACCGTGGGCCGCGAGGCTCAGGCAGATGGCTCCGATCACCAGGATCTTCTGCGTGGAACCTGCCATGCACGAGAACGGTAGGCGAGAGAGATGTAATGCGGGCCAGCTCGATTGGTATGTGTTTGGGTATCGGGTGTTGATTGCGCGCGTGATCGGCTATGGTGAGAGGTGGGTACGCGGAAGCGCACCCACGACCCATCGGAAGGAACGAGATGTCCCGAAGTTCGGTGTTACTGGTTCTTTGGCTCGCTGGGGTGGCCGCGGCTGGCGTGTCGGCGTCGGTGGTGTCTGAGGATGCTCAGAACGCGGATGCGCAGCCCGCAAGCACGGTGGCAGACCAGCCGGCGGTTGAAGTGGGGGGCCTGGCGCCGAAGCTGTCGATCAAGAAGTGGGTGCGCGGGGAGCCGGTTGCGATCGAACCGGGCAAGGTGTATGTGATCGAGTTCTGGGCGACGTGGTGCACACCCTGCCGGCGTGCGATTCCGCATTTAAGCGATCTGCAGGAGGAGCTCGGCCCCAAGGGCGTGACGATCGTGGGCATCGCGAGCCACGAGCACAAGGGTCTCGCCGATCTTGAGCGCTTCGTGGAGCGGCAGGGGGATCGGATGAGCTATGCGGTTGGACTCGATGACGAGGGACGGAGCGATCACGACTGGATGGCCGCCTCGAAGTCTGAAGGAATTCCAACGGCGTTTGTGGTGGATCGATCGGGGCGCATCGCATGGATCGGGCACCCGATGTCGGGCCTCGACCGCGTGCTGGAGGAAGTGCTTGCGGGGACGTTCGACATCCAGGTGGAAGCGGTGCTGGCTCGCCGCACGCGGGAGATTCGCGCCAAGACGCGGCCTCTGGCCGCGGCGTATACGGAGGCGAGGCGGAGCGGGGATAGCGCGAAGGCGATGTCGATCGTCGATGAGATCCTGCGGCTGGATCCGAAGATCAATGGGGAGTGGTCACTGGCAAAGTTTGAGCTTCTGGCTGTCGACATGAAGGACCCAGAGCGGGCGAACCGGTTTGCGCGGCAGTGCATTGCTTCGACGATTCACGAGAACTCTGAGGATCTGCTCAATCTCGCATGGTTCATGCTTGATGAGCCAGGGCTGACCCAGCGGGACCCGAAGCTTGCACTGCGGGCTGCGCAGCGTGCGGAGGAACTCACGGGAGACCGCTCCCCGGTGGTGCACATGGTGCTGGCGCGGGCGATGTGGATGTCGGGGGACAAGGAGGGCGCGATGAAGCACCAGCAGCGAGCGGTGGAGCTTGCCGATGCGGGCGCGGACCGGGACCAGCAGCGCAAGCGGCTGGAGGAATACAAGAAGCGCGCGGCGGAATAGGGCTAGACCGGTCAGCCGGCTTTGCGACGCAGCGAGGGCATGGGGGCCATGAGGTCGCCGACAGTCATGCCGTCCATGGGATAGTGATCGCCAAGTGCGCCTGCGAGCGCATCGGGGGTGGCGAGCACGAAGTAGCACTGGATGGGGATCTGGCGCGTCGCGAAGTTCATCGCGCGGACCAGCGATTCCTGGAGCGTGCAGATCATCAGCTCGGACCCGTCGTAGCCCATAGGAAGGACGCGGAACTGCCACGCCTGTCGTCGGCTAATGAGTTCTCGCACCGCCGGGTCGATGTTCTCGACGCGCGGATCGAGCCATCGCGTGGTCGCGGCATACTGCTCGGCCCACGCATCTTCGACGGCGGTGGCCTCGATGCCGAACATCTGCTCGGCGAGCTCGCCGAAGGGACGGTGCGTCACGCGCTGGCGCTCGAGTACCTGCTCGCACTGCTCGCGCGTCAGTACTCGCTGGCGCACCAGCAACTCTCCGATCGGTAGCCGCATCACGACGCCTCCTCAAACTTGTACACACGCCATTTTCCCCCAAACGAAAGGGGAGTGGCGGCACAACCGTCAATCGGCGGTTGTCAGCGTCTGCTCATGGGCATCGTCTGGTCAGAACGTCGGGGCCTGTCTAATTCTGAGAGTTAATGCGATTGCGGGAGATGCGTGCCCTGTTCCGGTGGCAACGGCGTCATTCGCGCAATGAAGCGCAAAATGCAACATGAACGCGAGGGTGGAACCCCTTGCGTCCGAGAACTCGATCGGGCATCAGTTGGCGGGCTCGATCGTGACCTTCAGTCGCTTGGTGGCAAACTGGTCTCTGAAGAGTTCCGCGCGTTCCCTGTGGGTGATGAGCACCAGCGCAGCACCCTTGGTGTGCGCAGTGTTCATGATTTCCATTGCGCGGCGGGAATCGAGGCGGGTCAGCTCGATGATGGTGCGGACGACGTATCGCATCTCGTTCATATCGTCGTTGTGCAGAAGGACCCGGTAGGGGGGAAGCTGGCGCGGGGGAGCTGCGCTTGCTGCGCTGGCACTACCGGGCGCGGCGGTGCGCTTGGCCGGCGCATCGGGCCCTTGACCGCTGGTGTTGCCTGCCTCCTGCCCCATGCTCATGCCCGGCCTCCTCCTGCTCGGTTTAATCACCCTCGCCGCGCAGTCGCGGTGTACACACCGTACCCCGCTGCGGGCCCGGGACAAGCCGTTTTGACGGGAATTGCAGCCGCGACCGCTGCAAAGACGAAAGGAATGGCACCTGTGCGTATGAACAAACGGGAAACGGGAGGCGTCTTTGCAGAAGGACAGCCATGTTTCGCGTCATGATCCAGAGCGATCGCGGTAAGGATCTTCGGAGCTTTGACCTCCCGGAGAGCGGTAGCGCGCGTGCGAGACTACTCATCGGTCGGGCGGAAGATTGCGACCTGCGCATCCGGCACGCTTCGATATCGCGTCATCACTGCTGCATCGAGCGTGATGAAGATGGAGACTGGGTGCTGCGCGATGTGGGCTCGACGTTGGGAACGATCGTCGACCAGGCGAGGGTTTCCGAGGCGGCCGTGTGTGACGGGCTGGTGGCGCGGATCGGTCCGGCGGTGTTGAGGTTCCAGGCGGTGCCTGCAACAGTGGCCCGCGGGAAACGCCCGGCAGGGGGTTGAGCGGACAATTGCGCTGACCGAAGCCCGATAACACTTGCTTCGGCGGGTGGATGGTCCCAAAATCCCGCGCGTCGAAGGTTCGTGCCGATAACCCTTGCGGCCGCGTGGTGCAGTCATTCTCTGCGCGCTGGCCTATGGAAGCCTGCATGTCTCCCAGCTTTGCGAAACCTGTTGCGAACTCTGCGGATGTCGGTCTTGTGGGGCTGGCGGTGATGGGCGCGAATCTCGCGCTCAACATGGCCGACCACGGATTCAGCGTCGCGGTCTACAACCGCACGACCTCTGTGACCGAGCAGTTTCTCAAAGATAATCCGGCGAGCGTGATCGGGCCGGGAGGCGCACTGGTTCCGGCGGCTGAACTGGCAGACTTTGTCGCGAGCATCAAGCGGCCGCGGCGGATTGTGATTCTGGTAAAGGCAGGGCCGGGCACCGACGCGGTGATCGACGGACTGGTACCGCTGCTTGAGAAGGGCGACTGCGTCATCGATGGCGGGAACGCCGAGTGGACGGACACGGTGCGGCGCGAGAAGGCGCTCGGGGAGCGCGGGCTGCTGTTTGTGGGCTCGGGTGTGTCGGGCGGCGAGGCCGGGGCGCGGTACGGCCCATCGCTGATGCCGGGCGGCAAGCCGGAGGCGTGGGAACTGATCAAGCCGGTGTGGACGGAGATCGCGGCGAAGGTAGACGCGAAGACGGGTGTGCCGTTTCTGGATGCTGCGCCGGGCAAGCCGGTGCGGGCGCCGGGCGCGGTGCCGTGCACGACGTACATCGGGCCGGGCGGCGCGGGGCACTACGTCAAGATGGTGCATAACGGGATTGAGTACGGGGATATGCAGCTGATCTGCGAGGCGTACCACTTCATGCGGGAGGTGCTGGCACTTGAGGTCACGAAGATCGCGGACATCTTTGCCGAGTGGAACCGGGGCGAGCTGGATTCGTTCCTGATCGAGATCACCGCGGACATCCTCAAGCAGAAGGACCCGGTAACGGGCAAGCCGTTTGTTGATGTGGTCATGGACGCGGCGGGCCAGAAGGGCACGGGGAAGTGGACGATCAACTCGGCGCTCGATCTGGGTGTGCCCGCGGCGACGATGGCCGAGGCGGTGTTTGCGCGGAACATCAGCGCCCAGAAGGAAGAGCGGGTAGCGGCGAGCAAGGTGCTGAGTGGTCCGAAGCTGGGTGAACATGCGCACTCCACGGGCTCGGGTGAGTACAACTGGGTGGATGCGGTGCGAGATGCGCTGTACTGCTCGAAGATCTGCTCGTATGCACAGGGCTTCGCGCTGATGCAGGCTGCGGGAAGGGCGAATGGGTGGGAGCTGAAGCTGGGTGAGATTGCGTCGATCTTCCGGGGCGGGTGCATCATCCGGGCGCGGTTCCTGCAGAAGATCACCGAGGCATATGCGCGCCGGGCCGACCTTCCGAACCTGCTGCTGGATGAGTACTTTGCGCAGACGATCGACCGTGTACAGCAGCACTGGCGCGGCGTAGTGGCGCGCGCGGCCGTGCAGGGTGTCCCGGTGCCGGCGTTCGCCTCGGCTCTGTCGTACTTCGATTCGTATCGCGCGGCGAGGTTGCCCGCGAACCTTCTGCAGGCGCAGCGCGACTACTTTGGCTCGCACACGTATGAGCGGGTGGATCAGCCGCGGGGCAAGTTCTTCCACCTCGACTGGCTTGATCCGAAGCGGCCGCAGTTGCCTGCCTGATACGCGGCACGGTGATGGAACCTGTGGAGGCGTCGGAGGGTGGGGGGATTGACGCAGTGGAGATCTTGGATGGCAGCGCTACCGATTCATGGAACCCAGCAGCTGACGAGGTTGACCACCGCTGCGAAACTGGCGCGGATTCGCCCATCGGTTGCCGTCGAGGTGGATTCGCCCGGCGTGATCCGCACGGAGAGGCTGATCATCCGTCCCCTGGTGTCGTCGGATCGCGAGGCGTACATCGACGCCGTGCGGGCGAGCCGGAAGGAACTCGATCAGTTCTGCCCGCTGCACAGGGATGATGAGCTCGACGATGAACTGTTTGACAGGCAGTTGCAGCTTGGGCGCGCGGCCACGGCCACCGGGCGCGCGTGGCGGTGCATCGCGGAGCTTCGGGCGCAGCGCGGGCGGATCGTCGGGGCCTTCAACCTGAATGACATCTCGTATGGGTTGGATTCTCGGGCCGAAGCCAATGTTTGGGTTCGCACCAACGATTACGGGAATGCGTTTGCACGCGAGGCGATGAGCGCGGTGCTTGCGCACGCGTTTGGGCCGCGGTGGGCGGGGCGGCCGGGTGAGGGAATGCGTCTGGCAGGGCTTGGCCTGTCGCGCGTGGACGGGTTGATCGCACCGGAGAACGCGGCGAGTTTGCGAATGACCAAGCGGCTTGGGTTCATTCCAGACCCCCACCGTGGGCCTGAGCGGCTGGTGCTACGGGGCCGGGAAGTCGAGCACCTGCCGTATGTACTTTTCGCGCCCGTCACCGGCATGGTGGAGTTGAAGCCCCGGGTTCCGGCGGGCGTTTCGCTGTCCAAATCGATCCAGTCGCTGCTGAGTATCGAAATGCGGGCGGCGGTGAGGGGGGATTGACGTGGCCCAGGGGTTTGGGGAGAACGGGCCGCGGATCCGTACGGCGAGAATGATGCTCCGGCTTCCGGAGCAGGATGACCGCGCTGAGGTTGTGCGGGCGTGGAGGGCATCGGCGGAGCATCTGCGTCCGTGGTCGCCGCGATGGCCCGATGGCGCACCCAACGATGCGTTCTTTGATTCAACGCTGGAGCGGGCATGGCGCGACTGGCGCGGCGGGAATGGGGTGCGGCTGCTTGCGTTTCTGGATGACGGCAAACTCGCGGGCACGTTCAGCCTGAACAACATCGTTCGCGGCGTTTTTCAGAACGCCGATGCGGGGTGGGCGGTGATGGTGGATTGCGTGGGAGAAGGGCTCGCGACCGAGGGCTTGTGCGCGCTACTGGGCTTTGCGCTGCGAGCTGAGCCGCTGGGGCTGGGGCTGCACCGGGTGCAGGCGAACGTGATCCCGGGGAACGCCGCGAGCCTGCGCGTTGCGCGCAAGTGCGGCTTCCGCGAGGAGGGCCTGGCACGGGCGATGATCCAGATCGACGGGCGCTGGCAGGACCATGTGATGTTCGCCAAGCTCGCGGAGGAGCATCTGGCGGGTAACGTAGCGGGAATTGTGGAAAATCCGGAATGCACTTGACGCCCCCCCCCCCCCCCCCCCCCGCCCCCCCACGCAAGCCCACATAACTCGCTTCGTATTCATTTGCCTCCAATTCCAAGTTCACTCTCCCCACCCGCGCCATGCCCTCCAGTCAGCTTGTCT
>Ga0163144_10013862_pt1 | contig 16782 bp, 18 predicted proteins | sample OliLak19BULKMAT1_FD_123175 | JGI IMG/M metagenome (GOLD analysis project Ga0163144, IMG submission 123175) | Freshwater microbial mat bacterial communities from Lake Vanda, McMurdo Dry Valleys, Antarctica - Oligotrophic Lake LV.19.BULKMAT1 | ecosystem: Environmental > Aquatic > Freshwater >... | reverse complement strand
GCTCTCGGCCTTGTTCTCTTCGGTCAGCAACTCGCGGATCTTCCCGGCCGCCGCTGCGGTGACCGTGATGGGCGCGGGCGTCATAACCGGCGCCTCGGGGGCGATGGTCTGTGTGGCTGTCTGCATGTGTGTGCCTCTTCGTAGGATTGCTTTGGTTTTAGTCCAGCTTTCGTCCCGATCATAGCCTGACGCCTGGCCTCGGCCATCTCAGCCAGATGCCCCGCCGACTCCGGTTTCCAGGTTGTGATCCGCACAAACTCCGTCCGCATGCCGTAGCCTGTCGCGCATCCGATCACGGAATCAACCGGCAGCGCCGGCGATCGGGTTCTGGCGCGCCAGCACTTGCTGAACTGATCGCAGTTGTGGTCATCATCGGAACACGCGGTCATCGTCACGGGGCCGTCAACCGCTTGAATCACATCCGCTACCGTGATCGCCGTGGCCGAGCGACCGAGCCGATACCCGCCTCGCGTGCCCTGCTCCGAGACCAGCAGGCGCACACGAACGAGCCGCTGTAACAGCTTCGCCAGTAGTTCCAAAGGAATGTCGTAGGATTCGGCGATTTCGCGGGCGCTCGACGAAGCACCACCGTCTGGCCTCATGGCCAGGTGCTTCATCGCAATCAGCGCGTAATCCGACTTCTTTGAAAGCCTCAGCATACAGGCCGCCCATGCATATCCGACCTTATAGGTCTGATTTTACTCCCCGATATCGGACATTGCAAGTCGGAGTATCGAGTCGTGGAGATGGGTAAGGGGTCGGTCGATCCAATCCAGAATGCCGCCGGTCAGGTTCCGAACGTTCGTAAACCCTTTGGAACGAGGGAGTTCCTGCGGCTCGAGGCGTTAGGCCTAGTCTAGGGAATTGGTGCCGGGGGCGGGAATCGAACCCGCACGACCTTGCGGTCTCAGGATTTTAAGTCCTGTGCGTCTGCCAGTTTCGCCACCCCGGCTAATTTCAGTGGACCAGCCTGGATTCCTGCGGGCCACCGATCACGCGGGTGATCATGTCGGACAGGCGCGCCTCGTCGATGGCGAACGGCCCGGCGCTGGCGGTGCCCAGTTGCAACTCAAGGTGCACCAGCACGCCGCCCGAATCGGGGCTGACGATCCAACTGAAGCCGCGCATCGCCACCGATGGCGATTCAGCGTTCGGATCGCGCGCCCGGTCCAGCGCCTTCAGCATCTGCTCGAGCAGCAGCTTCACGTCGGCGACGGTCCACGCGTCGGCGTCGGTCGAGACACCCTTCATCTTCTGCGTCACGGCGCTGGCCGCACCGCGCACCCACACATCCACATCAATCATCGCCACGGTCCCTTTCACGAATTCTTCCAGTTTGGCGCACGTTTGTCGATCCACGCCTGCACGCCTTCTGCGGCATCGTGGGTCTTGAGCAAGCCGCTCAGGTAGTCGCGCTCAGCCTTGTCGAGCGCCGGCTCGGCCTGCGCCCGCAGGGTCAGCCGCGCCGCCGCCACCGCATGCGACAGCGCCACGGCGGAGTGTGGCGACAAATGCGTGTCGAACCAGGCACCGGCGGCCTCAATCAGGCTGGCGCTCGGCGCCACCATCGACAACAGGCCCGCGTCGTGCCAGTACGCCGCCGGCTGCAACTGCCCGGTGACAATGGCGCGGGTCGCGCGGGACGCGCCGACCCGCAGCGGCAACAGGGCGGCCGCCACCGGCGGGAACGCCGCCAGTCGAATCTCGGGCAGACCAAAGGTGGCGACCTCGGTCGCGAGAATGTCGTCGCACGCCATCGCCAGCTCGAAACCGCCACCCAGGCAACGGCCGGTCACGAGCGCTGCGGTCGGGGCCGGGAACTCCAGCACCTGCCGGATCACACGGTGCGTCTCCGGCAACACGGTCGCCATCAGGCCCGGCTCGTGCTCCTGGATCTTTGCGCCGAATGAGAACTCCTCACCGGCGCCTTCAATGGTCAACCACTTGATCCCCGGGGTCGACTCCAGGTCATGCAGCGCCTTGCCGAGCGCCCGCACCAGGTCAAGCGACAGCAGGTTGCCGGGAGGCGCATTCAACTGCAGGCGTTGCCAGGCGCCATCACGTGACGCCTGGCTCCGTACGAGTCCACTCATAGAAACACGCTCGCATCCGTTGACGGCGCATCACACGCAAAGTCGCGACAGACGTACGCGGTGGCCTGGTTGTCGATCATCTTCATCTCCGCGACCCACGGCATGTGAACCGCCAAGGCCGCCTGCTCTGCCGGGTCGGCCAACACCATCACCGCAAACGGACGGTAACGCCGGTGCGCCGCACGCCACAGCACCTGCGTGTCGGCGGCCTCGCGCCGGCCGACAATCACGATCTGCTCACCGCCGGCCAGCGACGCCGACAGCGCCGAGGCCATGAACGGCACGGCCCGGCCCTGGTCTGCAAGGCGGCCACCGAACGACGCCAGCGCCGCGGCCGCGCGGTCGCGGTACGAGGCCTCGCCCGTCAGGTGCGCCAGCGTCCAGCAGTTCATCGCCGAGACCGACGTGGGTGCGGGCTCTGCGCCATCGTAGTCTTCTTTCATGCGCAGCAACACCGACGGGTCGGCGCCGGTCGTGCTGAACCAGCCGCCACTCTCGCTATCCCAGAACAACGCATCCTGCCGCGCCTGCAGCGCTCGCGCCCACGACAGCCAGTCGGCCTGGCCGGTCGCCTGGAACAACTCGAGCAAGCCGAACACGAGATACGCAAAATCTTCGGCGTAGGCCTCAATCGCCGCATCGCCGGCACGATAGCGCCGCCACAGGCGGCCGGTGCTCGCGTCCCACATGATCTGCTTGATGAACGTGGCGGCCCGAACCGCGCTCTGCAAATGACGCGGCGCGGCGGCGCCCTCGGATCCGGGACCATCTTCTGCGGGGGCACCGTCGCCAAGACTCTGGTGCCCAGGCAGCACCCGCGCGGCACGCGCGCACGCCGCAATCATCAAGCCGTTCCACGCCGTCAGGACCTTGTCGTCCAGCTGCGGACGCGGCCGCTGGTTGCGCACGTCGAACAGGATCTTGCGCGCACGCAGCAGGACCTCGGCTATGTCGACGGCGGTCTGGCCACTCGCCCGCGCCAGGTCGGCAATGGATTGCGCGGTGTGCAACAGGTTCTTGTTGACGAACTCCTGCTGGGGATCGAACGGCGCGTTGCCGTTGGGCAGCACTCCGTAGCGGCCTTCGAACACCAGGCTGTCGTCACCAAGTGCGGCGCGGACTTCCTCCTGGTCCCAGATGTAGAAGGCACCCTCCATCTTGTGGTCGGGTGCGGGCCTGCCCGCCGCAGCCTTGGCGGAGGTGGGCGGAATGCTGTCGGCGTCCTCGGCTGAATAGAAGCCACCCGCCTCGTCGGTCATGTCGCGCTGCACGTACTGCAAGGTGTCTTCGGCGATCTGGGCGAAGAACGGATCGTCGCTCGCCTGCGCCGCCTCGAGGTAGGCCAGCACCAGTTGCGCCTGGTCGTAGAGCATCTTCTCGAAGTGCGGCACGCGCCAGTTGCCATCCACCGAGTAGCGGTGAAACCCGCCGCCGAGGTGATCGCGCATGCCCCCGAGCGCCATCGCGCGCAGCGTCTGCACCACCATCGCCCGCGGCACGTCATCGCCGGTCCGCTTGTGCTCACGCAGCAGAAACAGCAACTCGCTCGGCCGCGGAAACTTGGGCGCATCGCCGAACCCGCCGCGGCGGGTATCGAAGGTGTGCGCGAATTGCTGGTAGGTCTTCGCCAGCGCCGCCGCATCGGGCGTGCGGCGATCGTTCTGCCCGTGCGCCATCTGCTCGAGGCGCGCCACGATCTCGGCGGCTGACTTGACGACGTTCAGCCGGTCGTCGCGCCAGGCGCGGTTGATCTCCGTCAGGACGTCCACAAATCCCGGCCGGCCCCATTGCGAGGTGGGCGGATAGTAGGTGCCGCCGAAGAAGGGCTGCAGCTCCGGCGTCAGCCACACGCTCATGGGCCACCCGCCGGCGCCAGTCGTCGCCTGCACAAACGTCATGTAGACGCGGTCGACGTCCGGCCGCTCCTCGCGATCGACCTTGATCGCGATGAAGTGATCGTTCAGGACCTTGGCCACGCCGTGGTTCTCGAACGACTCGCGCTCCATGACGTGACACCAGTGGCAGGTGGCGTAGCCAATGGAAAGAAAGATGGGCTTCCCTGATGACCGGGCCGCCTCGAAGGCGGCGTCGCCCCACGGATACCAGTCGACCGGATTGTTGGCGTGTTGCAGGAGGTACGGACTCTGTTCGTCCGCCAGACGATTAGGCATTCTCTCGATGATACTGCGAGCGCAGGCGCGCCGCCGAGTCCTGGACTAATCGGTGACTGTCGTGACTGCGGCAGCCAGCACCGGGTGCCGTTCGGCGGCATCCTGCAGGCGTGCGTAGCTCGCCGTCATCTCGACGCCGTACAGCAGAATGACGACGCTTACGTAGATCCAGATCAGGAACACGACGACCGCCGCGATCGAGCCGTGGACGACGTTCCAGGTCGCGAGGTCCGCGGCGTACCACGCAAACAGCGAGAACGCCACGCGCCAGAGAAGGCCCACCATCACGGCGCCAGGCCACACGTCGCGAAACCGCACCTTGGCATTTGGGATGAAGTAGAAGACCAGCGCCACGCACAGAATCAGCAGCATGGTGGCCGCGTAGTGAGCGGTCACGCCGGTGGCCCAGGCCAGCCACACGGCCTCCGTCATGGCCGTGCCGAAGCGGCTGCTTTCGGCCAGCCGGACGATGCTGGCCAGGGTGAGGCCGAGCAGCAACACGCCGCCGGCCGACAACAGCATCAGGAACGCGACCAGGCGGTGCTTGAGGAAGCTGCGGCGCTTCTCCACGCCCCACGCATGATTCACCGCCGAGGTCACCGCGTTGAAGACGCCCAGCGACGCCCACACCAGCATCAGCATGCCGCCGGCGCCAAAGCTCACCGGCGCAGTCTGGAACGAATCCAACTGCCCGGTAATGAAGTCGAACTGCCTGGGGAAATAGCGAAAGACGAACCGGACCACGCCATCGCGCTCGGCCGCATCGGCCGTCACCTCGCCCAGAATGGCGAGCGACAGCAGCAAGATCGGGAACAACGAAATGAGCGCGTAGTACGCCACCGAGGCGGCGTGGGTCAGCGCATCACTGTCGTAGAGCTCTCCCACTCCCCGCCAGGCCGCGAGGCCGATCAGGCGCAAATGCCCACCGGGCTGCCCGCGGCGCCGGGCCACGCTACACGGTCCGCCGTGGCCACGCCGAGGCGGCGGCCGGCGCGGATGGATGGCCGGTCTTGAACTCGTCCACGACCTGCGTCAGCCGCACCGCCTCACGAATGACGTCTTCGATCTCAGGCTGTAGCTCGGCGCGCAACTGCCGGCCTCGTTCGGTAAACAGGACGAAGCCGACCCCGGCGCCCACTATTGCGCCAATCATGCCGCCCAGAATCATCAGGTTGCGATCGTTCATCCCGTCTCCTCTACGGCGCGCCCGGTGGCGCGCGGGTCTTTGATGTCGTGCTTCTTGATCTTGCTATACAACGTCGGCCGGTACAACCCCAGAATCTGCGCGGCCTCCTGTTTGTTCCAGTTGGTCCGCTGCAGTGTCTGCGCCACCACCATCCGTTCGATCTCCGCGAGCGTATGGTGCGGGGGCACGGTAAACGCGTCGTCGGCGCCTGAATCGCCGCGAATCGCCTCGGGCAGGTCCGATGGCTGCACCTCGGCGGCCTTGGCCACCAGCACCGCGCGTTCGATCGCGTTTTCGAGTTCACGCACGTTGCCGGGCCAGCGGAAGCGAATCAACAGGTGATAGGCCGCGGCCGAAATGCCCGTCACGTGCCGCTGGTAGCGGCTGTTGAACTTCTCGAGGAAGTGCGCGCACAAGAGCGGCAGGTCCTCGGTCCGCTCGCGCAGCGGCGGTACCCGCAGCGTCACGGTGTTAATGCGGAAGTAGAGATCTTCGCGGAGCCGGCCATCCCTGAGCGCCGCACCGGGGTCGATGTTGGTGGCGCAGATCAGCCGGAAGTCCACCTTGACCAGGCGATCGCTGCCGATCGGCCGGTACTCGCGTTCCTGCAACACGCGCAGCAGCTTGGTCTGCAGCAGGATGGGCATCTCGCCAATCTCGTCGAGCATCAGCGAGCCGCCCGCGGCCAGTTCAAGCAGCCCCACCTTGTCGGTGGTCGCCCCGGTGAACGCGCCCTTCTTGTAGCCGAACAGCTCCGATTCGATCAGGTCCTTCGGCAGGGCCGCGCAGTTGATCTTGATGAACGGGCCCTTCGATCGGCCGCTGCGCACGTGGATGGCGTTGGCAATCAATTCCTTGCCGACGCCGTTCTCGCCCTGGATCAGGATGTTGGCATCACTCTCCGCTACCGCATCGACCAGGTCGAACAGCTCGCGCATGTTCTTGCTGCGGCCAATGATGTTGGCGAAGGCGTACTGCCCGCGCATCTGTTCCTTCAGGCGTTCGTGCTGGGCGCGCTCCACCTGCAAGCTCATGGCGCGATCCAGGATCGACAGCAGCCCGTCCGGATCCAGGTTTGATTTCTCGATGAAGTAGAAAGCGCCGGCCTGGCCGGCCTCGAGCGCTCGCCGAATGGTACCCACACCACTGATCACGATCATCTCCGGCGCGGCGTCGATGTCCTTGAGCTGCCGGAGCAGCGCGATGCCGTCGATGTCGGGCAGCACGATGTCAAGCAGCACAACATCGGGCCGCCACGACCGGAACAATTCAAGTGCGCGCGACCCAACCGCTGCCGCGCGCACCTCGTACCCAGGGTTGCGTTCAGCCTGCTCCACCACCATCTTCAGCCACTCGGTCACCATGGGCTCGTCGTCCACGACGAGCACCCGGTGCCGGTTTGGAAGCTTTGGTAAGGCCATGCTGAACCGCAACTATACACACTGTAGTGTATTCATACACGTTCAGACGGGATTCCGCCCCTGGATGACGCGAATCAGCATCAAGGCGATCGCGACCACGAGCAGCAAGTGGATGTAGCCACCAAGCGTGTAAGCGCTCACCATGCCGAGCAGCCAGAGAATCACGAGCACGACGAGGATCGTGGTCAACATGATCGGGCCTCCGAATCAGGAATTACGCGGGTTGAGCGGACCGCCGGCGCTGGCGTCCCGAATGGTGCTGCTGGCGCGCGTCGCGGCGGTGTTCAAGCGGCTTGAAGCCGCGTCAACGGCTTCACGGGCCGACGCTTCAAGCTGGTCGACCAACTCGTCAGCCTTCTCTTCGATGTTTTCGAGCTGCACGCCGGCGCGTTCGGCCACTTCGCGATAGCGCCGCGCAGCGGCGTCACGCAATGAGCCCCAGCCTGCGTTGAGGTCCTGACGCATCTCGGCACCGGGCTTCGGCGCCATCAGCAGGGCCACGCCGGCGCCGACCAGGGCTCCGGCGACCGCACCGATCAGAAACATGCCGCTACCAGACGAATCGTTGTCGTGGATCATTCTCATTACCGTCGCTCCTTTTATGTTTGCTAGCTGTTTAGAGTTCCGCGGCCAGTGCCGCCGTGGCGCGCTTCGACGCGCGGTGTGAGGCGCGGCGCTTCCGCAGTGCGGACAGACCGCGCAATAGTCCGATGGCGACCGCCGTGCGCGGAGCCGTGACCACCGAGGCCACGGAATGCAGCGAGGTCCCCACCGTGCCCATCGCATCGCGCACGTCCGAGACGACGTCACCCATGGCTGAGGTCCCGCGCAGGACCGACCCCGCCACTTCTTCCACCGTGCCGCTGATGCGGTCCACGTGCCCGCGCAGGAACGCGATCTCCTGCTGCATCACGAGCCTTGCTTCTTCCATCGCCCGGTTCGCCTGACGCCAGGCGACAAAGGCGCCGATCGCGAGTCCCACAAAGAGCAGCGCCTGCACGCACATGGCAATGGCCATCGCAACCAGTGCCTGTTCAATCACCGCAGTGTCTGTAGTCATTTGCTCCACCAAGTGGTATTCGGTTACCCATTGTTATGAGGCTGCTCCACAGTCAAATGGTTGGGCTGGATGCCCTCTTCCTTGCCCGCGAGTAACCGTTCGATTTCCTGGACCAGCCGATCGGGGTCGCACGGCTTGACGATCACCGCGTCAAATCCGCACTGGCGCGCCCTGTCCAATTGGCGCGCGTGTGAGTAGCCCGTCGCCGCGATCAGCGGAATAGCCGCAGTCGACACGTTCGCTCGCAAGCGCTGCGCCGCCTCGAAGCCAGTGAGTCCCGGCAACTCGAGATCCAGCACGATCAGGTCGGGAATCAACTCTTCGGCCTGAGTCACGGCACTCAGTCCGTTGGCGGCCGTCGAAACGCGATAGCCCAGCGCTTGCAGGTAGATCGCCCAGATGTCGAGCGCGTCCGCGTAGTCGTCCACGATGAGAATGTGCCTGCCGGACGCTGCTTGAGTCATCGTGACGGTGCTACCTGCCGGTCTTCAATACAAGGCGCGTGCCAAAGCGGTCAGGGCGCCGCGCGTGTTAGATTGACGGGATGCAGCCAAACATGGCGCAAGTCTTGAATACGCTAGCCCACGAGATTCGAACGCCACTCGCAGTGTCACAGGGATATCTGAAGCTTTATGCCGATGGCCGGCTCACCACGCCCGACGCTCAGCAGCGTGCGCTACAGCAGACGCGCGAGGCGCTTGGCGTGATCGCCGTCCTCTGCACCGAGATGGGCAAGGTCAGTGCCCTGGCCGAGGCCGGTGAACCAGCGCTCGTCGAGCGACTGGACGCGGCGGCCCTCGCGCACGGGTTGAAGGCGACGCCTGAACTCGCCGCGGCCTCGTGGGCCGAAGCGCTGCCAACGGTGGCTCGCATCGCCACCAACGCACCGGCCGATCTGGTTCGCGCCATCGGCGTCGTGATCAAGGCGGCGTTCGACGAGGACAAGGGCTCGCCGCACGCGGTGGACGTCAGCGCCCACGGCGATGCGCTGGTGATTCGCGCCGGCACGCCGGCGGCGCTCAGCGCGTTGTCGCCGGAGCCCGACGGCCCCGGCGCCGCGCCCGTCAACACCGATCGCGGCGGCAAGGGACTTTCGCTGATCTGGGCCGCCTTCGTGGCTGAGCAGCATCGGATTCAGATGTGGAACCATCAGGCGCATAAGGCGTCGGTCGGTGTTCGCATCCCACTGGTACCAGTATGAGCAGCGCCACACTCGCAATCGTTGACGACGACAAACCGTTTGGGGAGTACCTGCAGACGCTCCTGGGCTCGCGCGGCTACGAGGCCGCGACCTACCAGAGCGGCGACGCGCTGCTCGCGGCGCTGCGCGACGGGGCGCTGCCCGACGTCATCTTGCTCGATGTGCAGATGCCCGGCCTGGACGGCCTCGAGACGCTTCGCGCGATTCGCCTGACACACCCGGCGGCCCAGGTGATCATGCTGTCGGGTGGACAGACGCCGGCGACCATCGTCGAGGCCGTGCGCCTCGGCGCCATCGACTATGTCGTCAAGCCGGGGGATCCGGATGGCGTCGGCGAGGTCGCCCTCGAGGCGGCGATTCGCAATGCCCTGGAGCGGCTGTCGCTCACGAGCGAAGTCCAGCGTCTGCGCACGCAGGTCGGGCAGGATCCCGACGGCGCGCAACCGTGCTGGAGTTCCGGCCGCGCCATGCAGCCGGTCATGACCATGGTGGATCGCGTCGCCGACAACGACGTCAGCGTGTTGCTGCGCGGTGAGAGCGGCGTCGGCAAGGAAGTGATTGCGCGCGAAATTCACCGGCGCTCGCCGCGGCGAAGTGCGCCGTTCGTCAAGGTCAACTGCGCGGCCCTGCCTGCGGAGTTGCTCGAAAGCGAACTGTTCGGGCACGAGCGTGGCGCGTTCACCGGTGCCGCCTCGACGCGGGTCGGCAAGTTCGAGTTCGCGCAACACGGCACGATCATGCTCGACGAGATCGCCGAGATGCCGCAATCGCTGCAAGCCAAGATCCTGCATGTGCTGCAGGATCGCCAGTTCACCAAGCTGGGCAGCAACCGCAACATCGACGTGGACGTGCGCGTGATCGCCGCGACCAATCGCGACCTCGAGGCGATGATGCGCGCCGGGACCTTCCGCGAAGACCTCTATTACCGGCTGCAGGTGATCGAGGTCACCATTCCGCCCCTGCGCGAGCGCCGCGAGGAGATCGCCCAACTGATCGAGTTCTTCCTGCTGAAATTTGCGGCGGTCTACCGCCGCCCCGCCGTGCGGCCGTCGATCGTGCTGCAAGACGCACTGCTGTCGTACGACTGGCCCGGCAACATCCGCGAGCTCGAGAACATGATGAAGCGCCTGGTCGTCCTGCAAGACGAAGCGCTGATTCTCGCCGAACTCGGGCGACCGCGGCTGCCGCGTCACAGCACGGAATACGACCAGCAGCCCGCCTATGCACCGCCGCCGTCGCCTCGGCCCCTCGTGCCGGTCGCGCCGGCGCCGGTGGCGGTGGCCACGCCGGTGGCGGCTGCCGACAGCGCCGTCCCGTCGGCGGATGGCGCCGACGGTGTCAACTTGCAGGAACTGGCCCGGCACGCGGCGATGGGTGCCGAGAGGGAAGCCATTCAGTTGGCGCTCGAACGGTTCCGCTGGAACCGGCGCAAGACCGCCGAGTACCTGCAGGTGAGCTACAAGACGCTGCTGAACAAGATGAAAGAGTGCGGGATTAGCGAATCGCCGGTGGCGTAACCGCGATCACGCCCTGACCGCGGACGAGATCTCGCGCAGCAGGCTCGCCGGGTCGAGCGTCGCAGCCGTGCAGTCGCAGGATGCCGTGACGGCAGCGGCCGTCAGCGGCAGCGACACCACAAACTCCGTGCCCTTGCCAACGCCGGCGCTGTTGACTGTGATGGACCCGCCATGCAGCTCGACCAGGCGCTCAACAATCGCCAACCCCAGCCCCATGCCGGTGCGCATGGTCGATGAGGCGCCCTGGCGAAAGGGCTCGAACACGTGCCCAAGGAAGGCGGGCGCGATGCCGTCGCCGGTGTCGGTGACCACGATCTCAGCTCGGCCCCTGACCATCCTGACCATCACCGCGATGGCGCCGCCGCTTGGCGTGTACTTCACGGCATTCGCGAGGAGGTTTCCCACCACTTGCTGCAGCCGATGGCTGTCACCAAGAACCGTCACTTCTTCCTTGGGCAGGCTGATCTGAAGCGCGGTCTGCCTGGCTGCCGTCGCCGGCCTGATGGTGTCGATCGCTGCGTCAACCACGGAGCGCACGTCGATGGGTGCCACGGTCAACGACAGCCGTCCCTGGATCATGTGCGACACGTCCAACAGATCCTCGATCAGGCGCGTCTGGATTTTCGCATTGCGGTCAATCGCGCTCACGGCATGAAGTCGCTGCGCGTCATCGACCAGCGCGCCTGATCGCAGCACGTGGGCCCAGCCGACAATGGCATTCAGGGGCGTGCGCAACTCGTGAGAGGCGGTCGCCAGGAACTCGTCCTTCAGCTCGCTCGCCTCTTCGGCCACTCGGCGCGCGTCTTCGGCCCTGGCCAACGCGGCGGCGCGGTCATCGAGCGCCAGATGCAACTGCTGTTCACTGACCTCCAGCTTAGCCATGGCTCGCGATAAGGCGTCGGTGCGTTCGGCGACCTGCTGTTCCACCGACGCCAGCGCGTCCTGCAGTTGCAGTTCCGCCTGCCGGCGCTGCCCGGCCTCGGCGCGCAGCTGCAGGCCTGCGATCAACACCGACAAGATGGCCAGTGCACTACTGCTCGCAACCACCACCTGTGCCACGCGGATCTGCTCGCTTCGCTCGACGCTCGTCTCTGGGTCGCGATACCGTCCAATCCATTGGAGCGTGAACGTGCCAATCACCAGCAGCAAGGCCACGGCGAGAACCAACCAGTAGGCAACGCGATGGTGAGAGAACCTCACAATGGAGTCATCCATTGATTCGGGCTGCATACCTTGTTCCGCCTTCACAGCCAGCCTGTCGGCCCCGAGCGCTGGTGAACTGCCGAATCTAGGCACTGTGCTCCTCATTGATGGCGTTCGCGGCCGTCACAAGGTGGAACACCGCTTGCTCATGTCCTGGTGTGCCGTCCGCAAGGGGCGCACCTTCAGGGGGGCGATATGGGTTTGCTAATGCCGTTGGGAGTTGTGTTGGTCGTGGTGGGAATGGCGGGATCGGCGACGGCGTGTTTTCAGAGCGGGGCGTTTGACTCACAGCAGGCGCCGATGGCGCCGACGGGGCAGACGGCGACGCAAGCGTCGCAGGGAGACGCGCCCGGCGGGTCGCCGATCCTGGCGCCGCTGTCGGGCCTCTGCCTGGCCGCCGGCGTCGTCCTCATGGGCATTGGCATCGGCCACTGGAAGCGGCCGACTCCCTCTGACGCGCGCCCAGCCAATCCGTGGAGCGATCGGCCGAGCGAACACGGCGATCCACCCAAGGGTTTGGTCTAGGCGTCTAGCGCCGGCCCACGGCCGTCGACGGCTGCGAACTGACCAAGTGCAGCCGTCGATCGCGCCGATCGATCGTCCAGCCGCTCGTCTCGTAGCCGCAGAGCAGGCACTGCTGATACAGCTTGGTGTCGGTGCGCGCGCGGTAAAGCTCGTGCCCGCCATGCATGACACCACAGAGCGCGTGTCGGCCCTTCAACTTGATCCGGCTCACCATGTGCTTCAACCGGGTGGCGAGATCCACACTTTCGGTAACCAACGCCATCGAGGACGACTCCATGTAGTGATTCAGATCTCTCATCACGTACCTCCGTCGTGACCTATAGCAAGGATGATTCCGTTTTTTGTGGAACGCGAGTTGCAGAGCTGAGCCACAGGTTCTGTTTTCGAAGGAGAGAGACGTGAAATACGGAATTGCGTGGATGCTTGGTGTGCCGGGCTCACTTATTGTGCTGTGGTTCGTCGCTAACCAGATGGGATGTGGGATGTGAGCGGTTTAAAAATCGTCGGCATCGTGCTGATCGTACTGGGAGTCGCGGGACTGGCCTATGGCGGCCTGTCATGGACGCGGCGCGACACCGTGGTCGATGCCGGGCCGATTCAGATCACGACTGACAAGACGGAGCGACTGCCCCTGCCGCCGATCGTCGGCGGGCTGCTGCTCGTGGCCGGCGTGGTCCTGATTCTGAAGAAGTAAGGCCGGTATAATGGCCGGGTGGACAAACCCCCGGCCAAACTGGTTGTCACGCCGATCGTCTCAGCCCTGCGATCCGCACCGCCCTCGTCATCCGAGGACGCGATGAAGTGCGAGCGCTGCGGCGCGGAGATGTATCGCATGCATGCCGTCTGGCGCTGCCCGGCATGCCGCTTCAAGACGGACTGCTGCGGATGGTAACCGCGGGCTCGTAATGGATCCACTGACCTCGCATATCGATCCGGCCTCAGCCGACTTCCGCGCGAACCGCGAGCGGATGCTGGCGCTGGTCCAGGAGCACCGGGAACGGCTGGCCCAGGCCCGCCTGGGCGGCGGCCCGAAGTACCTCGCCCGGCATCGCGAGCAAGGCAAGCTGCCGGTGCGCGAACGCCTCGAGGCGCTGATCGATCCAGGCTCGGCGTTCCTCGAACTCTCTCCGCTGGCCGCGTGGGGCATCTACGACAACGACGCACCAGCCGCCGGTGTCGTCACCGGCATTGGCCGCGTCTCTGGCCGCGATGTCATGATCGTGGCCAACGACGCCACCGTCAAAGGTGGCACCTACTATCCCCTCACGGTCAAGAAGCACCTGCGCGCGCAAGACGTCGCGCTGCAGAACCATTTGCCGTGCCTCTACCTGGTCGATTCGGGTGGCGCCTTCCTGCCGCTGCAGGCCGAGGTCTTCCCCGACCGCGATCACTTCGGCCGCATCTTTTTCAACCAGGCTCGCATGTCGGCGGCCGGCATCCCGCAGCTCGCCGTGGTCATGGGTTCGTGCACCGCTGGTGGCGCCTACGTGCCGGCGATGTCGGACGAAACCATCATCGTCAAGAACACCGGCACAATTTTCCTGGGCGGACCGCCGCTCGTGAAGGCGGCGACGGGTGAAGAGGTCACGGCCGAAGAGCTCGGGGGCGCTGACGTGCACACCCGGCTGTCGGGCGTGGCCGACTACCTGGCCGAGGATGATGCGCACGCCTTACACCAGGCGCGCATCGTCGTGTCGACCCTGAACACCCGCAAGACGCTGCCGGCCGGGATGGCGCGTCCCGAGGATCCGGCCTACGACCCGGCTGAACTCTACGGCATTGTCAATCTGGACCTGCGCAAGAGCTATGACGTGCGCGAGGTGATCGCGCGGCTGGTCGACGGCTCCCGCTTCGACGAGTTCAAGGAGCGCTATGCCACCACCGTGGTCTGCGGATTCGCCCGGCTGCATGGCTTCTTGATCGGCATCATTGCCAACAATGGCGTGCTGTTCTCGGAATCGGCGCTCAAGGTCACGCACTTCATCGAGCTGTGCAACATGCGCGGCGTGCCGCTGGTGTTCTTGCAGAACATCACCGGCTTCATGGTCGGCAAGCAATACGAGCGCGGCGGCATTGCCAAGGATGGCGCCAAGATGGTGCATGCCGTGGCCAATTCCGTGGTGCCGAAATTCACGGTGATCATCGGCGGCTCGTTTGGGGCGGGCAACTACGGCATGTGCGGCCGGGCCTACGAGCCCCGCCTGCTGTGGATGTGGCCGAACGCGCGCATCTCCGTGATGGGCGGCGAACAGGCCGCTGGCGTCCTGACGACCGTCAAGCGCGATCAAATCGCGCGCGAGGGCGGCGACTTCACGGCCGCCGCTGAAGCTGCCATTCGCGAGCCGATCTTGCAGAAGTACGACACCGAAGGCTCGCCGTATTACTCCACCGCGCGGCTCTGGGACGACGGCATCCTCGACCCCGCGGAGACGCGGTCGGCGCTGGCACTTGGATTGTCGGCCGCCTTCAACGCACCGATCCCGCCACCGAAGTTCGGCATCTTCAGAATGTAGCTCATGCCTTTTGAGTTCCTCGCGATCGAACGCCGCGGTGCGGTTGAATACGTCACCCTCAACCGTCCGGGTGTCCGCAACGCGTTTAACGAACACGTCATTGCCGAGCTCACGGCCTGGGCCACGGGCGCGCATGCGGATCCGTCGCTGCGCGTGGTCGTGTTCGGCGGCGCGGGCAAGGTGTTCAGTGCCGGCGCGGACGCGGCGTGGATGGCCAAGATGGCCGGCTACAGCCACGAGGCCAACGTCCGCGACGCCACCGCCGGCGCCGGGATGTTCCTGGCGATCAATACCATTCCCGCGATCGTGATCGCCCGCATCCAGGGCGCGGCGCTCGGTGGCGGTTCGGGTCTCGCCGCGGTGTGCGACATCGTCGTGGCCGAGAGCGCCGCGGTGTTCGGCTTCACGGAAACCAAGCTCGGCATCCTGCCGGCGATGATCTCGCCGTACGTCATCCAGAAGATTGGCGTCTCGGCCGCGCGTGAGTTGTTCCTGACCGGCGCCCGCTTCGATGCGGCGCGGGCCAAGGAGATTGGCCTCGTCCACACCGTGGTCACGGCCGATCACCTGGATGCTACCGTGACGCAGTACGTGCGCGAGGCGCTGTCGGCGTCACCGACCGCGGTCGCCAGGGCCAAGGCGCTGATTCCGCGCGTCGCCGGTCGCGCCCCGGCAGAGGTCATGGCGATCACGGCCGAGGCGATCGCCGCGCAGCGCGCCTCGCCCGAGGGACAAGATGGGCTGCAGGCCTTCCTGACCAAGGGTAAACCCGGCTGGATCGAGGAACCGCTGTGAGCCTTCGCCGGCTCCTGATTGCCAATCGCGGCGAGATCGCGGTTCGCATCATCCGCGCGTGCCGTGAGCTGGGCATCGAGACCGTGGCGGTCTACTCCGATGCCGATGCCGATGCGCCGCACGCCCGCGCCGCCGATCGCGCGGTTCACCTCGGCCCGGCGCCGGCGCGCGACAGCTATCTGGACGGCGCGAAGATCATCGCGGCAGCACTGGCGTCTGGCGCCGATGCGATTCACCCAGGCTACGGGTTCCTGTCGGAGCGCGCGCCTTTCGCCAGGGCGTGTGAAGAAGCCGGCCTGGTGTTTGTCGGCCCGCCCGCGTCATCGCTCGAGCGCATGGGCTCGAAGATCGGCGCGCGCCGTCTGATGATCGCGGCCGGCGTACCGGTGGTTCCCGGCGAAGCCCCTCCCGACCAATCTGACGCCTCGCTCGAAGCGGCGATTGCCCGCGTCGGCTTCCCCGCCCTGATCAAGCCCTCGGCCGGCGGTGGCGGCATTGGCATGAAGGTGGTGCGAGCCGCGGCGGACGTCGGCGATGCGCTCGCCGCGGCCCGGCGCGAAGCCACGGCGTCGTTTGGGGACAGCACCCTATACGTCGAGCGCCTGATCGAACGGCCGCGCCATGTCGAGATCCAGATCTTCGCCGACGCCCACGGCCAGGTCGTGCACTTGTTCGAACGTGAGTGTTCCGCGCAGCGCCGCCACCAGAAAATAGTCGAAGAAAGCCCGTGCCCGGCGCTCGGCGCGACGATTCGCCAGGCCATGGGCCAGGCCGCCGTGGCGGCCGCTCGCGCGGTGGGTTATCGCAATGCCGGCACCTGCGAGTTTCTGCTCGAAGGCGAAGGCGATGCCGCCCGGTTCTACTTTCTCGAGATGAACACGCGCTTGCAGGTCGAGCATCCTGTCACGGAATGCGTGGTGGGCGTGGATCTGGTTCACGCGCAGCTCGCCGTGGCCGGGGGCGCACCCCTGCCTTTTTCGCAAGACCGCCTCGCGCAGCGCGGACACGCGATCGAGTGCCGCATCTATGCCGAGGATCCCGCCCAGGATTTCATCCCCCAGGCTGGGCGCCTGCTGCTGTATCGCGAACCCCAGGGG
>Ga0163144_10013860_pt1 | contig 16783 bp, 13 predicted proteins | sample OliLak19BULKMAT1_FD_123175 | JGI IMG/M metagenome (GOLD analysis project Ga0163144, IMG submission 123175) | Freshwater microbial mat bacterial communities from Lake Vanda, McMurdo Dry Valleys, Antarctica - Oligotrophic Lake LV.19.BULKMAT1 | ecosystem: Environmental > Aquatic > Freshwater >... | reverse complement strand
GTCTCGTTGGCATTTTAGACTTCTCTTCCTAAATATGCTCAATTCTCTCGCTTAGTCTTCTTTATTTCTTCTTTATTAAGAATTGTTTACTGTTTTGTTAAGAAACGTGTGCGGTTGCCCTGCTAATTAATTAAATATATTTTGGGATAGAAGATTCGCTACTTATCGGTTAAGTATTGGGCAAACAAATCCCATGCTTCTATTGTTATCCCTCTGAGCGTTTAATGCGTTCAATTTCATCTTGCAATTCTTTAATTTGGCGGCGAAGTTGATCTGCTTGACTAGATTTACTTGTGTCACTAGGTGAGGATTCTACATCTACCCCTGTATTTTGTTTGACATAATTGCCCTTACGAATCTCTTGATACTGATCAGAAATTGCCCACTCACGCAAATAATGGATTCTCTCTACTGGAAATGGATGACTAAGCATGGTACTAGAGCTTAGTCCGTTATAGAGCAAAAATTTGTAGATCTGATTGAGCGAGTCGCGATCAAGTTCTTGATAGTTCTCTGATTGACGAATGAATTCTGCCATGCTGACTTCATGTCCATAGGCGCGACTACCACCACTAATTTTCATCATGGTTCGCATCACCGTATCTAAATCATCCATGACCAAAAGGGCAGCGCGATCGCAGGAAAGTTCGGCTTTTCTCCTCCATTCAAAAAAAGCAAAAATCAAACCAGAACTAATTAATCCACCTAAACCAAAGGTACGTTCACTCAATTCAGCGATCGCATTCATTGTCCACATTGCCATTTGGATCAAGATTGTATGTCCACATTTGATATGACCAAGTTCATGGGCGAGCACAACTTTGATTTCAGCTTCGGTGAGTAATTCCAAAACCCCCGAATAAATAATGATGTAGGGATTATCCTTACCCAATGAGTAGGCATTAACAGCAGGATTTTGCGCTACAAATAGAGTGGGTTCAGGACTAATATCTAAGTCACTCAAGCATTCCCGATAGAGTCGATAAATGGTGGAATACTGCCTGGCTCCAACTTGGATATAGTTACCAAGATTATAGATTTGTTGGGGACGTTCAGATAAAAACTCTACAAACTTGCGGGCAACAAAATCAAAACCAGGAACGCTTCTTAGAGATTGCTCTGCCTGTTGATCTAAAGGATGACGGAAGGCTTCGCTAGAAATGCCAGGATACTTGGACATGGGTTTATGCACCAATAACTGAGTTTAATTTTAAGGCTTTGAGATCAACTTCGGTGAAAAAACAACTTCTTACGCCAGTATGGCAGGCAATATTGCCGATTTGTTCGATTTTTACCAGGATTACATCGCGATCGCAATCATAAAATAATTGTTTGAGCTTTTGGATATGTCCTGAGCTTTCGCCCTTATGCCACAAATTTTGCCGCGATCGACTCCAATAGTGGACTTCGCCTGTAGTGATCGTTTGGATAATAGATTCACGGTTCATCCATGCCACCATTAAAACAGTGTTGTCTTGGTAGTCCTGCGCGATCGCGGGGATTAATCCTTTCTGATCAAATTTGAGACCACTTAACAACTCTTCTAGAGGGGGTATTGACATATTTCTTACCTAGTAGACTTGATCATGATTTCTAAATATCAAGCGAGACAGTGCCAATTCTTATAGAGTATAAAAGCTCTGTGAACAAAAAATATGGCGACCGCTGAATCATAAATAAGATCCTGCCCAATCAGAATCGATATTATTTAGCCTAAATTCAATTCTAAGCCAAGCACCTGAGTATGAGCGCCCCTAGCTTGAGTTACGCCAATCGTGCGTTCAGCCGCTTCGATCATCGGGCGACGTAGACTAACCACAATAAATTGAGCTAGATTTGCCTGCTTGCGAACCATCCGAGAGAGCCTTTCCACATTTGCGCCATCCAAGAACATATCTACTTCGTCAAAGGCATAGAAAGGAGAAGGACGATAGCGTTGCAGAGCAAAGATGAAACTTAAGGCGGTGAGAGATTTTTCACCTCCCGACATAGATGAGAGGTTCTGCACAGGTTTCCCTTTGGGATGAGCTACTAGGGTTAAACCGCCACTTAAGGGAGCAGATGGATTCTCAAGCTGAAGATGTCCATCACCATCGGAGAGTTCGGCAAAAATCTCTTGGAAGTTGAGATCAATTGCTTCAAATGCTTGCATAAATGCCCGTTGACGTAGAGTGGTAAAGTCTTCAATCCTTAAAAGAATCTCCGTGCGCTCTTGGCTGAGGGTTTCCAAGCGGTGGGAAAGATCATTCAGGCGCGTAGTTGTTGCTTCAAATTCGGCGATCGCCATCATATTTACTGGTTCCATTGACTGAAGCTTCTTTTGCAAACGGCGTTGATCGTGCTGAAGCTGCTCTAAAGTCATATTTGGTGGAATAGTAGGCAGCGGATCGGGTAGTTCGATTTCGTTCAGTTGTAGATTCAGGGCTTCAAGTTGTAATCCTAATTCTTGTAGGCGAGCTTGATTCTTTTCGGTTTGCCATTGAGCTTGCTGTAGCTGGCTTTGCAAATTGCGGAGATGGCGATCGCTATTGTCTCGTTCTTGTTTTGTACTTTGCAGAATTTGTTCTAATTGGGTAAGTCGAATTTGCGCTTGAGCAATTTGTTGCTGATGTGCTTCAATTTGTTGAGCAATTTCGTTATTTTGGTTGAGATTTTGAGTTTGATTATTCCGAATCTCTTGGAGGCGGATTTGACGCTGTTGAGATTTATCTTGGAGTAGTTGAGTTTGATTCTGGGTCTCTAGGATTTGCTGTTGCTGGGATCTGACTTCCAATTCCGCTTGATTGAGCTGCTGTTCTTGGGTTTGCAATTCTGCTTGTAAGCTTTGCCATTGGCTGTGTGTACCAGAATTTTCCCAATTAGCTAATCGCTCCCTTGCGGATTTCACTTCGGGTTCAAGGTTAGTAATCGCTTCGGTGGTAGAAGTTAGTTGGGCTTCAATGATCGAGATTTCACTTTGGAGTACTTGGTTTTTGGCTTGAAATTGAGTCTGGCGTTGAGAAAGTTGACTCACCTGATTCCTCAGACGATCGCTAATTAGTTGGGCTTCGCGGTGAGCATTCCTGCCCTGTTGCACTTGTTCTTCGTAGCGCTGAAGTGTAGACTGAGCCGCCCTTACCCGATATTCTAATTTCTGGAGCATTCGCTCAATTTCACCCAGACGTTCTTGCAGTTGTTTCGCTTCGCTGGATTCAGTTGCTGCCACAGTGCCAAAGTGCATTCCGTTCCGTTGTGGCGCGCTTCCACCAGTAATTGCACCTGTAGTTTCTAACAATTCACCATCCAGGGTAACCATCCGAAACTTGCCAATTTGCGATCGCGCTGCCAATAAATTCTCAAATACTAAAGTATGACCGAATACATGGGCGAAGACATTCAGAAAGCGAGGTTCAAAGGCAATTAAATTCAGCGCATATTCAATTGCACTATTTCCTTGATCGATTTTGGGCAGATATCGATGGGAGTGGAGTCGATTGAGCGGTAAAAAAGTGGCTCTGCCAGCGCGTTCTTGTTTGAGAATCTGAATTGCTTGGGAAGCAGTTTCATCACTTTCTACTACAATATTTGCTAGTCTGCCACCTGCGGCTATTTCCAAGGCTAACTGGTATCTGGGTTCCACCTTACCTAGCTGTGCCACCAAGCCATAGACCCCTTTGAGATGATGGGCAGAAATTACCTGCATGGTGCGATTGCTTTGCGCTTCCTGACTTACCCGCGCTTCTGCCTCTAGTTTATCTAATTGACGAGATTTGGTTTTTTGTTCTAGTTGCAAGCGATCGCGGGTCTGATGGCACACCTGAATTTCGGTTTGAGCTTCTGTTAGCATGGTTGCAGCACTTTGAATGTGGCTCTGTGCTTCCTGCATTTGATCTTCGGCTTTGACTAATTCCTGAGTTAATTCGGGTAAAGTTGCCGCGATTTCGGCTAATTCTGCGCTTTGATTTTGCTCCTGCTGCGATCGCCCTGAGAAAGCTTCCTGTAGCCTTGCCTGTTCTTGTTGTTGGGTAGCTAAATTGGTTTGGAGTGAACTTTGTTGTTGATAGAGCAGAGATTGCTGTTCAATCCATTCTTTACTGGAGTCGGCAATCGCGCGCAGTTGATGCTGTTGGGATGCAACGATTTCTTTTTGGGCATCTCTCAACTTTAATTTGATTTCTAATCCTACGTTCTGTTCTTGCAGTTTTTGGGTAAGGCTTTGTTGCTGCTGTTGGTATTCAGCAATTTCGGTTTGGAATTTGTTAATGTTTAGTTGATTAGCTGCAAAGGCTTGATCTAAGTCTTGTTTTTGTCGTTGTTGCGATCGCAGTTCGGCATTTTGACTAGCAATATTAGTAGAAAGCGAGAGATACTCTTCTTCGCCTAGTTTTTGAACTTGTTGATTTAAGGTCTCTAAGTTTTGATTGGCTTCAGTAATTGCAAAGGTTAAATCTGCAATTTGTTCTTTTAATTCTCGGTCAAGCTGATGGCATTTTTCTAATTCTTTGTTAGTTTTATTCAGCTTTGCTTGACATTCCCGCTGTTGTAACACTGCCTCTCCAGCTAATAATTGCTCCAGTTCTAGGCGTAAAGCTTGGTATTTTTCGGCTTTGAGGCGATCGCCTTTTAATTTCTCTTGGGTTTGTTGCAATTCAGTTTCGACAATCCGAAATCTTTCCTCTTGAGCATGAACATCTTCAAGTTTGTCCTTTGCCTGATTGATTTTGCGGTCAAATTCTCCCACTCCTGCTAGTTCGTCAATAATCTCGCGGCGATCGCGGGCATTCATCGAGATAATACTGGTTACATCTCCTTGTAAAACCACGTTGTAGCCTTCAGGATAAATATGTAACTTTGCCAGTTGCTCATGCAATTCAGTCAGGGTGCAGGGAATGCGATCAATGTAATAAGTAGAAGTGTAGGTTCCTTGTCCCGTCACCCTCAATTTGCGCGTTACTTGCCACTCATTCTCTTGCTCTAGGGCAAAAGTAACCGTAACAATGGTTTCCACCGTGCGTCCCTTTTTGGCATGGGTTTGATTTACCAGGTCTGGCAGGCGATCGGCTCGCATTCCCTTTGAGCTAGAAAGTCCCAAGCCAAACAGTAAAGCATCGAGGATATTGGACTTGCCCGAACCGTTTGGGCCAGAAATCACCGTAAATCCAGGCAACAAAGGCACAGGCGTAGTTCCACCAAAGGACTTGAAGCGCGATAGTTCAATCTGCTTGATATACATGGCGATCGCCCTGGGGTAAATCTAGAGTAAAAAGTAGCAGAATGTCACCTAAGTTACCATAAGTCTCAAAATTTGTACGGATATTTTGACTTAGTTTCTATAGTTCAATAAAACTGGTGACTTAATTAGGGGAGGTTGCAAAAAACCAAGGTCATTTAATCTTTCTACTCTTTCTTTTACCACTGAGAGTTTGGGATTGATGTGCTGTTTGAGACAGTCTTCTTCTACTAGGATTTTAATTCCTAATAAACAGGCTTTCCCCTGTAAGCGACTAGTTCTCACTTCTGCCATTTTATTAAGGCTGAAACTAAAGGTTTGAGTGTAGCTGAAAAGAAAAATCGCTAATAATACGCAAAGGCTTTGATTTAGGTAATTATTTGGGTAAGAAAAAGGAATTTGCCGCGATCGCTGCTCTCGCTCCATATTAATCTTCTCTGAATAAATCTCTCTGGCAACTATAGCGATTAAATAAATTAAAGCGACAATTGCATAGATTGAGAAAGTCGTGTAGCGAGAAGTATTTGCCTGCTCAATGCCAAAATAAACTCTACCTAACACAATAATTGCATCACTGAGAATTGCATAAGCAGCGATCGCTAACCAACCAATACTTCTGCGCCATAACATCTCACCAGATTGATAGATATAGATACTGATAGCAAATAAAAGTGCAAAAATAATACTGCCTAGAACGGAAGAAAGGAGAACTGGTGAGAATACGCTACCAAAAGCTAAAGGAGTACCTAAGAGGGCAACCAGAAAATTTAAGGCTTCAATCGGATGAGTAACAACAAAGAAAGGGCTAAATTCCTTGATCGGACTTTTATAGTTATAAAGATAGAATCCTAAACATAGCAAAAAGCAAATGATCCAAACCCACACAGCTTTAATTTGAGCAAGAATTTCTTGACGAGTTGGGAAAAGCACGGGAAATAATACTAGCCAGCAGATCATTCCATTAGCGATTGAAAAGGTAGCGAAGGTTGAGAGAATGGTACAGTAAAAGACCTTGAGTAAAGTTTTAATTCGGCTACTACAAATCAGAATCGCCGAAGAAATCGCAGCGATCGGCATAAAATACTTAAAGTACATTCCCATCAGCCAGTTTTCCCATTGAATCGGCGAGAAAATAAGAAGATTAGTCAAAATGCCTAAGCCAATTAGCAAATCTAGATGATTAGATATATTGCTAGAGTGATTAGCTTCAGGTTGCGAGTTAATAGAAATACCACTGTAGCGGAAAAGATTAATAGAAATTAAAGCTGCGAGTCCAAAAGAAACCAGCATTTCATCCTTCACATTCCAATTAGATAAAAAAGCTAAAGCAATAATAATTAACCGAGGGAAGAACATTCGATGCTCAAAATAAGGAGCGATTAAATCCTGAAAATTAATTGTGCCATCTGAGACTTTTAACAAGATGCGAGCGATCGCCCATTGATCTAGGTAAGGAACATTCACACCATATGTAAGAATGCAGAAGCCTAAAAAAATCCCTGGCAAAATCAGTAATAATATCAAAATAATTTCTAAAAAAGTTCTTGTGAGAACATTCTTTAAACCATAAATTAAGTTCACAACCTTCCCCCAATTTCAGATACTTTCAAAAGAAAGGATTTTCCTGTATCCGTATCATAAGCCCAAGCACTGATTTTAGTTGTACCCTCTGGCAAATCATCTAAGCTAAAACTTCCTTCCCAACCTACATTTAGATATGTTTGCCCTAGAGATTTTGCTACATCAGATCGAATAGTTCGTTGTACTACTATTTTGAATAGGATTGCCTCATTTTTTTGATTTTCGTAAGCCAAAAATACAGCATCGGCTGGCTCCTTTCGATCAGGTAAAATTGCCCAACCTGAAGCCTGATAAGTGCGATCGCTAATTTTGTCCATACGATCAAACCAGCCATATTCTCCTTTATTATCTGATTTATTTTTTTCTATTTCATTTGTTAAAATCGAACTAGCGATTAAAGCAGGCTTAAGTAAACTAAATTGATTGATCTTATTGACTCTTTCCTTTACCATAACTGGTTTTGGGTTATTCTTGGTTTGGATACATTCTTTGGTATCAATTAAATTGATCACCTGTAGACAAGCTTTGCCCTGAAGTCGCTCTACTCGCAGATTTGACATGGTTTGAGCAGAAACTAAAGTGGTTTGAAAGTGCAATAGCAATAAAATAGTTAAGCTAAAGGTAGCATATTTAGGAATCCATTTAATTTGGGATTTTGAATGAGCGATCGCTAAGGCTAAAAGATGTAGAAGCGCCACGATAAAATAAAGTGCAAACGTGCTGTAGCGTGAAGTTAATGCCTGTTCTACACCAGAGTAAATCCGTCCCACTGCCACTACCAAATCACTCCCCAAACTATAGGAAGCAATCATTAACCAACCCATACTTCTTCGCCACAGATTGGGATTTTGCCAAATATAAGTACAAACTAATAGGAAAAGTAGAAGCATAACTGAGCCTACGATTGAAGCGATCGCTACGGCAGATCCAAAGCTGCCAAACGCCAAGGGCGAACCTAAAAACACTAGAAAATAATGCAGGACAGCAATGGGATGAAATAGCGGATAGAACCAATCAAAACCTGCGTATGGACTGCGATAGTCGGCAAAATACAAATAGAGATTTAGTCCAAAAGCCAAAACCCAAACTACAACTAAATTTTTTTCTTGCTTTAATTCCGCCCAATTTGGGAAGAGAAGCGGAAAGAATAATAACCATAGCAGAATTCCATTGGCAATTGAGAAAGTTGAAATCGTAGCTAAAATCCCACAAACTAAAACCTTGGTATGGATTTTTCGGTTGCCATAGCAAATTACAGTTCCGATGGTCAAACAAGCGATCGGCAGAAAATATTTCAAATATAAACCCACTAACCAATTTTCCCATTGAGCCAGAGAGAAGATCAGTATGTTAGTAAAAATCAACAATACTAAAGCTGAATTTGTAGGCTCAAGTGTAATCTGTCGCAATCGATTTAGATTCAGGGAAATTAGGCAGACTAAAAAAAAAGCAAATAAATTCTCAAAGCGAATATCCCAACCCGTGAGAAACGCCATGCCCACAATAATCAACCGAGGGAAGAAAATTCGATGCTCATTGAACTGCATGAAGAAATCTCCAAAACTAGCCGTTCCTTCTTTTATTTGTGGCAACAAGCGCGCAATTACCCACTCATCTAGAAGTGGCACATTTACAGTGAATTGAATCAACAAATATGCCAAAAAAATTGCAGGAGCGATCGCTAAGCCACAAGATAAAGGAAGTCGCCAGGATTTAGTAAATCTTTCCATTACTCCTCCCCAAATCACCTTAAATAGTATTGATTGTTCTGCCGACACCTTACTATAATGGTTAATTTGGATTAGTTGTGGAAATTTACTGATATTGTAAGCCTCGGCACTGGTTCCGTTGCGTGGGTGACTATAAAATATTACTGAGTCTAAATTAGAGCAATAATGGATTGTCGTCTAAAAAGTTGCCAAATGGATATATTTTCTCATTCTTGTCCGTACTGCAATCAGAATGAAGTATACTCCCATATCAAATATATGACGCAAGCTAATGGTTTACGGACAATCATGCTTTCCCATCCAACGACATCAGTGCATTCTTGTAAGGTGTCATAGGTAGTGATCGCTATTTGTTCTGTTGTGAGTTATTGGGGCGATCGCATTGTATCTGTGATGACATGCGATCGCAACTCTTTGGTGTCCACCTGAAAGTTGATTGGGTCTGCTGTTTAAGCGATCACATATTCAGCGAATTAAACTAAGTCAATCCAAATTAAGTCAATCTAAATAAGTTAAACCTTAACTAATTAAATTTCCCTTACACTCTCTGCTTTAGTCGCCAAATTTAATGTGCCGCGTAACTGCCCACAGGCAGCATCTGCCTCAAGACCACGAGTACGACGTACGCTCACCGCAACTTTAGCTGCATTCAAAACTTTCACAAAGCTGCGAATTGCCTCTTCATTAGGGCGTTGAAAATCGGAATCGCTAATTGGATTATAGGGAATTAAATTTACATGACTTTGGAAGCCGCGCACTAATTCTGCGAGTTCCATTGCTTTTTGGCGTGAATCATTTACTCCAGCTAATAGAGTATATTCAAAACTAATTCTTCTGCTAGTTTTCTCAACATATTGGCGACAATCTGCCATTAGCATCTCTAAAGTATAGTTTTGAGCCGATGGAATTAGCGCTAAGCGATCGCTTTGATTTGGTGCATGGAGACTAACTGCCAGGGTAGCCTGAAGTTGATAGGCTGCTAGTTGCCCGATTCGATTGGGAATGCCAACCGTAGAAATTGTAAAGTTCCGTTGTCCAATACCGACATCTTGATTCAAAACTTGAATAGCTGCTACTAGGTTTTTGAGATTCATCAAAGGTTCGCCCATACCCATAAATACGACATGACTGACACGCCGCCCCATTAACTGCTGCACAGTGAGAATCTGATCGACAATTTCATGTTTCTCTAAATTGCGGGTAAAGCCACCTTTGCCCGTAGCACAAAAAGTACAACCCATAGGACAGCCAACCTGAGTTGATGCACATACGGTTAAGCGATCGCTTGATGGAATCCCTACAGTTTCAATAATTGCGCCATCCTGGAGACTAAGCAGAAATTTCTCGGTTTCATCAGGAGCAGTTTTTCTCAATGCCAAATGCGATCGCCCAATTACGGTATCTTTCATCTCATGCCGCCACACTTTGGGGAAAACCGTTACTTCTTCTAGACTATGAATCCCCTTTTGATATAGCCATTGGTGCAGTTGTTGAGCGCGATAGCGTGGCTGTCCTTTGGATTCAATCCAGGTAGTAAGTTCAGTTTGGCTAAGTGCCATTAGCGGCGTAGACATGATTTATGATTCTGAGCTTTTATTCAGATTTGAGAATGCCATCTCTATAATAGCTGATGTGCTTTAATTAGCATTTGAATGCCAACCTGATCAAAGATTACTAATGGTTATAATTTCAGTCTCGAGTTACGAATCTAGAACTTATGCAAGCTAAATACCGAAATCTTTTATTTTTGCGTAAGTCCTGAGCTAAATAGATAACCAGACTTATCTTCTAGGGCGACGAGGCGATCGCTTCCTTTCTCTTCTGGGTGGTTCTTCTTGATCAAAACCACGATCTAGATCCTGGTCTAAATCTAGATAAGCGTCATATTCAGTATATTTACTATAGTTTTGAGAATAATTGGGAATATCTTTGGGTAAATCCCTGCGGCGGCGTTTTGATTGTTTTGCTTGCTGTTGAGACTTTTGGGCAATTTGACTCAGCCAACCCATGCCAAAACCAAACCATTTAGAAAGCTTTAAATCTAGTTGTAAGCCCTTTCTAGTAAAGACTACAATACTTTCGCTAAGCCGATCATGAATTGTCTGCCTTTTTTCGGTATCCGCAGAAGCAAATACCAATTCCACAATCAATGGAATCGGCGCAAAGATTGTCAAGCTAGTGATCATTCCTTTATCGTCTAAAGAATTGATTAGCAACAATAGAAAAGTTAGAATTAAGCCCTCTCGCTTCAATAATGCTAGGGTTCCCGTAGGTTTACCGAAGTTCATATTCACTACCTTCAGGCTCATTGCCCAGCGTCCCAAACTTTGACCATTGACTAAAGCGCGATCGCTCAACCAAATGGGAATAAAAAGCGACTGAAGCCAAAAACCGCCTGACAAGCCAAGAAGTTCTCTGATTAGCTGAGCCAAAAGGAAACAAGCCAGAAAATCAATCACAAACGCACCCAAGCGCGTAGGCAAACTGGCGAGCGGTAAACGGTTATAGGCGGGTTCAAATTGATTCACAATCTACTTTTCCTGCTTCTCTTTATTTTCTTTATCTAGTTTCTCTTTATTTTCTTTATCTAGTTTCTCTTTATTTTCTTTATCTAGCTTTTCTTTATCTGGCTTGTCTTTAAGAACAGATTTTACTGCTAGTTCTTTTAGCTGCTTATCATCCACACTTGAAGGTGCATCGGTGAGAAGATCACGCGCTTGCTGAGTTTTGGGGAAGGCAATTACATCTCGAATGGAATCCACACCTGCTAGTATCATCACCAAGCGATCTAAACCAAAGGCAATTCCGCCGTGGGGAGGAGTACCAAAATCGAATGCCTCTAGTAGAAAGCCAAACTTCTCTTGAGCCGCTTCTGTAGAAAGCCCGATCGCGGTGAAAACTTGTTCTTGAACTGGGCGTTGATAGATCCGTAAACTGCCGCCGCCAATTTCAATTCCATTCAGTACCATGTCATAGGCTAGGGCACGAGTTTTAACGGTAAGCGGCTCACCCAGGATAAAATCTGCTGGATTTGGAGCGGTAAATGGATGATGAATTGCTTCTAATCTCTGTTCGTCTGCGTTCCATTCAAACATCGGAAAGTCAGTTACCCACACTAGGTTGAATTGTCCTGCGGGAATCAAAGCCAATTCTTGACCTAAAGCTAAACGTAAGCGACTGAGGGATTCATTTACAATTCCTATCTCTCCTGCACCAAAGAGTAAAAGCGTGCCTGGAACTGCACCAGTGCGGTTAAGTAATTCCTGCTTAAGCTCCTCTGTGAGACTATCTTTGAGCGCGCCAATGGAATCGATTTCGCCATCTTCTCTCACTCGCACGAATGCCAATCCCTTAGCCCCATACTGAGCCACCAAATTTGCTAAATCTCCACCTGGCTTGATCCGCACATTGGAAATCGCATCGTTACCATTGGCAATTGCTAAAGCTTTAATGATGCCACCAGCTTTAATTGCGCCTGAAAAAACCTTAAAGCCAGAATTGCCAAATAGGTCAGAAACATCCACCAGTTCTAGCCCAAATCTGGTATCGGGGCGATCGCACCCATAACGATCCATTGCTTCTTTGTAGGTGATTCTAGGAATCTCAGGTATTTCAATCCCCTTAATTTCGCGGAAAATATGACGAAGTAATCCTTCATTTAACTGCAAGATCTGCTCTTGGGACATGAAACTCATTTCCATATCCAACTGAGTAAACTCTGGCTGACGGTCTGCTCGCAAATCTTCATCCCGAAAACATCTGGCAATTTGATAGTAGCGATCGCAACCACCCACCATTAATAACTGCTTAAAAAGTTGGGGCGACTGGGGTAGGGCATACCATTCACCAGGATTAACACGGCTAGGAACCAAATAATCTCTAGCACCTTCGGGGGTAGAACGACAAAGAATCGGAGTCTCAATTTCCATAAATCCCCACTGATCCTCTAAATAGCGCCGCATTGCCCGCACCACCTCAAATCTCAGGCGCAAATTTGCCGAGAGGCGATCGCTGCGAAGATCTAAATAGCGATACTTTAAGCGCAATTCCTCGCGTACTTGATCCCGATCGGCAATTAAAAAGGGCAACTGTCGGTTTACACCATTTAGTAACTCAATCGTATCGGCATAGATTTCAATTTCCCCAGTCGCCAGTTTAGTATTTGATGATTCATCGGGGCGGGCGGTAATTTTGCCTGTGATGCGGATCACATACTCGTTGCGCATTTCTCCTGCCAGTTCATAGGACTGCGGTGTTTTGATCGGGTCACACACAATCTGGACAATGCCTGCGCGATCGCGTAGATCTAGAAATAACACTCCACCATGATCCCGCCGCCTATCTACCCACCCACAAAGTTGCACGGATTCACCGATATGCTGAGCGTTGAGTTGTCCACAGAAATGAGTTCGCATAGAAATATGAAGCAGGTTACAAACACTTTATCATCTATGTTGTTGCCTTGAGTTTGTGCAAATTTTGCAAATTGATCGTCTTCAACCTATATAATCTATGTAATTTAATAAATAATTTTTGGAGTATCAAAATGGAAGTCAATTTTTTGGGTCTAGTAGCCACCGCAATGGCGCTTTTCGTTCCTACTGCATTTTTACTAATTCTTTATATTCAAACCGCTAGCCGTGATGAAGCAAATAATAGTTAATTAGCCGAATTCAACTTCGCTTGAATTTCTGGGGAATAGATCCTGAGATAGTTCCAATAGTTTTCAAAAACGTGCTTTACATATCCTCTGGTTTCTGAGTAGGGAATCTTATGCACAAATTCATCGGGATCGCCAATGCCGCTAGTCACCCAGCCTGAAACTGCACCTGGTCCAGCATTGTAGCTGGCTACCGCCAACATTGAATTATTATTGAAACGGCTATGGGTATAGTCTAAGTAGAATGTGCCGAACTCAATATTATCTTCGGGATTTCGCAGAGCATAGTTAGACCTCCTTTTTTTGCCAGCAATCCAAGCTCCCGTCTCAGGCATAATCTGCATTAGCCCAGTCGCTCCCACTACGGAGAGAATCTCCGCTTCAAATCTTGACTCTTGGCGGATTAAGCCCGTCACCAAAGCAGGATTCAGATTCATTCTATTTGACCACTTGGCGAGCTTTTGATTTAATTACTCCTTTCCCGCGATTAAAATAGACCTTGGTGAAATGGGGTTAAGGGGTGAAACCCCTTGCTGGGGGCAGAGTCCCCACACCCCCGACATATCTAAATCTTGACTGGGAAGGGAGTATGACAAGCCAAAATTAAACCCTAAATATTTGAGTACACTTATTTTTTCACCAGTTAGAATAGTGGCGAAGCTAGAGCTAAATAAGGATCAAACCTAGGCAATAAAGTTATGGAAAAGATCAGATTGGGGGGGAATAGCGGGATAGACGTGCCTGCAATTGGTATTGGTACTTGGGCTTGGGGCGATCGCTACTTTTGGAGCTACGGTAAAGACTATGGCGAAGTGGATGTGCGTCGAGCATTTGATAGCAGTATTGAGCAGGGATTAGGTTTTTTTGATACTGCCGAAATTTATGGCTTTGGCGAATCAGAACGCTTAATTGGCAGATTCCTAAAATCGGTTAGTCCAGAGATTGCTGCCGAAGTAAAAATAGCCACCAAGTATATGCCTGTACCCTGTCGGTGGGAGAAAAAATCCGTAAATGCCGCAGTTAGTGCTAGTCTTGAGCGACTTCAGTTAAGCTCTATCGATTTATACCAGGTACACCAGCCTTTTACCTTTTTGATGAGCCAAGATGTGCTGATCTCAGCTTTAGCAGAAGAGTTTAAGCAGGGCAGAATTAAATCCATTGGGGTCAGCAATTATTCAGCGAAACAAATGCGCGAAGCTTCCGAAATGCTCTCAAGGCGTGGCGTAAGATTGGCAGTGAATCAAGTCCAATATTCACTTTTAGCTAGAAAAATTGAAGAGAATGGCGTTTTGGATACGGCTAAAGAATTGGGAATCGCAATTTTGGCATATAGTCCTTTAGCGCAGGGATTACTTACAGGAAAATACAAGTCTCAAAGACCGCCCAAGGGATTTCGTCAGTTCGATCCTCGGTTTGGCGATCGCGGTCTATTCACGATTGAGCCTGTAATTAAGCTTTTGCGGAAAATTGGTGAACAATATAATCGCAGTCCCGCTCAGGTAGCTCTAAATTGGCTGATTCAAAAGGAGAATGTGATTCCAATTCCAGGTGCAAAAAATGCTGATCAAGTGAAACATAATGCGGGTGCGTTGGGCTGGCAAATGCAAGCAGATGACTTAGAAGGACTTGACCGAATTAGTCGCCCTTGGTTGAAATAGAAGCGGAATTAGAAGCCAAGTTAATCGCCTGATTGATTTGAGTTAATGGTTCTTGATTTGGTGCAAGGTCTACTACTACGGCATAACCTGTTACTTTTCCCTTGCCGACTTGGCGAAGTGCATCTAGAATCTTGGGCATATCTGCTTTGATGATGTTTCCCTTGGAATCATACAGTTCTTGGGCAGAAATACAACCTAAAGCAGGATTCCAGTTCGGATTAGCGATCGCTTGGGAATCTGTCCAAAAATAACCAGGCGCAAAACCAGTACCATGGATGCGGATGAAGCTGCGCCCTAGCTTTCCTGCCCAGTAACTTTGTTGAAGTGGAAAGTAATCTCGCCAACTAGAGGGTAAAAGTGCTTGATAGGCTTGGATACTTCCCTTAAATGTGCCCTTCTTTCCTGGTAAAAACTCTTTGACTGCGGTTTCAAATGGCATAAAAAGCTTCACTAGCGGGAATTGTCCATAGGCAAGAAATTCTTGATCCGTAGGCAAATCTTTAGCAGTTTTTAAGTTTTCTGGCGCTAATCCTTCAATCCGATAAATTCCTTGGGGCGTATTCCCATTGGTAAAATTCCAAGGCAGACGATGAAGAGATTGCAAAAATAAAGACACTGACCATAGCGTTCCATTAGCTTCCTTCAGAAATATTCCTCGTTCATCTTTCACAATTGCTTGACAAAGTTGAGCGCGATCGCTAGAGCAAATTACAAACAGAATTGGCTGATTAGCAACTATTTTTGCCAGGAGTAAATCCCTCAGTGGCGGTTGAGAGATTTGATAAAGAGATTGCAGAGTGGTAGATAACCTTAGATTGACAGGATCAATAAAGTTAAATTTTTGAGATATATTGAGAGAAATTTGGGTAATTAGATCAGAAGTGCTTAAAGATTCTCTTTGAGCTAAACCTGCCACAGCCATTGCTACCCAAGTGGAATTTTTACTGTTATTCGCAACTTGAACTAAGCTAGTGTTTAATCCTTGATATACCTTTGATTTACTACTGTATAGTTGAATCGCTAATCTCAAAGCGGCAGTAATTACGTCTGGTTGAATAGAAGTTTGATTTGTAGGAATTGTCGCAAATCGCAAAATCTCAATTAAAGACTCGGCAATGTATGGCTTTTGCGGCTCGACTACACCAGTCTTCCAAAGCAAATCTAGCCAGTAATCCCGATCATTCTTAGCTGATTTATTGGTTAAGAGATTTTGAGCTAATGGCAATGGATGTAGGCTTAAATCAAAATTTTCAGGGATTATTCGCTCTCGGACTACCTGAAACTGCGAGATTCTTGCGCTCTGATTAGTATTGCGGTCAACTATACTTCTAGTTAAACTTGTGATTTGAGCCTGAATCAAATTTTTAGGGCTTAGATTTTTAGACTTAGCAGCAGATATAAAGATAGAGCTTAGAGCGATACTAAGACCTAAACTAGCAAAGCCAAGCGATCGCTCAAAATATCTTCTAGGTGATCTGCTAAGCAATGAGTTCCGCCTTCATTCGTTCTAGCGTAACTTGCATCTGGTCAAACATCTGTTGTGGCGTAATCCCAAAATTACCTAAGTGAGTTTGTAGCTGTTTCATTGTCATTTGTGCCATAAAGTCATCTGATAGTTCAAAGCGCTTCATAAAAATACGGTAGCGATCCAAAATCTCTTCCATTTTTTCAATAAATAGCTTTTTACCTTCACGGTCGAACTTGCCGTAGGTACCGCCAAGCTCCATCAGGGATTGATAATCTTGGAATAGACCTTTTGCTTCACTTTGAACAATCTCTGATTCAAAAAATGCCATTTTCTTGATGCTCACAAATATCAATTGTTTAACTTATTCTGTGATCTTAATCCTATCTTAACCAAATTTGGAGGTGTTGATCTCCCTACTTAATTTCTGCAAGTTAATTTCTGCAAGCATTACCTGTAACCGATCATGATGACTATATC
>Ga0163144_10013856_pt1 | contig 16784 bp, 18 predicted proteins | sample OliLak19BULKMAT1_FD_123175 | JGI IMG/M metagenome (GOLD analysis project Ga0163144, IMG submission 123175) | Freshwater microbial mat bacterial communities from Lake Vanda, McMurdo Dry Valleys, Antarctica - Oligotrophic Lake LV.19.BULKMAT1 | ecosystem: Environmental > Aquatic > Freshwater >... | reverse complement strand
GTGTGCGGATCACGAACAGATTGGCAGGCTTGAGATCGCGGTGCACAATTCCGAGCGTGTGAGCCTCAGCCAGAGCCTCTAAAGCCTGGAGCACCAGATCGACAGCTTGCTCGATGGGGAGGACGCCGCTTTGCTGAATCCACTGTGCCAGATCTCGCCCCTCCAGGTACTCCATCACCATGTAGGGAGCCCCGTTCTCAAGCGTCCCTACGTCCGAAACGCGCGCTACATGTTCGCTCTTGATCTTGACCGCGGCCCGCGCTTCACGCGCAAAGCGACTCACAGCTTCTGCGTTCGACAGCGCGTGCGGCAACATGAACTTGATCGCCACCCGATCGTCCAAGTGGATGTGATGCGCCGCAACCACCACCCCCATCCCCCCAACCCCAAGCACTCTATCAATCCGGTACTTGCCCGCCAGGACATCGCCCTCCTTGACCCCAGCGATGTCGTGTTCGTTGTTCATGTGGCTTCCCTCCGTCCGGACCCGGCGCTCCGCTTATAGACCCGTCCCTCCGATGGCACGTCGAGAACAAGCTGCACTGGGTGCTCGACGCTACCTTTGGCGAGGGCCGAAGCACAATCTCCAGGAAGAACGGCGCTGAGAATCTCTACCCTGCTTCGGAAGATCGCCCTCAGCCTCCTTACCGTCCTTAGCTCGGGAAACGTCGAAGATTTAGAAGCGCTGTCCCTGGTCCGAACATTTACTCATTGCCACGCGATTATTCGATTCGATAGAAGCGCGGTCGTGTGGCTTTGGACTTCGAGGAACTGGGTCGCGCTGGGCTCCGTTGCTATGGCGCTTTCGGTGGGAGGGTGCGGGAGCTTCCACCAGGTGAACCGCCCACTCGAAGCGGCAAAGGGAACTGTCGAGCAGACAGGCTTTGCGCGGTCGACAACGACGTCCCTGTACGAGCGCGGCGTCACTGGTTTTGCCCTCACCACCACCCGGACGGGTCAGGCTGCTTCGGTGGTCGAGGGGCCGCGCGGGGATCGGCTCTGGCGCATTTCTTCCGACGGCGGCTTCCTCGAGTTCTGCCAGCTCCTCGACGAACGGCCCTATGACTGCAGCATCGTGCCGCTGCCCATTGCGGCCAGCAATCCCACCCTGGTGGATCCGGGCAATCTCGGCAGAGGTTCTTACTTCAGCGCTAGCTCCGAAGATTCGTGGTCGCTCGTCGGCGGAACTAGTCCGACCCGGTCGCTCCCGACGACGCCGCGCTTTGGTGTCTGGGTGCTCACGAACCCGATGGCAAGCTTCGTCACCCTCGCGGGCATTTTCCCGATCGGATCTGGCCTGCTCTTTTGTCGCCTCGACGATGCGGGCCGGCCCGGGTGCTCCGACACGAAGACGACGATCGCCCGCGCCCTCTCATTGCACGTTCTCGGTGGCTCCCACGCCAAGGTGCTTGAGGCCCCGCCGAGTTCCGAGGCGCCCGCGGCCGTCACGGAGCCTCATCGCCAGAAGCTGGTGCACGTGCTTTGGGGTCAGCCGGTCGGCGAAGGCGTTGCCATTCGATGTGAAGCCGATGAAGAGACGGCAGCGGTGAAGTGCGTGAAAGCGATGGAGAAAGTCCAACTATGAAATCCCTCTCATTTATATTTATCGTGTTGCTCGGCGCAGTATTCCTCGTCGGATGCTCTCCGGCCGTCGTCCCGGCGTATGATCCGGTAGGCGCCCACACGCTGAAGGTGACGCCGGACCAGGAAGCAGACGTCGTCTGGGTGCAGAAGCTGAATGTCGAGCAGAAGCGCTCTCAGCTCTTCCGCTGCCACAACTCACCCACGGGACCGCTGTGCGTCGAAGCCAAAACTCCCTGACGGCCCTCGCTGTTTTGTCCGTTGCGGTCCTCACTCAGGGGTGCGGCGCGATGATCAACGGCATGACGCAGACCATCGAGATCCGTACCGCCGATCCGAAGGCGCAGATCCTCAAGGACGGCACGGTCGTCGGGACCGGCACCGCGACTGTGGGGGGCTCCCCGTCAGTGCCACCGGTCGTGTACGTGCAGGACGCCACCGGCAACGTGACGCGCTTTCAGGCTGAGTCGAGCGTCTCGGTGACCGCTGTCGCACTGGACATCCTCTGGTCGCTCACCATCGTCGGCGTCGCCGCCCCCATCTCGGACGCCATGCTCGGCACCTTCAGCGGGCTGGACGACCCCGAGGAGCCGATCGTCGTCGAGCGGTCAGCGCGTCGCGCGCGAACCATCCAGTACGCGAACTACGCCTCCTCCCTCGTTGAGTGACCCGGAGCGCGCTCCGACCTTCGAACGCTTTCGCCGGGTCGAGGGAGCAGCCCAGTGCTCGGAGGATTTTCTCGATGCGCGCTACAGTGCGTGGAGCGATATCGGCAACTTCGGCATGAATCTCATGGCCGAACCGTTAGCATACGGTGGCGGAGACGTTTGTGTCGTCGACGTCCCCTTCAACGTTGAATCTCTGGCAAGCCTCTCGGCATTTCACAGCGGCGTAAAAACCGTGAAACATTGACTATTGTCTTGCAACCCATCCTGGATGCACGAACGTGAGCATGCATTTGCCAACGTTCGTTTCACTTCTAATCATCTTCGCCACGCCGATGGCCGCAGCGCAAGAGGTCCCTTCGGCGGCTAACGCGCCGCGTGCCTCAACCAGCGCTCCGGTTGAACCCGCAACGGCGCGCATGTACCTTATGGTGACGAGCGGGCTCGGGTACGCTTCGATGAGCGAGCAGCGCCCCGACACCAAGCTCGCGGCGAGCGCGAGCGAGGTGAGTGCCAGCGGACTTGCGATTCAGGTTTACGGGGCGTTGGGTTACAGGCTGTCGCCCAGCATCGTGCTTGGTGGGGCGTTGTCCCTGTCCGCCGTCCCATCGCCATCGATCGACTACAAACTGCGCGGAAGCGGCACCGCGGTCATTGAGGACGGCGGCGCCGTCGGCGGCGTGGTCGGGCCTATGGCTGCGGTCGCTCTTTCGGAAGGCTTCGAGCTGAACGCGGTAGTTGGGTTCGGCGGCTTTGGTCGCAGCGCGCCCCGCCCGGGCTTCGGGGGCTATGGTTTCGCGTTTTCTACCGCTGCGACTTACAGCCCAGCAGGCTCCTCCAATCTCGGGTTCGTCATCGAGCTTCGCCTGAGCGGCGGCTTCTTCTCGTACCAGGACGAAACCGACGGCACTTACACTTCAACCCTATTGCAACCGGCATTGATGGGAGGTTTCGAATTTCGATGAACGCCATGGCATGAATAGATTCTTAGTGCGTTAGGCGCGGGGTGGGCAAAGTCGCACGCGCCCCTCGAACGCGAAAACACCAAACCGGATCCCACCTCGCCAACCACACCGACCTTGGCTCCGCAGCGGTGAATGCTGCTTCGCATGTTGTCGTCCGGGTTCGATGGCTCAGAGCGGCGTCGGAATCGTGCACGTCCCGCACAAATTGCCGAGGCAAGTGACCGTGTTGGACACCAGCGTCTTCGACAGCGCCGGGGTGCCGGTGACGCAGGCGTTCTGACACGTTTCGTTGCCGGCGCAGGCCAGGTAGCAAGTGAAGAACCCCTTGCACCCTGCGTCGCTGGAACAGCTCGTCTGCAGGGCCGCGCAGTTCGTGCATGCGCACGTGGCGCACGTGGCGGTGTCGTACTTGAATCCGTTGCACACCAGCGGATCAGCGGCCGACGACGTCGAGCAGATGTTCACGGCCCCCAGCGGCACCACGGCAGCCTGGCAGGTCGTGGTGGCATAGGCTGCGCAATCCGTGGAGCTGACGCACGACGGGAAGCAGACCTTCGCGCCGGCCTTGTTCTCGATGCAGTGGTTAGCGCGGCCTGCGGTGTTGCTACCGCAATCGGCCTCTGTCACGCATGCGGCCGGCGAGCACCAGTGTCCGAGACACGTGAGGCTGCCGCAGTCCGCCGCGGTGGTGCACGGGTCGCCCGCCTTCGGCTCGGCCGGCGTCGATGGCGCGGCGCAGGCGCTGCCCGGACCGCTCACGTTCTTCTGACACGTGGTGCCCGCGAAGATGCTGCAATCGGCGGTGACGCTGCACCCGGGGAAGCAGATGCTGCCGCCGGCCTGGTTCTTGATGCAACGGTTCGAGTCTCCGGAGGCGGACGTTCCGCAGTCGGCGTCGGTGGTGCACGAAGCCGGTGAGCACCAGGATTCTCCGATGCACTTGTTGCCGCCGCAGTCCACGTCGGTGGCGCACGGGACGACGCGATTCGAGGTGGAGCCTCCGGTGCCTCCGGAGCTCGAGCTGCCGCCCGTCGTCCCGCCCCCTCCGGTGCCTCCCGTCGTCCCGCCCCCGGAGGAGCTTGAAGCGCCGCCCGAGTCCGTGCAAGGCAAGGCACGGCAAGGCAGGCGGGGCTCGACATGCCCGGAGGAAGCGCCGCCCGAGTCCGTGCCGTCCTTGTCGATCACCGAGGGCTCGGCTCCGACGCAAGCGACCATCAAAAAGGAGCAACATGCTCCTGCCACCAACCAAGTCCAACGATGCTCCATGATTTGAATCTCCAGCAGATTGAATAAGCGAACTGCCCCAAGCGCCCTCCGAAGCGCCCAGGAAAAACCTCAAGACACAGGCCTCACCACGCGCGCTCCAGGAGCAGGCCGCCGCCTCCCAGGCCCACTGTGGGGACGAGCCGGACCGCCGACGGCTTGGGTGTGCCGTCCCCGGAATTGGTGAAAATGAGGAACAGACCGGTGCCCACGGCGGCGATACCGATTCCACTGGCGACGAGGGCATAGGTCTGCGCTGTAGTGGCCTGCGAGTGGAGCTGGGACGCGGTCGCCCGGACGGCAGGGTTACCGCTCGCTGCCGCGCTGTTGCTCTTATTGTCGCGGCTGAGAGCTGTGAGTTGCTCGAAGACTGCGAGACCGAGGGCGCCGACGCCCACCGCGCCCACGATGTATCCGGTGGTGCGGGCCGTACTATTGGTGTCCATGGCGACTCCAGGCGCGGGAGCGCCCGCCCCTGGCGGCGCGGTGCCGGGCGCCGGCACGAGGGCCGGAGCAGCCCCGGGGCCGCCGAGGAGGATGCGTTCCCTTCGCCCCTTTTCGCCTTCTTGGATCACGAACGTCCGCTGGACGGCGGCCGACCCCTCCACCGTGAACACGAAGACGTGCTCGCCCGGGTCGATGGACAGCGCCGTCCCTTGCAGCCGCTCGACGAGTGGCTGCCCGTCCATGGTGACCTTGACGGAGCTGAGATCGTTGCCCGCCGAGTCCTTCGCTTCGAATACGATGGTGGGCATCGAGGCGTTCACCTCTGACACGCGCCGCGCACACTCGTTGCGGATGTCCTCCGGGCAGGTGGCGCCCGCGCAGATGAGGAGTTCCGCGCGCGCCGCCCGTAGCTTGTGTTGGTTCCGGAGGTCGATCGAGCTGTCGTTCGACGACAGGCAATCGGCGGTCGTCGGATCAGCGGCCCACGCGGTACCGGCACCGAAAGCGAGCGAGCATGCAAGAAATCGAGCAATGAGTAGAGAGCGGAATAGGCGTGTCATGGTCCTGTTCGGGCTTGAGCGCCCGGGTGTTAGCGGAAGCATTGGGGCTTGAAGCGCTTCTCCCCTTGCGTGTCGAAGTAGTAGTTCGGGTTGCAATCCTTTTGCCCGGCCGCCGGCAGCGGTGGCGGCCTTGGAGGCGGCTGGGTGGGGCGCATGAGCTGCGCCTTCGGGCCCTTGCTCGTTCCACGCTCCGGCTTCGGCGACACCACAGGCACACTCGCCGCCACAGGTTCCACAACGACCTCGGGAGGCTTGACGGGGGGCGCCACTGCGCTCGGCGCAGCGGATGGGTGCGCCGTGGGTGTCACCACCATCGAACTCGCCGCCAATACAGGTGCGGGCCCAGCTGGCTCACTCCGACCCAACACCACATAGAGAGCGCCGGCAACCACCAGGATCCCCACGGCGCCCACGCCGCCAAGAACCCACGTTGGCTTTTTTCTTGACCTCACATCAGCCGTCTGACCCCAGCTGGCCTCGGTACCCGCACCGGCCAGCGTACGCACTGCAGCGTCCGACGAGGGGGGCAATGCTATCGCGGTCGCCGAAAGACCCGCTGCCTGCATGATCCCGGATATGCGCTCTAACGATACCTTCGAACGCCGCGGCGCGAAGGGCAAAAGATCGGCGGCCAATGCCGCCACCGTCGGATAACGCTGCTCGCGATCTTTCGCGAGACATTTTAAGATCACCCGTTCTAGGCCCTGCGGAAGGTCAGGCCGGCGACTCCGCACCGGCTCCGGCTCTGCGCTCATGATCCCCACCAGCACCTCGGGCAAGCTGTCTCCCCGAAACGGCACCGTTCCAGCCAAAATCTCGTACAGAATCACTCCCATGGCCCAAATGTCGACACGGGCGTCCGCTCCTTTGGCGGATTGCATTTGCTCCGGTGACATGTAGAGCGGAGAACCCATCATGGCGTTCGTTTTCGTCATGTCCATGTCGGAGCTCGGTGTCAGACCCGGGCTTCTCGTCATCTTCGAAATCCCGAAATCCAAAACTTTTACCGAAAGCTGCCCGTCGGGTGTGCGGATCACGTACAGATTGGCGGGCTTCAGATCGCGGTGCACAATTCCGAGCGTGTGAGCCTCAGCCAGAGCCTCTAAAGCCTGAAGCACCAAATCCACGGCTTGCTCGACGGGGAGAACGCCGCTTTGCTGAATCCACGCCGCGAGATCGCGCCCCTCCAGGTACTCCATCACCATGTAAGGCGCGCCATTCTCAAGCGTCCCCACATCCGAAACGCGCGCAACGTGTTCGCTCTTGATCTTGACCGCGGCCCGCGCTTCACGCGCAAAGCGACTCACAGCTTCTGCGTTCGACAGCGCATGCGGCAACATGAACTTGATCGCCACTCGATCGTCCAAGTGGATGTGATGCGCCGCAACCACCACCCCCATCCCCCCTACTCCAAGCACTCTATCAATCCGGTACTTGCCCGCCAGGACATCGCCCTCCTTGACCCCAGCGATGTCGTGCTCGTTGTTCATGTGGCTTCCCTCAGTGCGGAGACGGCGCTCAAGCAACGCTTATAGACCGCTCGCTCCGGTCGTGTCAGCCCATTTCTCAAACCGTAGGAAGCAGAGGCAAGAGCAGGCCATCAACCGACGGCACTCTGATAAGCACGCGCTCGCCGAACAAATGCCCATGGACTTTTCGTCATCGGCGCGCTTCGCTGGCGGTTTCGTATGGTAGCGCCTGCCTGCCGATCTGCATTTTGCGCCAAATTCACTTTGCCCTAGGGTGGCGAAGGCGCACGATGTAATCCATGGGGATGACGCGAGGGCCTGCTCCTGGAACGGTCGTTGCCGGCAGATTCACCCTAACGAGTTGCCTCGGCACGGGAGGCATGGGGACGATCTGGGAAGCCTTGGATGCGAGCGGGGAATCCTTTGCGCTGAAGTTCCTGCGACCCAAGGCGTCCATTGACGCTCGATCCCAAAAGCGTTTTCTCCGTGAAGCTCGTATCGTGCGCACGCTCACCCACCCGGCCGTTGCCAGGACATTCGATTTGATAGAATTCGAGGGCGCGCCGGTGATAGTGATGGAGCTTTGTATCGGCCAATCCCTGAGGTGTTACCTCGCGCGCAGTGCTCCGCTAGCCGCAGTTCAGGTTGCGGGATTTTTGCTCCCGCTCACGGATGCGCTTCAGTACTGTCACGATCAAGGCATCGTGCATCGTGACATCAAGCCCGAGAATATCTTTGTGACGGCTCCAGGTACGCCTGACCTGGGGGTAAAGCTTCTAGATTTCGGCTACGCCAAGCTGCGAGCGAATGAAGCTGGCGCTGCCGGAAGCGTCGTGACCGAAGTGGGAACGAAAATCGGCACGCCCTGGTACATGGCTCCCGAGCAGATCATCGCACCCGAGTTGGTGGACGAGAGGACGGATATTTGGTCGCTGGGTGTGGTGGCGTACGAAGCGTTAACTGGATGTTTACCGTTCGAAGGCTCGTCTCCGGATGACGTCATGCGTCGGATCCTGCACGACGCGTTCGTACCACTTGAACTCTTGGCCCCGGAAGCCCCCGCGGATTTGGTGCGGATCATCGAACGCGCGCTCGCTCGATCCCCGGAGCTGCGCCCCGCCGGCATGCGTGAGCTCTCTACCGTTTTTCAGGCGTACACTCAGCCAAGCGCTCGAAAATGAGGCCAACCGCTCGCTTCGCGAAGCGCTCCTGAATCGTTGGAGGGAGCTGCTCAGGCAGCGGGAGCACTCGGGTCCATAGCGTCGCCGCCCGCACTATCTCATACCTCGATGAAACCTGAAGCAAATTGCTGACGTGCGCGATTTGATTGAAGATCGTGGCGAGTGAGGTACCACGGAGGGCCGCGATCGCTTCGGTTGTTTTTCCTTCGAGGAGCCCCCGCAGGATTGCGTTTGGGCCCGGAGCGAAAGGAGTGCCCAACAACTCAAAACCTACAGGAATGGCAAGCACAGCCCAACGCGCGCCCTGCGCTTCCTCCACCCTGACGCGGAACCCGAAAGGCACCCTTGTTAGTGCGTCGCCGCGCATCAATCTAATGAGCTCGATGCGGGATTCGAGCCCCAATGCCGCCAAGCCCTTAGCAAGGTCCTCACTCACGGTCGCGTTCGATACACCGAGCTCAAGAGCAATGACCTTGTTGGATGTTGCGATTGCGGCTGAGGAGAGCGTTCGGATGAGCCTCGCGCTCGAGCTTTGCCTGGCAGGGGATGCACTGGATGTGTTGCGGAGAAGCAGGTAGCGGCCATAACCACTCGCTGCTACGTCCAACAAGGACCAGCTCCCGAGCAACGGCCCCAGCCACAGATCCAACGCATTGCACGCTGTTTGCTTGGGCCAATTGGGGGTGGATGATGCAAGAAACGCGCGATTCTCTGGGGCACATGCGGTATCAGCTTCCATTTCCATTTCATGTGTGGAGCAAATCTCGTGCCCGTTGAAAACTTCGGGAACGGCGTGCGGCTTCTCTCCCTTCAGCGCGGCTACCCCTGGCAGTGTCGCTTACTCGCGACGTTCGGGCGTACCGCGCGCGTTACAGTGTCCGAATTGTCTGACACCCGGGTGGGTCTTAAATTCGGATGCCGTGCTCTTCCAACTTGGCGTAGAGGGTTTGGCGGCTAATACCGAGCAGCCTTGCGGCCAATGTGCGATTGCCGTGGCTTTGCGCAAGAGCCTTCGAGAGCGCAGCGCGCTCCGCCAGTGCGACTTCGTGACGCAATGGCCGCACACTGGACAACATGCCGGGGCTCGACCCTGCGCCCATTGCCGGCAAAGCCTGCTCCTCATTCCTACCCTCCGTTTGGAATACCTCCTCTTCGCACAGGCTCGCACTCACAATCTCGGCTGTTATCACGCTGCTGTCGCCCAAGAGGACGAGGCGCTCGATGAGGTGCTGAAGTTGGCGAACATTCCCGGGCCAGCGCTGTTGCTGCAAGAAAGCCAACGCCGAGTGATCCAGCGTCAGATTCGGCCGGGAGTGTCGGGCTCGGAACATCTCGCAAAACGCCTGAGCCAAAAGTGGGATATCCGCGCGGCGCGCACGTAACGGCGGGAGCCAAACCGTGACCACATTGAGCCGGTACAGCAGATCTTCGCGAAATTCCCCGCGGCTAACCATAGTTGAGAGATCTCGATGGGTAGCAGCTAGAAACCGCACGTTCACGCTCAAGGTTTGTGTGCCACCGACCCTTTCGAACTCCTTATCTTGCAACACGCGGAGCAGCTTCACCTGGAGCGCGGGAGAAATGTCGCCAATTTCGTCGAGAAAAAAACTGCCTCCCGCCGCCAATTCGACCCGACCGGCTTTGCGACGCACAGCACCGGTAAAGGCTCCCTTCTCATACCCAAAAAGCTCGCTCTCGAGCAATGTATCGGGCAGGGCGGCGGCGTGCACCTTGATGAACGGGCCAGCGCTCCGGGGGCTCTGGGCATGAATCTCGCGCGCGATAAGATCTTTTCCGGTCCCAGTTTCGCCGCGAATCAGCACAGTGGCGTCACTCGACGCGGCACGTTGCACGAGCGCCTCTACACGTAGCATTGCCGCGGAGCTGTAGATCATTGCCCCTCGGGATTGGGAAGGCCGCGCAGGCTCCACCAGCAAAGGCTGAGCTCGCACCCGCGCCAGCGCTAGCTCGAGTTCGGAGTTATCTAGTGGACGCTGACAGCAATCCAACGCGCCGAGCTCAAGCGCCCGAAGCGAATGTTCGGATTGCTCGTTCTCCGTCAGTATAAAAACTGCTACGTCCGGGTGGCGCTCAAAGAAGCCCGGTAGATCGGAAAGGGGCATGAGCTCCGCGTCCACCATGAAAGCTGAGGGGGCAGCGGAGTCGAGCAGGGCGCGGGCCTCCAGCAAGGTCGCAGCACGGCGGAATCCAGCCGGGAGGCTGCCCCTCGGCGAAGCCTCCGAAAGAAGCAATATCCACCTCTCGTCCATGGGGTGGGGAGCAGGCTATATGATCCGGGGAGTCCTGCAACGGGAACTGTGCAAACATGGGAAGCCGTGGAAGCCGATGTGGACAATCTGGATCAACTCGCCGGGCAGAGCGTGCGCTCGCCGAACCACGCGGGGGTCAGCTTCCGCTTGGAAAGACCGATCGGTGGCGGCGGAATGGGAGTTGCCTTCTTCGCCCTGCGCGAGGCACCCGACGGCGTCACCCCGGTCGTCCTCAAGGTGCTCCGTCCGCTCGTCGTCGCTCAAGCGGCCGACCATGGTCGCAAGCTGGTCACGAAGGAAGTGGCTGCCCTGACCCGACTGGGCGAACAGATCCCGCCAACACCCTTCGTTGTTCACTTCATTGACGCCGGCTTGCTTTTCGATCCAGTCACGAAGCTCGAGCTGCCTTGGATCGCTCTCGAATATATGCACGGCGGCATTGAGGGCACGACGCTACAACAGCGAGTACGCTACTCCGTGCAGAATACCGGCAAAGCGTTTGACCAACGCCGCGGGAGCCATCTGCTCCGCTGCTTGGTCGAAGGCGTGACCGCTATTCACGGTGCAGGGGTTATTCACCGCGACTTAACGCCTAGCAACGTGCTGGCTTGTGGGTTCGGCGAGAGCGAGATTTTCAAGGTTTCAGACCTCGGGCTCGCGCGCATGGAGAGCGTGGAAACGTTCGGCCAGGTGCTGCTCGGCACCGCAGGATATTCTGCGCCGGAACAATCGTTTCCGGACGGTATCGAAGCCGGTGGGTACACGGATGTGTTCAGCCTGGCGTGCGTCTTCTTCTATGCTCTTACGGGGGAGGACTACTTTGATGTGCAGAATTTAGTGCAGGGCCTGCTAGCGGTGCGTGCTTCCCACCGTCGCAGCCTGCTTGACTGCCAGGGCACCTGCGCAGAGCTACGGGCCCAAGAGCACGAATGTCGGGCGCTCGATCGCGTGCTGGCTAAGGCCACCGGGTTCGATCCCAGACTGCGCACTCACACTGCGGAGCTCTTCGCACGCGGAGTGGGTGAAGCTTGGGGCCAAAAACCTGCAGCTGCGGCTGCGAGCGCTCATCTCGTCTCTAGCATTCGCGGCGAACGCTCCCCCGTTGCAGTCCGGGATTGGCTTTGGACAACTCGCCATGCCTCGGGCAATGAACGCGTCATCCACAGTGTGAGCTGGGATAGCGACGGTCACGCCCTTGCGGCTACGGATCGCGGCGTCGAGTACTGGAATGGCACGCAGTGGTTCCCGTTGCCAGCTCAGAGCTCGGCAGGTCACGGGCGCCCAAGGTGCGTCGTTCGGGTGAGGGCGGGAACCTGGTTGGTCGGCACCGACGCCAGTGTCATCTACCAGTGCGGTGGGGAAAGTGCCTCCGAATCGATTCGCATTCCTGATGGAAACCCCGCGCAACATCTGGCCGGCCGCTTGGAGGACGCATTGATTGTGGTAACCCAACGCGATTCGCATTCCCCGGTGTTGTGGACCTGGATCGGCCATCGCTGGATGCCGCCATTGGCGTTGAGTAACTTCACGAGCGTGTCCCGGGTTGTGGCCTGTGACACAAGCGCCTATCTGCTAGTTGGGCGCGGAAAGCATGGGGCAGCGGTGAGTCGCTACGACAGCACGCGGCTGCAGCTCTCACCGCTCACCGCGCCTCTCACCCGCGCCATGATTGGAGCGAGCTCCCAGCCCGAACGGGAACAAGCTCTTGCGTGCGGCAGTGATGGTGTTGTCATGCAGCTAACAGCAGGCACCCTGAGATCGAGCCTCGTCGACGGCAATCCGGATCTGTCGGCGTGCGCTGTCGACATCCTTGATCGTGAATGGGTAGCCAGCGTCGGCCGGCTGTGGGTGCGGGATGGCGAAGCTCCTGGGTGGCAGTGCGTTTTTCATGATTCCGCATGGCAGGCTCCATTTGTGAGCGTGCTGGGTGACGTCGGGCGCGTGCTCGCGATGGCACCCGACGGCGGCGTTGTCGAAGGCCAAGCGCGCTGGCACGCTCGCAGGAGCCGGCCTGTAGCCTAGTGCTTTTTACGGACGCACGCACGACAAGCTACTCACGATTTCCGCTTCTTCGACGGAACACCGACCCGCTACACATCGCCTACTAGTACAATCGTCGTTCACCGCGCATTGGCTCCCGGCGCGCTGGGTCGGCACGCAGAGCTCATTCACATCGCACGTCGCCTCGCCAACGCAGCGCGACGCTTCCTTGCACGATTGTCCAACTGCGGGGTAGGGTTCACAGATGCCTTTCGTCGAGCAATAGGCTACCTTTGACTCACAGACGCGAAGCACCCGAGCCTCGCCGATTCCCGGTGATGCGCTGCGATCATCGCAAGGCGCGCCCAGAGCTGCCGGCCGATTGCCCACACAAACGCTCAACTTTTCGGAAATGTATTCGCAAGACGCCGTGTAGTCCGCGCCCTGGGCACACTCCGCAAAGCTGCACGATTCTCCGAGTAGTGCCTGACGTTGAAACAAGGCCATTCGGTCACAGATATCGTCCGCTGCGTCATCCTGGGCGTCGGTGGAACCGCAATTGAGGCCCCGGATCGCCTCTACACACTATTTCGCGATAGTCCCATTGTACACCTTCCCTGATTGACGAGCTTCGAGGAGGTCGCTGCGAACGCCCGTCTCGACATCCGCTTCACAGTTCACGTTGGTACCCAAATCAGCGGCGCCGCAGCAGGGCGTAGCAGCGCCACAATAGGCTCGCGCTAAAGCCAAGGGCAATGCCGCTTCCTCAATGCTCGGCGCGCCGTCGGCCGCGTCCTCGCCGCAGGCAGGGAGGAAGCACGAAATGCCAAACAGGGCTACTGGGACGAGAAAACTGCTCACGGATACTGATTTCAAGATTTGCTTCAAGGAACACGAGCCTTTCTTTTGATAGGACGGTGGTAAGCGAGCCGTCTGCGACGGGTCTGCGCCGCGGTTGCGGTCGCTAGTTGCCAAGAGCAATTTGCGTTCCAACTCCGAAGTGCCAGCCAAATGTGGTTCCCTCGGTGGCCGCCCATGGGAGCGGACATGAACTGTCTAGCTAGGTTGACGACAGAGTGTCAAGCGCAGCTGACACCGCTCAACAGGTAGACGCCGACCAATGTCTATCTGGCCTCCGCGGAGCTCGCCGCCATCGCTTCGCTCTTAGGGCGCTTGCCAACCAACGAGGAATATCAGAAGTACGCGAGCGGCATCGACGGACAAGGCGGCTCACGTCAGGCTGCCGCTTTTGCAGTGAGAGTTCGGAGAGATCGCAGGTTCTCGATTCTGTCTTGTGTTGTGTTGGCGAACGAAGTCTTCAGGACCAGCGCAAGCGGGGCCCCAGGCGGCGCGGCCGGGGCGCTCTGCATGGCCCGTAAGCGTTGAGTGTACCGGCTTAGAAGGTAACGGCGGAGTGGTTCGAAACGCAAAAGTTGAAAGGGACAGCCCCGCCGTTGCTGGCGACAATCGACTGGACCGCTTCGATTTCACCCGCGGAAATTGGGGACTGGGGGCTGCGGGCATTAGTCATACTTCTGCTCCGACTGTCTCCTACCAGCAGGCCGCAATTTGGTATGCTGTCGGGCAGCCGAATGACATCGAAACGCAAACCGACCTCAAAGCATGGGTGGGCTTAGTCGCCTACCAGTATTCCGGATCTGCGAGGATTCTTTCGATTCACAACTTGTGGTCCGACCGGACCCCAGGAAGCCCGACCGACACGCATTTGTGGAGCCCGTTAAGCCGATTGCGCTCTCGATATACCAGTAGCTTCTCTGCGCAAGCGCTGGAAGTTGGTGCAGAATTTCATGAACAGCCATTTGGTGCGTTATGTTCAGTTGCTCGACACACTACTCTTGGAGCGAGCGCTCCAGGGGACGCTTAGTGACGATGACGAGGAGTACTACGTTGTCAGCATGAATGATTGCAGGGAGTTGATGACACCGGAGGAGGAGTTACAGATTGATGAAATCGTAGCCCTCAGATGCGACGCTCGTGCCCCGCAGAGCTTGGAAGTTATTGACACTGACCCATCAGAATTCCCCATGCGGAAAGCTGGGTAATCATGCACATAGTCGCCCAAAGGGTAATTCGCATCCTTGCAATCCCGCCAACGAGGGTCCACTCGGAGCCCGGCGGCGCTTGGCACGCTGTCCGCCCGCTGCACTGCTACCGCCGGCTGCAAGTTCCTGTCCCCCGGCGCTTCCGCCGTTCAAGATAGCTCCTCCAACAGCCGCTCCGCCAGCTTCAGAGCGCATCTGATCGGCGCGGCCAGCTCGCTCGCCGTAGCCTTTGGTGCGAACGGTCAATGCTCTCGGGTACGGGTGGTGGCCTTGCTGCAACGGGCGGAACCGGCAGCGGTGGCGTGACTAGTGGTGCAGGTGGAGCGACTCCTCCCCCTACCGCCACGTTCAGCATCGAGAGCGACCTCTACCACGAGTCCGTTCCTTCGTTAGCGTCCGTTCAGGTCTGTCTCCAGTCGAGCGACGCGAGCGTCCCCCCGCCCCCGGTGACCCGCGGCGCGCATGCGGCGGCGTTTTCCTGAGCACCTATCTGCGTGGCAAGAAAGTCATCGCCTCGGCGCTCATACAGGTTCCCGGCGAGCCGACTCGGCGCTCGCTATCGACGGAAGCGTTGATCCCTCTGAAGCCGGACGTGGCGATCGAGAACCTCGAGCTCGCTCGCACCACGGCACCGATCGACGTTCGCTACGGCACCTTCTCGGGCGCCTTGCGTGAAACGACGGGGGCCGGACCTCTTTCGGTCAATCTCGGTTTTGACGTCGACGGCGTCCCAGAGCAGCGCGTCTTTCCGTACACCATACCCGCCGGGGGATCCGTCGATCTCTGGCAGCTCACTGGCCCCATACTCGGAGCGCCCGACCCACACGTGATCACGCTAAACATCCGTACGGGAGACTGCGACCCGAGCAACAACGCGGTCTCGCTGTCCATCGTGGGTGAAGGCTCAAGCGCGATCTCGGAAGAGACCCCGATGCCCTATGTCTTTTCCTACAATGATGCATGGACCAAAAAGTCCGTGACCGAAAACTATCCCGCGACGACGCCTCGGACGACGACGACGTTCGAGGGGAAAGCGGAAGAATCCTGTGGCGGCTTGGGCGCGACTTCTGGGCGGAACCTGGAGTGGCTTGAGAGGACGGCGATGCGGCGGATGATGAACTCAAGCTTGCCGTCGGGGCTTCGTTGAGGACGCGTGAGTTGAATTGCTTCTAGCTACGGCCGGGGCGCCGCCGAGCGATCCAGAGCCCGACCACAAGTGACAGAAGCGGCACGGTGCCTGAACCTGTATCGGCAGAGCTCCGGCGAGACACGCTACACGCGTGCGCAGGAATCGAAGCATCTGAAAACGCAATGCTGAGTTTTCATCAATCAATCCTCCGTCGAGAAGGGCTGGAACCTAGCCGCCCTTCGAGCTTCCCGGATAGCCCCAAGTGGAGTGTCCACACGTGCATCTTGCGCCTTGCGGGCGGCCTCGTAGTTGCCGAGCCGGATGGTCTGCCCGCTGTCCGTTACCTCGAAATCCTGGAAATCGAGCGTGGCGTTGCCGGGCGCGGAGCGAAACCAGGCGAACGGAACCACCAGTGGCCCGAGCGAGCCGCGGTACGAGCTCGCCGGGGATTGAGGTGCATCAGCGCCTGCCAATTGGCGAACTGCTCAACGACCTATCCGCGACGAATTGAGGACACGCCTGTCGAACCACACTATACTGAGTGAGGTGCCCCAAGCTCTTCTCTCGATTGACGACATTCGGCGGGCTGGGATCGACTGCACGATCATGAAACTTGAAGACCTCGTTCACGCTATCTTGGGCGATCGGCCTCTCGAGGCTCGGCAATGGGTTGCCGATGCAGTACGGGCGGGGATTCGCTTTGATCAGCTTCCCCTCCCCGACCTGGAGTCGAAGCGCGAACGCGCGCTCGCTGCCGGGCTAGCGGAGCTTTTGGCCATTCGGGGCGACCAGGCACCGCCCGCGTGGACAACCGAAGTTGGGCCCTCTGAAGAGGCCCGGGTCAACGGCCCAGAACCCCTTCGACGGCGAAACGTCTACGCCTCGCCCAATTTTCTTTCGATCCGGTAGCGCGGATAGCGCGACGGCTGTCAGCGCATGCAGCGCACGTCGTGGGTGCCGGACTGAGAAAACGGTCGGAAGGAGCAGAAGCAAGAGCGGGGTGTTCCATACCAGTTGGTGTTTAGGTGCCCCTCTCGCCGTGCTCGCGCGAAAGCGCGGCTCGCTCGGCGGTCTCCCCTTGCCAGTCGCTAGGTCTCGTGGCTACCTGTAGTGTTCCCAGCGATTGGGTCGATCGCGTCCACTTCCTGCCCCTTCGTTAGCCAACAGCCCGATGTTGTTGTTGCGATGGTCGGGCGTGTTGTTGTTGCGGT
>Ga0163144_10013855_pt1 | contig 16784 bp, 27 predicted proteins | sample OliLak19BULKMAT1_FD_123175 | JGI IMG/M metagenome (GOLD analysis project Ga0163144, IMG submission 123175) | Freshwater microbial mat bacterial communities from Lake Vanda, McMurdo Dry Valleys, Antarctica - Oligotrophic Lake LV.19.BULKMAT1 | ecosystem: Environmental > Aquatic > Freshwater >... | reverse complement strand
TTGAATAAAAATCCATTATAGGAATTTTTAATATATTGGGCGTTGTAAGGAGTATTGGGGCAAATTGGAATAGTGCCCTCAGCAAGTTTATAGAGTGGTAATTGTCCTGAAATATAAAAGGAACCATCAGAACTCTTACTGAAAGCATCTATTCCATACTCTATAATTTCGGACTCTTCCTCGTCAAATTGCCACTCTTCTATTAAATATTTATTTGTGAAAATACTAATGGGTGGGCGAATACATTTTAAAGCTTCAATTTTAGAAGCTGGAAGCTCTGGAAGATAATTAGACTCAAGATGAATAAAGGGAACATGATAATCGCTGCTAAATTTACCTAAAATTTCAAAATTCTCTAGTTTGGTTTGGGAGAGAACAATGTTAGGTGAAATATCTGGAGTAATATATTCTACATGTCTATACTCTTTTGGTATTTTAAATTTAGCTTGACCAACTATAAATAGGCGAACATTTATCTCTGTGAGTTGGGAGAGATAAAGATTTGGGCGGTCTAGATAGATATTAATAGGTGAGTGGCCTAATTCATATTGTAAACTAAGCAAGGGGATTTTCCTCGCTTATTCTTTTAAAATGTTTTTCCTTTAAAGTTTTAAATTTTCGAAGCTGGCCCTTCTTCTTTCCGAACTTATAAGTAATACCCTTATTATTGGGGCGATTACGCTCTGAAATTATTGGGGCGATTGCTCCATTTGCATTGATTCGCCAAATTTGTGTTGTGTAGCACTGCATTAAATTGATTCCTTATAAATAAAAACACAAAAGAAACCCGCCCCACAATGGAGCGGGTTCATTTAATTACAAAATACCCTATGCCATAGCAGGCTCTGCCACCTTACCCCCAAGATAAGGCTGCAGCATATCATCATTAAAGACATTAGCCTGATCTGAAACATCAGTTGGCAACTCGCCCTGCTCAAAGCTCAGGCCGAAGAACTTCACAGCCCCCTTCTTCTTCTGCTCACCCTTTGTAATAGAGATGACATTTTGGTAAAGATTCCATTTGCCACCAACACTCTCCACAAATGTCATCCAGTCACCCAATGATGCTCCCGAGAAGTCCAATTGTACGGGCTCCCAAACACTCTCAATATTCATTAGGCAGAACGCCTCCGTACAGAATTTGCCCCCATTACTCTTAACTTCATCTTTAATATCATTCCAAAAGCCAACATTTAAGGTTTCCTTGCCACAGCGAACCGTGAATTCCTCGTTAACCGTAGATTTAACACGATTAGAGAAGATACGACCCCCATGCTCTTCATTCCACCCCGTTACGGCAGAACGTGTATCCATCAAAACCATATCTACGCTTTCACCCAAATCTACCTTTTCCTTTGCCTCCCGATCCCAGTAAGAGAAAGTTCCTACTGCTCCGCTAAAGGAGACAAAATAACGAACTGGATTTGGAACTCGGTTTGCACCACTGTTAGTACTCGTACGACTCATCTTAAACTACCTTTTGGGCTTTGCCCTAACTTGAAAAGCTTCGCTCGAAATTGAGCTAGGCGAAAATTACTAAACAAATTAACCACGCACACTGTGTGCTATTTATACTCAAATTCTACTTTAGCTGCTGCCCCACATTTAGGGCAACTACAATTATTTTTTACAACCCAATAAGAAGAAGAACAAAATTCACAACTTATCAATCTATCCGCCTGCTTCTGTATATATGGCTTATATGGGTTATAATATTCATCTACAATAAAACTCCCACATGTATAATTAAAAGTCCCACTCATTCACTCCTCCCTCTAATATAGTTCCTACGTTTTTTGCAAACTGATCGTTTGAGAATTTTTCCAAATTATTTGAAGATACAGGATAATTTCTATCTTTATATGCCCTTCTCATTTGAACCGACATACTTTTTACGACAGGCTTACTCCAAGTATCACACCCTGTTTGATACCCCGCCATACCCAAATTGTGTCCCTCACACGGCTCTTGAAAACAGCTAATTTTGTAATGTGAATCATAAAATTGCATAAGGTCTCCCGGCCCTCCGGCGAGGGAAGAAACAACTGGTTTGTTAAAACCTAAAGAGTGTACTACTGGTAGGCACCAAGATTCCCCCATAGAAGGATTAACATAACAATCCGCTTGTTGGTAAAGACCTAACATTTGCTCTTGAGAAAGTCTAGAAGAAATAACAACTATTCTTTGATAAGCATTAATATCATAAAGTCTAAGTTTTTCTTTTATATGATTTACCACACCAAACACACTCTCGTCTGTTTTAATAATCAGAGAGACGGGCTCGGTGGGATCAAATTCAAGCCAAAAGGCTGTAATCAATCCCTCAAGATTTTTACGTGGCACATTTTCAGATACGCATAGAAAGGTAAAAGTTCCAGAAATCTCTGGGATTTCAGTTCTTTTGTAATTTTTCTTATAAACAGAAAGATCTATAGCATGGGGCACATACTTAACCGGACCATTAAATACTTGTTTAACCGCACAAACTCCATCTATATTGGGTACCCAAATTTCATCTACCATATTAAGATAATTAGCCATTCTGGAGCTAGAAATATCAGTGGATTCGACCTCCATATATCCCACATGTTTCATAGTCCCATACCTTTCCCACTGTTGGGGTAGGCAATATTGAATCACATGAGTTATTCCATTTAAACTTTTTTCCTCTAGGAGGGCAAATTCCCCTGTGTTTGCCTCACCCTTATAAATTAAGGGACGACTTACCACATCAAATTTTTCACTCAGAATTTTTAAATCAGATTTAGCGACTTCGCCCCAACCAGAACTTTCCCAAGTTGTTCCAACATAAAGTATTTTCATGATACACTTTCAAAATATTTCTTACAATCGCTATTGGAATTTTTCATATTCATTGAGAATAATAAACTTATTTCTTCATCAGTGAAATAGCGATTGTTTTTAAAATTATAATATTCCAGTTGATCTTTGTGTATACAAATAATATCACTTACACAAAATGGATATTTTTTATCTTTATCTACTTTGAATATAGAATTCCCATTATACGATATCCATACAGTATAGTTTAACTCATCTAGTAAATTAAACATATCTTGTGGAGTTTTGTTGATAAGCCGCAAGCAATGTCCATTAACTTCTATAAGCATGGGTGGTTTTTGTTTAAGGGTTTCTCTTGCTCCTTGAAGGGCTGCTATTTCACCCCCTTCAATATCTAGTTTAATCCCTATGATTTTATCGGTGTGTGTAATATTATCAATTGTTTGAGAAGTATAAGGGCCCCCCTCATCCTCAACAAACCATCCAAATGGCCCACCTAATGAACTAAATGAGCATTTCTTAACACTATCTGATAAAATAGCTTGATAAACATCAGTATTACTATTTTCAAAAGTTTTATTTAAACATTCTATATTTTGTGGGGCACCCTCAATACAATTAATAGTATATCCTAACTCTTCTGCTCTTACAGCAAATGTTCCAATATGTGCTCCACAATCTAAAATTTTACCCTCTTTTTCAAGAATTAGATTTGCTAAAATATCAGCATTAGTCGCCCCATACAATATTCCCTTCTTTAAGTAAGAAACAACTGGATCATCCGATTCATAATAGTAAATATCTTTATTATTTATTTTAATTTTCTGCATATTACCCCTCTTTTTCTTTCCTCTCTTCTAAAAATGCCCTAAGTAATACTATCGCCCCACTTAATCCAGATTTTCCCGGCATGTTCTGGAGCCAGTATGCAAAATCAAAAAGCAGTCTAATTTCTTTTTCTTCAGTAGTTAGATTTAACTCTTCTCGTTTAATAAGTAATTCTTTTTTCTTTCGCAATCGATCCTCTTTTCTAACATCTGATAAAACTTACTGTAAATCATTTCCCGTGTAACACCCCTCTCTTCTTTATTTTTCTTGCCTGTCTTTACATCTTCCTGTAGATATTTTCCCGTTTCTATATGATCAAGGGCTTCTGCGTATTCATAGGAGCCCAATAGGGATTTATCTTGACCAACATGTAAAATACAAGATTTAATAAAATCAAAATTACTCAAATGTGCTATTTCTTGAAATGAGGGCGGGGTAAGAAGGGTGGGCGAATCCTCCCAATTGTTTTTGGGTTCTATTTTACTGATTAAATCAACCCATTTCTTTCCTGTCAATTTCCAATTATAGTTTTTATTTACAGCCTCTAAGGTTTTTGCCCTATCATAATTCCAGACCTCTTCAATATTTAAAAGGGAAGCTAAGGACTTATTGTCCGGGAGGGCCCTATAGCACAATGTGCCCATTTCTCTTTGTAGATCAATTGGATCTATTGCGATTCCCTCAATTTTATTAATAATATCTTCTTGGGCAGAATAATTAACTGTTATTACACGTAGTCCGGTAGATGCCGCCTCTATCACTGGTTGGCCAAAGCCCTCACTATTTGCCCACTGAACATATAGATCAGCAGAATTATAAACATAATTCATTTGTTCATTTGTGAGTCCATTATCTATACTACAAATTTCCTTTATATCCCCACATTTCTTACATCTTGGTGTTACTTTAATAATATCAGAACTAATATCCCAACAGTTTCTACATTTATAGGAGAAGTAAACCCTATCGAGTATTCCATACTGAAGTAAAAGTTTGGGAATATCCCACCCTCTATCGTGAAGGTGAGTGTGGCAATAAAGATTTATACTCTTATCTTCTACTTGAGCGAATGCCTCAAATAGCTCGGGGAATCTTTTGCGGTTTTGGTTCCTCATAACCGTTAAAAGGATTTTTCCACTTTCTGGTAATCCTAGTTTTGCTCTCGCGGACTTCTGATTAATGGGTTTATACTCTGGATTTGGCCCCATAGGAATATGTTCGACAATATTTTCGCCCCCATACTGTTCTCTTAACCAATCTTCAGACCATTGATTATAAGAAGTAAGTACATCTACTTTTTTATAAGTGGATAGCCAATTCCATCTTAACGGACGACTATCAACCGTAGGGCTTAGAACTGTTTTATAGTAACGAGAAAGGGGTGAGTCTACAATAAATTGGTCATACCAATGATCTCGTATAGCAATAACTACATCAGGCCAACAGTCTAAAACCACATTTTCAAAGTCCCATGAGCCGAACTCAGCGTCTATAGTAGAGTTCTTTTTTTCCATATATTCTTTGAATTTAGCTGTATCTTTCTGTGAGGGCACATTTAGATATACATTCCATGGGCACTTTTTACTAGCATAAACATGGTCGCGAAGATTAGCGTTTCCGTATGAAGCTAGTTCACTTATTTCATGTCCTGCTTCGTGTAGGGCCTCACATATATTTTTGTAGTATGTGGCATAGCCTGTATTGAGCAAATGGTACTCGCTAACAACTAAAATCTTCATATGTTAACTTCTTTCTCTTTTAAATTAGTATATGTTACACTACCCTCTTTTAGGTTATACACTTCTTCTTCGTACGTATAGACTTTACTTACCCCACTTTCAAGTCCCAATGTTAATTCTTTTGTATATTTATTATCTTCTTCGTATTTAAAAACCGGCCCATCAATATGAGATAATTCTGGTTCGAAAGTACAGTTTACTTCTACAAAAAGTGTATACATAGATGGATCGCTGTATATTGCTGGGTTAAATTTAATTTCTACCATTATTTCTTTCTTATATGTTTTAAGAGTCTTATATAAATACAACAGGCAAATTGAATATCTTCTCTTCCGCCAGTACAAGTAGATATATGAGGAATTATTCTTCTTTTGCATTTTGGACAGATAACATATTTAGGAACAGATCCGTCTGATTTTAATTGATTATTAACAGAGCCAGTAAACTCACAATACTTAGGTTTGTCACTTTTCTTCTTACTTTCTTTTAAGGGATAATTTTTCATTCAATCTTCCTGAGGGTATACTTCGAATTTATTAATCTTCAACGATATCATACCTTTTTTATTTCTTAACTCTCCCGTGAAGTGAATTGAATCTCCTACCTTAGCTCCATCCTTGAAGACATTAGCACCTGAATCCCAAAACTGCACATAGAAGTGATCGGTCTCAATAATTTGTTCCGTACCTCTCATTCTTCGTCTTTCAGACTCTAGCTTTGCATTTACAGTATTCGTATTGCCCACATCATTCATATCACCAATATCAATAATTCGTCCAACTCCACTAATATTAAACGGTGTTGCTAACATTTTATGCATTTTTAACTTCTTTCTCAAAATAAGGAATTAAATCGGACCCATTACGTTTTAGTAGGGCACTTCTAGTAAATTTTTGAATCAATCTATTAATAAATGAAGAGACTACACTTTCAAACGAATTGGATATACTTGCGTCTCTTATATCTTCTTTTACACCATTTGAATAAGAATTCATAAAGCCATTTTCTACTTTTACTGAAAATTCTTTAACCCCGCCCATTTGATCCTGATAGGCTTTTCCAACCTCAATATTAAAAATTTGCCTCTCTTTATCCAAATCAATTATGAAATAGTAACCATATTTAATTGTTAAATCTATCATTTGTATTTCTTTATTTCTTTCTTTATTTAAATATAATCTATGTATAATTTAATTATGATTAGATCGCATAGAATTTCTCTCCAATATCGTTTTATGTATAAAAACATTAAATTTCCTTTTCCTTTTCTTTTTCTTTATTCTCTAAAATATTACCAATTACTTTTATTTTTTCATACCCATACATATTATAGGGTAAATTATTTTGCATAATATTAAATTCTGGTTTATTATACTGTATATTACCCTTTTCCATAATCCAACTGCCGTAATCAACAGTAACTAAATCACCCTCATAGATATCTACATCATTCTTATCTGTAAACCCAGTGAATTGCTGAAATTCAAATTCATCCGTCCCAAATTCAAATGGTAAAACTCCGTCCCACTCTGGCCTCCACTGCATAAATACGTTATTAAAAGATGGGGAGATCCAGAAATTAGATAGGTCATCTATAAAAGACTTAGTATTATTATCCCAAACTCTAAATTTAATTTTTCTACTCATTTAAACACTATCTTGCTTGTTTTCTAAAATATTTCCAACTACTTCATAAGAGTCATTATATTCTTCTAGCCACCAGTTTGCTCCAAAATTAATACCACAAACATAAAAAGAAGAGAGTTTATATATTACTTCACTTAAATTATTTTTACCATTATTAAATTTTAGAATATCCCCTTCATAAATCTCTTTTCCATTTTTATCTTGAAGTCCAGTGAATTGCTGAATTACAGTTCCTTCTTCACTCATCATATATGGAAGCTCTAAACTCATAGCGGCATCTTCCTGAAACTCAATAATATTCATTCCTTGTACAATAAATATATTTCTTATTTTATTCCAAACTCTAAATTTAATTTCTCTACTCATTTTATTAAACCTTTGTTAAATCTCGTAAATATCATTCAATATCAACCCACCCCTATTTGACTTCTTTCCTCCGATCAACACAACATTACCCTCGTATAGGGCTGATTGAAATTGATCAAGAGCATCAGGAAAAATCACTACATCCAATTCTTCTGTATTATCATTAAGCTTCAAGTTCCCCATCATTTGGCCCACCATCTTACCATTCTTAATCTTAAACTCTTGAAACTCACTTATTTCGCCTACAATTTCGTAACTTTTGTGTTTATTTTTACTATCAACCTTGATCTGATTAATTTTTTTACAAGTAAAGGCTGTGCTGGGCACAGTAGCTCTTTCAATGTGTGAACAGGTAATGTTGATACCCAGTAATTGCTTCTCGTGATCTATAAGATTCTTTTTGGAGTCAGAAAGATCCATAGGGGGATTAACCAAAGAATAAGAGATTAAGCGAAATTTATCCGAGTTTGGACTTTTTTCCTCTACATACTTACATACGACATCATTTACATTTTTGTGGGCGGATTTATCATAAAGGGCCCTTACTGTCTCTTTTTGTTTTGGAGTAAGGGTATTCCACTGATTAAATTCATGCTCGCACTCCAGTCGGGCCTTAAGACTAAAATCATCAAAGCAGCCCACCCTAATCATTGGAATTAACTGGCTCTTACTCAGAAGTTGAGAATAACACACTAAAAACTCAGTCCACCCCATAGTGCAAAAGTCCGCCCCTCCGCTCTTTATTGCTTCGTTTATTTTTATGAAGGCATTAGCACTACAGTCCTTAATTGAAGAGAGGCCGAAGTAAACAGAATGGTCGGAAATAAAGAAGTCAGTCTTGGGTAAATTACGAGCAGATGGGGCATAAACCTTAATCTTAAGTCGTCGAGCCTCACTCATCATTGCCCTAATTTCTTCAAGCGGTTTTGATTCAGATTTGGAGATTTTAAGCCAAGCACAAATATATTGCTCGGGGAAATGTATTTTTATCCAAGATGTTTGGTAGCCTATAAGGGCATAAGAAAAACTGTGGGAGTTAGAGGTTGCTATACCATTTACATAATAAATATGATCTTCCGAATCAACTGTTATATCTACTGTTTTTATCTTACCAAGTGGTTTAATCGAAATTATTTTTTCAGATCGCATATTATTTTAATAACCTTTTCTTCATGATTCATTATATCGTCTTCCCAAAATCTTATTAATCTTAAGTTATTTTTTTCACAGTATTTATTTTTCTTTTTGTCTCTAGCAGCATTTTTAATTTGAGTTTTAGTTTTTGGGCCATTTGGCCATCTAGTATTTGGATTTGAGTGAAAATAATCACCATCTACTTCAATATAGATATTAAAATCAGTTAAGAAAAAATCAAAAGACCAATACGATAATAATTTTTCTTCTTCATAACATATATTAAATTTATCTAATAATATTTGCATTTTTAAGTGTGGTTTAGATTTTAATTGGTGGAAGACGCCTCTTTTTATAGCGGCTAATATTCCTTTACTCATTTTTTCACGAGATTCTTTTGAGTGTTTTTTGCCACTCATTCCTCTTTTTTTGCCAGTTGCTAAAAATTCGTTAGCAGAGATAGACATTTTATTCCTAGATTGCTCAGAAGACTTAACTCCTTTTCGACCGTCTGCTAATTTAGCAACTCTTGGGTCTGTTGCGTCCAATCCTTTATTCCACGCACTTTTACCAAACATGGGATTACCCGATCCCTTTCGCTCGGTCTTAGCCTTTTCTGACCACGCTTTTTGGTTTTCACTTCTGCCACACATTTTTTTCCATTTAAGATTTGAAGAACATGGCTTACCTATTTTACAAACCTTATTGCACTCTTCACAGCAAATATGTTTTTTATCAAATCTTTCAAAGTAATTTTCTGGTGAAATATCATGATCTTTTTCTAAATGTGTTAGAAATACCTCGCTATAATAATAGCCAGACCCTCCATATAGCTTCATTAATTCTTTTACATTTTTACCGCATAATTTACAATCATGCCAAATTTCTTTACTAATCTCATACATAATAGCGTGCCCTTTATTAAAAGTTAGTTATCTATTATATATTACACGAAAACTGAAAATAAATTTACTTTTGTGTGATAATTTTTTTATTGGTTTTTAGAATATCATATAATTCCCACACTTTTCCGTCTTCACATAAAAACTTATGATACATAGTACACGTTACTGTTTTGCCAGATTCTAATGTAATCTCATAACAATCCTGTTCTCCGGTATCAAATATATCTAAAACTTCAATAAATCCATTTGGGCTTAATACACTATCGCCGACCATGAGATCACTTAAGAATACTTCTCCTTCTGGAGTTTCCACAAAAGAGGAGTCTGGGTCTAAACATTTATTAAATAAATACCGTGCAGAATTCTTAATATTTTCAAATATACCCTTAGCTTCTTGCTCAGTAACTAAACCCTTTGTAATGCATCCCTCAATAAATTGCTTTTCTAAAGAGAATAGAAGTTGGGCGTCTTTCTTTCCGATTGATTTTAATAACTTAGTACTATTCTTAGAATCAAATCCAGCTAATGTTTTAGCTATTTTTAAAAGATCTTCTTGATAGATTAAAACAGAATATGTTTCTGTCAATAATTCGTTTAGTAATCCATTACTATTATAATGCTCTACTCCGTTTTTTCTATCACAAAGAACTTTCATCATAGATTTACCATTTTCATCTTGAGCATTCAAGACCCCCGGCCGCACCCCGGCTATGAGTGCCGCAGCATCTTTCATACTAGCAGGATTTATCTCTTTCGCCCACATTTGGCACAAACGACTCTCTAGTTGGAAAACAGATCTAGTGTGGCCCGCAGAATACAAACCCCAAGTCTTCTTACAATTGTGATTTAGGTTATTATAGTCTATATGGATTTTACCGTCTACAATTGGAATTTCGCACCCACATTTAAGTTTAATAACCTCATTCATACTTTAACATCCTTTTTAATCTTAAGATATATTTCATTTGCATCTGCATAATACTCTTCTACTTTAAATGTTTGTACATTATTAAAGAAATCCCACTCTTCCTTTTCTGAGTTATAAAAAAATTGACGCCAACTATTTGGCCAGTTGTACATAAATCTTATAAGATAGGCACCGTTAATCTCACAGATAAAATCAGCTGGCAAATAACCCTCTATAAGCTTATTCATTTATTTCTCCTAGTATACATAACTATTCACTAAAAACGTATTGTCTATTAATTTATCAATACTCATTTCCACCAACTCTTTTGTATTACATGAGGGCTTCCACCCCAACCCTCTTAATCTAAAATCAGGAGGAAGTCGTAACAACTCATCTTCTGAGGGCCGTACAAGTGTTGCATCAAATTCAACAAAATCCCTATAGTTATGATGGATGTATTCAAATGCCCACATAACTAAATTTTGCATATGAGTTAACTCTTTGTTATGTACCACACAATTACCATCCTCTTTTTGCCCCATCAAAAGAATTGCTGCCCTCATTACATCTTCAGCATAAGAAATTGAACGATAAGAGTTAAGATTTCCCAGCTTTAATTTACCATAATGTGACCAATTTCCATACATCACGTCCATATTCTTACTTAAATTTGTCACATATCTTATAACTTTCCCGAATAAAAACTCGGGCGACTGTCGATAAGAGGAGTGATTAAAGTTTTGAGCATGAACAATAAATAGTCCATAAGATCGTCTATAAATATCATTTAGACTTCTTACGGCATCTTTACTCACCCCATAAGGTGAAGTTGGCCTAGCATTAACCCCAATAAGTTCCTCAGAGCTTCCCGCATAATAAATCTTACTATCTTTTGAAAATTCCCTTACAGCCTCTAAAATTCCCAAATGACTATTAATATTGTTGGATATTACGCTTAAGGGTGATTTAAAAGAATTTGCAACAGAACTTGTGGCGGCTAAATTATAAATTTCATCTGGCTGAATTAGAGAAATTAAACGTTGAGTTTCAGCAGGGTGCATATCACACGCCACAAGCTTTATACCATTTAATTGTGTAAAATCATAAAGAGATCTATCGCTTGCATTTATCTTATGACAACAGGTTAGTTTATCTCCTCTTGCAAGAAGTAACTTAGAAAGAAAGTAGGCGTCTTGTCCAGTGGCTCCAAAAATAATTGAACGTATACTCATAATTAAATCACCCCATCTTCACTTAAATTGATAACTATAAACCTATCGTCTAAAATCTTTTCTAATTTCTTCTCTATATCTTTAAATTGTAAACCACCATACCCACAACCAAAAGCTGGACAGATAATTCTTTCCCAATGTAATAAATCTGCTAAATCTCTTAATTTTTTGCAACTTTCTACAATTAATTCAATATCAGAAGGATCTTTCCAGTGGCGTTTAGTTTGAACTCCAACTAAGTAAAGCACATCTTTATTCCAAAATCTAGGTCCATCTATAACTACATGATAATCTGTATGTCCGGATTCCGCTATTCCCTGTATTAACATTCCCCAGTTGCGAGCTAATAGTGGGAATTTATCAGCATAAGACTTTGCTATACCAGCACCCATAACCAAACTACCGTCATATTTAATTACATTGTTTAATGTACAAACGCCAACCTGTACATCATCTTGATTAAGTCGTTCCCAGTAACCCATTTTCTTCTCAATCATCATTTTAATCACCTCTATCAATTTTATCTTGTTTTTCTAAATTTCCTATATAATCTGAGCTTTCGCCATAACTCATTGCTATGGAAGTAGTGGCCCATAAAGGTTGTATATTTGTATAATGAAAACAAAGATATTGTTGGGCCGGGTCTTGCATATCGAAGGATTTGCAGGGTTTTATATGGTCAAAATGCCATCCATTATTACCGTGGTTTTCAAAAGTCATACCTTTGGTAAATTTAGATTCGATGTAACCCCTGTAAAAATCTATGGAGCAGCCTAGTAATTTAGATGACGAATTGCATTTCTTAGCTCCGCCTGATTTCACCGCTACTAGAATTCTTCTGCTTATCAACTTGGCGGTTTTATAATTATCAGATAGAATATAGTTTCTTGCTCTTTCATTTACTCTATCTCTATTATTTTTACTCCATTCTCCACTCTTTTTGTTCAACTCTTCTTTATTGTTTTCGTAATATTCTTTACGTTTTTCTTTATGATCTAGTCGATACTCTTTAGCTTTTTCATTTATAATATCTTTATTATTTTCATAATATTGATTTGTCCTTTTAAGAATCTTCTCTTTATTATTCTGATAATATTCTTTTTTATATTCTTTCATACACACCTTACACTTCCCATTATACCCATCTTTATTTTGCTTAGACTTCCCAAAACACACGAAATCCTTCAATTCCCCACACTTACTACAAATTTTATCCATTAGATCTCCAATTCTTCTTTCTTAAATAAATCTTTTGAACTTGGTATAAAATCTTTTGAACTTAAAGGGGAGGGGCGAGCTCCGTATCTGACTTATGAGACCACATTCCTAAGGGATGGACCATTGGATCAACTGGAGATTTGAGTGGCTCCTTGCCCCCTTCTGTGCGATTTGGCGGGGTGCCCTGCTTTACTCTCATGCTTCCATCCTCAAGAACCTCTACGGTTATATCTACGGCTTGAGAAGCATGAAGTCTCCAGTGTAGATCAGATATTTTCTGCCCGTACTTTGAGTCTGGAACTTCTTTATCTCGGACAAAGTATTCTAAATCAGTATGAAAGTAATTAAACTTCTTTATAATTTCTCTATCGTAAGCACCATTTAAGCATAAATCAATTGTATGTTTAAATTCTGTTACTACTTTTAAATCTTTTTCCATATATTTCCTTGTTATTTTATATATTGTGATTCAATTGAATAAGCTGAATAAGCTTAGACAATTGTGTGTTTGTTCTCTTTATATTGTTCAGAGTTTCGATTCATTCCGCTTCGCTCCATTCACTCAACTCTTCACATTTCGGGCTAAAGCCCATTCGGGATATTCGTTAACACTCATATCCCTCATATAATATATAGTCTCTGAACCAGAGAAAATTGAAGGATTTTCGAGTTTATTCTTAAAATTCTCAGGAATAGGAAGAAAAAGATTAAAAATTAGATTTAAAAGGGGCATATAGATAGATTACTTTCTTTATCTTCCCCATCATCCTCTAAAAGGTCTTGCTTTTCTTCTTTGCTATTAGTAGAACTTATTGTTAAATCCTTATTAAGCCCCATATCTTTAATCAACTTATGGACATTTAGAACAGTTTCGTTGTTGGTTTGGTAATCGATTTCGGGAGCCACTTGACGAAAGATCTTCAGGTATCGGGTGAAAACCTCTGCGGTCCAGAGACAGTCTACAAGGGCATTATGGGCACCTTCAGACTTAAACCCTAGGAATTCCTTCACCGCCGTAAGCGAGCCCTTGTGGGGGTCCCTGAGGCTCTCAAACATCATGTGGGCGATCACTCCAACGTCGATGACGGGGAAGGGTCGAAACATTGTCTCCCCTCCAAATTTATAGGGCTCCTTCAATGGTTTTAATTCTTTATAACTTTTTGCTAAACCCGACTCCCCTAATTGTTTATAGGTATTTTTGGGTGCTAATTTAGTAGGAATTACAACATCGCCTGCTAAATTCCCATAGATTAGACGTTGCATAATTGCATAGTCGAACGGAGTGTTAAAACCCGTGAAAATTGGGGCACTCCACTTATCTGATTTAGCCGTTTGATACTTCATGAAGTTAATAAGATTTCCCATTACCTGCTTAGGTGTAGGGGCGTCTTCTAGCTCTTCAAGTGTAAGCTTGTTTACTTTTAAAGCCTTAGGATCAGTAGGATCCAACCCATACTTAATGCACTCCTTGTCGTCATAGGGTTTAATTAAAGAATAGAAGGTGCCATTTTCTTTAATGGTTAACCTTCTGCCATCTAAAATTACTACACCAATTGAGAGTGGCTGGCAATTTTTGCCCACTCCTCCCGTCTCAAAATCTACTATAGCGTATGAGTTAAAATTAATTGCCATTGATTTTACCATGTATTTCTAAAAGAAGGGCCTCAAAAGCCTTTTCGCCTTTAGCCCCTTGAACTATTCTTGTGGGCGAGCTTGTATAATAATCACACAGGGCATTTGTCCGCACCCTCTCCCCACAACCCACTACAACTTCTGGTTTTAATCTTTTCTTTTCTTCATCTAACCACTTCTTGCACTCATTTATAGAGGCTTTTGTATAAACAGATGATTTCGGTGTACATTTTACCAGTGATGTTATATACCAGTCCTCAAAGTATTTCTCAATTAATTGGATAAAGCGAGTTCGCCCCACCCCTATTAGTGGTGTTTGACATAAGTCATGACCCCTAGATATTGTGGAATCTACGATGAACATAACTTTAGGATGTCCCGACCATTCGGGAGGTACAGGACTCGTCTCCATTGTTTTGCAAAGAGAGCAATTTGTGCAACTTCTTATTTCTTGTTGTAAGCTCAATATTCTCATTCCTTATTTCTAGGTTTTCGCGCTCTAGGTACTCTGTCCAACCGCACATATTTTGCACTTGCAGCTCAACATCCTCTAGTGTAATAAATTCCGCCTCAATTTGCCTTCTAAATAAATCTAAGCAGATAACAAACCCCGAGCAGAATCCGTCAACTTCTTCATAAAGTTTATCTTCAAGTAAGTTATTAATTATTTGTTTGAATAAAGAAAGGGCGGGCATCATCTTGAAATTCTTTTTATCCTTAAAGAGATTTTCAAAAATTAATTCCATACCATCTTTTTCCAGAGTATGTTTAAGCAGTTCTACTGTTTCAGTCGTTGGATAGGTCAATTTTTAAACCCTCCGTCTTTAGTCCATCTTGGGGATGGGTCATCAAGATTAAATACACTAAACTCTTTTTCTAGTCTGTGTAATTTATATATTGCCTCAGAGGTAGATTCACCCCCGTCAATCCCACAATCGTAAATTTCATCTTCAGCTTTTATTAAAATATCTAATTGTTTTTTAGTTAATTCCATTTTAATCTTTCGTATTAATACAAGAACACCGTTTCGGTTCTTTTGGTGTAAATCTTACTGTTATTATTCCCTTTACTTTAGATGTTGAGCAATATCGAGATATAACACCAGTATTAAAACATTTGGGGCAAGTAGATGTATTTATATTCATTTAAGCCCCATTCTTAAGTTCGCTAGCCATATATCTAGAAAGCAACCCAGTAAAAGCTGCAATAGCAAAGTCTGTATTTTTAAGTTGGTATAATTTAGTTGTTTGTATATCATATCTATCGCAGTCTACTTGAATATAAACCTTATCGTCGTATTGTACAGCCCCAATAGACAGGCGTTTGTAAGAAATAGTAAGTTTGCTATCTAGAATTTGTTTAATTTTTAGAAATTGTTCCATATTTTTTCCTTTATCTTATTCTGAATATCAGGGTCTATTTCTATATCTAAATCTTTAAGTAAAACATTTACCTCAAATAAACCATCTAATGCCTTTAATCCAAGGATGTCGAACTTAACTAATCCTGCATTTTCAAAACTATACATATCGAATGCACATAACAGATTATCCTCATTTTTATCTTTAATCATGGGGGCAACCGTATAAATCGGAACATCTGAAATAATAATAGCAGAGGCGTGGCGAGATTCAGTTTTAATAGAACCCTCTAGTTCAATTGCAAGCTCAAAATATGCAGCATATTCACCGATAATTTTACCATCTTCTAGTCTAGCGTAATCCTTTAGGGCCTCTGGCTCATGTGTGAGGGTATACAAAAGAATGGAATCAGAGCCCGTCTCTTCTTTAAAGTCAGCCAGCTTATCCGAAATTTTATCTTTAGATTGTATTAAATCGCTAATATTTTTCTGCTGTGTGTGATCACAAACTTCCCAAGCCGAAAGAACAGACTTAATAGCTGATTTACCGTGCAACTCTCCAAATGTTACAACCCCACAAACCTTATCTGCCCCATACTTATTTCTAATGTAATCTATTACTTCTGACCTACGACTAGTTTGGAAGTCTGTATCAATATCTGGTAGAACCTTATTTATAGCACGGTCAGGCGAGTAAAATCGGTCGAAGAGTAAATCATAGACAATGGGATCAATATAGGTAATGCCAAGTAAATAGCAAATTAAACTACCAGCAGAGCTACCACGGGCGGGCCCCACCAATATTTTATTATCTATACACCATTGAATATAATCTCTTACTATAAGGAAGTAATGCTCCAGCTCGCCCAACTCTGTAATGCTTAGCTCATACTCCAGTCTTTTACAATACTCATCATTCCACTTCCCAGTTTCTTTTAATTTGGCCTCACAAAGATCCTTAACCTCTTGAATTGCTGTTTTACCAGCAGGATAAGATCGGGGAATTTTCTG
>Ga0163144_10013854_pt1 | contig 16786 bp, 9 predicted proteins | sample OliLak19BULKMAT1_FD_123175 | JGI IMG/M metagenome (GOLD analysis project Ga0163144, IMG submission 123175) | Freshwater microbial mat bacterial communities from Lake Vanda, McMurdo Dry Valleys, Antarctica - Oligotrophic Lake LV.19.BULKMAT1 | ecosystem: Environmental > Aquatic > Freshwater > Lake... | reverse complement strand
GGGATCAGGGATCAGGGATCGGCTATCCCTGATCCCTGACCAGTTCGACCGCATCACCAATCGCAATCTCGCCATCGTCCAGCACTTCGCCGAAGGCACCGCCGCCCCACGGCACGCTCATCGCCTGCTGCAGGCCCGGCACCGCCGCTTCCATTTGTTCGCACGGGAGGGTCTCGCCGTAGATGCGGATGCGGACGTTGCCCACCTTCAGGATCTTGCCGCGTGCGTCGACGAAGTCGACGTCGGAGACCAGCAGGTTGGCGCGGCGCAATCGGGGATCCGGTGTGGCCCCGAGCGGGGCGGTGACCGTCTGCCAGTTCCGGCTCGAGACAATCGTGATCTGGCGCTTGCCGCCCTGGTTGGCATTGCCGACGAGGCCGCGACCCGACACCACCTTGGCGGACGACACGGGATCCATCGGTCCGCGGTGCATCCGCTTGATCCAGATCTGGTTCAACTCGCTCATGGCTGGATCTTACCAAGTGACCGTTGGGCCCGCTTCGCTAGTGGGGCTCGGGGCTTCGCCCTTCGTGGGGCTCACTGCCGTTCGTGGGAACTGAGCGAAGCCCCCCAACGGCCGCGAAGCTGCCGAGCCCGACAATGGGCGAAGCCCGGGCCCCACGAGCGAAGCGAGCCGCCGGCCTGAACTACCGGCGGCCGATCTTCAAGCCGCCGTTGGTGGTGCGGACGCGCACCGTCGGTCCGCCGGTGCCCAGCTGCGCCGACACCCCGCGTCGCGACGACAGCTCGCCCTGGATGGTCAGGGGAATGTCGCTGCGGAAGCCGCCGTTGGTGGTGCGCGTTTCGAGCTGCGCATTATAGCCATCGGGCACGGCGACGGTGACTCCGCCATTGCTGGTTTCGACGTCGATGCCTTCACCTTCCCAGCGGCTGCCTCCCAGGTTGACCGTGAGGCCGCCGTTGCGGGTGGCGCCACTGACGCGGCCGGCCAGGTCGGTGAGGCGCACGCCGCCGTTGGTGGTGTCGAAGCGGAGGTTGCCGCTGACTCCGGTGATGGCGATGCCGCCGTTGTTGGCGTTGAGCTCCAGGTCGCTCTTGCGCGGCACGTTGATGCGATAGCTCACCGACCACCATTCGCGGCGCTGGCGCTCGCGGTCCGGTCCGGTGGCCGAGACGCGCCCGCCGCCGGCCTGCACCTGCACGCCGCTGGCGAGTTCGCGCGCGCGATCCTCGGTGCGGGCCGCGCTGCGCACCACTGCGCGGACGCGGATCTCGTGGCGGTCCCACGCTTCCACCGTGATGCCACCATTGTCGCCGGCATCCACCGTCAGCGGACCTGCCGGCAGCGTCGAGTCTCGCACCTCGCAGTGCTGCCGGTAGTCATTGTCGTTGTCTCGGTTGTCAGCGCACGGGTCGGCGTCGGTACCGGTCTGGCCGATGTAGTTGAGCGAGCGGTCGTTCGACGGAACGTCAACACCGCGGAAGGAGCGAAAACTGCGGGCGGTGCGGGTGGCGGCGCGGACTTCCGCATTCACCTGGCGCTGGACGCGCTCGCGCACCTGACGCTCGATCAACGCGGCGCGGCGGTCGCTCGACTGCAGAGACCGCCGGACATCCTGCTGCCATTGCTGCTCGATGCGGTGCCAGCGGCGATCGACCTGCTGGCGCGCCCGTTCAAGCGCCCGCTCGACACGCTGGGCGGTGGTGTCCGTCCGGTTGTTGTTGGGTTCCCAACGGTAGGTCTGCGCGCCGGGTGCGGCGGCCAGGCCGGCCAGAATCGCCAGGGTAAAGAGGATGCGAAGGGTCATGGGAGATTGGACGGGAAGACCCCCCGCGGGGTTGGCGGCCTCCGGCGATGGATGATTGGATGGATGATTGGGGCCAGGCCCCCAAATTCACCATCATCCACAGAAATGGTGAATTTGGGGGCCAGGCCCCAATCATTCATTTTCGGTGGCGACGGGACGAGTGGGATCGGCACTCCACTCGCTCCAGGATCCCGGGAAGATCTTCACGCCGTGGATGCCGGCGTGCTCGAGCGCCAGCAGGTTGTGGCAGGCCGTCACGCCTGAGCCGCAATACACCACGACATCCTTGGGGTCTCGTCCCGCCAGAATGGGGGCCCACTGCGCCTTCAGCACCTCGGGCGACTTGAACGTCTTATCGTCGGCCAGGTTCTGCTGGAAGAAATAGTTGGCGGCGCCCGGGATGTGACCGCCCACCTTGTCGAGGGTCTCGCCGATGCCGCGGTAGCGATCCGGCGTCCGCGAGTCGACCAGCAGCCGCGTCGGATTGTAGAGCCCGCCCGCGACGTCATCGACGCTCAATCGCCAACCGGGACGCGGCAAGCCGCGGAAGGTGGCGGCGGCAGACGACTCCACGCCCCCGCGCACCGGGTGACCCTCACGCTGCCAGCGCGCCAGTCCGCCGTCGAGCACCGCCACCGCGTCGTGGCCCAGCCAGCGCAACAGCCACCACAACCGCCCGGCAAACATGCCGCTGTCGGCATCGTAGGCGATGACCTGCGATTGCGACCCAATCCCCAGCTCGCTGAACATTCGCGCGAGCACCTCGGGCTCAGGCAGCGGATGGCGGCCATTGGTGCCGGTCTTCGGTCCCGAGAGGTGCCGATCCAGGTGTGCGTAGCGCGCACCCGGAATGTGCCCCGACCGATACCAGGCCTCGCCCTTGTCAGGCTCGGTCAGGTCAAAGCGGCAATCGACGATGACCCAGCTGGGGTCGTTAACGTGCTGAACGAGCGTGGACGGCGTGATCAGTGTCTTGTGCATGCGGTCGAAATCCTGTCTCTCATTCTGGATCGGAGTGCGGTCGATAGTCGCGCGGGTCGTCGATCATCGTGCCCTTGGGACCGGTCACGACGTGCCGCTCGAGCTAGCGAGGCCGCAGCTTCTCTGCCAGCGTATGCAGGAAGAGTCCGACATCGGTGACCACGCCGACCGTCTGGGTCGACCCGCGATCCGACAGCTTGGTCACCACCGCGGGGTTGATGTCGACGCAGATCACCTTGACCCACGAGGGCAGCATGTTGCCGACACCGATGCTGTGCAGCATTGACGACAGCATGACGACGACGTCGATCGTGGCCAGCGCTTTGCTATAGGCGTCCTGCGCCGCGATCAAGTCCATCATCGTCTCTGGCAGCGGCCCATCATCGCGAATCGAGCCGGCCAGGATGTAGGGCACGTCGTGCGTATGGCACGCGTGCATGATCCCCGAGGTCAACAGGCCTGATTCGACCGCGGCGCCAATGCCGCCGGCGCGCCGCACGGCGTTGATGGCGCGCATGTGATTGCGGTGGCCGTGCTCGACCGGATGCCCGCTGCTCAAGTCGATGCCGAGCGAGGTGCCCGACAGCGCCACCTCGATGTCGTGGACCGCGAGCGCGTTACCCGACAGCAGTGCATCGACGTAGCCCATGCGGATCAACTCGCAGAAGTACTGCGACCCGCCGGTATGCACGACGACGGGCCCGGCCACGAAGGCGATGCGGCCGCCGCCGGCCTTGACCTGCGTCATCATCTCGGCGACGCGCGCGACCGCGGTCTCGACCCGGCGCTCGGACGACACCTCGTTGCTCATGAAGCCGAAGCTGGGCTTGTCGCGTTGCTGCACATCGGGCGCGACACGAATGCCCTGCATGCCGCACACCACCTGATCGCCCTGTTTCACGTCACGCAGCTTGCGGCACACCACCCGGCCGTCCAGCACCACCAGCACGGCATCCATGCGCTGCTCGTCGGCCGGCACCCAGACGCCGCCGAGAAATACCGAGGTGCGGTGATTGGTGGTGGAGTAGAAATCGACCGGGACGGCACCATCCAGGTCTGCCGTGCGGAGCAACACCTCCGGCGTGTCCTTCACGTAGCAGCCGAACACCGACAGCTTTGACAACAGGTCGTGCAGTCGCGCTGGCGTGTCGCTGGTCAGGCAGAGGGTGAGGTGCGAGCCTTCGGCGTTCTTGCGGCCGACGTCGAAGCGCAGGATCTCGTATTCGGATCCGTGTTCGACAACCGTGGTGAGGATCGACTGGAAATTGCCCGAGTCGATCAGGTGGCCGTCAGCTTTGACTGTTTCAGAAACCATAGGAGGGGCTCTTTCGCCCCTCCTATTCTTACGCAAACCGTAAAAGTGAAGCAGGTTCCTTTTACAGAATCTGGGCCTGCTGCAGCGCGGCGATGCGGGTTTCCAGCGGCGGGTGGGTCGAGATCAGCGACATGAAGCCGCCCTTGGCGCCGGCGATCTTCATCGTCGCGAGCTGGGGCTGCGAGTTGTCGACCAGGGTCTTGTTCTGCATCAGCCGCTGCAGGGCGCCAATCATGTTGGCCTTGCCCGCCAGGCGTGCGCCGCCGGCGTCGGCCCGGAACTCGCGCGCGCGTGAGAACCACGCCACGACCATCGATCCGAGAATGCCGAAGGCGATGTCGAACACGATCGTCGTCACGAAGAACACCATGTGCGAGATCTTCTCGTCGACCATCTGCCGGACGATGTTGGCGATGATGCGGGAGAAGAACATCACGAAGGCGTTGACGACGCCCTGGATCAACGTCAGCGTCACCATGTCGCCGTTCTGGATGTGCGCGACTTCGTGCGCGAGTACGCCTTCCACCTCTTCGCGGCGCATCGAGCGAAGCAGTCCGCTTGAGACCGCCACGAGGCTGCGGTTCTTGCTCGGGCCGGTGGCAAACGCGTTGACTTCGGCCGATTCGTAGACGCCGACCTCGGGCATCGGCAAGCCGGCCTTGCGGGTGAGCTGGCCGACGGTCTGGTGCAGCCAGTCGAGCTCGGCCTGGCCGCTCTTGCCATCGACGAGCTGGACGCCCATGGCCCTCTTGGCGATGAAGCGCGACATCTGGAGCGAGATGAACGCGCCGCCCATGCCCCAGACGAGGCAGAACACCATCAGGGCCGAGTAGTCGAGACCCGACGGTGTGATGTAGCCGGTCACGCCCAGCAAGCTGAGCACGATCGACAGCGTGATCATGACGGCGATGTTGGTAGCCAGGAACAGGAAGATGCGTTTCATGATGTCCTAGGATAGCAAAGCCGCCAACAAACGCTAAATACGTAAATTGGCAGTGATTATTCGGTTAAAACGATGGTTATCGAACCGGCGCGTAGCCCTCGGCCAGCTTCTTGCGCGCCGCCTCGACGTCGCGGTGAAACACGAAGAGCGCATCGGCGTTGTCGTTCTTGTCGGTGAAGTTCCAGGTCTTGCCACCTTTCTGCTTCACCTGCAGGTTCTTCTTGAGGTAGTCCACCGCGAACTGCTCAGCCTGCGCATAGGTGATCGTGAACGCGTCGCCCTTGTTGTCGGTGTCGTACTTGAGGCCGTCGACCGTCGCCGACAGCGTGCCGTTGCACGACCCCATGCCGTGCTTGTGCACCACCGGCACCTTGGCGTTGAGGCTGACTTCCTTGATGCGCACGGTGAGGGCATTGGGCCCGGCGACCAGCTCCACGGTCTTCTGGACGCTGTCGAATCCCGTGGCGGTCAGTTGCAGTCGTTTGCTGCCGGGCTCGAGCTTGTCGAGCCTCAGCGGCGTGTTGCCGACGAACTGGCGATCGATGAACACCGAGGCGCCCGGCACGTCGGTTTCGAGCGTGAGCGTCGCCAGGGTGGGGGCCGCTTCCGCGACCGGCGCGGCGTCGGGGGCGGCTTTGCGTGGCGCGGCTGTCCGCGGGGCGGCTGGTTCCTCGGCGCGAGTCGCGGGCGCCGGCTCAGTCTTGCGAGCAGCCGGCACCGACACCCGGCCGGCCACCGGCGCGGCCGCCGGCTCCGGGTCCTTCTTGCCACCGCCCAGAAAGACAATGCTGACGCCGACGACGATGGCGACACCTGCGCCGATAAGTGCGACTGGTTTCATCAACCCCGATCGTAGCAGATGACGCGGCCACCCCAGGGCCTCGGTCGGCCCACCGGCGCGTCCACGACCGGCCGCCTGGGCTCCATTCGGCGTCTAACAGTCGAAGCCAATCCGCGTAATCTGTGTAATCTGTGGCCTTGGGACTTGGAGAAGACGATGACAGTTCGATTGTGGATGACCGTCGTGGTGGGGATGCTGGCTGTTGCGCCATCGGTGTTGTCGCAGGCGGCCGCGCCGGCGGAGTGGTTTCAGTGGCGCGGGCCGGATCGCAATGGCATCTCCCCGGAGACCGGGTTACTACAGGACTGGCCCAAGGCCGGGCCGCCCCAGGTGTGGCGCGCCACCGGGGCCGGCAACGGCTACTCGTCGTTCTCGTCCTCAGGCGGACGTCTTTACACGCTGGGTGCGCGCGCCGGCAACGAGTACGTGATCGCGTTCGATCGGGCGACCGGCAAGAAGGTGTGGGAATACCTGAACGGTCGCCGCTATGAGAACGATCGCGGCGATGGTCCGCGCAGCACGCCGACCGTCGATGGCGATCGGCTCTACGTGCTGGGTGGCAGCGGCGACTTGACCTGCCTTGAGCACGCGACCGGTAAGAAGATCTGGTCGGTCAACCTGGTTGACAAGTTTGGCGGCCGCAACCCGTATTGGGGCTACAGCGAGTCACCGTTGATCGTCGGCGACCGCATTCTCGTCAACGCTGGCGGGCCGCGCGCTTCGATCGTGGCCATCGCCAAGGCCGATGGCGCCACGCTGTGGCAGAGCCACGCCGACGAACCCGGCTATTCCTCGCCGATGTTGCTGCGCACCGGCAGCCTGAACCAGGTGGTCTTCTTCACCGGTTCGCGCGCGATGGCCGTCGATCCTCGCGACGGCCGGCTGCTGTGGTCCTACAACAAGGTGGCCAACGGTACCGCCAACATCGCCACGCCAATCGTTCGTGGCACGCGCGTGTTCTTGTCGTCAGATTACGGTGCCGGTGCCGCGTTGCTGGATATTCGTGCGGCTGGCAATCTGGCGTCGGCCAACGAGGTGTACTTCACACGCGACATGCGCAACCATCACGCCAGCTCGGTGCTGATCGACGACACCCTCTACGGATTCTCGAGCAGCATCCTGACGGCGCTGAAGTTCGACACCGGAGCCATGGCGTGGCGCGATCGCAGCGTCGGCAAGGGGTCGCTGATCTTCGCGGATCGCCGGCTGTATCTGTATAGCGAAAACGGTGTCGTCGGCCTCGCCGAAGCCTCGCCCACCGGCTACCGGGAGCACGGCCGCTTCACGCTGGCGCAGCAAAGCGGACTGTCCACGTGGAGCCACCCAATCGTCAGCGGCGGCCTGCTGATCATTCGCGATCAGGACAACGTCTTCGCCTACGACGTCCGTGCGAAGTAGGGGCGGGTAAGCAGGGTTGGGAGAGCGCGCACCGGTTATGCGCGATAATGACTCGTCCCTAAGATCATGATTGGCCGTTCTTCCAACCCGACGTGTATCAAGTGCGGGCGCCCGGTCCCGCATGGGGCAGGCTTCTGCCCGAACTGCGGTACTCAGCGGGGCGGCGCGGCCTTGGCCGGCGACTCAGTGACGGCACTGCCCAAAGCCGACCCCGACGAGGCCGAGACCGGCATGCCGATGCCGGCGGTGGCGCCCGGCGTGACTCGCCTGCCCCCTAACCCGACGGACGCCGCCACCAGCTTTGGCACGGCGCCGACGCTGCCGCCGGCCGGCATGCTGACGTCGCTCGACGGCCCGTTCCAGGCCGGACAACAGGTCGGTCCTCGCTACACGATCATCCGCCTTCTCGGCACCGGCGGCATGGGTGCCGTCTATCAGGCATTCGATCACGAACTCGGCGTCGCGGTCGCCATCAAGGTGATCCGCCCTGGCGCGCAGTCCGATGCGACGGCGGCCAGGGACCTCGAGCAGCGCTTCAAGCGCGAGCTCGTGCTGGCTCGTCAGATCACCCACAAGTACGTCGTCCGCATCCACGACATCGGTGACGTCGACGGCATCAAGTATTTGACGATGCCGTTCATCGAGGGCGAGACGCTGGCCGAACTGCTGCGCCGCGAGGGCAAACTCCCGGTGCTGCGCGTGGTGTCGATGGCGCGGCAGGTGGCGCTCGGCCTGGCCGCGGCTCACGACAAGGGCGTCGTGCACCGAGATCTCAAGCCCGAGAACATCATGGTCGAGTCGCCTTCGCCGGTGGCTCTTGTGGCCCAAGGACGGTCCGGCGAGGGCGGTGGCGACGCCCTGATCATGGACTTCGGCATCGCCCGCTCGGTGGAGCACGGCAGCACGCAAACCGCCGCCGGTTCGGTGATCGGCACGCTCGAGTACATGGCGCCCGAGCAGGCGCAAGGCGTCAAGGTTGATCAGCGCGCGGACCAGTACGCGTTCGGCCTCATCGTCTACGACATGCTGGTGGGCCGCCAGCGGCTGGCCAGTCGCGACAACGCGATGAGCGAGCTGCTGGCGCGCCTCACCACGTCGCCGCCGGCCCCGCGCACGGTCGATTCGGCGATTCCCGAGCCGCTCGAGCAGATCGTGATGAGGTGCCTGCAGCCCTCACCCGAGAACCGCTATCCATCGACAATGGCGCTGGTCGCGGCGTTGGACGAGCTGACGCCGGATGGGCACCGGCGGACCGGCAGCCATGACGCGGTCGTTGACACGGCGCCGGCCCGGCCGAAATGGCAACTGGCCGCCGCGGCCCTGTTGATCGTGGCGATCGGCGGCGCTGCCGGGTGGGCAATCTCGAATCGAGGGGGCATCACACTTGCGGTGCCGGCGACCAACCGCGAGCCGGTCTCCGTGCTCATTGCTGACTTCGACAACAAGACCGGCGATGAGGTGTTCAACGGCGTCGTCGAGCAGGCGCTCGGCCTCGGCATCGAGGGCGCGTCGTTCATCACCGCGTACCCGCGGCGCGACGCGCTGCGGGCGGCGGCGGCGGCCAAGCTGGGCGACAAGCTCGATGAAAAGACGGCCCGGCTGGTAGCGGTGCGCGAGGGCGTGGGCCTGGTGTTGGCGGGTGAGGTCGAGACGCGCGGCACCGGGTTCCATATCACCGCCCGTGCGCTTGGGTCGGGCAGTTCGGAGGGCGCGCCGCTGCACACGCTCGAAGCGAACGCGAGCAGTAAGGCGACGATTCTGGAAACCGTGGGCGCGCTGGCCGGCAAGGTCCGCACGGCGCTCGGTGATACGGCGGTACCGAGAGACGGCCCGGCCGCGAGCGAGACGTTCACGGCCGCCAGCCTCGAGTCCGCGCGCGCATATGCAAAGGGCCAGGAGTTGCAGGCGGCGGGCAAGCGCGAGGAGGCGATCGATCAATTCAAGGAAACGATCAGGCTCGATCCCGACATGGGCCGCGCCTATTCGGGGGCGGCCGCACAAATGGCAAATCTTGGCCGTACCGATGAAGCCGAGCAGTTCTACAAGCAGGCGTTGTCACGCATCGACCGCATGACCGATCGCGAAAAGTACCGCACCCGCGGAAGCTACTATCTCTTCGCGCGCAAGCCGCCCGAAGCCATCAAGGAATACACCGCGCTGGTGCAGGCATTTCCGGGCGACCGCGTCGGGCAGGAGAATCTCGCGCTGGCCCGCTTCTACGAGCGCAACATGGAGCAGGCCCTCGAGCAGGGCCGCAAGGCCGCGAACCTGTCGCGCAGCGTGGGGGCGCGGTCGAATCTGGCGCTCTACGCGATGTACGCCGCCCAATTCGAGACCGCAATCGCGGAAAGCGATGAGGTGCTCAAGCTCAATCCAGCGTTCGTGAAGGCGTTCGTCGCGCGCGGCCTGTCGGAGCTGGGCCTCGGCCGGCCCGCCGACGCGATCAGGACGTTTGAGAAGTTGAAGGGGGTGTCGGCCGCTGGCGCCTCGTTCGCGACGGCAGGCTTGGCCGATGTGGCGCTGTACGAAGGTCGTACCAATGATGCCATTGGCCTCTTGAACGACGGCATCGTGGCGGACACCGCCGCGAAAAACATGACCGGGGTCGCGCAGAAGCGCGTGGCGCTCGCTGACGCGTATCTGGCGCAGGGCAATGCCGCCTCCGCCGCGAAGGAAGCCGAGCAGGCGGTGGCCGCGAGCGACAGCGTGGCGCTGCCGGCGGGCCTCATCCTGGCGCGGGCGGGCAAGGCGCCCGCGGCCCTCAGGATCGCCGATGGCCTGGCCAACAAGATCGACGCCGACCCCCAGGCCTATGCGCACTTGCTGCGCGCCGAGGCGAGCCTGGCGCAGAACCAGGCACGGGCGGCGCTCGATCACGCGCGCGAGGCGCAGAAGCTGTCGGACACCTGGCCGGGTCGCGTGCTGCTGGCGCGCGCCTATATCGCGCTGGAACAGTTCACCGAGGCGACCTCCCAACTTGACGTCGTGATGAAGCGGCGCGGCGAGGCCACGGCCATAGGGCTCGACGACTGGCCGACCTATCGATACTTCCCGCAGGTGCTCTATTACACAGGGCTGGCGCAGGACGGACTGAAGAGCCCCGCGGCGAAGGACAGCTTCGAGACATTCCTCAAGATCAAAGAAAAAGGCGACGAAACCAGCGGTCTCGTCGCCTCCACTCGCAAGCGCCTACGGCAGTAAGCGCGCTACTCGCCTAGCGGCACCGGATCGAAAGCTGATCCAGTAGCCCGCCGCTCTTTCCCTGAATTCCGAACACCTGCGTGCCGGCCGGGCACGAAAACGCGAACGGTGTGCTCGAAGTTCCAACATTGCCGACCGGGCCCAGATTGACAGTCGCGTTGGTCAGCAGGTTCGTGCAAGTGACGCCGAGCGTGTCGACCACCACGCCACCCCATGAGGATCCGCTGCGGCCGTGAATGCCGGTGACAGCGGAGTTGGCGCCGCACGTGAGCGCCGGGCCGTAATCGTCTCCGCCGGTACCGCCAGCGGCGAACAGCGTATTCGTAGGCGCCAGCGCGGGCGTCGGCGCACACACGATGGACGTCCGGTCGATATCGTCACCCGCGTTTCCCACGAAGCCAACCACGACGGATCCCGCGGCGCAATCGACGGGTCCGAACTCCGACCCGCCGCCGCCGCCGGCCGGACCAACGAGCGCCAACAGCGGGGGCGCGGCGCTGTACAGCCCCAGCACCTCGCCCGCCGCGAGAACGCGGTTGTAGATCGCTACTTCGTCAATCGTGCCGTCAAAGTTCTGCCGATATGGTCGGCCCAGCGTGTCACTGTCCTGGCGACCGCCGATGCGGAACTCACCGGAGGAACCGGCAATCTCGCCACTCCGCCCCACCGACGAGTGGGTATGGCTCAGCACCCCATTGAGATAGGTCCTGATCAGCCCCGCATCGTAGGTGACCGCGACGTGAGTCCACTGGCCAGCCGGCACGATGACCCCGGTGTTGACCCAGCACCAGCAGGGGTCGCCGTTGAACGCCCATCGGATGGTGCCGTCGCCGAATCGTGCCACTTCGTACGAGTTCTCCTTGTTGACGATGATGCCGCCTTCACCGGTGATGACACCATTGTCGTAATCAAGGCCCCGGCCGGCCGGGTTAATCCAGGCCGCGATCGTGCCGGCGTTCGACAGCTGCAGGCCAGGTAGATTTCCGACCAGGACAAACTGGTTGTCAGGAAAGCTGCTGTTGGCGAAATTGAATGCCTGACCGACTCGACCCTGGCTAAACGACGCCCCGCCCATGAGGGAACCGTTGTTGCTGCCGACACTGTCGACGGTATTCCCATCACCACGCCACAAGCTGACCAGACCGCGGATGTCCAGCGTTCCCGTCGCCGAGCCTGTGTAGCCCGGCTGCGTCACCGTCGCGACCACCGCATAGGCACCCACTGCTGATGGCGGAGTCAAGCTGCCGTCGTACGTCACGCTGACCGAAATTCCGGGTTGACCGGTGGTGACAGTCACGGGCTTCGGCAAATCATCGTGGACCGCGTTCAGGCCGCTGAGCGTTACCGGCACCAACATCGGGGCCGCCGGGTTGATGACCAGCGTGCCGGTCGCCGACCCGTCGTAGATCGGGTCGGTCACGGTCGCGAAGACCGCGTAAGTGCCCACCGCGGATGGCGGGGTCGCGCTACCGTTGTAGGTCACCGTGGTCGAGAGATCAGGCGGCACGGTCGTGACGCCCGCGCTCTTCGGCAACCCATCATAGGTGTGCGCCGGGACGCTCAGGAACACGCTCGCCGCGCGCTTCCCGATGTTGAACGCGCTCGACACCGCTGGCAACGCCTGGCCCGACGTGGCGACGATGGTGTACCCCTCGCCAGCCGTGCCAATGGCGAGACCGGGGAACGTGGCAAGGCCGTCGGCGTTGGACGTGGCCGTTGCGCCTGCGAGCACCGCACCGCCACGGTTCGTGCCTAGGAACAACGTCACCGGAGCGTTCGGGAGCAGTGCACCGTACTGGTCGCGAACGGCAACCGAGACCGCCGGTGCGACCACCGAGCCGACCGGCGTGGTGGTCGGCTGTTGCACGAACGCCAGCGTCAACGGCGTCGGCTTCGGATCCTCAGTTTCGCCCGACGGAACCGGCGGGCTGAGCGGCGTCACGATCGGCGGCTTCGGCACGATTACGCCGAGTTCGATGGCCTTGACGATGTCCTCGGTATCCACGCTCTGCTGCTGGACCACCGGCGTCACGGAACCAAGGTCGGTCGTCGTGGTCGGCAGGAACAGCGGGTCGATGAACGATCCTCTGGGCGCCGTCGGCGTTGACCCGTCGGTATCGTTCACCGGCGTGTCGTCGCTCTTGACGGGGTCGTAGACGCGCAAGGTGATTTTCGCCGTCTCACCAGGAGCCAGCCACAAGGTGGCATTGGTCGCCGCGTCGCTGTTCTGGTCGGGCAGGCCCTCGCCCGGCAGCACGAACTTCGGATTGGGAATGTTCGCCAGGAGGACGTTCTGGGATTGCACCTGCAACTGGCAGTTCGTCGACACCGGCGTGGCGTAGACCTTGCGAAGAATCAACTGCGTGGTGATGCAGCCGGTGTTGGGACCGGCGCCCGCCTGGCAGATCTTGTCGGTCTGCTGCGCGAGGAACAGGTTGACGTTGAACGCCGCCGTCGTATTTCCATTATTCGTCATTGTCCAGGTGACGTCGGTCAACGACCCGTTCGCGATGTCGGGGTTCGCGATGTCCGGGTTCGCAATGTCCGGATTCGCGATATCGGGATTCGCGATATCGGGATTCGCGATGTCCGGGTTCGCAATGTCTGGGTTCGCGACCAGCGCGTTGGCGATGTCCGGATTGGCGATGTCCGGATTGGCAATGTCCGGATTGGCGATGTCCGGATTGGCGATGTCGGGGTTCGCAATATCAGGATTCGCGATGTCCGGATTGGCGATGTCGGGATTCGCGATATCCGGGTTGGCGATGTCCGGATTGGCAATGTCCGGGTTGTAGACCTCGGCGTTGGCAATGTCGGGGTTCGCAATATCCGGGTTCGCGATGTCGGGATTGGCGATGTCGGGATTGGTGATGTCGGGGTTCAGAATCACCCGGTCCGCCAGGGGCACGACCGGCGTCGTCCCGCCGTATGACACCTCGACCACGTCGACCACGACCTGCGCGTGCGGGTTCGACGAGGTGGCGTACACCGTGCGCGCGGCGGTCGAGCGGGCCGGCGTCGTCACGATGATGCTGGTCAACGGCCCCAGCGGCTGACCCGTGGAACTGACGTCGAACTGCCGGAACGACGCCCGGCCGCCCAAAGGCTGGCTGGCGATGGTCATGCGGAACGACTTCGTCGTCGGCGACGTGTTCTGCGCGAAGACGACGAACGCCCGCTGGATCGTGGGGCTGAGCGGTTTGGTATTGCCTGGCGATCCAACGACCAGTCCGGTCGACAATCGCGCGGTGTAGATGTTCTGGTTGCGCGACCCTGTCGAATTCGGGTCGCAGACCGTCATGCCCTGAGTCGGGTCGAAGATGCTCGACCCGGTGCGCGACGTCGGCGGCGTGTACTTCGACCAATCGACCTTGCCGTCGGGTCCTGCCACCGGCTGCCGAACGTCGCGGTTGTCGGTCCAGACGGCGTGGAAGACTGGTTGCGGGCCGTTCGTGTTGAAGGCCCAGCCGCCAGACGCGGTCGGGACGAATGCTGGCGAGACGGCCACATCCACGTAGTCGCCCATGAACGGCGCCGTACCCTTCTTGAACATCGGCAGGTTCGGCGGGTTGAACTGCACCTGCTCCTCGACGAGCGTGCCCTGTAGTGTCCTGAATGCAACCAGGTAGTCCGAGACGCGGACGGACGGCGCGAACACGGGCGTGGCCCCTGGTAAGCCGACCGATGTGCGCAGGTCGAGCGTGTGGCGCTTGCTGGCCGAGGCGATAGCGCCCTTGTCGTCGATGAACTGGGTGAACTGCCCGGAGATGTCTTCGCGCAAGTCGTAGTAGACCAGCACCAGCCGCCCGCCGCCGAAGGTCATCGACGGCATCAACTGATGTCCGCTCTGGCCTTCCTCAGAAACGGGCTTTGGCTGCGTCCAATCGCGGCCGTTCGACGACGTGGCGATGACAATGCGGGCATCGTTCTGTGGCGACGAGGTGAAGCCGCGCTCGGCCCACGCCAGGTAGATTCGCCCCGTGCCGTCGAGAGCCATCGACGGATAGGCGTTGGTGCGGAACATCAGGAAGCCGTCGATGTCGGACGTCGCCTGGTCGAATTCGTCCAGTTCCGTGTCGACCATCACCGGACTGCCGACGACCGGTTTCTTCGGCTTGCCCTTCGATTTCCGCCGGTGCTCGAAGTAGCTCTCCGGGTCGAGACCGGTCTTCTTGCCGCGGCCGCGCTCGAAGGCACGGGCCGTGCCCGGCGTGCTGAACCGGCGGCCGCCGTCGACCGAGCGCGCCGCCATGATGCCGTCGGTCTCACCGGCCGTCGCACTCGACGCGAATTTCCGCCACGCCACGTGAACGGTCCCGCTCCGGGGATCGATGGCGATCGACGCGCCCTGGTTGATGCGGCTGTCGCCGTTGACCTTGGCGGGAGGAGACCACGACGCGCCGCAGTCGGTTGAGCGCGACAACAGAATGTCGGAGCGGAGGCCGCGGCGGTCTTCATAGATGGAGGAGAACGCCGCATAGACCGTGCCGGCGGGAATCACCTGCACGGTGTTATTGGGGCCCGGGATCCGGCACGTGCGCCCGTCGCGGGGAATGTCCACCGCAATCCAGGGCTTGTCCAGGAACCGCTTGCCGTTGTCGCTGGCGACGATGCGCGCGCCGGCGTAGCGGATGGGGTCGCCGACCACATGTTCGGGGTTGGCCTTGTAGTTGTCTTCCTGGTTGTTGTTGTCGATGTACCGCGCCACGAACACCGCGCTGCGGCCGTTCTCCACGCGGTCGAAGACCAGCCCCGCGTAGTAGAACAGGCCGTTGGTACCCGCGCGCACGACCGGGTCAGCGCCGGCCTGGTAGCCCTTGATCGGCGAACTCATGCCTTCGGGAGAGGTGTCCTGCGGATAACCGGGCAGCAGCGTGGTTCGCCACCGTTGTCCGCCGTCGAAGGACTTGAAGATCCCAAGCCAGGCGTCGCCGGTTTCTTCGGCCCCGTCCACAAACGGCACGTCCACGGTCCGGTAGTCGTTCGCGCCCGCCAGCAGGTGCAGGGTGTTACGCGTTGATACCGCGATGGATGGTTCGTTCTGCCGTTGCAGGTAGGGGTCGCCATCCGGCCACTTGGTGCCTGACACCATGTTGACGTTGCGGCCCGGGATCTGGGCCTGAATGGAGGGCATCGCCAATCCGGCAGCGAACAAGCCGCCGAGGGCCAGGCGAACAAACGCCGTACGACTCGGCACGAGCGGAACGAACCGGCGCATGGCGCGGCCTCCCAGAAATACTTTTTGAAATGACGACCACCCAAGTCGACTTACAAGGGCGAAAGGTCGTGACAAACGAGCGTCCCAGTGTAGGCCAGCCCTGCCCTTTATACAACCATCAGCCGCTCACGGATCCGTTGGGCAGTCGAGGCGAGGTGATGTTCGGGCGCTTTTTCGGCGCGGTCAGCAGGAAAACTCTGGGACCAGGAAATGATTGAAGGCTGGAATGTCGGAAGGGCGTGGGGTGTTGTTGGCCGGCGAGAACTATCGGTGAACCGAGTAGGTGACCTTCAGCACCAGCGACTTGTTGGCGAGGCCATCGAACACGCCGTCAGTAAAGCGGGTTTCGTTGTAGACCAGGAACACGTTGTCGATCGTGCGGAAGATGTAGTTGACGCGGACCTGGGTTGCTGCCAGCTGGCCGGCACTGTTGTACTGCGCGAACGCCGAGGTCAGCAGATTGGTGGAGAACGACACGTTGGCCCGCAGGCCGAACAGGTGGGTGACGAACGATCCGGGTGACAGATGGACGTCGTTAATCTGGTAGGTCGGGTTGAACGACAGCGTCTTGTTGGGACGGAAGTCGCCGGCCAGGGTCATGGTCTTCTTGGTGCCATCGTAGAAATCGCCGGCGCTGAGCGAGACGTTGCCGCTGACCTTGCGCCCGTTGTACGAACGCAGGTTGACGGTCAGCCCGCTCCAGTCGTAGGTGCCGACCGGCAGCACCACGCCGGGGCCGATGGGGAACGGCCGCACGACCCGCTCGTAGCTGTCGAAGGGCACAATCTCGATGCGGTCGCCGGTTTCGAACGCGGTGGCAAACGTCAGGTTGCTCTCGCGGCTGCGCAGTACGCGCTCGTGGTCGTGGTACCACACCGTACTCGGCGTCAGCTCGAACTGTCGAATGCGCCACCGCTTCGGTCGCGGCTTGATCGATCCATTCACGCCAATCAGACGTTCGCGAGTGCGGACGAAGCCAATACCGGGGTTGAATCCCGGGTCGACGTCGATGTAGTTCGCCCCGGCCTGAAAGAAATCGTCGCGCCACTCGGCGCCGACCTGCTTCGCCCACTGCGGCTTGGCCGTGCCACCGGTCGCGCCGCCGCGGTCGTCTTCCGAT
>Ga0163144_10013849_pt1 | contig 16788 bp, 14 predicted proteins | sample OliLak19BULKMAT1_FD_123175 | JGI IMG/M metagenome (GOLD analysis project Ga0163144, IMG submission 123175) | Freshwater microbial mat bacterial communities from Lake Vanda, McMurdo Dry Valleys, Antarctica - Oligotrophic Lake LV.19.BULKMAT1 | ecosystem: Environmental > Aquatic > Freshwater >... | reverse complement strand
CAGGCGGACCTCAACACAGCTCAAACTGCTTCTGGAGGTTTCTAGGCACGATGGTTATTGCCGCGGCCTAACCGCTAGGATGCGCTACAGTTGTTGCGTGTGCAGCTAGTGCGATCGGAGCCGAGTTTGCGGTAGCGGACTTTAAAGACCGGTGTGTGAGGCCAGCGTCAACTACGTCCGGAGGAGGACAGATGCATTATTTCTTGCTCGCATTCTCGCTTTCTGCCTTGGCCTACTCCGTTTGGCAGGGGTATCGAAACCGAGGGGCTACCCGCAACCTCCACATCGCGACGGCCGTAGCCGCCAGTGGATTAAGCCTGGTGATTCTCGATCGACTCTGGCTCGCGGGGACTCTCGGGGTGGAATTACCGTCACTCATCACCCTTCTTGGATTGGTTGGCGGGGCCAAAGCTCGCCGGCAGCGAGATCGCGAAACTCTGCTGGCGGCACGTTCGCGACCCGCGGTGTGACTCGGCAGAACATCGCGGTCTCCCCTCCAGCGTGTCGCTGATTTGAGGACGTTCAGCCTGTCACCAGTCCAGCACGACCTGGTCGGATGCTGATTGTTTCCGCGAGTTCCTCGTAGGCTGTGTATTTGGATACATCGACGGAGAGTATACCGGATGCTCCGTAAGCTGTTTGTCGTGAATAGGTTAAGAAAAACGACTTTGAACTAGTGGGATTATACCGTTTTAGAGCACGGCTGCGAGACTGCGGCGGGGCGCACGAATCGGCGCGAAAGCCGATACATGCGTCCCGCTTCGTCAGATGAGGCATCGCGTAGGTCGTTGCTTCGCATGAAGTTGCGGAGTATTGTCCACCGTTGAGGTTCGTGGCGCGACTTCTGCGGCGGCGCCTATCACCTTGGAGCGGTCACGCCAGCGTTCCGCCGGCCGTGTCCGCCCGTCGATTCGGAGACCGTCATGCAGCATCCCAGGACCACCACGCGCCTCATCGCAGGCGCCCTCGTCCTCGCCGTGCTCGCTTCTGGCACCGCGGCGGCACAGCAACCGCTCACTGCAGGCACGCAGACGCACGCCGTGCAGCGCGGCGATACGCTGTGGGATCTGGCGCGCCGTTACCTCGGCGATCCGTTCCTCTGGCCGCAGATCTACAAGCAGAACACCGCTGTCGTCGAAGATCCGCACTGGATCTATCCGGGTGAGATGCTCACCATCAGCGGCGGCACTGCGCCATCGGTGCCTGGCGCCGATACACCGACGACCGATGTCGCAACCGATGATCCCGCACCGGGCACCTTAGGTGGCTTGGGGGAGAACGCAGACGGCGCGACCGAGACGGGCGAGTCCGTCTTTCCGCGCCTCGGCAGCCGTGTCATCGCGACCGAATCCTGGCGCATTGATCCGCAGACATATCGCGCGCTCCGCCCGAGCGAGTTCTACTCGTCGGGGTTTCTGACGGAGACACGCGAGTTCACGGCCGGCCGCATGCTCGGGCCGACGTCGCCGTTGCAGATCGGCGCGGTCGCGTCGCAGACGCGCGGGACGGCGCTCCTCTACGCGTCGGTGTCGGTCGAGGCGCCGTCGGGTGAGAAGTACGAAGTCGGCGATTCGGTTCTGGTCTTCTACTACGGCAAGGAGATCGAGGGCTACGGCCGCGTGATCCATCCGACGGGGCTGGTGCGCGTCACGCAGACCGAGTCCGGTAAGGTTTTCGGCAGCGTCGTGGCGCTCTACGGACCGATCCGTGCCGGTCAGTCGGTAGTGCGTGCGGACAAGTTCAGCGACGGCGGCAAGCAGCGCGCGGTGCCAGTGGCGGACGGCCTCTCGGCAACCGTGCTCGGATGGCCGTCTTACATGGAGCTGAAGGATCCCCTCGACGTCATCTTCATCGACAAGGGGAAGCAGGCCGGTGTCCGTCCGGGTGACGTCTTCGAACTGCGCCGCACGCCCGCCAACAATGGCGAGATGGCCGACCTGATGGCCACGCTCACCGTGGTGCGGGTGGGAGAGCGCACCTCGACCGCGCGTGTGATGAAGGTGACGAGCCCGCGCATTGCCGTCGGTGTAGTGGCCAAGCAGGTGGCGCGACTCCCGTCCTGATCACTGTTCGTCTTGCGCTCCCGACGCGCCCCGCCTGCATGGCGGGGCGCGTCGCGCGTTCGGGAGGGCGGTCCGGACGCGACGGTCGTATATTCGGTCGCGTCGAATACTCCTGAGCGAGACACGAATGACCACGAGGACGAACGAATGAGCGGTCGCGTATTGGTGACGGGCGGAGCGGGCTTCATTGGCTCGCATCTCTGCGAGGCGTACCTCGCTGCGGGCTGGCAGGTCACGGCTCTCGACAATCTCTCGCGCGGCAAGGCCAGCAACGTGCCGGCCGGAGCCACGCTCGTGCAGGCGGACATCCGGTCCCCCGAGGCCAAGGCGCTGGTGGCCGGGGGGGGCTTCGATGTGGTGAACCATCACGCAGCCCAGATCGACGTGCGCATTTCGGTCGATGAACCATCCTTCGATGCCTCGATCAATCTTGTCGGCCTCGTGAATCTGATCGAAGGGGCACGCACCGGTGGTGTGCAGCGCTTTCTGTTCGCGTCGAGCGGCGGCGTCGTCTATGGAGACCCGACGCAGATTCCCACCGAGGAAGACGCGCCCAAGCAGCCGGTCTCGCCGTACGGCGTGAGCAAGCTCTCGGGTGAGCATTACCTGCGTGCGCTTGGTGCGCTCTACGGCTTCGATGCGGTGGCGCTGCGCTATTCGAACATCTTCGGTCCGCGTCAGGACCCGAAGTCGGAGGCGGGCGTCATCTCGATCTTCATTTCCCGCATGCTGGCAGGACAGCCGGTAACGGTCTTCGGCGATGGCCTGCAGACGCGCGACTATGTCTTCGTCCAGGATGTGGCTCGTGCCAACGTGCTCGCGTCGACGGCACCGCTGCCCGAGGTCGATTCGCACGACGCTCGGGCCTTCAATATCGGCACGGGACATGAGCGTTCGGTGCTGAAGCTGGCGCAGGATGTCGGCGCGGTGCTCGGCGTGACGCCGGCAATCCACCACGATACGCCGCGCGCTGGTGAACTGCTCCGCAATGCGCTCGTCAACGCCAAGGCCAAGCGCGTCCTCGGCTGGGAACCGGTGCATCGCTTCGAGGACGGACTGGCCGCGGTCGCCGACTGGTTCAAGGCGGGGGCGCCGTGATGCACGGTGTGCTGCTGCAGGCGGCAGAACTGTCGACGTACGGACTGATCGCGGACGGCAGCGCCGAGACGAAGATCGTGCTCGCCATCTGCGCCGTGCTCTCCGTGGTCTCCTGGGTGGTGATCTTCGCCAAGTGGCGCGAGTTCCGCCGCGTGGACGCCGCCGGTCGACGTTTTTTCGGCGAGGTGGAGCGCGCTGACGGACTCGCGGAAGCCTATCATGCCGTCTCCCGTCTCCCGGCATCGGCGCACCAGCGCGTCTTCCGTGTCGGCGTCTCGTTCGTCAACGACGTACGGCCGGGCGGGTTGCGCCGCAGCGAACCCGGCACGGCGCCGGCAATGGCCCCCCAGCAGATCGATGCCCTGAAGCTCCTGCTCGGCAAGGAAGTCTCGGCCGAACGCGAGGCGCTTTCCCACTACGTGCCGTGGCTCGCCACCATCGGTGCCACGGGCCCGCTCCTCGGTCTTCTCGGTACCGTGCTCGGCGTCATGGATTCGTTCCTCGGGGTGGCTACATCGGGCAGCGGCAACATCGCGGCCGTGGCGCCGGGCGTGGCCGAGGCGCTGATCACGACTGCCGCGGGTCTCGTGGCGGCGATCCCGGCGGTGATCTTCTACAACGTGTTCGTGGTACGGGTGCGGCGCATCGCCGCGGAGATCGGCGGGTTCGCCACCGACCTCATCGGCACGCTGGCGCGTGAAGGGCTGCTCTGAGCATGCTCGGGGGCATCGGGCACGAGCCGGGCGACGACGCGCCACTGAACGCGGAAATCAACGTCACGAACCTCGTGGACGTGGCGCTCGTGCTGCTGATCATCTTCATCATCACGGCCCCGATCATGCAGGGTGGGGTCGATGTGCAACTCCCTCGCGCACAGGTCGCTCCGCTCAAGGTCGGTGACGGTGTGATCGTGGCGCTCGATCGAAACGGCACGGTCTACATCGATGAAGCGGCCGTGTCACTCGCGGAATTTGCCTCGGCGTTCGGGACACTCGTGGCGACGAAGAAGCCGTCGGCAGTGTACCTGCGCGCGGACGCACGTGTCCCCTATGGGGACGTCGTGCGCGTGCTGGCGATCGTACGCGGATCCGGCGTGAAGAATGTCGGACTCGTGGCGGCGGAGGAGGACGGGCGACGGTGAGGCGTATCGAGCGGGGCGGCGCGCAACTGACGGCGGGCGTACCGGGCGCCGTGCTGGTACACGTCGCTGTCGCGGTACTGCTGGTGGTCGTCTCGCAGTTGGAGCCGCGCATCAACGCGCCGGTGTACGCCGTGGATCTTGTCGCCGCGCCGATCCCGCGGCCCGATGCCGCGATCGACGAGGCGGCGCCGCCGGTGGTGCCGGACGAGCCGGCCGAGGCAGTGCCGGAGAAGGTCGTCGAGCCGGATGCCGCGCCGATCGCCACGACCCAGAAGCCACCGAAGCCGGTGGCTCGGCCCGAAGCGCCGAAGACGCCCGTAGATCCGAAGCGGGAGCCGCCCCCGAGCACCGCGTCGCAACCCACCGCCCCGGCAGCGCCGGTGACGGCACCGGGTACCGGCACCGATGCCACGACGATCAAGACACCGGGCCTCGAGTTTCCGTATCCCGAGTACCTGCGGAACATCATGAATCAGGTCTACCGCCGTTGGGGTGCGCCGAACACGGCGCTCCGCGCAGAGATCGGCTTCGTGATCGGAAGGGATGGAAGCGTGCGCCAGATTCAGGTGATGAAGCGTTCGGGCAACTTCGCGTTCGATCTCGATGCGCAGGGTGCCATCGAAGCGGCGGGAAACAACCGTGCCTTCGGACCGTTGCCGGATGGTTGGACCTCTGAAGTTCTCAATGTCGTCTTCGTCTTCGAGCCTCGCCGATGATTCGCTTCCGCCCTGCCGCGCTGTTGGCGCTCGTGTGTGCTCTGATCCCGACCGTGCGGGCCGAGGCACAGGAGCCCGAGCAGCGCGTCAAGGTTGTGTTGCAATACACGCCCGGCACGCGGCCCGGTCTCGTGATCGTGCCGGGACCGGGGCTCGACTCGTTGCGCGCAATTCTGCGTCGGGATCTGGACTACAGCGATCGGTTCGAAGTCGTCGTCGTCCCGCCGAGCGCTGCGGCGCCGTCACCGGGGCAGCCGCTCAACTATGCGTTGTGGCGGACCTTCTCGGCCAGCTATGCCGTCGAACTGCAGGCGCAGGCTGGTGGGGTCGATGTGCGCCTGCACGACCTTGGTGGACAGCGTCTTGCGGCCTCGATGCGCGCCGTGCTGCCGCTCGAGAGTGCGGCGGGGTTCCGGATGGCGGCACATCGCGTGAGCGACGAGATCGTCCGGTGGGTGACGGCGACGCCGGGTATCGCGGCATCGGAACTGGCGTTCGTCGAGGCAGGGCGCATCCGCACCATCGATTCGGATGCGGTGGATCTGCGCACGGTCACGGCGGCAGGGGTGACGGCGCTGTCACCGGCGTGGCAGCCGGACGGCCAGCGTCTGGCGTACACGGCGCTCGTCGGCGGGCGCGGCACCATCCAGTTGGTGACGCTCGCCACGGGAGCGCAGCAGGTGGTCAGCGGCACCGGGCAGGCGCTCAACATCACGCCGACGTTCAGCCCGGATGGGCGAAGCTTGGTGTATGCCCACTCCGACGAGAACGGCACCAACCTCGTCCGCGTGAATGCGGTGGACAATTGCTGTGCGCAGCGACTGACCGTCGGGAAGTTCGCGGATAATCTGTCGCCGACCTTCGCGCCCGATGGTCGGCGGTTGGCGTTCATCTCGACGCGCGCGGGACCGCCGCAAGTGTATGTGATCGGCGCGGACGGCACCGACGTCGAATTGCTGGTGCCGTTCGATGTCGGGGCAACGGGGTCATCCAACGGCCCCGAATGGGCCCCGGACGGAGCGGCGCTCGTCTTCCATCGTGACGTCGGCGGCGCGCCGCAGATTTTCGTGTTCGACGTGGGGAGCGGCCGGACGCGCCAACTCACGTCGGCGGGCCGCAATGAAGATCCGACATGGGCGCCGGACGGCCGGCACATCGCCTTCGTTTCGGATCGGAGCGGCCGCCGGCAGCTCTGGGTCATCGATACCGAGACCAGCCGCGTCCGTCAGATCGTCTCGCCGGGATCAGCCCGGCTTCCGGCGTGGTCGCGCCGACTGCGCTGACCTGCCATCTTTCGTGCTGCAATCACCTTCAAGGAGCCACCACATGCGTCTTCGTCACCTCGCCGCCTCGCTGAGCCTCGTCGCTATTGCCGCTTGCGGCAAGAACCCGCCGCCGGAAACACCGACGCCGCGTCCCGAGCCGGTGGTCGAGCAGCCGAGGCCGGTCCCGGCCCCGGCCCCCGCCCCCGCCCCGGCGCCCGATAACAGTGCCGCCGAGCGTGCCGCGGCCGAACTGACGCGTGCGCTGTTGGCCGACCTCTCGGCGGTCGTCCTCTTCGACCTCGACCAGTCTGACGTGGGCTCCTCGGAGACCCCAAAGCTCGATACGAAGTCGGCGATCCTCGCGGCGAATAGTGGCGTCGCCATCCGTATCGCCGGCAACGCGGATGAGCGCGGTTCCGACGAGTACAACCTCGCGCTCGGCATGCGCCGCGCGACGTCGGCGAAGCGCTACCTCGAGGGCAAGGGCATCGACGCCTCGCGGCTCGAGACCGTCTCGTTCGGTGAGGAGCGGCCGCTCGATCCGGCGAAGTCGGAAGATGCCTTCGCCAAGAATCGTCGCGCCGACTTCGAGGTCGTTCGCGGCGGCGATCGTCTGGTCGCACCCCGGTGATCCGGATGTCGCGCGCGCTCGTCCTGCTGGTCTGCGCCAGTGTCGCCTGCGCGACGCCGGCGCAGGTACGTCAGGTCGAGAATCAGGTCGTGCTGCTGCGGGCGGAGAACGCTCGGGCGGATTCGATTCGCGCGCGGCAATTCGGCGACGTCGTACGGCTGCAGCAGCGGCTGGTCGATTCGCTGAACACCGTCACGCGTCTCATGTCGACCGTGCGCGGTGACCTGCTGAACGAGTTCTACGGGGTGCAGCAGCAGTTGGTGCAGTTGCAGGAACTGACCGGCCAGAGCCAGCGCCGCCTCTCCGAACTCCGGGCGCAGCTCGAGGCCCGCTCCGAACAGCTGCAGCAGCAGATCGCCAACACGCAGGCACCGCTGCAGGGCGGCACCGCCACGGGTGACACCACCACGGCAGCCCCGGTACCGTCGGCGGCGCAGATGTACGAGGCCTCGCTGCAAGCCTTGCGACGCGGCTCCGCCACCACGGCACGGGCCGGCTTCCGCGAGCTGGTCAAGGCGCACCCGAGCGACGAACGCGTCCCCGATGCGCTCTACTTCATCGGGCAGAGCTTCGCGGACGAGCCGGATTCGGCCACTGCGTACTACCGTACCGTGGCCGATGCGCATCCGAAGTCGTCGCGCGCGCCGGGGGCGCTCTACAACCTGGGGCTCGTGCTGGTGCGGAAAAAGGATGTGGCCGGGGCGAAGGTCGCATTCGATCGGGTGGTGAAGGAGTTCCCGCGGTCCGACGAGGCGGCGCTCGCCCGGGACCAGCTGAAGACCCTGCGCTGACCTTGGCCCACGAGTCACGCAGCTGATGACGTCGCCGGTCGGCGGTGAGATGCCGTTTCTGGACCATCTGGAGGAGCTGCGGTCGCGGCTTCTGAAGGTGGTCTTTGTCGTGTTCGTGACGTGTGGCATCGGCGTGTGGGCGGTCGAGCGTTTTGCCATTGTCGTCTTCGTGAAGCGTCCGATCGAGCAGTATCTGCCCACCGGAAAGCTGATCTTCACGAGCCCCACCGAGCCGCTGATGATCGTCGTCAAGCTCGGCATCGTCGTGGGGCTGGTGCTCGCCTCACCGGTCATCATCTACCAGATCTGGGCCTTCCTGTCGCCGGCGCTCTATTCGAAGGAGAAGCGAGTCCTGATACCGGCGCTCGTGGCCGGGCTGCTCCTCTTCCTCGCGGGCGGCGCACTCGCCTGGATCTATGTGGTGCCGCAGGCGCTCGGCGTGCTGTTCAGCTTCCAGAACGAGGGCCTCGAGGGCTTCATCTCGTTCGAGCAGTACTTCGGCTTCGTGCTGCAGTTGGTCCTCGCGCTCGGCATCTCGTTCGAACTCCCGCTCATCCTGATCATTCTGGCCACGCTCGGGCTCGTGACGCCGGCGGGCCTCGGGCGGTTCCGCCGCTTTGCGGTGGTGCTGAGCTTCATCGCTGGTGCGATCCTCTCACCCGGCACCGACGTCTTCTCGATGCTGATGCTGACGATTCCGCTGCTGCTGCTGTACGAGATCGGCGTGGCGGGCGTGGCGGTCGTGTTCCGTCGGCGGGTCCGGGCGGCACGCGCCTCGGCCGCACTCGGCATGCTCTGTCTGCTGCTGGGCGGCACTGCCGGCGCGATGCAGGCGCAGCAGCCGACGCCGAGGCCCGATACGGCGGCGGTGCGCCGCGCCGCAGAACAGGCGCGAGTGGACTCGCTCCGGCGGGCGGCCAATGATTCGGTGGCGAAGGCCGCGCGTGATACGCTGCCGCGCGGGGCCCCGCCGCTCGAGGGGCTGCGGGATACGCTTCGTGATGCACGCGTCGGGCTCCCCTCGGGTCCGACGCGTCGTTTCGCGGAGGACGACAGTGTGATGCAGCGGCTCAAGGCGAAGGCGGGATTCACGGCGATCCGCTTCCGCGGCGACAGCGCGACGATCAACGCCGCCGAGCGGACGCTCGAGATCACCGGCCGAGCGCTGACCGAGCGGGACGGTGCCACGCTCGAGGCCGACTCGATCAGTTACGACGAGCAGGACTGCCTGCTCGTCGCGGGGGGCGACCCCAAGCTCTTTCAGGGCAGCAAGACGCTCGTCGGCGGGGGGATCCGCTACGATACCTGCCGCAAGCGCGGCGTGGTGCTCGATGCGCTCACCACCTTTCCGGCGCAGGGCACCACCTGGTTTCTGCGCGGCAATGTGGCGCAGGACTCGAGCACCACGCGCATCTTCGCCACCAACGGCGATCTGACCAGCTGCGATCTGCCCGTCCCGCACTTCACCTTTCGCGCACGTCGCATCAAGTGGCTCGCCGACGAGATCCTCGTGGCCCGGCCGGTCGTGCTGTATCTCCGTGACGTCCCGCTCCTCTGGCTGCCGTTCGTCTTCCACGATCTCTCGCCCAAGGGCGGACGGAAGTCTGGCGTCCTGGTGCCTCGGGTCGGCTTGGCCGACCTCATTCGGCCGTCGCGCGCCAACCGACGACAGATCACGAATTTCGGCTACTACTGGGCCGCGAGCGACTACTACGACGTCACGGTGCAGGCCGATTGGTATTCGGGGCAGAGCATTCGCGTGGGGACGAACCTGCGCTACAACGTGCTCGACCGCTTCATGAGTGGCGGCCTGAGCGTGGACCGGATCTTCGAGAACGCCGGCGGCGGCTCGACCCAGTTCGCGTGGACGCACCGGCAGGCCTTCAGCATCGCCTCGTCGCTCAACTTTTCGTTGAACTTCGCCACCCGCTCCAACGTGCTGCAGCGGAACACCGTCGATCCGAATCTGTCCGTGCAGCAGCTCGCCAGCTCGGCCAATTATCAGCGGCGACTGCGATGGGGTCTCCTGAACCTCGGTGGCAATCGGCGGCAGGTGCTGTCGGATGGCAGCGGCACCCAGAGCTTCCCGCAACTCACGATCAGCCCCAATCCGGTGCAGCTCACCCGCGGGATCACCTGGTCGCCCGGGCTCAGCATCTCGAACGACGTCAGCTTCAAGCAACCGGCGCCCGCGCTGCTCGTGGCGCGGGCCAATGGCGGCGTCGATACGCTCACGCAGACCACGGGCACGCGGCTCAGCCGTTTCAATCTCGATACGCCGCTCCGGCTCGGGAGCTTCGTCTGGTCCAACACGATCGCCGTCATCGATCGGACCTCGCGCGGCCTCGTGCAGTCGCTGGGCCGCGAGGCGCTGCCGGGCGGTACACCGACCGACTCGCAAAGCGTACTGCGCGCGCAAGCGGGCAGCTTCTCGTCGGAGCTCGACTGGAACACCGGCATCAACCTGCCGATCGTGTTCGCCAACACGTGGCGCGTCGTGCCATCGCTCGGCGTCACCAACACCACAGGTGGCGCGCTGGCGATCCGCAATGAGCGCACCGGCGGGCAGTGGGTCACGCAGGGCAAGCGGTTCTCGGCCAACATCTCCGCCTCACCGACACTGTTCGGGTTTTTGCCCGGGTTCGTGCCGGGCATTGCGCGGATCCGCCACTCGGTGAGCCCGCAGGTCAACTTCACGTATGCACCGGCGGCGTCCGTGCCGCTCGCCTACGCGCAGGCGATCGCGCTGCCGGGACAGGAGGTGCAGTTGCGCAGTCAGCCGCAGTTGCAGCTCTCCGTGTCGCTGCTGCAGGACTTCGAAGGGAAGACGCGTGCGGCGCCCGACGACACGCTCGGGACCACGGCCCGCAAGGTCCGGCTGCTCTCGATTCAGACCAGCCCGATCACCTACGACTTCGAGCAGGCCAAGCGCCCCGGCTTCTCCGGATGGGCCACTGGTACGCTGAACAACTCGTTTCTGAGCGATCTGCTCCCCGGCTTCGCCGTTTCGACCCAGCACGAGCTCTTCCGCGGGCAGTTCAACAGCGACACCGCCTCCTTCCAGCCGTTCCTGAGTGCGCTGCAGGCCAACTTTTCGCTGAGCAACCGGACGTTCGAGGGACTCTTCCGGTTGCTCGGGCTGTCGAGGAAGTCGTCGACCGGGCCGCGCGGCGTCCCGCAGACTGCCTTCCAGACTCGGGGGGTGGCGCAGGGGTATTTCCCCGGCGAGTCCGGTCTGGGCGGGGCAGGTGGCAGCCGCTTCCTGCGCACGCAGGGGTTCAATGCCACGTTGAGCTACACCCTGTCCCGACAGCGCCAGCTGACCGCGGCGCCGAGCCCGATTCCGCTCTCGCAGCAGAACCTCCAGTTCACCACTACCTTCTCGCCCACTCCCCTCTGGAACGTCAGCTGGCAGGGCCAGTACAACGCCACCCTGAGTCGGTTCGAGTCCCAGGCCATCCGGCTCGAGCGGGACCTGCACGAGTGGCGGGCCAGCTTTGCGTATCAGCGTGTGGCGAACGGCAATTCGGCGTTCTATGTGAGCCTCGGGCTGATCGATATCCCCCAGCTCAAGCTCGACTACAACCGCACCTCGCTTGAGCGCTGAGCCGGCCCGGCGCAGAGGCACCGCTCCCGATTGGCCCCCCCGCTTGGGTTGTGCCTGTCCGCGCCCACGACCTAGATTTCCAAAGCCGGAAGTGCCAACCACTTACCTCACTGCAGCCGCGAGCGCATGAACCTCGAAAAGCTCAAGGAAACCGCGCGCCGCTTCGAGCAGAAAGAGGAGTGGAAGAAGGCGATCGACGTCTACCTCAAGGCGATCGCCGAGGTGGAATCCGGTCGTGATTCGCACCCCGACCTTGCCGTCTACAATCGGCTCGGCGACCTCTACCTGAAGATCAGCGAGAACAACGCCGCGATCCGCGCCTACGAGCGTGCGGCGGAGCTGTACGCCGAGCAGGGATTCTTCAACAACGCGATCGCCCTCTGCGGCAAGATCCTGCGCCTCAACCCGCAGCGCTCGCCCGTGTACTTGCGCCTCGCCGCACTGCACGCCCGCAAGAACGTGGTCATCGAGGCGAAGCGGAATCTGCTGGCCTACATGGAGCGCATGCACGCGGCCGGCCAGCTCGACGAGGCGTTCGCCGCCGTGCGGCAGTCCGCCGACGAGTTCTCGGGCAATCAGGAACTGCGGCTGATGCTCGTGGACCTGCTGAAGGCTGCCTCCCGCGAGGACGAAGCGCAGGACGAATTGCGCAAGGTCGCCGCCGTGTTCGAAGCGCGTGGCGATGCAACCGCGGCAGCGAGTCTGCGCTCCGGGCTTGTGGAGATCGATGTCGATTACTCCGCCTCCACGTCCCCATCGTCGCCGCGGACCGATGCCGCGCCTGCGGCGCCGCCTGCACCAGCTGCTCCTGCGCCGGCCTCCAAGACCTCCGATCTCGTCTTTCTCGAGGTCGCCGCGGGTGACTACGATACCGACGACGCCTCGGAGGAGCCCGCAGCTCCCGTCGAGCTCGCATCGGCCGCGCGGTCGGACGACTTCCCGCTCATTCTCGGCGAGCCATTCGCAAGCAATGATCCGGTCGAGCCGATCGACGCCGACGTGCTGCCGAACGGTCTCGTCGCACCGAACATTCCGCTCGACGGGCGCTCGTTGATCGAGACTCCGTTCGAGGGCATGGAGGTGACGCGCCTCGAAGGACTTGACAGCGCGACCCTCGAGACGGGCCACGAGATCGCATCGGCGGCGCCGGCCCTCGACGGGCTCGAGGTCCTAGCGACGTTTGACGCGACGACCGACGAGTCCGCGGGGCTCGAAGATGTCGAGCGGCATGACACATTTACCTCCGTCGAAGAGACGCTGACGCCGATCGATGGCCTCCAACTGGACGAGGAGCCGTTGCTGGAAGTCGACCTCGACGCACCGATCCCCGAGGCGACCGACGAGGTTCTGTCGGAGGCAGCGGCCGAGGCGCTCGATGCGGTGTCAGCCGAGGTCGATGCTGCGCCGCTGTCCCTCGCGGCCGAGGCCGACGAGGTCGCAGCTGTCGCCGAGGTCGATCTGCCGTCCGACGACGCCCTCCTCCTCGACCTCGAGCTGGCGCGCGACGGCGAGCCCCTCGACGCGTCCGCGTCCGACGCGTCCAGCCTTGTGGACGAACCCGAAGCCCTCGTGGACATCGCTGAGGGCGCCACCGATACCGAGTTCGACGTCGAGACCACGATCGAGATCGGCGGTGATGAACCGACCCGAGATGTGGTGCTCGAGATCGCGGATGACGACGTCGTGCTGGATGTCGAGATGCTGCCGGAGGAAGACGCCGCATCAGTCGCCGCCTCAGTCGCCGCCTCGGAGGACGCTGCGCTCGCCGCACTGGCGGATGATCTGCCGGAGCCGGCCTCGCTGGAGCCGGAAGCCGTGGCCGGTACGCTGCGTACGCTGATCGAGGCCTTGGAGGAACAGGTCGCCGACAACCCGGACGATCCGATGATCCACCATCGTCTGGCCGACGCGCTGCTCGATGCGGGGGATGTCGATCGTGCCCTCGAGGAACTTGCGCATGCGCTGCTGGGATACGAGGCGCACGGGGAGTTCGATCTGGCATGGGGACTCGCCGATCGGCTCGTGGCGATGCAGCCCGATACGATCCGCTTCCATCAGAAGCGCGTCGAGATTGCCTTCCGACTCGAGGATCGGCCGCGACTCATCGAGGCATATCTCGCCCTCGGAGACAGCCTGATCCGGGCGGACGCGGTGGAGAAGGCGTTGGCAGTCTACCGGCGCGTCCTCGACCACGACCCTGCCAACCGGGAAGCGCACGGCGCACTCGAAGCGTATGCGCCGCGCCCCGCGCCGACCCCGCCCGCCGTGACGCCGCCTGCGCCGGCTACGCCCGTGCCGCCGCAAGGCCCGGTGCTGACGTCCGCCGTGGCCGACGACGGCTTCATCGACTTCGGCGCCATGATCCTCGAGCCCGAGCCCGAGCGCGACACGCGGATGACGACCGCGATCCAGCCCCCGACCGGCGACGAGGATCGGGACTTCGAGGAGGCGCTCGCCGCCTTCAAGCGCGGCATCGAGGCAAATCTGGCCGATACCGATTACGAGGCGCATTACGACCTCGGCATCGCCTTCAAGGAGATGGGGCTGCTCGACGAGTCGATCGCCGAGTTCCAGAAGGCGCTTCGGGCGCCGGACGGTCGGCTCCGCACGTCCGAGGCGCTGGGGCAGGCGTTCATGGAGAAGGGACAGACCGCCATTGCCGAGGCCGTGCTGCGGCGCGCGGTCGAATCGCTCGAGGGCGGCGATGACCTGAAAGTGGGCGTGCTGTATTGGCTTGGGCGATCTACGGAGCTTCAGGGTAGAACCAAGGAGGCCGTCGCGGCATATGAGCGCGCGTTGGCCGTGGACATCCGCTTCGCCGACGTCAGCGAACGGCTCGCGCGCCTCGGCGCCGGGAGATCGTAATGAGTGCGCAAACCGTGCCTGTGACCTTGGGTGATCTGCAGTCGGGCATCCGCCCACGCCTCGATGGCGTCGTGGCCGAGCTACGGCGGATTGTCGAAACCGATTTCGGCTTGATCAGCGAGGTCAACCAGCACCTGTTCCAGATGCAGGGCAAGCTGATGCGGCCGACGCTGCTGCTGCTCGCCGACGAAGCGACCGGTGGCCCCGACACGCGCGCCATGCGCCTCGCCGCCGTCGTGGAGTTGATCCACCTCGCGACGCTCGTGCACGATGACTCGGTCGATCACTCGGTGCTGCGGCGCGGCATGCCGACGATCAACTCGCTCTTCAGTCACCAGGTCTCGGTGATCATGGGCGACTACCTCTACTCGCGCGCCGTGATCGAACTCGTGGACATCGGAGATCTGGCGCCGCTCAAGGTGCTGAGCCGCGTCACCAACGAGATGACCGTCGGCGAGATGCGGCAGCTGTTGGCGCACGATCCCCTGCGCTTCAGTGAGGAAGACTACGATCTCCTGATCCGCGCCAAGACGGCCTCGCTCCTCTCCGGCGCCTGCGAAACGGGTGCGCTCTCCGGCACGCCGGAACAGCGCGAGGCGCTCCGACGCTTCGGTGAGCACCTCGGCATGGCGTTCCAGATCGTGGATGACCTGCTCGACTACACCGAGGACGAAGCGGTCACCGGAAAGCCCTCAGGCCTCGACCTGCGTGAGCACAAGGTCACGCTGCCGCTCATCCATGCGCTGCCGAAGATGACGGACGCCGAGCGACGGGTCGTGAACGAACTGATGCGGGCTCCGCATCCGTCCGATGTACAGATTGCGGACGTGGTCGCCTCCGTGGATCGAGCCGGTGGTTTGGCGTATGCTCGCGATCGGGCGGCTCAGCTGGCCGCATCGGCAGAGCAGCAGCTGGAGACGTTGCCGCCTTCCGCCGCGCGCGAGGCGCTGCGGTCCGCCATCAGCTACGTCCTCGAGCGGCGGAGGTAGACCGTGGCTACGGGTCCGCGCCGAGCGGGGTTCTACCTCGGCGTTCTGATCGCCGGGTTCTTCCTGGGCGGCTTCATGACCGCGTTTCTGGGGCGATGGCTGCCCGAGGGAAGCGCCCCGCGCGAGTTCTTCACGACGGTAGCCTCGCCGAGTTTCGGCCCGGTGTCCGTCGATCTGCTTGTGATTACATTCACGCTTGGGCCGGTTGGGCTGCACGTGTCGCTGCTCAGTTTGATTGGCGTGTTCGTCGCCTATCTCGTGGCTCGGTCCCTCTTCTGACAGGAGTGCCCCATGGGCAGCCTCGGTTTTCCCGAAATGGTCGTGATCGCCATCATCGTGCTGTTGGTGTTCGGCGCGAAGCGGTTGCCTGAGATCGGTGCGTCGATCGGCAAGGGTATCCGCGAGTTCAAGAAGTCGATCTCGGAGATCGAGTCGCCGACGAACCCGAGCATCGGCGGCACCACCGACACGCGTGGTCTCCCGGGCGGGCGCCAGTTCGATGCGCCAGACGCTCCGAACACCGCCTCGAGCGGTGAGCCGAAGCGGCTCTCGCAGTAAGGTGCGGCAAGGGCGGGCAACGCAACGGGGCGACACCATTTGGTGTCGCCCCGTTGTCTGTTGCAAGCTCGTGCGTCGGCGCCGCGATCAGCTCGCGCCGGCCGCCTGCTGCCGCAGCTTCTGTCGGTTGTCTTCGATCTTCGCGGCGGCGCGCAACTGCGCCACGAAGTTCTGCACCCGCTCCTGCTGGCGCTGCTGCAGGGCTGCGGTTCGGAGCGCCGGAAGTGCCACCGCAAAAGCTGCGGAGTCCGCCGGCGTCCGTTCAATGGCGTTGAGGAGGTAGACACCACCCTCGCGGGCCCGCACGAGGCCCGAGGTCTGCCCAGTCGTGAGGCCGAATGCAGCCCCGACCACCACGGGGTCGGTGATCGGCGGGTTGAGCCGTGTGAACGGGCCGAACTCGCTGAACGGTGCATTCATGCCCTTGGCTGCGTCGGCGAGTGCAGTGCCGGTCACGAGCCGCGCGAGCACAGCCGTCGCCGCCGCCTCGACCTTGGCCTTCTTCTTCTCCAGCAACACCGCACGCGCTACCTGCGACTTCACGCCCGCCAGCGTCACCGAGCCACCGGCGATCGAGTCCACGCGGAAGACGTAGAGCATGTACGGCGTCTCGAACACGGGGGAGATCGAGCCCTTCTTGGCCGTCATGGCCCAGATGCCGGCATCCGGCACCGCGAGCGGGCCAGCCATCACGCGGCCACCCTCGGGCGTCGGTGCGGCGCGTTCCACCTTCACGCCGAGCGCCTTGGCGGCGGTATCGAGCGCGGCCGGGTCGCCCTGATCTGCGGCGAGGCGATCAAGCGAATCGGTGCGCGCATCGACCAGTTCGCGATGCGCTCCAGCCAGCACGACGGGGACGAGAACATGCCGGGCGGTGATCTTGTCGCCCGTCTTCTTCGACACTTCGATGATGTGCACACCGAACGACGACACTACCGGCTGCGAGAGCGTTCCGATGGGCAGCGCAAAGGCCGCCGTCTCGAAGGTGGGATCCATCATGCCCTTGCCGAATTCGCCGAGGTCGCCACCCTTCGACGCCGACCCGGAATCGGCCGACTCGCGCT
>Ga0163144_10013848_pt1 | contig 16788 bp, 16 predicted proteins | sample OliLak19BULKMAT1_FD_123175 | JGI IMG/M metagenome (GOLD analysis project Ga0163144, IMG submission 123175) | Freshwater microbial mat bacterial communities from Lake Vanda, McMurdo Dry Valleys, Antarctica - Oligotrophic Lake LV.19.BULKMAT1 | ecosystem: Environmental > Aquatic > Freshwater >... | reverse complement strand
CTCCGTGGATCGGCAAGGCCATGTTCATGGAAGTGGGCGAAACCGCAGAAGAAGATCGCTACTATTGCATCGATTACGACGGGGACTATTGCACCGAGCGCTACCGCAACTGCTTGGCTGGCACGAGTGAGGCTGCAAACGCCATCGAAACCCAACTTTCAGAACTAAATGCCGAGCAACTCAAACCGAAAGAAGCTGTCACCAAGCTCAAGCGAATCCTCGTCAAAGCGATGTCCGAAGATGGAAAGTCTGAACAGAATCCTGAAAACGCGCTGAGTTTTGAAGCGGTCCTCTTGGCCCGACACAAGTCTGGAGACAGAAGATTTGAGCGACTGACCGTTGACGAAAACTAAATGGCGGGAGGTTTGCGCGGTCTTTGGCTCGATCTATGTGACCTAAAACGTCAAGACAATCTTGCCTGCCTCACCTTTTTTGAGAGTCTCCATGGCTTCGATAATGTCTGTGTACGGCATTTCGTGGGTGACGACGGGAGTCACATCCAGCCCCTTTTCGGCCAGCAGCCAGGTCATCTGATCCCAAGTCTCCCACATCTTTCGACCGATGATTCCGTGGACCTTAAGGCCCTTGAAGATCAGCCGGTTAAGGTCAACGCCAATTTCAGAGTCTGCATAGAGCCCAAGCAGGCTCACCCGTCCCCCAGGTCGAGTGTGGTCAAGAGCTAAAGAGAGCGCGCTCGCCTTGCCTGACATCTCAAGGGTTCCGTCTATGCCCCTAGGCTCCATTTTCATGAGCGTACTGGATACATCGTCCTTGGCTGGGTTCAACACGACATCCGCACCCAACTGCTCAGCGAGGGCAAAACGGTAAGGACTCACCTCGGTCGCGTAGATCTTCTCGGCTCCCAAACACTTGCAGATCGCAACGGCAAAGAGCCCGATCGGCCCCATGCCAGTGATCAAAATCTTTTGGCCTTCGATCGGACCGTCCATTGCGGTGTGGACTGCGTTGCCAAGAGCATCCTGCATACTGGCGACACTCTTCGGGACGCTGTCGGGAGTGTGTCGCGCGTTCATCGCCGGAATCACAGCATAAGGGGCGAACCCTCCATCGACATCGACCCCAAGGAGCCGAGTGGACTGGGCAATGTGTCCGTCTCCACGCAGATAATCGGGGTCGTCGGCATCGACAATGTGGGACTCACTGCTGACAAAATCGCCAACCTTATGCGTCGTCACTCCCTCGCCGACTTCCAAGACTGTCCCACAGAACTCGTGCCCGATGATTCTAGGCGGTTTGACCCGGTTGCTCGACCAAGCGTCCCAGTTGTAGATGTGCAAGTCAGTGCCGCAAACCGACCCGCGCTCGACCCTCAACTTCACGCATCCCGGTCTCACTTCAGGTTCAGGGGCGTCAACGATCTCGACGCCGGGTTCTGGTCGAGTCTTTGCGATCGCCTTCACGCTTTGGAGGTTACCAATATCGGCTTGATTTGCCAGGGGCCAGAAGTCGTCACGGACTTCACTGCTTGCCGTGCTAAAATCTCGGTCATATGGGCTCTGCATACACTCCCGGGCTGACTGTTAGTAAGGACGTCGTCGTCCAGCGCGTTCGACGACTTCCGATCAAGGGCGACGTCCTCGTCAAAATCGGCGATGTGGTAAAGCACGACACAGCAGTTGCGCGCGCGCTTCTTCCGGGACCGCTACAGACCATTAAACTTGCAGAAAAGCTCGGAGTCGAGGCCAAAGAAGTCACGGCGTTTTGTGAACTCAAGGTTGGAGATTCTGTTGCAAAGGGTCAGCTAGTCGGTAAGACCAAAGGGTTCTGGAAGTTCAAAGGGCCGGAGGTTTTCAGCGATTTCGACGGGACGGTGGAGAGCATTTCAGAGATTTCGGGAAGCATTCTGATTCGAGAAACTAGCATTCCAGTTGAGATCACAAGCTATGTCGAAGGGAGGATTTCTCAAATCCTGGAAGGCGAGGGCGCGATCGTCGAGACTCGTGGCGCGATGGTGCAAGGGATTTTTGGAATTGGCGGAGAGCGGAACGGCGTGATCCGAGTCGCAGTTGGTGGGCCAGACGAGGTACTCGAAGCGAGCCTATTGCAACCAAGCGACGCTGGAAAGATCGTTGTCGGTGGGAGCGGAGTCACTCTCGAAGCTATGCAAAAGGCGAACCAGACGGGTGTTCTCGGGCTGGTCGTCGGTGCGGTGAAGGACGTTGACCTGATCACTTTCTTGGGCTACGACATCGGTGTCGCGATCACAGGCCAAGAGGCGATCAACATGACTTTGGTCGTAACCGAGGGGTTCGGCACACTGCGCATGGCAGACCGCACGTTTACTCTTCTCAAAGCTTTGGAAGGCCGCAATGCGAGCATCAACGGTGCGACCCAGATTCGCGCCGGTGTCATCCGCCCAGAAGTCATCGCCCCCGATCTTTCGCTGACGGGAGAATCCCATGTGGCAGGTTCAGGTGGTTCTTTGGAGCCTGGAACCGCAATTCGCGTCATACGCGAACCTTACTTTGGGCTCTTGGGCAAGGTCACGGGCCTACCCGCTCAACTTGTCACGGTCGAATCAGGGGCAGAGGTTCGAGTTCTCGAAGCCAAACTCGACGATGGCCGCGATGTCGTGGTACCCCGTGCGAACGTCGAGATCACGGCTAGCTCGTAATCAATGCAGAATGATGAATGCAGAATGCGGGAAAGGAGTGTCCTCTCCATCCTGCATTCCGCATTCATCATTCATCACGAGCTCTTGTGCTCAGCAACAGTTCCCAGGACACCCTGCTGTTCACGGTGCCTTCTGCGCTGGGCAAGGGCGTCTTTAGCCAGTCCAAGGTGGTAAAGGGCGGTGTCGTTCTCGGGGCACGACAACGACCTTGCTTGAAACTCTAAGAGTTTGTCAACGAGGACTTCGATGATCTCTTCCACCCGGCACCCGTTGATCCCCTCGTCACTGGGCGCGCCAGTTTGGAACTGGATCTTGATGTAAGGCAAATCGACTAAGGACTGATGGCCCTCGAGGTGTCGGGGTGAAACGTCTGGTTCACTCATGCGGTCATTCTAGCACGATGCATCCGTGAAGTTCTCGGTTTTGAACCTGTTGCATCTGTTCGTTTGGAAGTTTCATTGGAGGGAATGGGTATTGTCGGAGTAATGTGATGAACGAGCGTCATTTTTGGGTTGGTTTGTTCCTGTGTTGCAGACGGACTCTTGTCATTCGCTCTCTCAGGCCACCGCCTTCGACGAATTCTTTCTCTAGTCGGCGTAGTTGTTGATCCAGCAAATAGTTGGTCTGATGGATGAGGCAGATTGCGATATTGGCAATGACCTCAGCTGGGCGCGTTTCGACGTACTCTCGGAAGTCTTCGTAAGTCAGTGGCGTCTTACGGCTTTGTTCGCGTACAAACTTCGCCTGCTTTGAGTCTTTGTCCCAAATTTTGAGGTCGCGCACACGAAGGTAGTCGCGATAGTCGGCGAGTAGTTCTTCTAGACTGGCCCTCCCGACGTTCGTGAGCTTGATCTCCATTTCTTTAGAAGTCGTGGCAGCCTTGCTGCCTTCGAGGATGTTCTGCTTCCCCGACCGCGCAGACTGAACCATTTGGTCTATCGTGCGGTCGTTCTTGGCGAGAAACTTGTGGGCAAAGCGAAATGTGATGTCGTAGACGACCTCAGCCTTTTGGAAAGACAGCAGACTTTGGTAGTCGCCCCTTGGCGGGAGGATGCGCTCTGGGAAATGGGAATTATGGGAAGAATGGGCCACATTTTCTTCGTCATTGTCATTTATCCCATTAATCCCATTCTTTCTCATAGCTTTCTCACACCTCCAACAAAAACGTCAAAATCTCAAAGGGCGTGTAATCGAACCTTACCGAACCATCGACGACATCGAGAGTTTGGAGCTTGTTCTCGTTGAGGTCGGCTAGCCAAGCGTGCTTGACCGGCATCGCAGTTTGTAGCACAGCTGTTCCGCGCGTGTTGTGGCATTCGTAGAGGCGCACAAGAATGTTTTCGGAGTCTTCAGCTTTCTTGACGGCCTCGATCACGACGTTACGGTTGTCGCAAGCGACGAACCTTGGGAGTTGAGCTTGCAGACCCCTTGCGGGCTCGAGACGGGCAACACGAACAGGGGCGTTGATGGCATAAGCGGCAGCAACGACATCGCTGTGCTGAACTTGGTCGTAGTGGGGTAGCAAAACATAAGTGAACCGGTGGCGACCCATGTCGCAAGTGGGATCGGGGGCTTTGGGTGAGCGAAGGAGCGTGAGGCGGAGGGTGTCGCCGAGTGCGTCGTAGCCGTACTTGCCGGTGTTGAGGATGGCGGCACCGTGACCGCCCTCGCTCATGTCGGCCCATTTTTGGGCGCAGACTTCAAACCTGGCGACGTCCCAGCTTGTGTTTCGGTGGGTCGGGCGTTCCACGTGGCCGTACTGGATTTCATACGTGGCGCGATGAGTGTTCACGTTGATCGGGAAGGCGACTTTGAGCATTTTGTCCTCTTCGTGCCAGTCGATCTGGGTGTCGAATCGGATGCCGGGAGTCGGACCAAGGCTTATCCGCTGACGGATGGTCGAGTTCCCAAAGGTCTTTACGAGTTCGACCGCGACACGGACAGGGCCGCGCTCGACGATCTCGAACTTCTCGCTTCGCACGAGGTCGCGCTGAGTCTCAAGAGCATAGGCGTCCACGTCCCATGCGTCCCAAAAGAGGGGGTGGTCCTCGAAAATCTGGAAGAGGTTGGCAAGTTTCCCCGGAGTGACGAACTCGGTCGGATCGTCGTCGAGCGTTTGGATGCTGGTGATGTTTCCGTTGTTGTCGAACTTGACTGCCAGCTCGTCGTTTTCGATCCGTCTTCCGGCGGCCTTGAGGCGCGGAAGGAAGCGCGGAGTCGAGTCGGACAAATCTCCAAGTGCGACGGCACCAAGAGAATCCTCCGGCGATGAGAAGATGACTTTCGGTTCACCAAAATCATCGACAAGTTGCACGGGCAAGGATTCTTCGCCGACCTTGAGAGCACTGGGAACCCATGACTCTGCCCAATCCAGTTCGGCTTGGCTGGCTGTCACACTGTTGTGGAAGACCGCAACGGGGCAATTGGCTTCACTTGAGTCGAGCTTGCTTCCCATGACCTTGAGACAGTCGCGGACAATTCCTTCCCCGATTCGTCTGACTTCCTCATAGTCTCTAGCGCTGTCTTCGTAGACTTCTTTCACAGAAGATCCTGGGATGATGTCGTGGAACTGGTTGAGCAATACCAGCTTCCAAGCCTTTTCGATTGACTGGCGCGGATACCCCCTCGGACATTCGCAGAACGTCGCCAGCCACTCGGCGTCCCTGAGCAGGAACTCGCACTCGCGGTTTGCTTTCTTGTTCGCGGCCTGGCTGGTGTAAGTGCCTCGATGGAGCTCAAAGTAAAGCTCTCCCGTCCATGTACAAAGGTCGTTGCTAGCTTCGATCGCTTCATGAAAGAAGGTCGAGGCCTTCTTCTTTTGGGCAATTGCCGGCATACCGGGAGCGAGCCTAGCCCGCCGCAGAAACTCAAGGTGCTGCTCAGTTGGGCCCCCTCCTCCGTCGCCGAAACCAAAGGCGTAGAGAGACATGTCCGACCTCCCCGCGTCCTTGTACTTTCGCACACTCTCTGCGATCTCTTTTGGCTCAGCGTTACCGATGTAGGTGTCGGCAGGAGGGAAATGCGACCAAACCCGGCTACCGTCGATCCCTTGCCACCAGAACGTGTGGTGGGGAATTTTGTTGAACTGGTTCCAACTGAGCTTCTGGGTCAAGAAAGCCTTGATACCGAATTTGGTCAGGATTTGAGGCAGTGCGGCGGAGTAGCCGAATACGTCAGGCAGCCACATATCGATGGTGTCCACCCCGAATTTGTCTCGAAAATACCGTTTTCCGTAGAAGAATTGCCGGACGAGCGATTCGCCACCGGTCAAATTGCAGTCCGCCTCGACCCACATGGAGCCAACAGGCTCCCATTGTCCCTTTTTCATCGCCCTCTTGACTCTTGAGAAAATTTCTGGATAATCAACCTCAAGCCACTCGTACTGTGAGGCTTGCGAATGGACGTAAAGGTGCTCCGGGTACCGTTCCATCAAGGCCAGCTGGAGGGTCGTGGTGTGGACCATTTTGAGCTTGGTGACGCTGAGCGGCCATAGCCACGCGGTGTCCAGATGGGCGTGCCCGACAGGTACGACTTCATGGTGCGTCTCGTCGGCCAGGCTGTCAAGGGCTTCTTTGAGGATTCTTCGACAATGGCTGACCGACTTTCGCTGACCTGCTCGATAGTGGTTGCAGACATCGTTCAGGGCACGCAAAACGATCTCTCTGGCAGGGTTTCGCTCGTCATAGGACTCGTAGAGACTGAGACCGAACGCGACGTCATAGGCCAGTGTCTCCAATTCACTGTCCAAACTTACGAGAAAGAGTCCCTTGAATTCTTCTGGTTTTGCTGTGCGAGGTCTTTCTTTAATATGGACCGTCGTCTCGGCATTGTGGGCATAGGTTTGCAGTCGCAGGTCGAACGCCTCACCGCCTTCAGCCTTGTCTGAAAGGCGATGATAAAGATGCGCGAAGTCGAGGGCACCGACGGCCTTGCCATCCTCCCATACAGTGGCCTCGACCATACCTTCTCGAGTGCCCCAAAGCTCAGGGACGCCGTAGCACAAGGCCACCTCACGTCCTTCCCATTCTTGGGGCACTTTGAACTGAGTGCGGTACCAGCCCGGGCTATAGGCGGGACCCCACTTGAACCCAGGTCCGATAGGCTCCCATGTCGTCCCATCACCAAATTCAGTGTCGAGGACAATGGAGTCCGTGACTGTCTTTTCCTTCAATTCACGCTGCAGAAACTGGCGTATACGGTCAAACGTGAGAGAAGTGTGCTTAAGCATGGTGGGCCTTGAAACGGGGAAGTGAGGTTACCATAGGGGTATTCTCGCAAGTATGGAGCGGGGAGAGCACCTGGTCGCATCAGCAGTTTTAGTCGCACTCTATTTAAGAGGGGCGCCCTTCCCGAGGTGCGTCTGCCGTAAGCGTTGGGGACTTGTCAGGGATGCGTTGCTCTCAGACACCCCGGATTTGAACCTGGTAGGATCGGTGCTGTTGAAGCATGGGCTCTGGGACGAAGCCGCAGTTGTCAGCACTCCTGGTGCATTGGATTGGGCTTTGGAGCGTGTGGAAAGACAAGAGGCCCTGACCGTCCTGAGTCCGTCCTATCCCGCTCGTTGGGTGCAAGTGCTCGGTGCCGGTGCGCCACCCGCCCTTTGGTCATTGGGCACACCATCGTTGGCTCCCCCTGTTTCTGTCGTCGGTAGCCGTAATTTAGAGCCTACAGACCGACAGTTTGCTCACCGTCTTGGCTCTTGGATCATTGGCTCAGGCCATTCATTCGTGAGCGGGGGGGCAATCGGAGCCGACACACAGGCTGCAAGTGGTGCTCTCGCGACCGGCGCAGAAGGGCGTCTCACTTTGATCTTGCCCTTTGGTCTCAACCATGCGACACCCGATGAGCGACTCTGTCAATTGTCTGTCTGCCCACCATCAGCTCCGTTCACCGCGGGCCAAGCGATGGAAAGGAACACGTTGATCTATGCCTTTTCTCCTCTGGCTATCGTCGTTCGTTCCGCCTTCAAGACAGGCGGCACATGGATAGGGGCCACCGACGCCTTGAGAAGGCGATTGACCACCGTGGCAGTCCGAGGTGTGTCTGGCGACCGAGCTTCAGAAACGCTTTGCAGGCTCGGTGCCATTCGTATCCGGCTCAAGAAGGATGTTTTGGCGGCTATCGATGCATCGGGAAGTGCGCGCGACGATGGCGATCAACTGTTCGCGGCCCACGGGTGAATCGAGGGCGAGATCAGACGTCCAGTCCCCTCATGGCACCCGTCAGTGCCACGGCAAGGGCGTCAGCGACGTCGTCAGGCTTTGGAGTTTCGGCGAGTCCAAGTAGTCGGGTCACCATGAACTGGATTTGTTTTTTGTCCGCGGCTCCGTTTCCAACCACACCGAGTTTGACCTGAGGCGGAGAGAACTCGCGACAAGTCAACCCTCGCTGGGCCAACGCGAGTTGCACGACGCCCAATGCTTTCGCAACGTCGATCCCCGTCGTTTGGTTTTTGGAAAAAAACAGCCGTTCGCTACAAGCCACATCGGGGTTGTACTTGTCGATCAAGGCAAGGGTTTGCTCGTAGATCAGTTTCAGCCGCTCTGGAGTCTCAAGCCTAGGAGTTGTGATCAGACCGTAGCCTACTGCGGTCAGCTTGGAACCTGACTTGAGCACGACCCCATAGCCGACCCTTTCAAGCCCAGGATCAATGCCGAGGATGACCATCCTGTAGAGTCTAGCCTTGGGCCGGAACGCCAGTGATGAGACACCGGTCCACGACGCCGACGTACCAAGGCTCTCCTTCTGTGTCCGGTGTCTGATGCCAGTCGTAGAGGTATCCCTCGACCAGAGTGAGCGTCGCCAATCTACGGTCAAGGTCGCTTGGCGTCACCCAAACCTCTCGCAGAATCGGATACCAATCCATAGGGAGCGGCGGTTGCATGTAGCGATAGTCGTCCGTGACGTCCACGACGACGATCTTGGCGAGGTTGAACCTCCAAAGTCCGGGAAGCATTACTGCCATGTTTCGACCTCCATGTCGTTCATGGGTAGGGACGGGCGACCGGGCCACTGTGGAGCGCGCCTAGGACCGACGATGAGAAAAATGGCGTGGTACTCAGTGCTTGATGCCGGGACTGTCTGGTGCGATCTTCGGCATTTTGAAGACGCCCTCGATGCTTTCGCGGTTGACTACCGCGGGCAGACCACTGAATTCGGGTTGCTGGAAAGCGTAAGGAATCAGGATCGTCACACGACGATTGGTAAAGCTCATTGGGTCCTTCGGAACCCGTAGCTGATTGGCAGCGAAGCCGCGTACGGCAATGAACTGATCTTGGGCGCACGAGCCCGTGATCAAGAGGCGTCGAACTGCGTTCGCGCGGTCATGGCTCAAATCAAAATTGTCGTAATCGGTCTTTCTGAGGGGACGGGCATCGGTGTGACCATCGACCATCATCTTTCGGCCAGTCTTGGCAAGGATAGGGGCGAGTTTGGCCAGCACCAAGCGAGCCTGCGGTCGCACGTCTGCGCTTCCTAACTTGAAGAACAGTTCAGAATTCGTCTCGTTCTCCACTAGCGAAATCTCGAGCCCCTCCGTCGTCAATTTGATCTTGATGCCGTTCTGAGCCTGGAGTTTCTTCAGTGTCGGATTCTTTGAGATCGCTTTACTGATCTCCTTTTCGACGCTATGGACCGCGTTCATCTCCGATTTTCGAGCCGTGTCGGCAACCGCGACACTCGCGGCACTAATCATCGAGTTCTTCGCGTTCACAAAATTGACCTTGGTCTTTGGCGGATTCTTCGCAAAACCGACAGGATCCTTGAAGTACCCGGCGATCACGTCCTTGGTCGGCTGGTCCATACCCATGATCCACATCACCATGAAGAACGCCATCATTGCCGTGACAAAGTCGGCATAGGCCACCTTCCAAGCACCCCCGTGATGGGCGTGCCCATGGACCTTCTTTTTCTTGATGATGATCGGGGTGCCTTCTTGCATATGGTTTTCCGATATCGTTGAATGTGAGGTGTGAACTGTGAACTTTTAACTACTAACTGCCAACTGCCAACTGCCAACTACTAACTACTAACTGCCAACTCCCACCCTCACGCCGCGTCTTTCTCCTTGACCGCCTTTTCAAGTTCGGTGAACCCGGGCCTCACTGAAGGGTCCACGTTGCGGCGAGCGAACTCGACACAGGTGATCGGCGATTCACCGCGTGCAAAGCTGAACAACGCGTACCGGATGCAGGTCATGTACTGACTGCCGGCGTGAACTCTGTTGCCGATCGATTTCGACATCGGGGCAAAGATCACATATCCCAAAAAGATTCCAAGGAACGTTCCCACAAGCGATGCGCCGACTGATGCGCCGATCGCAGAGGCTTCGCCACCAATTTTCCCCATGGTGATGATGATTCCAAGGACCGCCGCAACGATCCCGACGGCAGGCATAGCGTCGGCGACGTTCTGGATAGCGTCGGCAGGGATCATTTCCTCGGCGTGGGCGACTTCGAGGTCGAGCTCCATCATTTCAGACAGATCGTGGGGGCCTACCGCACCCGTCAAGATGACCTTCATCGTGTCGCAAAAGAAGTGGACGGCATGGTGGTTCTTGAGGAAAGACGGATACTTCTTGATGATCTCAGAGTTCTCAGGGTCCTCCGCATGTTTCTCGAGCCCAAGCAATCCCTCCTTGCGCGCGACCGTGAACAGTTGGTACATCATCCGCAGAAGATCAATGTAGTCTTGCTTCCCAAGAGCAGGTTTCATGAGTCCCGTCAAGGCTGTGATGGTGGCTTTAAGGGTAGCCACGCCGTTTGATCCTAAGAATATCCCGAATCCGGCTCCTCCAAGGATGATGAACTCGTTGATCTGCATCAAGACGCCCATTTGGCCGCCGTGCATGGTGTAACCCACTACCGTCGAGATGACGCCTATGAGTATTCCGATGAAAGTGAACATGACCAGTGGACAGGCGGGAGTAGAATGATCCTAACCCCGCACACTTTGAATTGTCGGCGGCGTCCTAAGGATTAATCACCCATGGCATCGGTATCTTTGACGGCTTCAGACATCCTTCCCGTCGTCCGACTTTTGGATCCCCACACGGTCAACCAGATCGCGGCGGGAGAAGTCGTCGAACGACCTGCCTCTGTCGTGAAGGAACTGGTCGAGAACGCCTTGGACGCCGGTGCAACTTGGATCGAAGTACGTCTAGAAGATTTCGGACGGAAGTTGATCGAGGTCGCCGACGATGGATGCGGGATGGAGTCTGCAACCGCAGAACTCGCCCTGCAAAGGCACGCAACTTCGAAAATAAGGAGCGTGGACGACTTGAACAGCGTCGAATCACTCGGTTTTCGTGGTGAAGCCCTTCCTTCGATCGCTTCGGTCTCCTTTATGACCCTTTCGACTGGGACCCAGGATGGCGCCAGGAACATCATCGAGATCGAAGGAGGCCGGGTTTCTGAACCGGAACTGGGGTCGGGACCAAAGGGGACGACGATCCGGGTGGAAAACCTCTTTTACAACACGCCGGCTCGACTCAAGTTCCTCAAATCCGACCAGACTGAACTTTCTGCCTGTATCGAGACGGTCTCCAAGTACGCGGTTTCCTGTCCCGGTGTCAAGTTCACACTGCGCCATGGACAAGGGATTCTCGTGCAGACCAGCGGCTCTGGCGATCTTGGAGGTGCGATTTCCGATGTTTGGGGACGGGATTCGGCGCGAGCCCTCGCCCAAGTCGATTTCTTCAACGGAACAGCAAGGATTCGCGGGTTCGTTTCGCCACCGCACTTCACAAAACCGACGAGGGCGATGCAGTGGTTCTTCGTCAATGGCCGCCCCGTCCGTTCACGAACCTTGCAGGCCGCAATGGATCAAGCAATGAGGTCCTTGACGCCTGAGAAAAGGTTTCCTGTCGCCGTATTGATGCTCGATATCGGAGCAGAACGAGTCGATGTCAACGTCTCTCCGACTAAGAGCGAGGTTCGGTTCCACCACGAGGGAGCTGTTTTCGACGCAGTAAAGCGTGGCGTGTCGCAAGCCCTGCTACAGACAGGCATGGTGCCCCACGCCGAAGGTTTAGCAGCGGCGAATGCCGCGCTCGGAGTCGAGCCAGGCGGATGGGAGATGGGGCCAAGCGGCGCAGTGATTCCCGGTCTTTTTGCTAGTTCTTTCCATGCCCAATCTCCAATGCCTGATCCTCAACAGACGACTTTGACAGCCCAGTCTCCCTCGTTTCTTGACGGACTTCGAGTCCTTGCCCAGGTCGATGAGACCTTTATCATCGCGGAAAATTCACAGAGCCTATTGATCATTGACCAGCACGTGGCACACGAGAGGGTCTGCTACGAGATGCTCAAAGACACTCGTGGACTGGCTGCTCTAGAAAGGCAAACCCTTCTCACGCCGGAGACGCTACACCTCGATAGAAGAGCTGCCGAACTCTTGGCCGAACGCCTGCCAGAGCTTGCCACGATCGGGTTTGACCTTGAGGCGTTTGGAGGGGACAGTTTTCTTGTCCGGTCAGTTCCCGCACTTTGGCGTGGCCGACACCCGATGCAGGTTCTGAAAGACTTAGCCGACGAACTCGCCGATGGACTAGGACAGGGGTGTCTCTCGACCTTGCGCGACGACGTTTACATCATGTGCGCTTGCAAAATGGCGGTCAAAGCCGGCGATGCCCTAGGCATGGCAGAAATGGAGCGCCTGATCCTTGACCTCGCCCAGACCGAAAATCCCTATCTCTGTCCCCATGGGAGGCCGATCACCATCGTCTTACCGAAGGGTGACATGTATCGAAGGTTTAAGAGGTGAGGCGAATGCAGAATGAAGAATGAAATACGGGGAGTCAATCGAAGAGAATCGACTTGCTTTCAACTGAGCATTCCCGCACGGCATTCTGCATTCTGCATTCTGCGTTCTGCATTACTGGATCCGATCAGCCCTAGCTCGGCGAACCATGGTGTCCACGATATCGTCAGCCGTGACCTTGTATTCGCCCGCATCGATGCGAGACTTGAGTTCGGCGATCATGTCCTCGCGATCGGGCAACGAGTTCACCTCGTCGATGACCGATTTGATGAGTTCTGCGTTCATGAGTCTGATCACAGATGTTTCGACGATGCTCTCTGGTGGTGTGACCCGTCCGTCGAGCGCTTTGACTTTTTCGAGTTGTTCAGTGCTGATTTTCACGATAAGACCTCCTGACAGTTTCCTTTCTTAGGTGGCCCGGCTGTCCTCTGGGGACCCGTGGCTTTGCGTGATCGGAGTCGCCTCCGTCGTGCCTTTGTCTGGTAAAGAGCCTGTGCGTGCTACTCTGGATAACGGTTGTTCAGCCCAGTTTCTTTAGGGCAAGTCTCACAAATTCTGTGAAATTCTTGAATATGAGGCTTTAGAGTAGTTTGTCAGGGGCGTAGAAGCTCGTGGGAACCCTGTTATGTGAGTAAGCAATTTATGTGCCATAGGGTCACGAAGGGGGGATTTTCCGAACCTTAGTGACCTTAGTGAAACTCCGTGTGCAACTCTCCCTTTCGGATAGGGCTCAAGCAGTCGGCCCAAACTGGTCCATATCGGACGAGTGCCCAGGGAACAGCTTGGCGGCGGGGTCGATCATGGTCTTTGCCAGACAGACGGCGCTTGCAGCCTCGCCAACTCCCGTCGCGATCAGTTTGATCTTGCCGTCGTAGTTGCAGACATCACCGACCGCAAAGACTCCCGGGAGGCAAGTCTGGTAGAGACCGTCCACAATGATCTGGTTCTTTTCGATGTGCAGCCCCCACTCCTTGATCGGCCCAAGAGAAGATTTGAACCCGATGTTGACGATGACGGCGTCGCAGGCTATCTTTTCATGCGCCTTTGTCTGGGTGTCCTCGACCGTGATCCCTGTGAGCCTCCCATCCCCGTGGAGTTCTTTGACCACCTTCCACAATTTAAACCCGACGCCGAGCTTCTGAACGTCCCGGACGGTCTCTTCATGGGCCTTGAACTGGTCGCGGCGGTGGACCAACTGGACGTCTGTAGCAACCGAGTGCAGGTTCAAGGCCCAGTCGAAAGCACTGTCGCCGCCGCCGACGATGACGAGCCTCTTGTTCTCAAAATCGGCCTTGGTCTTCACCCCATAGCTCAATCCGTGGCCAATGAACTCGTCTTCCCGGTCGACCCCAAGCTTGGTCGGGCTGAACGCCCCCGCCCCCGCGCTGATCAAGACGGTCTTGGTAGGGTATTGGCGACCATCGTGGCCTACGACTATCCAGGAGTCACCGTCCTTTTCGAGCCCGCTGGCAGTCTCTTCAAGCACGACTTCAGGGGAGAACTGTGTGCCCTGCTGCACCATGCCCTGGGCGAGATCCTTGGCCAAGACCTTGGGGAATCCGGGCATGTCGAAGACGTATTTCTCAGGATAGAGCGCGATGAGCTGGCCCCCAAGCTCGGGAAGACTGTCGATGATCCGCACCGACATCCCCCGCATCCCAGCGTAGAAAGCGGCAAAAAGCCCGACAGGGCCACCCCCAATGATCGTCATATCGACCTGGTTCATGGGGCTCAGTGTATCTGGATGGGGGCAGAAGGGGTGGGGCGGTTTGGGAGTGAGCAGTGAGCAGCGGCTCATGTCATTCCGACTGGAGCAGAGCGGAACGGAGGAACCTGCTACGGGCTTCCCCTTGCGTTTGTGAGCAATTGGGTCTTAGAAGAATGTCCCTCGGCTTCGCTCGGGATGACAGGTCGTGGTGTTTGTCATTCCGACTGGAGCAGAGCGGAACGGAGGAACCTGTTGTGGGCTTCCAATTTTGCTCAGGGATCAATCTCTGATTTTAGGTCTGCTCTTCGCACCACAAACTCAAGTCTGCCTTTGGTGGGGTCATACGTCATCGCCCAATTGTCCAGCACGTCACGGCCCAAGAGGGACGGGATACTCTCAATACCTGGCCCGGGAGGCATAACAGACAGGTTGATAATGTATGAATAGACGTAGGTCTCATCGGCAAACAGCACGATCGCCTCGACCTCGTGACAATCAGCATCCCCTCCCAATCCCAACGCACCCATTGCGAGAAAGTGGCAACTTACTAACGTCCACCCCAATAACAGTAACGTCAGCGGGCGTCAGTGTCGTCGTATCTGCACCAGTATCAACTAAGAAGGAAACGGGGACACGGATGCTTAGACTCGGGATAATCAGGATGGATTCGATGAACGGACGCCCACTCGTGTCCCCAAAACGGCCCTTGAGCATGGCTACAGGATCAACGTTCGCAGGTTCTTTTCGATATATCGAACCATGACAGTTTCCTTCGGCACACCTTTCTGCTTTAGCTCTTTTATCAATGCAGGAAGGGTTCTAGCGTTGGCAACCACCGTTTTTCCTTTGACTGCCACCCACTGCTTTGGATAGTGCGCAATTAGCTTGGCTTTGCTGGACGAGAACACATCGGCAGCCTTCCGGAACTCAGTGAGTTCCTTTTGAACCTGCTTTGGGTCTCCGATAAGCGTAAGCATTTCAGTTTGAGTCATAAACCATCCAACTCCCTGTTGCAAAGGACGTCACTACTTTAGACGAACGTTCCACAAGTATTCTATCCAATGGCCTATACCTAGCATGTCTACGAGCCTATCTTTTAAGCGGACGCGTGGTCGGGGTGACGAGGGTGTCGCACGGGGATCGTAACACGGTCCTTCCAGGCCGTGAGTCTGTCGAGCATCTTGCTCGACCAGGTCGAACTCCAACTTGACGACACCCTGACGACAACCTGACGACAACTTGACGACAACCTGAAGACAACTTGAAGACAACTTGACGACAACCTGAAGACAACTTGAAGACCACCTGAAGACAACCTGACAACCACCCCGGTACAATCAACCCGGAAATGCAATTCGACGTCGTAGTGGTAGGGGCGGGGCATGCCGGGATTGAGGCGGCTTTAGCGAGTGCGCGCATGGGTCGCAAGACGGCCTGCGTCACTTTACGCCTCGACCGGATCGGCCACCTGCCTTGCAACTGTAGCATCGGCGGCCCGGCCAAGGGCCATATCGCCCGCGAGGTCGATGCTCTGGGAGGCCAGATGGCCGTCACTACCGATTACACGCTGACTCACCTGCGCAAAGTCGGCACCGGCAAGGGGCCAGCGGTTCAAACCACGCGGGCGCAAGTCTGCAAGACCGACTACCCCGTCTTCATGCGGCGTGTGTTAGAAAACGAGCCGAACTTGACTCTGATCGAGGGCATGGTGGATGGTATTTCGGTCGATGCGGCGGGAGTCAATGGAGTGTTCGTCAAGGCAGGAGAGCTGCTCAACATTGCCTGCAAGGCTGTCATTCTGACCACCGGCACCTTTCTGAACGGGCTTTGTCACGAAGGCAGGAAGAAAACCGTTGCCGCAAGGCATGGCGACCAGACGGTCGTCAGTCTGAGCGAGTTCTTGATCGACCTTGGAGTAAGGACGAAGCGGTTCAAGACGGGCACAACCCCGAGGATCCGCTTCGGAACCATCGACCTTTCAAAGACTTTGCCCATGCCGAGCGAGATCGACGCCGGCCCATTGAGTTTTCTCCACGATCGCGTGTTCGCCAAGCGCGACCTCCTGCCGACCTGGCAGGCACACACCTGCAAAGCCACCCACGACCTGCTCCGCGACAACCTGCACGAAAGCGCGATGTTCGCAGGAGAGATCGAGGGGATCGGACCGCGTTATTGCCCTAGCATCGAGGACAAAGTCGTCCGCTTCGCAGGCAAGGACGCCCACCCGATCTTCTTCGAGATCGAAGAGTGGGACACAGACTCGGTCTATGTCCAAGGCTTTTCCAGCTCGATGCCAGGCGATATCCAACTCGCGGCACTCAAGACCATCGCGGGTTTGGAAAACGTCGAAATGATCCGACCAGGGTATGCGGTGGAGTACGACATGGCCGATCCGCTCCAACTTCGCGCGACCCTGATGTCCAAGCTGCTTGACGGCCTCTTCCTTGCCGGACAGATCAACGGCACAAGCGGTTACGAAGAGGCGGCAGGCCAAGGGATCGTCGCCGGGATGAACGCTGCGCGTTTCGCCTATGGCGAGCCTGAAGTCGTCTTCCCAAGGACGAACAGCTTTATCGGTGTCATGATCGACGACCTCGTGACGAAGGGAGTCGACGATCCCTATCGGATGTTGACAGCAAGGGCCGAGCACCGTTTGCTCCTACGACACGACAACGCCGACCAACGG
>Ga0163144_10013847_pt1 | contig 16788 bp, 17 predicted proteins | sample OliLak19BULKMAT1_FD_123175 | JGI IMG/M metagenome (GOLD analysis project Ga0163144, IMG submission 123175) | Freshwater microbial mat bacterial communities from Lake Vanda, McMurdo Dry Valleys, Antarctica - Oligotrophic Lake LV.19.BULKMAT1 | ecosystem: Environmental > Aquatic > Freshwater >... | reverse complement strand
GCCGATCAACCGGCCGATCAACTGGCCGATCAACCGGCCGATCAATACGCCTGCTTCTCCAAGCCCACTGCGGCCATGATCTTGCTGGCGATTTCCTCGATCGAGGTGTTGGTGGTCGACAGCGCGTGCAGCTTCTCGTTGCGGAACAACTGTTCGGCGCGCGCGACCTCGGTACGGCACTGTTCGATGGTGGCATAGCGGCTGTTCGGACGTCGCTGTTGACGCACCTGTTGCAGGCGCACCGGGTCGATGGTCAGGCCGAACAGCTTGCGCCGGTGCGCGCGCAGACGCGGCGGCAGTTCGTCGCCCTCCATATCCTCTTCCGTCAGCGGATAGTTGCCAGCGCGCACCCCGTAGTGCAGTGCCAGGTACAGGCAGGTCGGCGTCTTGCCCGAGCGCGACACCCCGACCAGGATCACTTCCGCGTCGTTGTAGTTCACATCCATGCCATCGTCATGGGTCAACGCGAAGTTGGTCGCGTTGATGCGCTGCTCGTACTGCGCGAAGTTGACCATGCCGTGGGCCTGACCAACCCGCGAGGAGCGCTTGCGATCGAGCTCGCGTTCCAGCGGCACGATGAACGGCGCGAACACGTCGAGCATCAACGCCCCGCTCTGCGCGAGCACCTCGCACAGCCTGGGGTCGATCACGGTGTTGATCACGATCGGCCGCGAACCGTAGTGCAACTGCGCATTGCGCACCCGCGCTACTGCCGCATGGGCTTTCTCTTCGTCGTCGACGAATGGAATCCGGACCGCCTCGAAATCGACCCCCTCGAACTGGGTCAGCACGCTGTGCCCGATGGTCTCGGCGGTGATGCCGGTGCCATCGGAGATGTAGAAGATCGGGCGCCGCAGGCGCTGCTCGCTGTCCATTCCAAGAGTGTACGCGAAGCGTGCAACAACCAGCCCCTGAGGTTGTCTCCTCCACCCAAACCGAGGATCATTGCGGGCTGACTCGGCCCACCCTGCCCGCCTGGAACCTTCGATGTCCGACCTAGTGCTGTGGCTCGACGAGCTGCGTCTTTCCGACTTGGCCCAGGTCGGCGGCAAGAACGCCTCGTTGGGCGAGATGATCGGCAATCTGTCGCGCGCTGGCGTGTCGGTTCCCGGCGGCTATGCCACCACGGCTTACGCGTTCAATCAGTTCATTGCGCAATCGGGCGTGGGCAAGCGCATCGAGCAGCGGCTCGCGACGCTCGACATCGAAGACGTCGACGCGCTGGCGCTGGCCGGCGCGGAAATCCGCGGGTGGATCATCCAGACCCCGCTGCAGCCGGCACTGGAGCAGGCGATCCGCGATGGCTACCGCAAGCTGTGCGATGAGGCAGGCACGCAGGTCAGCGTGGCGGTGCGCTCCTCGGCAACCGCGGAGGATCTGCCGGACGCGTCCTTCGCCGGCCAGCAGGAGACTTACCTCAACGTGGTCGGCGCCGAACAGGTGCTGCTCAGGATCAAGGAAGTATTCGCCTCGCTGTACAACGATCGCGCGATTGCCTACCGGGTCCACCATGGTTTTGCGCATGCCGATGTGTCGTTGTCGGCCGGCGTGCAGCTGATGGTGCGCTCGGATCGCGGCGCGGCCGGTGTGCTGTTTACGCTCGATACCGAGTCTGGCTTCCGCGACGTGGTGTTCATCACCGCCAGTTGGGGCCTTGGCGAAAACGTGGTGCAGGGTGCGGTGAATCCCGACGAGTTCTATGTCTACAAGCCGACCCTGCGCCAGGACCGGCCGGCGATCCTGCGCCGGCAGTTGGGTTCGAAGGCGATCCGCATGGTGTTCTCCAATGTCGCAGGCGAGCGCGTGCGCAACGAGGACGTGCCTGCGGTCGATCGCCGTCGCTTCTGCATCAGCGATGACGATGTGCATGAGTTGGCACGCCAGGCGCTGGTGATCGAGCAGCACTACGGTCGCCCGATGGATGTCGAGTGGGGCAAGGATGGTCTGACCGGGCGCATCTACATCCTGCAGGCGCGGCCGGAAACCGTGCGCTCGCGCGGCACGAGTCAGCAGATCGAACGATTCGTGCTGGGCGCGCGCGGCGAGGTGCTCATCGAGGGCCGTTCGATCGGACACAAGATCGGTGCGGGCAAGGCGCGGGTGCTGCGGTCGGTGACCGAAATGAACCGGGTGCAGCCCGGCGACGTGCTGATCGCCGACATGACCGATCCCGACTGGGAGCCGATCATGAAACGTGCTGCGGCAATCGTGACCAATCGCGGCGGGCGCACCTGCCACGCAGCGATCATCGCCCGTGAACTGGGCATCCCGGCCATCGTCGGTTGCGGCGATGCCACCCAACGCGTTGCAGACGGCGACGAAGTCACGGTGTCATGCAGCGAGGGCGATACCGGATTCGTCTATGAAGGCATCCTGCCCTTCGAGCGCATCACCACCGATCTGGGTGCGATGCCGCCGGCGCCGCTGAAGATCATGATGAACGTGGGCAATCCCGAGCGCGCGTTCGACTTCGCGATGCTGCCGAATGCGGGCGTAGGCCTGGCGCGGCTGGAGATGATCATCAACAGCCATATCGGCGTGCATCCGAAGGCCCTGCTCGAATACGACACGCAAGACGCCGACGTCAAGCGCAAGATCGACGAGCGCATGGCCGGATATGCCGATCCGATTTCGTTCTACGTCGATCGGCTGGCCGAAGGTATCGCGACCATTACGGCAGCGTTCGCGCCGAACCCCGTGATCGTGCGCCTGTCCGACTTCAAGTCCAACGAGTATGCCAACCTGATCGGCGGCAAACGCTATGAGCCGCACGAAGAGAATCCGATGATCGGCTACCGCGGCGCCAGCCGCTATGTCGATCCGGCGTTTGCCGACGCCTTCGCCCTGGAGTGCCGGGCGATGAAGAAGGTGCGCGACACGATGGGTTTGACCAACGCGTGGGTGATGATTCCGTTCGTGCGCACCGTCGATGAAGGTCGCAAGGTAGTCGAAGTGCTCGCGCGGAATGGACTCAAGCAGGGCGAAAACGACCTCAAGCTCATCATGATGTGCGAGGTGCCATCGAACGCGCTGCTCGCGGATCAGTTCCTCGACATCTTCGACGGCTTTTCGATCGGCTCGAACGACCTGACCCAGCTGACGCTGGGACTCGACCGCGACTCCGCGATCGTTGCCCACCTGTTCGACGAGCGCAATGAAGCGGTCAAGATCCTGCTTTCGATGGCGATCCAGACCGCCCGCCGCAAGGGCAAGTACATCGGCATCTGCGGGCAAGGCCCCTCCGATCATCCGGACCTCGCCGAGTGGCTGATGGACCAGGGCATCGATTCGGTATCGCTCAATCCGGACACCGTGGTGGACACGTGGATCCGCCTCGCGCGCCATCGACGTCAGTAGCAGCCATGCGCGGGACACCTGAGCCAGTGCGTTGCTCGCAGAACCGTCGGCCAGCGCCAACTCGCTGATCAGCTCGCGGCGGAGGACAAGCGCGAATCAGCCGGTGTCGCCCTGCCCGCCCAAGCGCCCCATGAACTGCCGGTAGTAGCGCAGCTCATCGATCGAATCGCGGATGTCGCTCAGCGCGGTGTGCTTGGATTCCTTGGTGAAACCGGCGCTAAGATCCGGCGCCCAGCGTCGACACAGCTCCTTGATCGTGCTGACGTCGAGATTACGATAGTGGAAGTAGCGCTCGAGCTGCGGCATCAGGCGCACCAGGAAACGCCGGTCCTGGCAGATCGAATTGCCGCAGATCGGCGACTTGCCCGCCGCAACATGCGCGCCGAGAAAATCCAGCGTGGCCTGTTCCGCCCGCGCCAGGTTCACGTGCGAATCCAGAACCCGTTGCCAGAGTCCCGACTTCGTATGCTGGGTACGGTTCCAGTCGTCCATCGCCTGCAGTCGCGCCAGCGGGTGCGCGATCGCAAACTCCGGCCCTTCGGCAATCACGTTGAGCGCCGAGTCGGTCACGACAGTGCCGATCTCGATGATCGAGTCGGTCAGCGGATCGAGCCCGGTCATTTCGAGGTCGATCCAGATCAAGTGGTCGTTGTTGCTCATGCCGATCGCGCTTCAAGAAACGTCTGCGCCCATTGTGCCGCATGCCGCGACCTGGCGCCGCGACTCATGAAGGGTTCGTCAGCTTGCCGCGTTTGGCGCGGAAACAGTCGCGCAGCAGGTCTCCGGCCTCGGCGGCGAGCACGCCACCAAGCACCCTCACCCGGTGGTTGTGGCGATCCGATCCCGACAGGTCGAACATGCTGCCAGCAGCCCCGGCCATCGGAGCGGCTGCAGCAAACACCCCGCGCGCGATGCGCGCGTGCGCCGGCGTCAATCTTTCACCGCTCGTCGCACTACGCCGCCGATCGTCAGGCCTTGTACCAGGATTGAGAACACCACGACGCAATAGGTCAGGGCGATCAGCGTCTCTCGGTGCGGGCCAGCAGGGAGCGACAAGGCCAGCGCAACTGAAATTCCGCCGCGCAGCCCGCCCCAGGTCAACACCCTTCCCGAACCGGCGGGGAGCCGCAGGCGCAGGTGCCACAGTTCGACCGGCAGACCCACCGTCAGCCCGCGCGCAAGCAGCGTCACCACGATCGCCAGCACGGCGGCCGCCGCGATGCCGCTCGGGAAGGCGATCACGATGACCTCCAGCCCGATAAGTACGAACAGCACCGCGTTCAATATCTCGTCGAGCAATTCCCAGAACAGGTCCAGGTGGTGACGCGTGGTGTCAGACATCGCCAGCGCCCGGCCGTGATGGCCGATCATCAGGCCGGCCACCACCATCGCCAACGGACCGGACACGTGCAGCCATGAGGCCAGTGCATAGCCGCCCATGACCGTGGCCAACGTGATCATGACCTCGACCTGGTAGTGGTCGATGCTGTGGAGCAGGCGGAAGGTGACGAAGCCCAGCACAGCCCCGAACAGCAGCCCTCCGCCGGCCTCGCGAAGCAGCAGTTCGCCGCCTTGTTGGAGCGTTGGCGCGTCGCCGCTGGCGAGCATGCCGAGCAGGAGAGAGAAGATCACGACGCCGATGCCGTCATTGAACAGCGACTCGCCGGCGATGACCTGTTCGAGATTCTTCGGAGCACCGGCAGACGTCAGGATGCCCATCAGCGCGATCGGGTCGGTGGGCGAGATGAGCGCCCCGAACACCATGCAATAGAGCAATGGAACCGGCAGCCCGACCCACGGCAGCGTCCAGAACAGCGCGCCACCGACCACCACCGTGGACAGCAGCGTGCCGATTACCGCCAATGCCCCGACCTGCCAGCGATAGGCGCGCAATTCGCTCAGGTCCACATGCAGGGCGCCCGCAAACAGCAGGAACGACAACATGCCCTGCATCAGCACGTTGGAGAAATCGATCGACCGCAGCATCGACTCGTCGTACCTGCGCAATCCGTGCAGGATGCCCAGGCTGTCCAGTCCCACCAGCAACAAGGAAAGGCCGAGCGCGGCGACCATCACGCCGATGGTCGTGGGCAGGCCGACGAAGCGGTGGTTCAGATAGGCCAGCAAGGCCGTCACCACGAGACAGGTGGCCGCGATATCGAGCATGTTTCAGTGGGCCTGCAGCGCCGCCCGGAGTCCGCATTGCGCGCAGACGGGGCTGTCTAGCCAGGGAGTCCGGGTGCGAGCGATGCGCAGCGCGTGCTGGCGCACCGCCACCAGGCGCAATCGACTGGTACTTTCCGGCGCATGGGTGGGTGGCCCTGGCCAGGTACCTGTCCAATCCGAGGAGCAAGGCCTGACGAACGGATCGATGGATGGTTGGTCCATGGGCATGCATTCGGGCGGAGGGATGTTCGGCCTGGTGACTATCGTCGTGGTCATCGTTGCCGCCGTGCTCCTGGCGCGACGCAAATAGCAGGGCGAACTGGGGCTTGGCGAAAGCTCAGGCGCATCCACGAAGGTCGCGCGCCGGTACGATCGAGCGCGCCAGTAGCGTCAATCCGATTTCAGCGCCGCGATCCGCAACCGCAACGCGTTGCCGATCACCGAAACCGAGCTGAGGCTCATCGCCAGAGCTGCGATCATCGGTGACAGTAACCAGCCTGTGAGCGGAAACAGCACGCCTGCCGCCAGCGGCACGCCCAGCAGGTTGTAAACGAAGGCGAAGCCGAGGTTCTGCTTCATGTTGGCGACCGTGGCCGCCGACAGTGCGCGCGCTGTCGCGATGCCGCGCAGATCGCCCTTGACCAGCGTGAGCTGCGCGCTGTTCATCGCCACGTCGGTGCCGGTGCCCATCGCGATGCCGACGTTCGCTTTGGCCAGGGCCGGGGCATCGTTGATGCCGTCACCGGCCATCGCGACGATACGGCCTTCCTTCTGCAGGCGTTCGACCAGTTGCAGCTTGTCGGCTGGCTTGACCTCGCCGTGCACTTCATCGATGCCCAGACGTTTGCCCACGGACTGTGCGGTGGTCAGGCCATCACCGGTGGCCATGATGATGCGCAGCCCGGACTTGCGCAGCGACGCCAGCGCTTCCGCCGTCGTGGTCTTGATCGGATCGGATACTGCGAGCAGCCCCGCCAGCTTGCCGTCGACGGCCAGGTGCATCACGCTGGACCCTTGCTCGCGCAGTTCCTCGGCCTGGATCGCCAGCGGCGCCACGTCGACGCCGATCTGCTGCATCAGCAATGGATTGCCGATGGCCAGGGACTTGCCGCCGACGACACCTTTCACACCGATCCCCGATGCGGAGTCGAACTGCTCTGCCTTCTCAAGGCGCAGCTTGCGATCACGCGCGGCGTTGACGATCGCTGCTGCCAAGGGGTGTTCGCTACCTTGGTCCAGGCTGGCGGCCAGGCGCAGCACGTCGTCCTCGCTGAAGCCATTGGCGCCGATCGCGCGCTCGAACGCGGGCTTGCCTTCGGTGAGCGTGCCGGTCTTGTCCACGATCAGGGTGTCGACCTTGCACAGGTTTTCGATTGCGGCTGCATCGCGGAACAGCACGCCCTGCGTCGCACCACGGCCGGTGGCGACCATGATCGACATCGGAGTCGCCAGTCCCAGTGCGCACGGGCAGGCAATGATCAACACCGTCACCGCAGTGATCAGCCCATAGACCCAACTCGGCTGCGGGCCGAAAAATCCCCAGGCGAACAACGTCAGCAACGCGACGCCCACGACGCCGTAGACGAAGTACGCCGCCACCGTGTCGGCCATGCGCTGCATGGGTGCCTTCGAACGCTGCGCCTGCGCCACCATCTGCACGATCTGCGACAGCACGGTCGCCGAACCCACATGTTCGGAGCGCATCAGCAACGCACCGCTGGTATTGAGCGTGGCACCGATGAGCTTGTCGCCGACGCGTTTGGTGACCGGCAGCGGCTCGCCCGTCAGCATCGACTCATCGAGCGCGCTGCTGCCTTCGATGACGACGCCATCGACCGGCACCTTCTCGCCGGGGCGCACGCGCAGGCTGTCGCCTTCGTGTACGTCGGTGAGGGGGACGTCTTCCTCGCTGCCGTCCGGCTTCACACGGCGAGCCGTCTTGGGTGCCAGCCCCAGCAGCGACTTGATCGCCGCCGAGGTCTTCGAGCGTGCCTTCAGTTCGAGCAACTGCCCGAGCAACGTCAGCGAGATGATGACCACTGCCGCCTCGAAATAGACCGCCACCCGGCCCATCGAGATGAACGAGGCCGGGAACACGCCGGGCGCCACCGTCGCCACCACGCTGTAGACGAAGGCAGCGCCGGTTCCGAGGCTGATCAGCGTCCACATGTTGGGGCTGCGCTGGAGCACCGACTGTGCACCGCGGACGAAGAACGGCCAGCCTGCCCAGAACACCACGGGCAAGGACAGGACCAGCTCGATCCAGCTCTGCGTGGCCATGTCGACCCAGCCCAGCCGGTGTCCGAACATGGCCAGTGTGGTGACGATGACCGTCAGCGGCAACGTCCACCAGAAGCGTCGGCTGAAGGAGGCGAGTTCCGGGTTCTCGTCGTCGTTTAGAGTCGGCATGACGGGCTCCAGCGTCATGCCGCACTTCGGGCAGTTGCCCGGGTGGTCTTGCCGAATCTCCGGGTGCATCGGGCAGGTGTAGATCGTACCTGCCGGCTCTGGCTCCGGCGGCGTGACAGGGGCGGCTGGGGCCGCTCCCGGGGCTGGTGCATCCGGTGCAGCCAGCTTCGCGATGAAGGTCGACGGATCGGCCGCGAACTTCGATCGACAGCGGGCACTGCAGAAGTAGTACGGCCTGCCCTCGTGCTGAAGTTGGTGCGAGGAATCGACGCTCACTGCCATGCCGCAGACCGGGTCCTTGAGCTTGCCGAGTCCCTCGGGCGCATCGTGATGGTCACCCGCCTTTGCAGGGACCGCATCGGGCCGGTGTTTAATACTCATGGGCAGGGTTTCATCCTTCTGCAGGGGCTGGCCAATGGCAGACGCCCGGGAGCTCACAATGAGCAGCCGCGGACAGGTCCGCGGTCGGGAAAATCGACGCGAAGCTCATGCCGAGGCGGACGCAGTCAAAGCCACGCGGACGCACTCGAAGCGCCCGGACTCCGGCGGCACCTTGCTGACCTCGGGGTCGTCGATCATCTGCATCACTCCATCGGGTCCATGGAGTCCCACCGTCTGGCCGCCGTCGGCCTGTTCGCGCACGATGACGTTGCACGCCAGCAGCATCCCGATGTCGGGCTGCGCGGCCAGGGCGGCCGACTCCGGCTGCAGCGGCGATGGCAAGCGTGCGCAGTGACTGCATGAGGATTCTCCGGTTGTCGGGTGCAATAGCCAGTTTGCCGCGAGGCACGCGCACGCGACGGGATTGGCCGCAGATCAAACCGACCATCGAAGCCAGCTTTGCTTATCAACTTGAAGACTCGGTGCGTCTGTGCGGCAGCACACTCCCGGCTTGCCACCCAATATCTGATGACCCGGCTTTCTTCGTCGACATCCAGCCCATGGCGAGGGCGCGAGTCGCCCAAGCCTCGTCATCGAAGCAGAAAGCGCGCAGGCCGCCCATGGCGCCATCGGTTGCCACGATGGCGAGATGCTGAAAGTCTTTGGATTGGCGCAGCATGGAGCCAGCGCTCTCACCGGTTTGCAGCAGTCCAGGGCGCGCCTGTGGCGTCGCGCCGTCTGCGCGCTGATGAACGGGGCCACCCCATCGCAAATGCATGCTGTACCGCTTCGCGTTGCTGGCGGCAATGTGTGGTAACGAACTGCGCGTTCCGGCTCGAGTTGTCATTCTTGATTCGTGAGCTGCTTCGATCGGATCAAGCGGTCTGCGATGTCCGCGATCAGGCTTTGCCCTCCTGCCGGTCTGGCGGCCGAGACTGATGGGCACCACGTTGGGCGACACGGCGTTGGCCTACGGGCTGAAGTGAGGGTTCTTGAAAGCACTTCTGCTGAAATACTGGGATCGGTTACGCTCCAGTTTCTGGTTCGTGCCAGCAGTCATGGCGTTTCTGGCAGTGGCACTGTCCGTCTGCGCAGTCGAGCTCGACCAGGCCGTCACCGAGGGCTTTCTGCCGAGTCTGGGCTGGAGCTATTCAGGTGGTGCCGAGGGGGCAAGCCTGCTGCTGGGGACCGTGGCCGGGTCGATGATCGCGATCGCCGGGACCGTGTTCTCGATGACTCTGGTGGCGCTGTCGCTGGCCTCGTCCCAGCTGGGCCCTCGCCTGCTGCGCAACTTCATGCGCGACACCGCCAACCAAGTGGTGCTGGGCACCTTCGTGGCCACTTTTGTTTACTGCCTGCTCGTGCTGCGCACCATACGGCGCGCCGACGAGGTGAGCTTTGTGCCGCACCTTTCCGTCAGCATCGGCCTGCTGCTGGCGATGGTCAGCATTGGCGTACTGATCTACTTCATCCATCACGTCTCGGTGTCGATCCAGGCCGACGAGGTCGTGGCACGGGTCGGCCGGGAACTGGACGAAGGGATCGACAGGCTGTTTCCCGGCCACCTCGGCAAGCCAGCATCAGAAGTCGAGAAAGCGCCGGGCGACGCCGAGCTGCCAGCCGCGTTCGCACGCGAGGCCCGACCCGTAAGGGCGATCGAAGACGGCTATCTCCAACTGATCGATGCCGACGCCCTGATGGCGTTGGCCGGCAAGGAAGATCTGCTGCTTCGGCTAGAGCGCCGCCCCGGGCACTACCTCATCAAAGGGCGAGCGATGGTGATGGTCTGGCCCGGGGATCGTGTCACTGCATCGCTGGTCGAAAAGATGAACGCCGCTTTCGTGCTCGGCAACCAGCGCACTGCGGCCCAGGATATCGAGTTCTCCTTCAACCAACTGGTCGAGATCGCCGTGCGGGCGCTATCGCCAGGCATCAACGACCCGTTTACCGCGATCGCCTGCGTGGATCGACTGGGATCGGCGCTGTGCCGCCTGGCGCAACGCGACATGCCATCGCCCCTGCGATTCGACCATCGCGGGCAGCTGCGGTTGGTGGCGCCGGGATCCTCGTTCTCCGGCATCGTCGACACGGCCTTCAACCAGATCAGGCAAAGCGCTCGTTCGAACCCGGCCGTGGCGATCCGCATGCTCGATGCCATCGTCCAGGTCGCAGATCACGTTCAAAGCGCGCTCGACGCGGCCTGCCTCCAGCGCCACGCCGGCATGATCATCACCGGGGCGCGGGAAGCCGTGCCGGAAGCCGACGATCTGCTCGCCGTCGAGGTCGCCTTCATGGCGGCGACCCAGGCATTTCGCGAACTTGAAAGCTGACGCGGCGAGTCCGTGTACGCCGTGATACAGACGCGGCCATACGAGCTGGTCAGACCTCACAGGTTTCCAGAATTGCGAGCCGCTTGCCGAACCGGTCCAGGAACCTGTTTCCTGCACAAGTCGCTGCATGCCGCCGGGCCGCAGACACCGCCGAAGGAATCGACGTGAAAATAGCTCACGCCCCCGCTACGCTCACCCAGACCAGCCTTTCCGACACGGTGCAGCTTTTGCAAGCCGATCCCAGACCATCGGGATCCGTGCCGGGTACACCGTGCGGTCCTGAACAGTCAAGTGTCGGTGCGCTCTCGAACAGAAGATGCTCTGCGAGCGGGGCAGACTGTTTTACCGCCCAGCGTTTGCTGCTGTTTGCTGTGTTGGCCAGGTCGCGTTTGGCTTGCCAATATCGCGGCGTGCCGCCGGGTCCCAGATACCGTGGAAGGACGTGAAAGGAAGAACCCCATGAAGATCCAACTCAATACTGACCACCACATCGACGGCACCGAGGCGCTTGCCGCAGAGGTGAGTGCTACGCTTGAGCAGGCGCTGGAGCGGTTCAGCGAACATCTCACCCGGGTGGAAGTTCATCTGAGCGACGAAAACGGCGGCAAGAGTGGACAGCAAGATCAGCGCTGCATGCTGGAAGCCCGTCTCGAAGGTCGGCAGCCGGTCGCGGTAACCGACCAAGCTGCCACGCTGGTGCAGGCCGTGGATGGCGCCGCGCATAAAATGGCGCGTCTGCTGGACCACACGCTCGGGCGGTTGCACGACCATCGTGAAAAGGCGCCCGGCCCGCGGCTGTCCGAGATCGAGCCCGCAGCAGACTGATGGCCGCGGCGGCGACTGCGTTGCAGCGGCAGATCGGTAGCGCGGGCGCCGATGAGCGTGTGCAAGCGCGCACGCTCGCGCTGTCGAGGTGGGAGAACGAGGGCGGCGCGTGCATGCCGCTGAGCACCGGCGACCAACACCCCCAACGCGACGCCGAAGCGGACTAGCTGCGCATCCGGGTCATCGCGCTGGAGAGCCTGTTCATCGCCTTGCTGGCCGATGCCGCCAAGCATCAGCGCACGCTCGCCCGCGACATGGCTGATTTCATTGCGGCGCGGCCAGCACACACACCACACCCTCCGACCCGGCGTGCCGCTGCAGCGATGCGCAGCCTGCTAGAACGCGCCGATCGATTCCGCCTCGGTAAATACACGTGAGCTGCGGGATGGCGAATCGCTCATCCACTTCGCGGACTGCTGCCAGGCGTGCCGAGCGAACGCGCTCGCTGCGCGCCGGACTACCCGCGTTGCGCCGGCTCCGTACGCTGGTGAACCGACCGGCGGCCGCCAAGGCGCTAAGTTCGCGCAAAGATCACCCTCAGGGTGCGTTCATGCTCAATCCACGTTCTGCCGCCGACGACTGCATCGTCAGGGAACTCGGGCCCAGGGACCACGGCCCGCTCGAGGCGCCCAGCAATATCGGCTGCGGGCGGCACGGCGTTGCAGGGCGGACGCGGGCGCGAACGGCCTTTGTGCTCGCCACGGTCCGACGCGTAACGCTTGGTCGGCTCGCGCAGATCGCGAAGATGTTCGGCCACCTCGCGGGGACGCAGGATTGCCTGACGATGGCAGCCTGTGCGGACCATCCGTGACGCTCGCCGGACGGCCCGCCGCGTGGTGGGGTCTGATCAAGCAGGTCGCGACCTTGTGGCGCGACGACTACGTGCCGAACATGGCTGCGGCGCTGGCCTACTACACGGTGTTCTCGCTGGCGCCGCTGCTGTTGATCCTGGTGTCGGTAGGCGGACTCGTGTTCGGAGAAGACGCCGCCCGCGGCGAGATTCAGGATCAGCTGCAGGCTCTCATGGGCGACCGCGCTGCCGACGCAGTGCAAGCCCTGCTGGCCGGCGTGCGCGAACCTGCCGAAGGCCTGACGGCTTCCGCAGTGGGCCTGTTGCTCCTGCTCATCGGCGCAACCACGATGTTTGCCAACCTGCAGCACGCGCTCGACCGGATCTGGCGGCAGCCGGACCGGCCGCGTGCGAGCGGGTGGCTGACGCTCGTTCGTGGCCGTCTGATGGCGTTCGCGATGATCCTCGCGGTGGGCCTGCTGCTCGTTGTGTCGCTGCTCACCGGTGCCGTGCTCGCTGCTTTGGGTCGTAATCTCGATCCCGTCTTCGGCAACTGGCAGACCGTGGTGGAGTTCGGCAACGCCATCGGGAGCTTTCTATTGGTGGCTTTCATGTTCGGCCTCATCTACAAAGTCATGCCGCGCCAGCGGGTGCTGACGACAGACGTCTGGCTCGGGGCCTTTCTGGCCGCCCTGCTTTTCACTGCCGGCAAGTACGTCATCGGCGCCTACATCGGCCGCAGCGGCGTTGCGTCGGGTTTCGGGGCGGCCGGTGCGCTGGTGTTGGTGCTGCTGTGGGTGTACGTCTCAGCACAGATCCTGCTGCTGGGAGCGGAGTTCAGTTGCGTCTACGCGCGGACCTTCGGATCCTTGTCATCCCCGCCTCAGCCTCGCGATGCAGGCCACTTGAGCTGACGTGCGGTGCGGCCATCGCGCGGTTCGTTCCGCGATCCACGGCCCTTCGGCAATCACGTTGAACCCCGAGCCGGTCACGATGGTGCCGATCTCGATGATCGAGTCGCTCAGCGGATCGAGCCCGCTCGGTTCGCTGTCGATCCAGATCACGTGGTCGTTGTTGCTCATGTCGATCGCGCTGAAGGAACCGTCTGCGCCTGCTTTGCCGCATGCGTTGGACTGACGCGGACGCCTACCGCGGGTTCGTCAGCTTGCCGCGTTTGGCGCGGAAATAATCGCGCAGCAAGTCTCCGGCCTCGGCGGCGAGCACGCCACCGAGCACCCTCACCCGGTGGTTGTGGCGATCCGATCCCAACAGGTCGAACACGCTGCCAGCCGCCCCGGTCTTGGGATCGGCAGCGGCGAACACCACGCGCGCGATGCGCGCGTGCACCATCGCCATCGCGCACATCGCACACGGCTCGAGGGTGACGTACAGTGTGCATCCCGTGAGCCGATGGTTCGCCAGCTTGCGGCCAGCGCGCCGCATAGCGACGATCTCGGCATGCGCGGTGGCATCGCGCAGCGTGATGTTGCGATTCCAGCCCTCGGCGAGGTTGACCCCATCGCGCACGATCACCGCACCCACCGGCACTTCGTCCTCGCGCGCCTTGCCCAGTTCCGCCACCCGCAGCGCACGACGCATCCAGCGCGCGTCGTCGGCGCTGCCCTCGGTCGATACGGGTGGCTCGCCATGCCGCGACATTCGCTAGACCTTCTGAAGATCTGCCGCAGACGCGCTCGTTTCCTGATCGATCATGTCCGATGACCGGAAACCCGAATGATTACCTGCTTTCTGCGTTCCGAACATGGCTCGCTACCGTGCGTGCTGCGCTGAAAAACGCGCGCTCCATTTCGCTCGTTTTCCGGACTCGATGTCGGGTCTGACTTTACATCTTTTCAGGAGTGCCAGCACGGCGCTTTGGTCGAGCTTGCCCGAGAACGAGGAGGGCGATTGATCAACCCGTCGCAACTGATTCAACCCATCCTCAGGCCGCGAAGGTCGTTGCCTTGAATTCCGTTGAGGCCACGCTCAACTGTCGACGCCGCTTGCCCGCCGATTACGTTCTTACAGTTGCGCGACCGCATGGCCACCCCCAAGATGGACCTCGCACGCGGATGTCGCGGATACCGCCCGTTCGCCGACACGAAAACGCCGATGCGGGAAACTCCCGACGCGTCTTTTCAACCGGTCATGACATGCGATGCCCATCAGGCCCCGAGCGGTCACCGCTATTGGCTGCGCCTGCGCAACCTGCCAGGTCAGTACGTCGGCAAGACGCATCGCTACGTTGCATCCGGGCTTTGAGCGACCAGACTCCAGGAACCTGATGTGCCACTGCGAGACTCCCGACAACATTGCAGGCGCCAGCTGCGAGAATCGGGAGCGCGGTCGCGCCTGTCGGAGCAACTGCGAGAAGTCCGAAGGCGGGGAATTTTGCATGGCCCTGTCAGGCCGGGCGATAATACTCCCAAGATAAACGCTCAATTTCGAGCTTCAATAGCCTCATGGTCATCGCACCGCACGGCTGCGGTAAACATCCGTCGCCGGACGCCATCGCGAAGATCGGAATCGGGCAAGCCGCCAAACTTACCCGCCGGCAACGGCCCGGCGGGTCGAATAGCGCGAACCCTGTCCGCTTTCTACTCAGTCGGCTGGCAGTGACGTGTATACAGCGCGCCGATGGCCCTGCAGCAAGTCATCCGTCTGTTTGGGTCAGCCTGTATTTTCGCTACCGAACACTCGACGCAGTGCCTGCAAACCGATCCTGTCGCGGGCTCACGCTGCGATCCGATGCTCAAGCTCTGTCGATTGCGTCCTTCACAACTTCTTTCGCGTTACCGACATGCTTTTGCGTTTTGCCCTGAGCTTCGTGCAGCAGGCCCTTTGCCCGCTGCTCGTTGTTGCCGGTGACCTTGCCAACCTTGGCCTGAACCTTGCCCGTCGCTTCCTTGACCGCGCCTTTGATTTGATCCTTGTTCATGACCTGTCCTCATGTGTGGATTGCACTACTCGGGTGGCGGGGATGCCACCCAGGCAAAGGGTAGCGGCGGCGCCGCGCCGGGTCTGTGCGATTGCGCACCCGGAGGCTTGAGCAGAAAGGTTGGCAGCCGGCCGACGTCGCGGTGTGGCCTTTCGAACAGACGAGCCGCAGCAGACTGGTCACGATGATGTTGCGCAACGTCCAGACATGACCCAGCCGCCAGCGCGAAACCCCAGACTCCAGGAGAATGCCATGAGCTACGAAGATCGCGACACCTACGGCATGTACCGTGCGCAACCCGGCGACGCGCCCGGACCCAGCCAACGTCATGGCCCCGGCCCTGAACTGATGGGCGCTGACACCCTGGTGGGTAATGACGTCGCCAACCCGAAGGCTGAGGTTGTCGGCAGCATCAAAGAGATCATGCTGGACATGCGCAGTGGGCGCGTGGCGTACGCCGTGATGTCGTTCGGCGGCTTCCTGGGCATGGGCGACAAGCTCTTCGCTGTGCCCTGGCCTGCTCTGACGCTGGACACTGAAAACAAGCGCTTCGTGCTCGATGTAGACAAGGCGCGCCTGGAGGCTGCGCCCGGCTTCAACAAGGAGCACTGGCCCAACATGGCCGATCCGTCGTGGGAGCGGGACATCCATGACTACTACGGCATCAAGCCGGATCCAAAGGACCCGCTTAACTGACGAGCGACTGCGGGCGCTGCCACCGACGCCGAATGGCGCGAAGCGAACGTATCCGCGGTCTGCTGCGCAACGACGGTCCCCTAGCACGGACCCCGTAACGTGTGAAGGCTGCAAATCGCCAACTGCGCCGTACGACGTTCGACTGACCGCGCAAGGTCGAGCGGCGGCACGCACGATTGAAAGTACCGCCGAGCCTGGAGTGACGCGCTGCGGTAGCTCGGATGATGAGCGCGGAAGTTGCTGCAAACAGTCCCTTGGAGGTCCGGACCTATTCCCACTCGATCGTCGCCGGCGGCTTGCCGGAGATGTCGTAGACGACACGACTGACGCCGCGCAGCTCGTTGATGATGCGACGACTGACGTGATCGAGGAACGCGTAGGGCAAATGTGCCCAGTGGGCGGTCATGAAGTCGATGGTCTCGACCGCACGCAGTGCGATGACCCATTCGTAGGCGCGGGCATCGCCGACCACGCCGACCGACTTCACCGGCAGGAATACGGCGAAAGCCTGGCTGACCTTGTCGTACAGATCATGGCGGCGCAACTCGTCGATGAAGATGTGATCGGCCTGCGCCAGCAGTTGTACGTATTCGGCCTTGACCTCGCCGAGGATACGCACACCGAGCCCCGGGCCGGGAAACGGGTGGCGATAGACCATCTCGCGCGGCAGGCCGAGTTCAACCCCGATGCGGCGCACTTCGTCCTTGAACAGCTCGCGCAGCGGTTCGACCAGGCCCAGCTGCATGCGCTCGGGCAGGCCGCCGACGTTATGGTGGCTCTTGATCACGTGCGCCTTGCCGGTCTTGCTGCCGGCCGACTCGATCACGTCGGGATAGATCGTGCCCTGCGCCAGCCACTTCACCCCGCTGAGCTTGTGCGACTGTTCCTCGAAGATC
>Ga0163144_10013846_pt1 | contig 16788 bp, 12 predicted proteins | sample OliLak19BULKMAT1_FD_123175 | JGI IMG/M metagenome (GOLD analysis project Ga0163144, IMG submission 123175) | Freshwater microbial mat bacterial communities from Lake Vanda, McMurdo Dry Valleys, Antarctica - Oligotrophic Lake LV.19.BULKMAT1 | ecosystem: Environmental > Aquatic > Freshwater >... | reverse complement strand
GAGCCATCAGCCAAGTGAGCTTACAGCTTTCAGCCGTCAGCTATCAGCTTTTTAGTGCAGGCGAACGTTTTGTTGTCCCTGCAACATCTGTTGTTGGTACAAACGCCCATCGTTAGAAAGCTGTGAGCTGTAAGCTGTGAGCTAGATGACCTGTGCCTCAAGCAGCTTATCGACCAGTTTACGGACTTTTTCGGCAGCAGAAGCGCCATCGATGATTTCACCACTTGGGCGAGCCGGTGGCGGAACGCGCCCTGCAATCATTAGGGCAGGTGCGAGATCTGTTGCGCTAAGCCCGAGATCGGAAGCGCCCCAGAGCGGGATTTCGATTTTGGCAACCTTACGAATGCGTAATAGTGAGGGATAGCGTGGTTCGTTTGGGCTTTTGATCATGCTGATGACTGCCGGGAGTTTGGCTTCAACCGTTTCGATCTGATCCTCAAGCTGGCGTTCGACAACCACCTGGCTTTGGTTGGCTTCGCTGATCGTGCTGACATAGGTTGCCTGTGGCCAGCCAAGCACACGTGCCAGCGATGGGCCAAACGCACCGCTTTCGTCGTCGGTTGAGTTGCGCCCACAGATCACCAGATCAACACTGCCAAGTTTGCGGATGGCCGCAGCAGCCACACGAGCTGCGCCAAGAACATCGAGGGCCGCAAACGCCGGATCACTCAGCAGGATCGCATCCGTGGCACCCATCGCAAGCGCACGCCGAATCTGTTCTTTCCATTCAATTGGCCCGATCGACAGAATCGTGACCTGGCCATCATACTTTTCGTTCAGCAGCAGCGCAGCTTCGATCGCATATTCATCGAACAGGCTGATGATGTTCTCGATCCCATCGGAGTTAATACTGAGATCAGCATTGATTTTGACTGAGTTCTGTTGAGGAACTTGCTTGACACACACAACGATATGCATACTTCCTCCTGCGGAGATTGTCAGTTGCTGGTAACAGCATTGCTACCATATTTCTACCATGACGCACTGCATTATAGCATAAAGTATCTTACTCGCGGCGTCGAATGATCAGGAGATCGCCCTCACGGGTAGCACGGATCGATGTTGTGCCGCGCAAGCCATCTGGCAGCAGGATGTGGCGTCGGTAGTGGCCAATCCGTACAATCAGTTCATCGCCGCTGAGTGTCAGGCCGAGGGCACCTTTGGGCAACCCTGGCACATCGATGGTAATGGCTGGAGCACCCTGATGGCGATCCTGAATTGGAGCGGCTGGGAGATCAAGCGGATCACAGGATGCCAGGGCCGGCCCAAGGCTGGTGAGCCCTGCTATTCCTGGGGTTGTTGGGGCGGGAAACGGAATCCATGGTCGGGTTGGCCAGAGTGTGGCCGTCTCCTCGGGGATCTCTTCGCTTGGGCGTAATGGGCCGACTGCAACGGTAGCGACGGCCAGGCCATGCAGTTGGATGGCAGGCAGGGCGAGCCGAGCCTCCGCCAGGCCAGCAGTATCGGGGCGCAAGACATAGCAGGCGCAGGCGGCGCTTGGGGAAATCAGTTCGGCGCGGGTTCGTTCGATCTGGACGCGCACATCCTGCGTGCCATTGATGAAGCCACTTGGCAGAAAATCGGAGGGAAGCAGCCCATTGATCACCGATGTGCGGTTCTGGCCTGGCCCGCGATCCAAACCAAGCAGCAGGCGAATCAACCAACGAGCTGTGTCGGGCAGCCCAAGCGCCAACAGCAGCGCATCGTGTGGCCCGGCATCGACAATAATCCGCTCATATTTGGTTCGTAGCGCAACTAGCCGCAGCAGACCAAACAATGCACCAAATCCAGGCAATAGTGGTAGCTCATCGGCTGCCATACGCGATAGGCCAGCTGGCAGTTGCGCAACAGTGCGGCCCCATAGTTCGGCTAGCTCAGTGGCTGGATCGGGGGCCAACACATCCAGATTGGGCATGACAACCGCTGGCTGTGGGCCAAGCTCGATGCCCAATAGCGCTGCAAGCCCAGCCGATGAGCCGAGCGTGAGCAGCAGCGTACGCTGGCCACTTGCCGCTATACCAAGAGCTGCCGCCGTTGCGGCGACAGCGATCCCTGGACCAGGATTGCCGGTGAAGATCAGTGTTTGCGGCATACGAGCCCTTTCCAAATCCAGTATTCAGGAGTCAGGAGTCAGAATACCCAGAACCAAGAGCCGCACCCTGAACAAAAGAACAAGAGAATAAAAGAACAAGAATCAGCGCAATCATTGTTTCATTGTTCAATCCACTATTCTGACTTCTGACTTCTGACTTCTGACTCCTGACGGCTACCCGCCCGATGCCATCCCCATGATGCCACCCTCAGTCATGATACGAGTATCGAGTAGCTCATCGATCTCTTCGGCTTTGAGCAGGCCCTTCTCGATCACAACTTGCTTGATCGTCTTGCCGGTCGCAAGCGATTCCTTGGCAACTTTGGCACCATTATCATAGCCGATCCGGCTGTTGAGCGCTGTTACCAGGATGGGGTTGCGGGCCAGCCAGCCATGGGCTTTATCCGCATTGGCAACGATTCCAACCACACACTTGGTGGTGAAGGCTGCTAGCGCGCCGTTCAGAATGTGCATCATTTCGAACAAGTTGTGGGCGATAATCGGCATCATCACGTTCAGTTCAAGCTGCCCTGCCTGTGCCGCCAGTGTCACGCAGTGATCACAGCCCTGAATATGGAAGCAGGCCATGTTGAGCATTTCGGCCAGAACGGGGTTGACCTTGCCTGGCATGATGCTTGACCCAGGCTGAATAGCAGGCAGCCGAATCTCATCCAGGCCAGTGGTTGGACCAGATGAGAGCAGGCGCAGATCATTGGCAACGCGCACCAGCGTCACGCACAGGGTTCGTATGCTGGATGAGAAATCGGCAGCATCGGCCATGCTCTGCATTGATTCAAACAGATTGCCAGATGAGCGTAGTTCTTGGCCGAGCAGATCGCTCAGGCGAGTGACCATGCGTGGATGATATTCTGGATGGGCATTTAGGCCAGATCCGGTTGCCGTTCCACCGATACCAATCCGGCGCAATCGATCACCAGCAACTGCAATGCGCTCGCGATCATACTGGACAGCCCGTGCATAGGCTCCGAATTCCTGGCCAAGCCGAACAGGAACCGCATCCTGAAGATGGGTACGGCCAGATTTGACGATCCCATCGAATTCTTCGGCCTTGGCATCGAGTGCCGCAGCCAACGCATCAATGGTTGTCAGCAGTTCGGGTAAGCGCCATAGGCACCCAAGGCGAATGGCTGTTGGAATCGTATCGTTGGTACTCTGGGCCATGTTTACGTGATCGTTCGGGTTGATCGGCTTTTTCGTGCTGTCCAGCGCAAAACCAAGAATCTGGTTGGCACGATTGGCAATCACCTCGTTGGTATTCATGTTATGGCTGGTTCCCGCGCCGGCCTGGAATGGATCGACCACAAAAAATTCGCGGTGTTGGCCATCAATCACTTCCTGGGAGGCTTGAATGATCGCATCAGCCAGTTTCGGATCCAACAATCCGAGATCACAGTTGACTTCAGCCGCCGCTCGTTTGATCATCGCCATCGACCAGACGAAAGCCGGGTAGGGGTGCTGGCCACTGATTGGAAAATTCAGCACAGCACGTTGAGTCTGGGCGGCATACAGCGCATCCGCTGGCACCTGCATCTCGCCTAGTGAGTCCTTCTCGATTCGATAGGCAGCCATTGTATTCCTCCACACGATTGTTTCGCATATATAAGCGCGCCAATAGTAGCACGATTTGGATATAAACATAGTTGTAGCATTGTCAGCCGGCTGTTAATTTTCCAATACCACAAGCGTGCGTTTCTGCCTATTCAATCGGGTACAATGTATGTATAGCAGTACCGTACAATGCTGAGGAGCTTTATGCAACAGCGCCTGGGAGTGATTGATCTTGGCTCGAATACAACGCGCCTGATCATCATGAGCTATCGCTCACATCACTCATTCCGCTTGCTCGACGAAGTTCGCGAGAATGTCCGCTTGGCCGAAGGAATCGGTGAGGATGGGCGACTGAAACAGGCTCCAATGGATCGAGCCGTTGCAACAATGCGGCTCTACAATCGGCTGTGCCAATCGGCTGACGTAGCGGAGATTATCCCGGTTGCCACAAGTGCTGCTCGTGAAGCGACCAATGGGGCCGAATTTCTGGCACGAGTTGAGCGCGAGGCCGGGCTGACATTCCGGGTGTTGAGCACCGAGGAAGAGGCCTACTATGGCTACCTTGGTGTGGCCAACACGTTGAACCTGAGCGATGCCTTTTCGATCGATATTGGTGGTGGCAGCACACAGGTTGCCATGATCCGGGGGCGGCGCTTTATTCGCTCGATCAGCCAGCCAATTGGCGCATTGCGGTTAACGGATCGTTTCGTCAAATCTGATCCAATAAGCCCAAAAGATTTCAAGGCGCTTGAACAAGCCGCCGCCGAACGATTTGCCGATGTCGATTGGCTCGACCAACATGGCTCGAGCGAATTGGCTGGAATCGGCGGGACGATCCGCACGCTTGCGGATATCGATCAGAAGCGACGGAACTACCCGATTGGCCTGACCCATGCGTATGTCTTTACCCGTGAGCATCTGGCAGAGACGATTGATCTGTTGCGTGGCATGACTGTGCATCAGCGTGAGGATGTGCCGGGACTGAACCGTGATCGGGCCGACCTGATTTTGGCCGGGGCAGTTATTCTGCATACCGTCATGAAGCGCGGCAAATTCAGCCAGATCACCGTCAGCGGGCAGGGGGTACGCGAGGGATTGTTCTATGAACGCTTCCTGGCTGGCGAGGATCCGCCATTATTTGCAGATCTGCGTGGCTTTAGTATTCAGAATATGGCCCGCAACTTCAACTATGAGGCCATTCATGCAGCGAAAGTTCGTGATCTCTCGCTTTCGCTGTTCGATCAACTAACTCCGTTGCATGGCTATGGGGTCTGGGAACGCGAACTCCTTGGCTATGCGGCGACGCTGCATGATATTGGCTTGGCGGTTGGCTATTATGATCACCATCGCCATGGGGCGTATCTGATCCAGAGTACTGCCTTGCAGGGGTTCAGCCATCGCGAAATCGCACTACTGGCGTTGATGGTGCGCTACCATCGCAAGGGCGATGTCGATACATCCGAACTACGGATGCTGCTGGAAGATGATGATACGCAACGAGTGGCGCGTTTGGCAGCGCTGCTGCGGCTCTCGGAATTCCTTGAGCGCCGAAAAAGCCAGGTCGTCCAGAGCCTGAGAGTTGAGATCGGCGCAGATGTACGGGTACTGGCGCGCACATCTGGCGATGCCGATATCGAGATCTGGGATGCGAACCGCAGCACCGGTCTATTCCGCAAATCGTATGGGCGCGAGATGGAGATTATGGCCGAGAAACGGTGACAGCGTGACATAGTAACATGTAGGGGCGGTTCGCGAACCGCCCCTACGGATTGTCCTATTCCTCATCGCGCCCCAGGACTTCGCGTGAGCGCCCATCCTCTGCTGGCCCGACAATGCCCTGTTGTTCGAGCAGATCGATCAGTTGGGCCGCTTTGCTATAGCCGATCCGCAAGCGCCGTTGCAGGAGTGAGGCTGAGGCACGGCGATGTTGCTGGACGAGCTTGACGGCTTCTGGCAGCAGTTCGTCCTGTTCATTGGTGCTGAGGTATTCCCCCGGCGCATTCAGGTTATCGCCAGATGGTGGCAGGTTTGGTTCATTGGCCTTGGTTGCTTCACCAGTTGTTCCAGCATCTGTGCGCCCGCGTGTTGCTGTATCTTTATCTTTGGCTTCGGGCGGCAGAGCATTGCGCCAGAAGCTCACAATCCGCTCAACTTCCGCATCGGAAACCCAGGTTCCCTGAATACGGACAGGCCGTGCGGCATCGGATGCCATAAATAGCATGTCGCCACGGCCAAGCAACTGCTCGGCACCATTCATATCCAGAATAACCCGCGAGTCGATCTGCGAGGTGACGGCAAAGGCCATGCGTGATGGGAAGTTAGCCTTGATCAGGCCGGTCACAACATCCACAGATGGGCGTTGGGTGGCAATAATTAGGTGAATACCAGTTGCACGAGCCATCTGCGCCAAACGGCAGATCAGCGTTTCGACTTCATCTGGTGCCATCATCATCAGATCGGCCAATTCATCGATAATAATGATGATATAGGGTATTGGCTCAAGATCGGCACGTTTACGGGCCGCCTGTTTGTAGCTATCGATGTTGCGGAAGCCATGCTTGGCGAAGATCTTATAGCGCCGCTCCATCTCACGGGTTGCCCATTTGAGCGTCGGCACGACCCGTTCGAGTTCCGTGACGACTGGTGAGAGCAAGTGGGGAATGCGATTATAGACGATCAACTCGACCATTTTTGGGTCGACCATAATAAATTTGAGTTCATCGGGGGTGTATTTCAGCAGCAGGGCGCAGATAATCGAATTGATTCCAGCGCTCTTGCCGCTGCCGGTTGCACCAGCCATGAGCAGGTGCGGCATCCGCTCCAGGCCCATCACAATTGGTGTACCCGAGACATCCTTGCCAAGTGCGACCTTGAGCTTGCCCTTGGCGCTCTCGAATTCATCGCTCTCGACTACATCGCGCATGCCAACAGTAGAAATTGCCGAATTGGGAATCTCGATCCCAATCGAGTTCTTGCCTGGAATTGGTGCTTCGATCCGTAGCGATGGCGCGGCCAATGCCAACATCAGATCTTTATCCAATGATGTGATTTTATTGACTTTGACACCAACGGCTGGTTGCAGTTCGAATTGCGTCACCGCTGGGCCGGTATTCACGCCGACCACCTGTGCTTCGACCTTAAAGCTGGCCAGGGTTTCCTCGATCAGCCGCGATTTGCTGCGTCGTTCATCATCGGTGATCGTACCTTCGGTATAGTGATCGAGCATATCGAAGGATGGCAACGGCCATGCACGATGTTCTGGTGGCACATCAAATCCATCCAGCGCTTCCTGCACAATCGGAACCTGGGCTATTGTCGTGGCCGTTGCCGGCGGGCCTGCCAACAGATTCGCCAGCACAGCTTCGGTTGCTGGTTTAACGGGGATTGGCTTGAGTTCAGCTGGTTTGGGGATAGCCGGAGCACGTGGCACACCAGCCGTTTCGGGCGCTATTGGCGCACCAGTCTTGATTTCTGGCCGTTCAAACAGCTTGCGCTTGGTCATGCGCTCAGCAATTGGCGTTGGGCCAATATCATCGTCATTTGGCTTGGCTGGCGGCGGGACATAGGGGAAATCCGGATCGCGAGGCAGTTGCGGCAGGCTTGGCTGCGCCCGTTGTGGCCGGTTGTTCGGTGCGCTGGCAACTATCGTCCAGAAGCGGCCAAAACTATCGCGCATGCCGGTGGTTAATTCATACAGCGTGATATCGAAGGTTAGCATAATTCCGGCCAGCGCCAGTACGCAGACAAGCACAAAGGTTGCTGGGCGACCAATCGCCTGGGCGAGCAGATCCAGAGCGTGGTAGCCAAGCCAGCCACCGCCAGCGCCAACCTGTTCATCGGTGCTCTGCCGCGGGCCGAGCGCAAATTCGAGCAGCACCAGCAGCGCCATAAGCACCAGGATGGTTCCCAGCACGGTTGCACCGGAGAGGCGAATATCCTCGCGGCGTTCCTGCCAGAGGATGGCAACGCCAAGTAGGCCCAGCGCCAGTGGGACGATCAGGGCACCCCAGCCAAGCAATTGGCGTGTGAGTGCGACCCATCCGGCTCCGATGACGCCAGCTGTGCCTGTGGCAAAGAAAATAACTGTGATCGCCGCAATCGCGATCAGCGTAATTGCAAACAGCTCGCGTTGATGTTCGGGGCGCAGGGCCAGTTCGAACATTGGTGGCGCAGCTTGTTTGCGTTGGGTTGGCTTGCGCCCACCCGATGATCGGCGTCCGCCCGATTGCTTGGCTTTAGCCATCCACATGCTCCGCGTTGGGTGGTTGCTTCAGAAGTTGCCGATGATATGCAGAACCATAACATATGTTCGCATTGCATGCAAGATCCAGGCGATCCTGGCAGTGGTACAATGTTCAATATTCGGATACGCGACCAATTAATTGAAGGAGTTAGTCGACGATGACGACCCACCGAGCTGCCTATATGTTACTGGCCGAGCAACTGGCGGAACAGGGAATCGATATTAATTCTATCAAAGCCATCCTCAAGCAACAGCAGATCGAGACTCCCAGTTGGGGCTATGCGAACAGTGGCACGCGCTTCAAGGCATTTGCCTGGCCCGGCGCAGCGACGACAACACACGAGAAGCTTGATGATGCTGCGCAGGTGCAGCGCATGACTGGCATTGCCCCTTCGGTTGCTGTGCATATTCCATGGGATACCCCCGAGGATGGCGATTATCGGGCGATGTGTGAATATGCCGAGGCCCAGGGTGTGCGTATCGGTGCCGTGAATCCGAATGTCTTCCAGGATCAGGCATACAGACTCGGTTCGCTTGGCAACCCGGATAGCGCCATCCGCGAGCAGGCGCTTGATCATGTGCTCGAATGCTGCGAGATTATGACCAAGGTGAAGAGCAATGCACTGAGCCTATGGTTTGCCGATGGCACGAACTATGCTGGGCAGGATGCGCTGCGCTACCGCAAGCGCCGCTTTGAAGAGGCACTCGCTATCGTCTATAAGCAGTTGCCACAGGGCGGGCGCATGTTGCTTGAGTACAAATTCTTTGAGCCAGCCTTCTACTCAACCGACATTCCCGATTGGGGCACGGCCTATGCCTGGTGCCTGAAACTTGGCGAACAGGCGCAGGTACTTGTCGATCTTGGTCATCATGCACAGGGCGTCAATATCGAGCAGATCGTTGGGTTCCTGCTGGACGAAGGGCGACTGGGCGGGTTCCACTTCAATAATCGCAAATATGCCGATGATGACCTGATCGTTGGCAGTGTCAACCCCTACGAACTATTCTTGATCTACCATGAGCTTGCCAGTACAGAACAGGGCACCGATGAGCCAGCCCGAACATGTGCCCGCCAGGTGGCCTATATGCTTGATCAGTGCCACAATATCGAAGGCAAGATCGGGCCAATGATCGTTTCGGTGGTGAATTGCCAGGAGGCCTATGCCAGGGCGCTGCTCGTCCCACGCGCCGAATTGCAGGCTGCTCAGGTAGCTGGCGAGGTACTGGCCGCGCATCAGATCCTGACCGACACCTTCCGGATTGATGTGCGCCCGCTGCTGGCCCAGGTTCGTGAGGAGATCGGCGTCCCGACCAACCCGATTGCCGCCTATCGGGCGAGCGGCTATGAGCAGAAGATCGCCGCCGAACGGGGCATCAAGACATCCAGCGGAGGGTTTCAGTAGGCATTCATGGATAGTGAAGCTCTCTACGCCGCTTGTCAGAAGCATGGCAGCGATCAACAAACCGACGCATTCGAGCAGCTTTCGGCCTACTTCTACAGGATTGCCTATGCGATGCTGCGAGATCGGCCTGGTGGAGCGGACATAGCCGCCGATTGCATGCAGATTGCGTTGGTCAAGGTTCACCAGAATATCGATACATGCGCAGATCCCGCCGCCTTCCAGGGATGGTCGGCGCAGATTTTGCGGCGGGTGGTGCTCGACACGCTGCGCCAGATGGTTGCGGCGCGGCTCGATCAATTGCCTGATGAGGAATATGAACTCCCCGCTGCGGCAATTGTGCCGGCTGTAGAGGAACCTGATGATCTCGGGGTGTTTTTGCGACAGGCGATTGCGAACGCACCACTGAGCGATCGCTCGCGACGGGTGGTGATTGGCCGTTTTTTTGATGATCGCCCTGATGCAGATTTGGCCCTGGCCGAGAGCGCCTACGATGGGCAGGTGGTGCTGCCATGCCATGTGCAGGTGACACGCGCAAAGAACCTGGCGAAACTGCGCAATGATGCCACACTGGTTGCCCAACTTCACCTTGCGCTCGGGGAATCGTGAAGGAAAGGTTAGGAGCGGCGCATACGTCCTGGATATAGCGAGCTTGTTGCAGAGCGATGTGGAGTGCGCAAGCCATGCTTGCGCGGCGGCAGCATGGCTGCCGCACTCCATAGCATGCCCTTTGACAGGCACCCCTCTCCTGCTGGGCCGGGGCGAGGGCGGTTACCATAGAAAGAACATCGTATGGCAGGCACACAGAACAATGGCATGGTGCGGCGTTTGGCACGGGTGCTGATTGAGCAACCTGATCCAAGCGCGTGTTCGCGGTGCCTGGATGCACTCGAAGCGTATTGCGATGCGCAACTGGCTGGCGATGATGCAGAAACTCAGTTTTCAGATGTTGCTTTTCATCTGGATACATGTGTTGCCTGTGCCGAGCTGTATGCAGCACTATACGAAACGCTGGCAGCACCTGCGCCATTGGCCGAGCCACCACGCTACCCGATTGCTGATCTGAGCTTCTTGGGCGAGCGCAATGCTCAGATCAACATGCCACGAAGGTTCCAGGATCTCCAGGCCACACTCGCCAATGCTCTTGTGCGCAGCGGGCGCACATTGCGGCTGATACTTTCCCAGGGCTTGTTGGAGCTGTTGCCAGCGCCTGCACCAACCCTGGCGCTGCGCTCGGCACAGGCGACTGTATTGTTTGAGCTTGTGGTTCGTGAACCCGATGCATTGATTGAGGAGATTGTGGTCAGCGCCAGCGCGCAGCCCGCTGCTCAATCCTGCGATCTGCGCGTGCGCATCACCCTGCGTGGGATGAGCTGGCCTGATCTCGATGGCATTGCCGTGCGGCTTCGCTCTGGCGATCACGAACAACAGGCGCTCAGCGATGCGTGGGGCGAGGTGTTCTTTCGAACAATCGATCAAGCCAGCCTAAGTTCGCTGGAGATATCGGTAGATGCATCAACGAGCGGCGAGTAGAATCAGTACACAATGGCAGATTCCCGCTCCCCCTGCCCCCCTCTCCCACGCTGGGGCGAGGGGGAATGGCCCAGTGCGAATCCTGTGCGCCCTCTCCCACGCTGGGGCGAGGGGCGTACACAGCGCTCCAGCGGCCAATTGTTCTCCTTCTTGCTGGCCAGCACGGCGCTATCCATACAGTGCCCGAATGATCATTGGCGAGATCAGCCCTTCGATCAGCCCGCCGATCAGAAATAATGGAATCAGAACCAGCGCCCATACTTTGAAGAACTGGGCCAGCGACCACATCATATGCTGGCCAACCGAAAATCCTGCTGGTGGCGAAAGGATCGAAACGCCCATCCGCAGGCCCAATGCTGCCCCAAGAATCGCGGTTGGTAGTTCGATGATGCCATGCGGCAACACATAGCCAAGCAGGAATGGCAGTGGACTCTGCGGGCCCATGCCGATCCAGCCGCCATTGCGATGGGCGAGTTCTGTCGCCACAAACCCGATCTGGGCGAACGCGACGGATGGCACCAGAAATGAAAATGCCCCGAAGCCAAACATCGAAAACAGGCTCGAAAGAAGTGCGACCCGAATATTATTGGCTGCGATTGCCAACCCCAACAAGAGATTTGGTTCGGGTGCGGTTCCGACCCGGTTAATGAAATTCTCGATCATTGGCACCCGATATGTCTGCCCGATATAGCCACCAAGTAACAGCCCGGCTAATGCAGCAAAGATCGCCATGCCGATTGGGATGCGGTAATCGCGTAATAATACTGGAAGTTCCTGGCGATAGAAATAGCGGAAACTAAATGGGCGGCCCGAATAATCGGCGGCGGCGATACCTGGCGATTGGTATTCGGCCAGGAAGCGCTTGAAATTGGCCCAGGTCTTCTTCAGTTGCAGTTGCTCGTGCTCGCGTGAGAGGATCTCCTCACGATTGAATGAGCTCATGCCCGTACGGATCAGCGCAATCGTCACGACGACCAGCAGCGCAATCACATACCAGATAATATCCCAACGCCTGGAGATCATCAGCAGTGCTTCAAGCTGAACCAGCGCCGCTGTTGGCAACAACACAAAACTCGCCAGCAGGTTTGCCGCTCGAATACTGGTGGTGTGGCTGGAAATGATCACCGCACCAGCGACCATCATCAGGGCTTTGGCTGTGATCAGGATGATCACGCCAAAGAAATACTGTGCTGGTAATCCTTCAAAGAAGAGATCGGGAAAGCTAATTCGTAGTGAGAGCGCAAATATACACATCGCCATCAACGATGAGAGCAGCGGCGGCAGGAGTGCGGCGATCAGTTTCGCAACATACAGTGCTGCGTCGGATATTGGCATGGCCAGTAGTGATTCCAGGCTATTGCGTTCGCGTTCACCAACAAATGATTCGAGCGCGGTGATCAACGAGAATGAGGCCGGAATAAAACCAACCAGCAGCATCGCAAATGGGATCAGCCGGATGATCGCCCCGGAATCCTCGATAAAGTTGATCGCAAAGTTTGTCGCACCAATCAGTACCTGTGGCAGAATGAATGTCAGAATAAAGATCGGTGCCAGAATGCGCCAATCGGTTAATGTCTCGCGGACTTCACGGCGTGTTATGGTTCGGACGATACTGAGCATGGGTGTTCCTTTTATGTATTCAGAAGTCAGGAGTCGGAAGTCAGAATGCAGATTGATATAGGTTATGCCAATTGGGTATGGCGCGCATACACGCTACGGGCTGAAGCCACGTGGCTATAATTTTCTGGTTCTCTATCCCTTTGCCGCAGGCTTCAGCCTGCGGAGGGTGAGGCATTCCTTGTTCTCCAACCCCTAGCCAATAAGCTCAACTCCTGGCTTCTCGTTCCTGACTCCTGACTCCTGACTCCTGACTCCTGACTCCTGGCTTCTGGCTTCCTGCGACCATGTGCCGCGTTCGGTATCATCGGCAATAATACTGAGGTAGACATCTTCTAATCGGCGTGGGAGTGCTGCCAAACCGACCACTGGAATACCCTGCGCGGTGAGTCGGCTGAGGAGTTGCGGATTGATCGCATGCGGATCGGCGCAGCGATAGTGAACCCAATCCGGGCCTTGCTGCTCGACATGCGCCAAGCCATCGAAGCATGGCAGGGCCTGTACTGTTGGGCCAGCCAGGGTTAGCTCCCAGATCGGGACACCCATCAGTTGGCGGGTGAGTTGCGTATGGGTTCCTTCGGCAATCACCTCGCCACTGCGCACAATCACAATCCGATCAGCCAGTGTTTCGGCTTCATTCAGGTTATGGGTTGTGAGCAGGATGGTGCGGTGCGCGGCACGCATTTCGGCGATGGCATCACGAACAATGCGGGCGCTATGCGGATCCATTGCGGTTGTTGGTTCATCCAGATACAGAACTGGTGGATCGTGGATCAGTGCTCGGATCAGCGCAACCTTCTGTTTCATGCCCTTCGAATAACTATCGAGGCGCTTCTCGCGGGCTTCCCACAGCCCGAACTGTTTCAGCAGTTGCTCACCGCGTTTAAGCGAATCGGGGATCGTCATGCCCTGTAGTTCGCCAAAGAAGGCCAGATATTCGAGCGGCAACATCCGCTGATACAGGCCAGGAGATTCGGTTAGTAGGCCAACAAGATGGCGAATTTTGCGGGCATCGGCAACAACATCATAACCATTCACTGTGGCAGAGCCGCCGGTTGGCTTCAGAATCGCGCCAAGCATCCGCACGGTGGTTGTCTTGCCTGCTCCATTTGGCCCAAGCAATGCCACAACTTCGCCGGCTGTCACCGTGAGGTTAATGCCGCGCACTGCCTGAAATGAACCAAAGGTCTTTTGCAGGTTGATCGTCTCAATCATTGGGGCTCCTCTCGCTACCTGTATACATGATACCAGCCCAAGCAAGCCAATGGTAACGCTGATGTTTGCAAAATGAGGGCAAATAGTTGTTGAACTGGGCACTCGCCGTTATAATGCTGCCACTTATGTAATAAGTGAGGGACGACAATGGCGAATGACACGCTGATCAATCAGCTTGAGCTTATGCGTGATGCCGCTAGCCAGCGCCAGAAAGCGGCGACTGCAGCCCAAACAGCATTGCAATCCATTCCCACAATATTCACAAAAGCCGAACGAGCACTGCGTACTCTTGCCGATCAGGCTGGCCCTGCCGCCCCTGACGCGCTGGAACAATCCCGCCAGGCGCTGGCCAATGCGCGCCTGAAGGAGAGTGCTGTCGATCCACTGCTGCCAGATGTACGGCGCGAGATCAAGGCCCAGGCAGCGCTACAATCGGCGCTCAAGGATTCGATCACCGCCCTGCGTGGCGAGAGCGTGGATATCATTCGGCTTGGGCATGCACTCGCCGCCATACGAACGGCAAAGATTCAGGATGCAGCTCTCAATCAGCTTGTGCCACAGCTCGATGCAGTGCTTGCAGAGGCAGAGCAATCGCTGGCGTTCACCTTTGGGCTGGCATTCCGTAATGCATTGGCCCAACAGGGCATTGAATTAGATGGCCGCCCGCCGCGCTTCACAATTGGGCGCTTCGAGATCGTGGCGAATTTTGCTGGCCGCAGCGCATCCATCCTGTATGGCAAGGAGGTTGTGGTTCGCAAGGTGGCACTGAGCGTGGAAGCGCTGACCAAGGCGTATCTGGGTGCCCAAAAAGCCATAGGCGGGCGCAACGAAGATCCAGCACGCTGGCTCGAAAACCTGTATAACGCATGGGAGGGAATCCGGCGCAAGCGTGGCATCAGTGAGCCACGGGCGAATATCGTCGAATGTTATATGGAAGTGATCATGCTGCGCCAGCCAAAGGCGTTCCGCCTCGAACCAGGCAAGCACAGTTTCGTTGATTATAGCCGTGCCCAATTCGCCTATGATTTCGAGTGCTTCGCCAGAAGTGGCTACGAATACCGCGGCCTGCGCGCATTTGGCAGCAGTGCCACAAAATCGCATACCGATAACCCAGAGCGCAGTATGTGGATCATGCATGGCAGCACCCCATACGAAGGAGCCTATATTGGCGATGTCAAATTTGATCGAGATGAATAAAATCAAGATACATAGGTGAGACATGCTCCCAGAACCACGCCTTGCGCGCCAGATTGTCGAAGTGCTCGGGCAATCGGGCACACCCCTTTCCAAGGGCGTCAGCTACTATAATGTTGGCAATGATTCGCTGCTGAATGCGATCGACACCCACTATCTTGGTTCGTATCTGGCCGATGGCGGTGCGGCCTTCAAACTGGTGGTTGGCGATTATGGCAGCGGCAAATCGCACTTCCTATACTGTATTCGGGATCGGGCATGGGAACGCAATTTCGCTGTCAGCAAGGTCGATCTCAGCCCGAAAGAAAGCCCATATGATGATCAGCGGCGGGTGTATGCTGCCGTCGCATCGGCGATTATTTGGCACGAACTTGGCGATCTTGGCGAGGATGAGCGTGGGCTATCGCGCTTTCTGGAGGGCACGCTGCGCCGTATGGTTCAGCCGCATGGCCTCGATCTTGGCGATCCAGAGGCCGCCGAACTGCCTGATGTGCGTGCGCTGCTCCAAACCGTGGCGACATCGGCGATCGATAGTTTGAGCTTCCATAAGGCCGTACAGGCCTACTTCCTGGCCTTATTGCGTGGCCAGCAATTGCGCCAGGAATCGATAGGGCGCTGGCTGCATGGCGAGGAGGTCAGCGCCGAGGATGTTCGTGATCTGCGGACGGTTGGCGTGACCGAGAAGATCAACAAGAATAACGCCTTCAAGATGCTGCGCTCGTTGTGTCAGACGGTGCGGGCGCTTGGCTATACCGGCCTGGCATTACTGTTTGACGAGGGTGATCGCATGTTGAGCGTCGGCGGGCGTTCCGAGAAAGTCGCCACCGATAATCTGCGTGAGGTGATCGACCGCTGCCGCGAGGATCTGCCGGGAACGCTGTTTATGTATGCAGTCCCGCCTGCCTTCATCCACGATATTGTGCCAAAATACCCAGCACTCCAGCAGCGCATCCAATCGCCTGGCTATTTCTCGCGGGCCAACCCATTCAGTCCGCAGATCAATCTGGATAAACTCGATATCCCCGATGAGGAACTGCTGACCCAGATCGGCTATCGGTTGCTGCCAATCTTTGAGGTGGCCTATGGCGTCAAGCTGACGCCTGATCTGCAAGCTGCCAATATTACTGTCATCTCCGATGCGGCCCGCAATTCCTTCCTGGCCGTCAGCCATCGCCGCCTGTTTATTAAAGCACTGATCACCGAATGGTACCGCCAGAAGGAAGAGGGCGAACAGGCATTGACTGTCGAATGGGCCACTGCTGCCATTCGCGGCCAGAGTGATGCCCTTGATGCACTGGCCGATTCTCGACAAAGGCCGTACTAACGAACATAGCCGATAGCCGATAGCCGAAACCAAGAACCAAGGGAACAAGAGAACAAGACCGAAGTGAGCCTAATCTGCGTCATCTGCGAAATCTGCGGATAATAAGAACCAAGAACCAAAACATCAGGGGCGAGGGCACAGGGTAGAGACACTCCGCTGGAGCGTCTGGAAGCAGAATATGCGCCACACATGGGGTCTCATGACAAACACCGAACTATCGCGCCAGTGTGAACTGAATGCCAATGCCGCATCGGCTACCAGCCGGAGCGTGATCGATGTTGGGCCGTTTCAGGCCTTGCTCGATCCAGCCACCGACATGATCTGGCTAAACTATGCCGTGCCAATCAGCCCAATCGATCCGCACAACGTTGCAGCAGCCCTGGCCGAACTACGACGAGTCTTTGCAGAACACAATCGCACGATCCGTTTTGAATTCAATGCGCTGCCCTGGCCAGAACTGGCGGGCATGCTGGAACAGGATGGGTTGGTGTTGCATGGCCGCCATCCACTCATGGTCTGTACCCCAGCGAGTTTCCGGCCATTCAATGCGCCAGGGGTGGCAGTGACGATGCTGCATGGTGATGAACCGGATGCGCTACTG
>Ga0163144_10013844_pt1 | contig 16789 bp, 16 predicted proteins | sample OliLak19BULKMAT1_FD_123175 | JGI IMG/M metagenome (GOLD analysis project Ga0163144, IMG submission 123175) | Freshwater microbial mat bacterial communities from Lake Vanda, McMurdo Dry Valleys, Antarctica - Oligotrophic Lake LV.19.BULKMAT1 | ecosystem: Environmental > Aquatic > Freshwater >... | reverse complement strand
GTAAAGGAGAGGACATGGACTTCTGCAACCAAGCGCTAGGTGCGCATTCGTTGGTCGATATCGGCGGCAATGCGGTCGAGAAACTCCGGGTTGCGGATGAGCGTACGGATGCCAAATTCCTTGTGATGGAGGTAGAAGAGTTCGACGGCATACAGCGCCGAGGCGTAGGCTAATCGGGCGTGATCGGCGCTGAGACGGGACCAGTTTTGGTTCATTTGGCTCAAGGGCGGCAAGGCCCCGCTTTGAGCGGCGGCTCTGACTTCGGCGCGCGCTTCCGGGGACAACGTCTCTCCGGACAGGCGTTGGGCCAGGCCCTCATGGAGCCACGCGGGCCAATGGCCGGTGCCGGCCAAGCAGGCGTGGACCAGTTCGTGGGCGAAGCGTTTCCGCGTTTCCGCTCCGGCGCCGCCGTCCTCAATGACAGCGACGCGGATCCGGCCGTCGAACTGGCCTCCGCTCCATTCGGCGGCGCCAGTCGCCTGGAGGTAGGCCTGGCGGCTCTGGGCGGTGGCTGAAAGGCGCTCGGCGGTTTGGCAGCCAAGATCGACCGAGATGCGGGTGAGTTCCTGTTCGAGGACGGCGGACAAGCTGCGGGCGACCTGGGTACTCATCACCTTGGGCTCATAGCGGAGCGAGAAGCGGGTGGATTCCAGAGTCTGGGTGTCTTGGTCGGCGGATGCTTCGCGCTCGGCTTTGGCGAGGAGCGCGGCAACGCCGGGGTCTGGCCGGAGAGCTTGAGCGTCCTTCCAATAGCCGATGGCTTGGGCGGTTCGGTTCGCGCGCCAGGCGGCCAAACCGGCCATGCCGAGTAAGCCGGCATCGCGGGGGGATTGGGCCAAAGCGCGTTCGAGCAGGGTTAAGGCCTCGGCCGGGCGGTTGGCGGTGAGGAGTTGCGAGGCCTGGGTGGGAGGGCTCGCGCCGGGGGTCAGGTTGACGGGTGCTGCGCCCACCGGGGTATCAAGAGCGCGGGCTTGACGCCGTTCGGCCTCCCAGGCATCAAGGCCGGCCAGCGCGGCGGCGGGGAGGAAGCCGGAGAGTTCGCCGACGCGGACGGCGTAGCAACCGTTGATGGCAAAGCGGATGGCTACGGGCGTCCCGGCCGGCACGCGCGTGAGGAGTTCATCGCCATCCTCACAGCCAGTGCGTAAGGGGGCTTGGTCTTGTTGCACCGAGAGCAAAGCCGCCGCCAGATAGAAGCCAATGATACCCATAACGGCAGAATAGGCGATCGCGCGCTCTAAGTCCCTCGGGCAAATACCTGACCAAGTTTCCAATTGAAACCTGTGATAGGCTAACCCAGCGCATGATTCAGTTGCCCGACCTCTCCGACCAAACCGCATCCGCGGCGGCACTGCGGGCGCTGATGAAGCAGGTGGGAAGCCTGCCCACGGCCATTGCCTGCGCCGAAGGGGCCGCGTCTTTACTTATGCTGCAACCGGAAGGTACGGCGGAGGGCGAGAAGACTCGGGCATTGATCGACTTGTGCTGGGAGGCGGGGGAACTGGCCCGTCACGCCTATCCAGATAGCGAACCGATTGCGACGGCGTGGGCGCGATCGCTGTGCCACTTGACGGCGGCGTACGGAAGCCGGGATTTGCTTCCCCAAACCTTTCGCTGCCAAGAGGAGCGGGAAGTGATTGCGAGCCAGTTCCCGCGGTCGGAGGGGGTGCAGTATTGGAATGCGCAGGCAAATTTTGAAATGGTGACGCTGCTGGCGCGGCGCGGGTACTTGAAATCTATCCCGATCTATCTGGATAATTTGCGGACGTTTAGCCGCAGTTGGCCGGAGCGTCCGGCGTTTTCGGCGTTGTATGCGATGGCGCTGGCGAACGCGGCGACGGCCCACGCCCAGTTGCAGGAGCTGCCGCCGGCTCGGGAGCAGGTGGATGATCTTCGGCGTTTGGCGGTGGAAACGCCTCGGGAAGAGGTCCGGCAGGCGTACGCGCGAGGGCTGCAGCAGGTGGCGTGGTATTGCGGTGAACTGGTGGCCCCGGCTACGCTGCACGGCTGGGCGGTGGAACTGGCCAGCCTTTTGCAGGACCGGGCGATTCAATATGAGTATGGTTCGCGGGCGGTGGCCGAATTGGGGGTGTATGCGGCCTACTTTGCGCGCCGGGGCGACCTTATTTTTGCGGCGGAGATTTTGGGGCAGGCGTGCCGTTGGATCGACACTGTGACGCTGGACGCTGAAGAGATTCCGATGATTGTGGCCACGTTCCGCGAGGCGGCATTGGCGCTGCGGGAGACCGAGCCCGAGTTGGCGAGACAGGCCGAAAAACGGACAGCTCGACTGGTGGTATGAGCGAGGGCCCGGTACTGATCGTGACGGGAGGGGGTCGCGGGATTGGAGCGGCGACGGCGAAGTTGGCGGCGAGCCGTGGCTATTGGGTTTGCGTGAATTATCGGGAGGGGCGGGAGGCCGCCGCTGAGGTGGTACGGGAGATCACGAGGGCTGGCGGGTGCGCGGTGGCGATGCAGGCGGACGTTAGCGTGGAGGGGGAGGTGGAAGCGCTTTTTCGGCGGGTGGATAGCGAGTTGGGTTCAGTGGCGGCGCTCGTGAATAACGCGGCTACGCTCGAAAGCCAGATGCGGTTGGAGGCGATGGGAGCGGCGCGGATGGGGCGGATGATGGCAGTGAATGTGGTGGGGCCGATGGTGTGCGCGCGGGAGGCGGTGAAGCGGATGTCGACGCGGCAGGGTGGCCGGGGCGGGGCGATTGTGAACGTGTCCTCCGGAGCGGCCAAGTATGGATCGCCGGGGGAGTACGTGGACTACGCGGCGAGCAAGGGGGCTTTGGAGACGTTCACGATCGGGCTGGCGAAAGAGGTGGCGGAGGAAGGCATTCGGGTGAATGCCGTGCGGCCTGGTTTCATCTACACCGGGTTCCACGCCAAAGGCGGCGAGGCCGGACGGGTGGACCGGGTGAAGACGCTGGTGCCGATGCAGCGCGGAGGAGAGGCCGAGGAGGTCGCTGCGGCTATCCTTTGGCTTTTATCGGCAGAGGCGTCTTACACGACGGGGAGTATTCTGGACGTTGCGGGTGGGCGTTAGGATTCCGGGTGGGCCGTGACCTTGTTCGGGATCGGTTTTTGTTGGCGGAGATAGCGATAGATAGCCCCTAATTCTTCAGGCGAGTACTTCGAAAAGTTCAACCAAGGCATTAAGGTGAAGTTCTTCCGGGTGGCGGCGGGCAGCGGGGTGGTTTCGTACTCGCGGTAGTCGTGAAACCGCTTCACGAAAGCAGCCTCGGTCCAGCGACCGATACCTGTTTCGACGTCCGGGGTGATATTGGAAGAGACGACTTTGTGCGCTCCGATCCTAAAGACTCGACCGCCGGAGTACTGTTTTCCGTCCACGAGCGCCCCGCGATCTTCCTGCGAATGGCAGCCGATACAGCCGCCGATCGTTACGAGGTACTTGCCCAAATCCGGGGGCGCCGTGACGGGAGCAGTGACGGGCCGGGGCGCACTTTTGATCAGGATCGACACCGGAAAGTGGAGTTCGGTGAGGGGGCGCTTGGAGGGTACGGCGGGTAAGGTGTTGAGATAGGCGACGAGGGCTTCGGCGTCGGCGTCACTCATGTGGCGGAAGCTTTCGTAAGGCATCATCGGGAAGAGGGCGCGGCCGTCGCGGCCGATGCCTTCGCGAATGGCGCGCAGTTTTTCGCCATCGGTCCAGGCTCCGATGCCGGTTTCCTCGTCCATCGTGATGTTGGACGCAACCACTTTGCCGGGCAGGCCGAGTTCCGGCGGGAAGAGGAAGCCGGAACCGCTGAGGAGCACCGGTCCTCCGAATTTGCTGAAATCCCGTTCGCCATGGCAGGAATCACAATCACCGGCGACGTTGTAAATAAACTTACCGCGGGCGATCACTTCTGGGGTCATCGAGACCCGCAGTTCGCGCGGCGGCGCCGACTGCGGGGGACGTAACACAAAATACGCGGCGACCAACGCCACGCTGGCCAGGCCGGCTAATCCAATCTTGATAAACTTCGTCTCATTCACCTCGCTGCAAGACGCGTAAACTTTATCGCGTTTCGGCTCAGTAGTAAATGGGAGGTTCGCCGTGGGGACGGGTTTTCCAGCGGCGGTGGATCCAGAGCCATTGGTCGGGGTAGGCGCGAATGGCCGCTTCAAGAGCGTTTTGAATGCGCTGGGTATCAATGAGGGTGTTGCCGGTTATACCGACGGGAGCATCGAACTTCAGGATGTACTTCCCTTCCCCGGGCGACCAGACGGCGTAGCCGGGGAGGACGGTGGCCCCGGTGCGGGCGGCGAGTTTAGCGAAGGCGGGACTGACGCAGGCCTTGCGCCCAAAGAAATTGACGAAGAGCCCTTCATCGAGTCCGACGTTTTGATCGACGAGGATGCCAACGGGTTGGTTGGCAGCCAGGGCGCGGAAGATGGGCCGGATGCCGTCGGCTTTGCCGATAATGATGTTGCCACTTCCCGCGCGGCGGGCGTGGACGAAGGCGTCCAGAAGCGGGTTATCGAGGGGGCGGACGACGATGTGCATGGGCTCGGTCATGAGGGCATGAGCATAGGCGGAGAGTTCCCAGTTGCCGAGGTGGAGGGTAGCGAAGAGGACCCCCTTGCCGTGGGCTTTGGCTGCTTCATAATGCTCGAAACCTTCATAACGGATCCAATCGTGAACATTGGACTTATTGATGCGCGGGAAGCGGGCGAAGCAGACGAGGAGGCGGCCGATGGAGCGGAAGACGCCGTCGACGACGCGGGGGTTGACGCCGGTGATTGCGCAGTTGCGAAGGGCGACGCGGCGGAGTTTGGGGACGGCGAGATCGAGGATATTGGCGTAGAGGGTGCCGAGGAAACGGGTGGGTCCGAAGGCGACCGTGGCGAGGAGGATGCGGACGAGCCAATATTCGGCGAGGTTGCGCCGGTGGCTACGCAATCCACCCGCCTCCGAGGACGAGGTCGCCGTCGTAAACGGCGGCACCTTGGCCGGGGGTGACGGCGCGCTGGGGCTGGTCGAACTCGACCTCGACGAGGCCGTCTTTCAGCGTGAGCGTGGCGGGGGCCGGGATGTGGCGATTGCGGATGCGGACTTGGGCGCGGATGGGATCCGAGGGCGCGGCGATGGAGATCCAGTTCATGTCGCGGATCGAGAGGCGTGTGGTCAGCAGGTCAGCCGGGCTGCCGACCGTAACCCGGTTGGAGGCGGGTTCGGTGGCGATGACGTAAAGCGGTTCCGGGGCGGCGACGCCGAGGCCGCGGCGTTGACCGACGGTGTAGTTGTGAAAACCCGCGTGCCGGCCGAGGACCTCGCCAGCTTGGGAGACGATGTCGCCTCCAGCCTCCGGGAGGGCGATGCCTTGTTCGGCGGCGTAGGCGGCGATGAAGGCGGCGTAGTCGCCGTTGGGGACGAAGCAGATTTCCTGCGAATCCTGTTTCTCGGCGACGGGGAGGCCGGCTTCGCGGGCGAGTTCGCGGGTCTCGGTTTTCAACATGTGGCCGAGCGGGAAAAGTGTTTTAGAAAGCTGGGCTTGGGTGAGTCCGAGGAGAAAATAGGTTTGGTCCTTAGTCGCGTCGACGGCGCGGCGAAGTTGGTAGCGACCGGTGGGTTCGTCGAAGGAGACGCGGGCGTAGTGGCCGGTGGCGATCTTTTCAGCGCCGATGCCGGAAGCCATTTCGAGGAAGGTTTCGAACTTGATGAAGTTGTTGCACAGGGTGCAGGGGATGGGGGTACGGCCGTTCAAGTAATCGTCGACGAAAGGACGCACAACGTGTTGTTCGAATTGATCTTCGAAGTTGACGACGTAGTACGGAATCCCGAGGAATTGGGAGACGTAGCGGGCGTCGTAGACGTCGTCGATGGAGCAGCAGCGGCCACTTGAAGTTTCAGTTGAGAGTTCGGGCAGACGGCGTTGATTCCAAAGCTGCATCGTCATTCCGACGATGGGTTGGCCTTCCTTTTTCAGGAGGGCGGCGACGGCAGAGGAATCGACACCACCGGACATGGCGACAGCAATGAGTCCATTAGACATAAGTGGGAGAGAGTTTACGGAGATGGGCGACGGAGGCGGCAACGGCGGCGATGAGGGAATCTACCTCATATGGGGTATTCGATTCTCCTAGAGAGAAACGGATGCAACTCTTAGCTTGCTCACGAGTTAGGCCGATGGCTAAGAGGGCTGGAGACGGTTCGACAGCGCCGGAGGAGCAGGCGGCTCCGGAGGACACGGAGAAGCCGCGGAGGTCGAGGCCGATGACGAGCGCTTCGCCTTCCAGGCCGGCGAAGCGGATATTGGTGGTATTCGGCAGGCGGGGGGCGGCAGCGCAGTTGACGATCGAGTCGGGGACGGCGGCGAGGAGGCCGGATTCGAGGCGATCGCGGAGGGCGGTGAGACTACTGAGGGGCCGGGCGGCGGCGGCGCCGAGAGCGACGATGCCGGGGATGTTTTCGGTTCCGGCGCGACGGCCGGATTCGTGGCGGCCGCCGAAGAGCTGCGGCTGGAGTTCGACGCCGGGGCGGACGTAGAGGGCACCGATGCCTTTGGGGGCGTACATTTTATGGCCGCTGAGGGAGTAGAGGTCGACGCCGAGAGCGTTGAGATTCAGGGGGAGGCGGCCGGGGACCTGGACGCCGTCGGAGTGGAAGAGGGCTCCAGCGTCATGGGCGAGGGCGGCAAGTTCGGCGATCGGTTGGAGGGTGCCGAGCTCGTTGTTGGCGTGCATGATGGAGACGAGGCCGGTCTCTGGGCGGAGGGCGGCTTGCAGGGCGGCGGGGGTTATCAGACCGTCCGCGTTCGGCTGCAGGACGGTGAGGTTGGGGTGACGGGCGAGAGGTTGGGCGACGGCGGGATGTTCGAGCGAGGAGGTGATGATGTGGCGGTAGGAGCCGGCGAGGGCGAGGTTGTTGGATTCAGTTCCGCCGCTCGTGAAGACGATTTCTTTGGGAGAGCAGCCGAGGCGGGCGGCGAGTTGGCGGCGGGCGGTTTCGAGGAGTTGTTTGGCGCGCTGGCCATGCTGATGGATGCTGGAGGCGTTGCCGTAGGATTCCGACAGCACTGGAACGAGTGCGGCGAGGACGTCGGGGGCGATTGGGGTGGTCGCGTTATGGTCGAAGTAGGCCACTCTTGATGGTAGCCGAATCGATAGGGCTAGAATAGGGTTCATGCTTGTCGCCAACCCTAAGGGCAACTATTCTTTTGTGCGCGGAATCGCGCCGTATTCGGGCGGAGCTGTAGCCGCCGAGGGATTTGAGATTGTGCACGCGAGGTTCGGCCAGCCGGTGCCCTTGGCCGCTGGTTTTGACCGCGTCAAGGCGCACTTGGAAGAGGTGGGTCGACCGCTGGCGGCGCTTTGTTCGATGGAGCTGCGGTCGCCGCGACCTTTCACGTTTCAAGGCTTCAACGACTTTAACGCGGGCTACGTGAAAGTGCTGCAGGGGTGGGGGCTGTTTCTGGACACGATGAACCCGGTGGCCCGGACGAACATTGCTCCGGAAATCGGGGCACCGGGGGAGCCGAGCTTGTACGGATTTGGGTACACGGTGCCGTCGAAGATTGGGCGGAAGACGTTTATCGTGGCTGGAGCGGGCGAGTTGCCGGAGGGGTCGCTCGACCCGCACGACGTAATTCGGCGCGGGGAGACTTCGGCGGAGGCGCTGCGGGTGAAGGCGCAGTACGTGATGGGGCTGATGACGGGACGGCTGGTGGGCCTGGGGGTGGGCTGGGATCTAGTGACCGTGGCGGAGATGTACACAGTGCATCCGGTATGGCACCTGTTGGCTGAAGATGTGGTGCGGAAGATGGGCCAGGGCGCGGCGCACGGGGTGACGTGGCACTATTCGCGGCCGCCGATAGAGACGATTGAATTTGAGATGGACGTGCGCGGGTCTGCCCGCGAATTGGTGCTGTAGATGCCGATTGTGACGCTGACGACCGACTTCGGGAACGCTGACTATTTCGTGGGGGCGATGAAGGGCGTGATCCTTTCGATTTGCCCGAAGGCGACGGTGGTGGACTTGACGCATGAGCTGCCGGCCTACGAGGTGGGCGAGGCGGCGTTTGTGTTCGAACAGGCGCGGCGATGGTTTGCGAAGAAGACGATTCATGTGGCGGTGGTGGACCCGGGGGTGGGGAGTTCGCGGCGGCCGTTGCTCGTGGAAGTGGACGGTCAATATCTGATCGGTCCGGACAACGGCATCTTTTCGACGGCGCTGGCGAAGCCGGGGGCGAAGGTGCGGGCGATCACGAACGAGAAGTTGTTTTTGAAGCCGGTGAGCGCGACCTTCCACGGCCGGGACGTGTTTGCGGCGTGCGCGGCTCACTTGGCGGCGGGTTTGGTGCCGGCGAAGTTTGGCAAGCTGGTGAAGGACGCGTTGCGGTTGAACCTGGGGACGAATCAACGGATTTCGAAGCGGCAGTGGAGTGGGTCGGTGCTGCGGGTGGATCGGTTTGGGAATCTGGTGACGAGTCTGACGCTGGCGGAGTTCGGTTGGTTGGCGGATCGGCCGTTCGAATTGGTGGTGGGATTTGAGAAGGTGGCCAAGCGGGCGACGCATTATGCCGAGTGTGAGTACGGCGAGTTGTACGCGGTGATGGGTTCGGCGGGGTATTTGGAGATTGTGCTGAGGGAGGGGTCGGCGGCGAAACGACTGGGGGTGGCCAGCGGTGCCCCGGTGGATGTGACTGGCTGGTAAACTTGAGGATTGTTATGAGTACAGCTACCTTACCGAAGACCCGCGCGAAAGAGTTTAGAGAGGCGCTCGCCCAAGGGGTGTTAGTGGCCGATGGGGCGATGGGCACGATGTTGTACGAGAAAGGGGTTTTCATCAACCGTTGTTACGATGAATTGAACTTGTCGGCGCCGCACTTAGTCAAGGAAGTTCACGAGGCGTATGTGAAGGCCGGGGCGCAGATTCTGGAAGCCAACACGTTTGGGGCGAATCGGGCGCGGCTGGCGACTTTTAGCTTGGGTGAGAAGCTGGTCGCGATCAATCAGGCGGGAGTTCGACTGGCGCGGGAAGCGGCGGGCGAGACGGCGTTTGTGGCGGGTTCGATTGGTCCGAGCGGATTGCGGGTGGGTTCGGCAGGACACACGACGCCGGAGGAGATCCGAGCGATTTTCGCCGAGCAGGCGGCGGTGTTGGTCGAGGCGGGCGTCGACTTGATCGTGCTCGAAACCTTCTATCAGATCGATGAGTTGCGGGAAGTGGTGCAGGTGGTGCGGGAGGCGGCGGGTCCGGAGTTGGCGATCATTGCGCAGGTGACGATCAACGACGACGGGGCGATGCTGGACGGCACGAGTACGGAAGACTTCACGGCGCTGTTGGATCAATGGCCGGTGGACGTGATCGGGCTGAACTGCTCAGTGGGGCCGAAGGCGACGCTCGAGACGATTGAGCGGATCATGAAGTGCACCGAGAAGCCGGTGTCGGCGATGCCGAACGCGGGGCATCCGGCGGACGTGGAAGGGCGAAAGATTTATTTGTGTTCTCCGGAATACATGTCGCAGTACGCGCGGCGGTTTTTGTGGGCGGGGGTGAAGATTGTCGGCGGGTGCTGCGGGACGACGCCGGATCACATCAAGCTAGTCCGGAGCGAGGCGCGGAGTTTGCAGCCGGGGCATAAATCGCTGCCGATTACGGTGGACGAATCGAAGCCGCCGGTGGTGAAGATGCCGCTGGTACCGGTAGCGGAGAAGAGTAAGTTGGGGGCCAAGCTCGCGGCGAAGCAGTTTGTGACCTTTGTCGAGATTCTGCCGCCGCGCGGGGTGGATCCCTCGCGCGAAGTGGCGGGAGCGAAGTTATGTAAAGAAGCGGGGATCGACGTGATCAACGTGCCGGATGGGCCACGGGCGAGCGCCCGGCTATCGGCGGCGATTACGTGTAAGATTTTCCAGGAGCAGGCCGGGATTGAAGCCGTGCTGCACTTCTGCTGCCGGGATCGGAACATTTTGGGGATGCAGTCCGATCTGTTGGGCGCACACGCGCTAGGCGTGCGGAATTTAATTTGCATAACGGGCGACCCGCCGCGGATGGGTGCCCACCAGCATGCGACGGCGGTGTTTGACGTCGACGCGATTGGCTTGGCCGATATCGTGACGAAGCTGAACCACGGCCTGGACATTGGCGGCAACCCGATGGGTTCGCAGACGGCGCTGTTGTTGGGCGTGGGCGCTAACCCAGGGGCGCTGAACATTGATGAAGAAGTACGGCGATTTGAGCGCAAGGTGGCGGCCGGAGCGGAGTATGTGGTGACGCAGCCGGTATTTGATATTCGGTTGCTGGAAGAGTTTTTGAAGAGAACGGAGCATTGCCGGATTCCGGTGATCTGCGGGATTTGGCCATTGACGAGTTACCGGAATGCGCAGTTTATGGTGGACGAGTTGCGGGTGCCGGTGCCCGAGCCGTTCATGCGGCGGATGCAGCGGTTGACCGATCCCGAGACGGCCCGTCAGGAGGGCATTGCGATTGCGCAGGAGATGTCGCGCGAAGTGCAATGGATGGTGGAAGGGATTCAATTGAGCGCGCCGTTTGGGCGTTACCAGATGGCACTCGACGTCGCCGCCGTAATTGAGAAACGCTAACTTACAGTGCCTACAGACTTACTCGAAATTGATCAAGCCGAGCCGGACGAGGCAGTGATCGCCAAAGCGGCGGCGGCAATTCTGCGCGGTCAAGTGGTCGCAATTCCCACCGACGGATTGTATTCGCTGGTGGCGGATCCGTTCAGCCTGCAGGCGGTGGGCCGGGTTTTTGCCGCGAAGGGCCGGGAGACGGCGCGCAGTTTGCCGTTGCTGGTTGGTGACGTGGCGATGGCCGAGGAGTTGTGCGCGGAGGTCTCGGCCCGGTTCCGCGTTTTGGCGCGGATGTTTTGGCCGGGTCCGTTGACGGTGATCGTGCCGGCGGCACCGAAAGTTCCTCTGCGGGCGACGGGAAATACGGGTCGTTTGGGCCTGCGGCATTCGCGGTCGAAGGTTGCTCAAGCGTTGTTGCGGCAGTTGAACCAACCGTTGATTGCCACTAGTGCTAATATAAGCGGTCAACCGACATGTACCAGCGGCATTGAAGTCTTTGGTACGATGGACGGTCGTCTGGACCTTGTTTTGGATGGGGGTACCTGTCCAGGGATGGGGCCGACGACAATTGATATTACCGAACCCTATTGGCGTGTGATCAAAGAGGGCGCGGTCCCCGAAAAAGAACTCGCAGAAGTCTTGCGGCAAGCGTGAGGCAAATATGAAGTATTTCTTGCAGCGAGAAGGCCGGAGTTTCGGACCTTACTCCTTTGATGACTTGAAGCGCTATCAGAGCGAAGGGCGGATTGGTCCGGACGACCAGGTCCGGGCGGAGGATTCCGAGCAGTGGGTGGCGCAGACGGTTTTTTTCAATCCGCCAGCGCCGATTCCGCAGGCGGCTCCGGCTCCTGTGTTTATGCCTCCGACGGCGCCGACGCAGGCACCGAATCCGTTTGCCTCGCCGACGGACGCCAATCCGGTATGGAATCCGCCGACGCCACCGCAGCAGCAGCCGATGCAGAACAATCCGTTTGCGGCTCCGGGCGCGGCGGCGAATCCATTTGGAGCGCCTCCGGCGCAAGGCGGGTTTGGAGCGCCTCCGGCCGGGCAACCGGGCTTTGGTGGTCCTCCGCAAGGGTTTGGCGGTCCCCCGCAACAGGGGTTTGGCGGTCCCCCGCAACAAGCCTTTGGCGGTCCCCCGCAACAGGGGTTTGGCGGTCCTCCGGCGGGCGGTGGTTTTGCGCCGAATCCGGCGGCTTCGGGCGCTTGGCCGACTCCCCCTGAGATGCAGTGGTGGCTAGTGCTCCTGATCGGGGCTTTCTGCGGATTTTTCATCCTGTATTGGTTTTACACGCAGTTGGTGTTCGTCAAGAAGATTGACCCGCAGAGTAAAGCCATGAAGATGATTCTGGGCGGCTGGGGGCTATTGTTTGGAGGCATGATTGTTGCCGCGATTCTGGGTGCCGCCGTGAATTCGTCGCTCGCGATTATCCCGATCCTGGTGGGCATGGTTTGCTACCTGGCCGGAATCATTTTGGCGATTTTGGGTATTTTCAACATGCGGACCTCGATCGAACGGCATTACAACACGGTGGAGAACATCGGTTTGAAGCTGAGCCCGGTGATGACCTTCTTCTTCAACATCTATTACTTCCAATATCATTTCAGCCGGATTGCGGAGTGGAAGAAGACCGGTCGTCTTTCCTCGTAAGCTTGGCGCGTGGTATCCTGACCTTTGGAGTGTTTCCGGGGGTCAGGTGGGGCCTTCTAAATTTGATCCGATAATCAATGTCATGGAGTTCGTCTCGCACAAATGTGCCGGTGAGCAGGCTCCTGAACGCAAGTTCCAGGGAGAAGCCTTAAGGCGCGCGGAGGGCTCCCCCGTTCCAAAAGACGGGTCAATGACGGAGGTTTCATGGATTCTCGGAGGCGCTCCAAACCTCTGCTTGCATGAATATTCTCTTTATTGGCGATGTGTTCGCCTCGCCTGGGCGTAGGATCGTCGCCAATATGCTCCATCAGATCGTAACTGAGGAGCGGATTGACTTAATCATTGCTAATGTAGAAAACTCAGCCGGGGGATTTGGGGTGACGGCGGCGATCGCCGAGGAGTTCATCTCTTTGGGTGTAGAGGTGATGACGACGGGAAATCACGTCTGGGACAAGACGGAGATTCATGAGTATTTGCCGCGGCAGCCGCGACTATTGCGTCCGGCGAACTACTCTCCGTTGCTGGCTGGAACGGGCTTGTACATGGGCAAGGCCCGGAATGGGGCCGAGTACGCGGTGATGAATCTGCAGGGCCGGACGTTTATGGCGACTCTGGACGATCCGTTTCGGAAAGTGGAAGAGCTGTTGGCTCAGATCCCGGACCGGATCAAGGTTCGCTTCATCGATTTTCACGCTGAGGCGACGAGCGAGAAGGTGGCGTTTGGATGGCACTTGGATGGTCGGGTGACGGCGGTGGTGGGGACGCATACGCACATTCCAACAGCGGATGAACGGGTGCTGCCGGGGGGGACGGCCTATCAGACCGACGTGGGGATGACGGGGTCGTACGCGGGGGTGATTGGTGTAGAGAAGGGGCCGATCATTCGGAAGTTTCAAACCGCGTTGCCGATGCGGATGGAAGCGGCAAAGGGAATGGTGGAGTTGCACGCGACGATTGTGACAGCCGATCCCGAAACGGGAAAAGCGGTGAGAATCCGTCGTTACGAAGTAAAGGAATAGTCCCATCCTGCCGATAAGCCACATAGATGGCGTCGAAATCAGTAAACAGGTCAGCTTCCCGTATCGCCCAAGTACTCCTTGTTCTATCGGTATTTTCTTTGGCGGCTTCGGCGGGGCTGGATCGGGTGACCGGTGGGCGTCAGGTCGCTTTTCAGCAATTGGGATTGGAACTTCAGGAATTGGACCAGTTGCAGGACCTGTTGGAACAGTGGAGTCGGAGCGCCATTCCGGCTGAACGGGATGCTCTGTCGGTCCGGGTGGCGGCCAAAACCCGGCGCATTTTAAAGGGAAATCCGCAGGCGGCACTGGTTGACCGGTTGACGCGGATTGAGACCTTAATCCAGTGGTCGCAGTCGTTACGGGGTAGCGAGGAGGTGGCCGAAAACGTGGCTAAGCTCTCCGAGTTAAGTCAGACGCAGCATCGATTGCGCTTGGAACTCCAATCCACCGTCTCAAGATTCGAATCGATGCAGGCTTTGGCGGGCGAAGAGGCTAGCCTGTACGAAAGGGGCGGCCAAGTCTTGCTTGGATTGGGAATTATTACCGCGATCGCTGCGGCCGTTATGCTCTGGCAAAGCCGCAACGCGAGGGGATTGAGACCGGCCTACGCTTCCCCGGGCTCCTCCCACGGCCCAAAAGGGTCGCGATAAGCAGCCCACACGACCGGACCGCAGGCGATCTCCTGGTCAGATAGTAGGCAGCCGTTCAGTGTACTTTCAATCGAAGATTGGTCCATTCCAGCTCCGATGAAGACAACTTCCTGCATGCGATCGCCAAACTCAGGATGCCAGTCCTTGCCGAGAGCCTGCAGGGTTGCTTCGTCTTCAGGCCACTCCTGTTTCGGGCTGGCGGCGTACCAGCGACGGACTGGTTCGACGCCGACGCAGTTTCCGGCTTGGGAGTAGACGCCAATGATGTCGTTCTTCGAAGCGAGCCACATCATGCCTTTGGCTCGCAGGACGTTGGCCCACCCTTCGTCGAGGGCATCGTTGAGCCGTTCGGGATGAAAGGGTCGGCGAGCGCGGTAAACGAAGCTGGAGATGCCGTACTCCTCGGACTCCGGGGTGTGATGAAACCCTTGCAATTCTTTGAGCCAACCGGCTGATTCGGCAGCCTGTTCCTCGTTGAACGCTCCGGTGGCTAAGATCGCTCGGGGCTCGACGCGGCCTCGTTCAACGGGTAGGATGGTTGCTTCGGGATTCAGCGATTTTAGGATAGCTTGCAGTTGCTCCACTTCGAGGGTCGTCATCCGATCGATCTTGTTGACGATCAAAACATTGGCGAATTCGATTTGATCGATGAGCAGGTCGGCGATGTTCCGTTCGTCGTCGTCGTTGAGTTGGAGATTGCGATCGTGAAGTTCGTCGAGCGAGAGGTAGTCTTCGAGGAACTTTTCCCCGTCCACAACGGTGACCATGGTGTCGAGACGGGCGACGTCAGAGAGGGAGGCGCCGGCTTCGTCGACAAAGCTGAAGGTGGCGGCGACGGGCATCGGTTCGGAGATACCGGTGGACTCGATGAGGAGATAGTCAAAGCGATTTTGCTCGGCGAGTTGACGGACTTCCTTGAGGAGGTCGTCGCGAAGGGTGCAGCAGATGCACCCGTTGGACATTTCGACGAGTTGCTCGTCGACGCGGCTGAGGCTCGCGCCTTGCGCGACGAGGCGGGCGTCGACATTGATTTCGCTCATGTCGTTGACGATGACGGCGACCCGGAGGCCGTTCCGATTGTTGAGGACTTGATTCAGGACGGTGGTCTTACCGGCACCGAGGAAGCCGGATAAGACGGTGACAGGAAGTTTGGTGGTGATGCCCATTTCTGAGAATGATAACCCACTCGCAGTAATTATGGCAATACGTCAGGCCGACGAATGCGCGATGATGGCAGGACCGTGTCTCACCCCGATGAAGCAGGACTGTCTAAATACGGCTACGCGCAAGAATTATGGCGGAGCATGGGCGGGTTTTCGAATTTCGCCATTTCGTTCTCGATCATTTCGATCCTAACGGGAGCGGTGACGCTTTATGGATATGGGTTTGAGATGGGGGGGCCTTTTGAGATGACGGTGGGCTGGCCGCTGGCGACGGTATTTTCGTTGCTGTTGGCGGCGAGCATGGCGGAGTTGTGTTCGGCATTTCCGACTTCCGGGGCCATGTACCACTGGACGGCAGCTTTGGGGACGCCGGGGATGGCGTGGTTTGTTTCGTGGATGAACCTGTTGGGATTAATGGGGATGCTGGCGGGGATCAACTTTAGCTGCGCGCAGTTTTTGGGGCCCGTGATCGGATGGCCGGGGGAGCGGGTTTTCCTCTTGTTTGTGCTCCTGACGGTGGGGCAGGCTCTGTTCAACCTGTTACGGGTGCAATGGGTTTCGTGGATGAACGATGCGAGTGTGGCGGTGCATATTGCAGGGGTGGTGTTGATTTTGGGGGCTCTGTGGTGGGGGGCGCCACTGCGTCCGGTCGCCTACCTTTGGGAGCGTTCGACGGGGACGCCCTACGCTTGGGTGTTTTTGCTGGGGCTGTTGCAGGCGCACTGGACGTTTACGGGATTTGATGCATCGGCGCATATGGCCGAGGAGACGGAGAACCCGCGGACCAAGGCGCCTTGGGGAATGGTGCTGTCGGTGGCCGTGGCGGGAGTGTTCGGTTATGCGTTGTTGCTGATGCTGACGCTGGCGATTCAGCAGGTGCCGACGGGTACGAGCACGCCGATGGCGATTGCAATCTTTACGGGTGCGTTGGGGGAGCGGGCGGGGATGTTGATGAGCTTGGGGGTCTCGCTGGCGATGTGGTTTTGCGGTTTGTCGACGCTGGTTTCGGCTTCGCGGACGGTGTATTCGTTTGCGCGGGACGGTGGTCTGCCGGGGTCGGAGTATTTTCGGAAAGTGGATGGGAATGGGGTGCCGCGGGTGGCGGTGGTGGCGATGGCGGCGTGCGCGATGGGGTTGATGGCGTGGGGGGAGGCGGTGCCGGTGGTGACGTCGCTGAGCACGGTGGCGTTGTATTGGGCGTATGTGATTCCGGTGTGGTTAGGTTGGCGAAAGCGGCAGGAGTGGATCGGGGAGGCCGAATGGACGTTGGGCAGGGCGGGGTGGTGGGTGAACCTGTTGGCGATCGCTTACACGGTTTTCATTTGCGGGGTGTTGGTGATGCCGCCTAATGCGCTGGCGGGAAAGACGTTGGCGGGGGTGGTGGTTGGATTAGTGGTGCTTTGGTGGGGCGGGGTGAGAGGGCGGTTTGCGGGGCCGAGTTGGGTACTTCCCGACGACGCAACTCGTGCCGCAGAGCGTTGAACGGTTCAGTGTTCGTTGGGCGGCGGGCGGGGAGTTGGTCAGAGGCGAGAGAGATGCTGGCGACCAGGCTTGGTCGGGCGGGCGAGGTTTGGGGGGCCGCGTTGGGCGTTGCGCAGAGCTCAATGTTCATTGCGCTGCGGGCGGGGAGATAGCCGGAGGGGCGGGAGATGTTGGCGACAAGGCTTCGTAGGGCGGGCGAGGTTTTGCAGGGCCGAGTTGGGCGGTGTGCAGAGCTCAATGTTCATTACGCGGCGGGCGGGGAGATGGTCAGAGGCAAGAG
>Ga0163144_10013840_pt1 | contig 16794 bp, 10 predicted proteins | sample OliLak19BULKMAT1_FD_123175 | JGI IMG/M metagenome (GOLD analysis project Ga0163144, IMG submission 123175) | Freshwater microbial mat bacterial communities from Lake Vanda, McMurdo Dry Valleys, Antarctica - Oligotrophic Lake LV.19.BULKMAT1 | ecosystem: Environmental > Aquatic > Freshwater >... | reverse complement strand
GGCGGGTAATCGCAGGTTGAGAATTACATTCCCGCTCTTGCCGCTGAATCCGTCGACTGCGATCCGGTATGATACTCCAAGGGTGACCGCGAACGTCACCCTGCTCGTCAGATTCGTCCCGTCGTCGTCGTTGCCTGCCACGGCGGCAAGGCCTGCGATCGTGTCGCCGGTGTAGACCGCGAGGACCGTGTCGAAGTCACTCCCAACGGTGTCGAGAGTTGCGGTTCCACTCGCGGGGGCGGTCCAATTCCACCAAATCGACCTGCCTCCGGCATCGCCGGCATGGGGAGGTTCACCGGGTTCTTTTCCCGCGCCGACATTGGAGCCGAACACGCGGTTGGTGAGCCCCAACAGCGGAGTCGCATTGGTGAAGTTGTCGTTCGAAGGAGCCGCCGCCAAGACGCCCGACGTGGAACCGATCCACAGCAGGGCTCCAAATGCTAATCGCCGGACGATCCCCTTCATGGTTCTTGCGGGCTCGCTCCAGATCCTTTTCTGGGAAACCTTGGTCCCAGTGGACGGGAAGACCAACAACCCGAGTATCCTGATGAAGCCGATGATTGGCGGAATTGTGAAACTTGGCCGAAAAAAGCCTTCGATCCAGCGAACGTCAACGACAGGCAACCATCCATTCATTCTGCTCATATTCTTTCGGTTGGGTATTCTCGGAGCACTCAGAACGCGGGCTATTTGCTCCGCGACTTGGATCTTGATTCAATCAGCTCCCTCAATTCCGAGGCCCGTGTCTTTGGCTCATCGATTTGACTCGAGGTCATTGCCTTCGCCAGCACGGCGATCTTCTGGTCTTCGATCCGAATTCGGAAATTATTGTCGGCATCTACATTGCCGGCCACGATTGAATTCAATGCGGGGCCTCGATCGCGTTCCTTGTCGCTCCCCGACCCTCTTCGTAGCAGGCGGCGAAGTTGTATTGGCCTTCTATTTTTCCCTGGTCGGCGGCCTTGCGATACCACTTCACCGCCTTGGTCAGGTTCTTGCCCACGCTGGTTCCGTCCTCGTAGCAGACCCCGACGTCGAATTGCGTGCCGGCATCCCCGGAATCCGCTTTGGCCATTAACACCTCAAACCCTTGTCCAAGATTCTCCTTCAGCATCCGGGCGGTCGCCTCGTCGTTCGCCCACGCCCCGGTTTGTGAAAAAATCCATCCGGTGAAGATGCCTGCGAGGACCAGGAAATGTAGAAGCGGTTTCATGCGTCCTACGTGTTGGGAGTGGGTTTACGTGATGACGGGCGTTCCGGTCTTGCGCAATGTTTTTCATGTCGGTGGCAGCCGACACAGGGCCCTGTTCCCAACCGCGGCCGGGCTGGTTCGTTTGGAGTGACGGGTTTCCGAAGCCCTGCGAAATCATGGAACTTCCCGGACGCGATAATATCGCTCGCTGAAACCGCCTTGAACTGAGTTGGTGAGATTGGCGGTCCCACCGTCGTCTACCTTGTTTGTGGAAAACGGCGTCCAGACCGGCGGGGAACCGAGGCTGGATGCGGCTTCAACCACATGATTTCGTCCAGGCACTCCGAAAACCGTGAGGGAAACTGAATTGGTCCCCGGCCCGCGGAACGCGGACAAGGCCGGGGGCGGCAGGTTGCTGACGGTGACAACCATCGTGCCGATGTAGTCCAGACCGAAGGCCGAATAGACCGCCGTTAGCGCGATCGGCGTGTTGCTGGTTACTCCCCCCGCCGTGAAGACCCCATTCGTTATTGTAAACAAGGACGACGTCCACTGGCCATTGGTGAACGTGTCGATCAACCCGTTCTGGTATATCGCGCTCCCGTAATACAATCCGGTTGTGCCTTCCTTGAGTCCTACGAGACCGAAAATGCTCACCTGCGACACTTGGAACAGATTGAACGCAGGAGAGTTGAGGTTCGGATCGAGTATCACAAGCCCGCCCGGGGGACCAACAATATTTGGCCACTGGCCAAGGAACAGGAATTTCTTGTCTCTCAGAAACCAGTTCGTCCCGGCCTCCTCCTCAAGGACGAGAAAAACGCCCCAGACCAAGCCGGAGTTGATGGCGCCGGCGTCTGGCAGCGGGTCTGGAGGCGGGCAAACAGCCGCGATAGCCAGGACGTTGCTGGCACCTGCGATCAGTCTTGGAGCTAAGAAGTTGGTTGCCAGCGCCCTCTCCGCCGGGAGCGACGGAGGCGGGTCGCCTTCGACCCAGCTAGAACCGGGCGTCGCAATCGTCCGCACCCGAAGATTGGGCGATCCGGATCCAGCGTAGCTCACGAGGACCTGAGCATGGAACGGCATTTCATACTGGGCGTTCGTGCTAGTCTGAAGGCTGATGACATCCCAGTTCAGCAAATTGAAGCCAAACTTGATGTCACCCGTTTCGTATCCCTGGAACACCCCCGAAACACAGATCTGGTAGGACTGTCCGGCCACCGCTGTGAACGGATTTCCCATGTTGGTGAGCGCTCCGAGAACCGCGCCGGAGTAGACCTCGATCCGAGCGGCCGGGTAGCTGCCCTTGTCGAGTATGGCCACTCTTCCGCTCAATGTCGGAGTCCATGTCCACCAGACAGATCTTTGTGCATTCGAATGGGCGGGTTCGGACTGCTCAAGGGTAGCGCCCAAGTTGTTTCCTGCGACCAACGCTGGAGTTCCTATCAACAGAGCGCGGTTGGTGAAGTGGTTGTTTGTCGGTTCAGGAACGGGCTGAAGTTCCATGCGGAAGTCGGCTCCAAGTTGGTAGGATCCTATACGAATCTGATACTCTTCGCCTTCTCTGGCGGAAAACGTGGTCGAACTACCCCGGGCGAGTCCAACAGAAACCAGATTGGATAGAACGGTCCCTGAATAAATCCCCAAGGTAGCCCCCTGACTTGAGATAACGGCGATTCGCATAGCTTTCGTCTCAGGAGCCTGCCAAGTCCACCAGACAGAAGGATAACCCTGATTCGGCTCATCCGGTTGCGATGTGGCTCCGAAGACGCTGCCGAATACCACGTTGCTAGTGCCAGAAACCACTGCGCGTGCGGCAAAGTCGTCATTCGCAGGAGGAGGCCGCACCTGCAGGCTCAGGGCGATGCTTCCGGTGGCGTTGTTTGCTCCATCTACGGCCAACCAGTAGAGCTGACCGGCTTGAGAAACGAATCCGGCTTGGCTCGCCACATTGGTCCCGGCATTGTTGTTGTTCGCGAGGAGCGTCAGGTTTGTGAGGCTCGATCCTTGATAAACCGCCAGGACCGTGTCGAAAGAGCTTCCAAACGTGTCCGCGACGACGACACCGCTTGCAGGGGCTACCCAGAACCACCAAACCGACGCTTTGGCCTGTCCACCGAAGTGTCCTGCTTCGTTCGGTTCGCTGGTGGCTCCAAAATTCATGCCAGAAGCCGACGAACTGAAGCCCGATAGGGGAAGCGCGTTGTAAAAATCGTCGTTGATTGGTGGAGGTATGACCGTCAAAGCCGCGCCGCTGCTGACCACTGATCCGTAATTGTTGGTGATGACCACCGAATAAACTCCCGAGTTGGTCGTTTGAGTGCTCGTGATTGTAAAGGCGGTGTTGGTGGCACCCGGAATATCCTGCCCGTCTTTTCTCCATTGGTAGCGAAGTGGAATCGTTCCGCCGGCTGTCACGCTGAAGGCCGTGGTTCGACGAGTGGGGATGGTAGTGCCGACCGGAGAAGCCTGAATCTCAGGGGCGGCTGGAAAAGATTGTTTCAGCCCCAGTGTGTAGTCGCTGGGTGCGCCGGTTCCCTCAACCGCGATTTGATACGATTCACCGGCTTGTCCAAGGAAAGTCAGTGCACTGAGTGGATAGCCGTTGGTTGAGATGGACGGGACGAGCGTGAGATTCGATACAGCGGTCCCTTGATAGACAAAAACATTGGCTGGACCGGTCCACTCCAGTCTCACGTTGCCATTGGTCGGTGCATTCCAGGTCCACCACACGGTTCTTCCCAAGGAGTTGCCAGCATGCGGAGGTTCTCCCACCTCCCGTGTGGCTCCCAGGGTGTAGCCCTGGACCTGATTGGTCATCCCGGCGATCGAGAAACGGTTTGAGAACGAGTCGTTGGCTTGTGTAGGGACGGCCCGCAAGTTCAAAACGATGTTGCCCCATGCACTCGAGTTCCCATCGACCGCAAGGTGGTAGGTGACCCCGGCCACGGCCCTGAAATATCTCTGGCTGAGTTCAAAAGCAGTGGAAATCGAGGACAGCCCGGAGACACTAGTCCCCACCTGCACGGCAATGATTGTTGAAATGGAACTGCCGGTCGTATCGATGAATACGGCCGCGTTAGTCGGTGCGGTCCAGGACCACCAAACCGTATGCCCCGCCATGCCGATATAGGGGAGAAACTCCCCGGCGTCAGTGGTGGCGCCGATGTTGTGGCCAGTGACTGTATTGGTCAGTCCGGTGATAGTGGTTCGATTTGTGAACGCATCGTTTAGTGGCCTCGGAACCGCGCTGAGGTTCAACGTTACGAAGCCGGCTTCGTTTGCGCTTCCCGAGACCCTAATCTGGTAGTTTGTGCCCGCGAGCGCTTGGAATGGAGACGTGGGAGAAACAGCGGTTAGGGCCGATACCGCCGTTCCTCGATAGACTGCAAGCCCGGGAGCGAATGCGCTGCCGGTGGTGGTCAGCGTCACGGTGGCATTGGTTGGCGCAGTCCACTTCCACCACACCGAACGTAGCGTGCTTGAATTGCTGGGCTCTCCTGTCTCTATCGTGGCCCCTAGGTTGTCTCCGGTGACCGTGTTCGTCAGGCCCGTGATGGCAATACTGTTGGCGAACGTGTCATTGGGTGGTGCGGTCGTTGCCAGGCGCAGACTCAGGACGATGCTCCCCTCTGGATCTATTGAAAGTGTCCCGCCGTCGACCGCTATGCGGTAGGTTGTCCCCGCGGTCACGGTGAAGATGATCCGGCTGTTCGAGCCCGGACTCGCGTTGTCGTTGCTCGCCCGAAAGGTTAACGCAGAGACCGAACTCCCGGTGAACGCATAGAGGACCGTATCGAACGAACTTCCAATAGTGTCCAGCATCACCGTTCCGCTGGCGGGCGCGACCCAAGTCCACCATACAGTCTTATAGAGGTAGCTAGGTTCTCCGGTTTGTCGGGTGGCGCCCACATTCGACCCGGTCACGGAGTTGCTGGTTCCAGTGATCGACGAGGCGGAGGCGAATGAATCGTTGATCGGTGCCGCCGCGGCTGAACATGCCAATCCTAGGAGAGCGACCAGGAAGGAATACGCGTTTCGCAGGCAAACCTTGGTGGCTGCAATTCTTGGGGACGCGCAAGAATTTAAGAGCGATGTGTCCATGGCGTTCTGAGCAAAGGTCCAGTTTCTACCGCAGGTTGACGTCATGATGATCGGTCCGGGTAAATCGGCAAGATGAAGAACACGTGGTTTGGGGTCAGCAGGGCTTCATCGTTGGAGTGATCGTTGGTCCGCAAGACAACGGCAATGATGGGCCAACGCCGACATCCGCCGCCCTGGTCAACTTGATTGACTCTGTTAGTAACCGAAAACTAGATTCTCCAAACAAGTTTGGACCGCAATTATCCTCGCCGCAAAAGTCCATGGCTCAACCTTCCCGGCACCCATTCAGGAACCTAACAATTGCCAACGCCGTCGTTGGACTCGTCCTGATTAGCCTGCCGTCCCTGGCGGAGCTGAGTTACGACGTGCCTTACCTCTTTCGTTGGGTGTTTTCTGCACCGACGAAGATGAACCAGGTTGTCGTCGTATACGCCAACAACGATTCTGTTCAAAAATATCCAATTGCGCCGGGTAGCTCGGGTATCCATCGAACAAACCATGCGGCCCTGATCGATTTGCTCAAACGTGAGAACGCAAAGCTCACGTTTTACGACTTCGCATTCATGGCGACGAATTCGAACCGGGCGGTTGACGAGGCTTTGGCCCGATCCATTCGCGAAAACGGCTCGGTGGTCCTGGTGGCAGGAGGCGAGACGGCGAAAGAATCTGGAGCGGAGACGGACAGGTTGGTGTTGGCACCGCTTTTTAGGACTAACGCGGCGGCTTGGGGCCATGCCCAGTTTGAACTCGATGGAGCCCGGAAGATTCCACTCGATTTCGCGGGGAAAGAATACGCGGGATGGTTGGCCGTTGAGAAGGTCGCGCCTGAGATTGTTCGGAGTCAGGATCGGAAAGCCGAGAGGTGGATGAATTACTATGGGGAGGCCCCTTGCAGCGCCGTGCCGTGCTACTCCTTCCATGAGGCCTTGGGTGGAAACCTGCCAAGGGGGGCGTTCAGCGACAAGTTTGTGTTTGTCGGACAGATCGCCGGATCTCTGGAATTGGGGGCCTTGAAAGACACCTTGAGGACCCCATGGTCCCGTTTCGGAGGAGGCGAGATGCCCGGTGTGTTGGTGCATGCGACTGCTTTCTCAAATCTAATCGGGAACGATTGGATCAGGCGGGTGCCGTGGTCCACGCAGTGCCTGCTGGTCGGGGCTTGGGCGGCACTTAGTTCATTCCTCCTGTTCCAGGTGTCCCGGAAGAATCATTGGGTCGCCGTCGGAACCGCTTGTTGTGCATGCGCCGTTCTGTCTGCGGCCTCGATCGCCATGCAATGGGGCATGCACCTCTGGTGGGCCTGGATTGGACCCGCCGTGGGGCAAACACTCGTGGCGCTCGCGTGGACAGCGGTTCACCCCAAGCCGAACCGCTACTTGGCATTCATCAGCTACCGCACTGCAAAAGATCTGGAAACGGCCCTCCTGCTTCAAATGGAACTCGGGGCCCGCGGCTGTGCCGTCTTCCTCGACAAGGAGCAGTTGAGGGCCGGGCTTTTCGCAGACCACTTGCGTCGGGCCATTCGCGAATCGGATTTTCTGGTGGTCATTGTCACCCGTGAATCCCTGCTAAGGTTTGCTGAGACCGGTGACTGGGTTTGTGCGGAGGTTCGGTATGCCATGGATCAGGGAAAGACCATCATCCCGGTATACAAGGATGGGGTTCTCTTCGAGCCCGCCAGGGATTTGCCGGAGTGCTCCGAGATAATCCATCTGCGTGGATGCGAGGCGGTCGAGTATGCCCCGGACAAATTGGCGTTCTGTGTCAGCAAGTTGCTCCACAGAATGGGAAGAACCTAGCGTTCTGGGTCGTCCTGTGCTGCCAGGTTGCCGGGTCGTGGGCGATCAGTCTAGGGGGAGGCCGGCGGCTTTTTTCCGTTTCTAGCACCTCAGCCGTTTTGGTGTTCGTTTCTATGCATAGACCTGCTCGGACCGCAACGTCTGGACGGGTTGCCGGCAAACTGTTTTCCTCTCGACGAAAGGCCATGCAGTTCAACCGCTGAACCCAGTAGACAGCTCCACCCAAAACCGCATCGTGAACGACTCGACGGGAACAAACAGGCGACGGCGAATCCTGGCTTTGGACGGAGGCGGGATCAGGGGATTTTTCTCTATCGAGGTCCTTTCCCGTATGGAGGAACTGCTCCGTGACCACACGGGTCGTCCCGGTTTGGTGTTGGCCGACCACTTTGACCTCATCGCGGGCACCAGCACCGGGGGAATCATCGCCGCCTTTCTGTCTTGGGGGGAATCCGTCGGCCGAATCAGGGAGCTCTACCTCAGGGAATCCGCCCGCATGTTCGTTCGTGCCTCCCTCTGGAGACTGCGTCTCGGGCTGTTCGATGAACGAAACCTGACGCGCTTCCTTCAGGAGTTCTTTGTGGAGGATGCCGGCGTAGGATCGCCGGCGCTGCTCGGATCGCAGAAACTTCGGACACTGTTGCTGCTCGTGATGCGCAACGCGACCACCGGTTCGGCTTGGCCGGTCACGAACAATCCTTCCGCGCACTTCAATGCCAGGCGGAATCCGGATGGCACTCCCAACGACGAGTGCAACTTGGACATTCCTTTGTGGCGTCTGGTCCGTGCCAGTGCCGCCGCGCCCTTCTATTTTCCGCCGGAAAGCCTTCAGCTCGGGAAGGCCCGTTTCGATTTCATCGACGGGGGCATCACGGCCTACAACAATCCGGCTCTGATCGGATTTCTGACCGCGACACTTCCCAGCTACCGCATCGGGTGGCCGACTGGAACGGACCGTCTTCATGTGGTCTCGATCGGGACGGGGCAGACGCGAGCACGGGTCAATGAGCGCCTGCGCTGGATGCTCAGCATCCTCAGCTATGCCGCGCTTGTTCCCGCGGGTTTGATGGATTCGATCGCCCGCGAGCAGGATCTTCTGTGCCGCGTCTTGGGTCGCTGCATTTTCGGCGCTCCGGTGGACTCCGAACTGGGAGACATGATCGGCGACTCCCATGTCGTCAAGCAGTTCACCTATTCGCGGTTCAACTGCGACTTCGGCGCAGCGGAAGTGAGCGAAGCGGAGCGCCGATGTGGCGGAAGTTTCTCGCTGGACAACGTCCGTCTAATCGATTTCCTGAGGGAAGCGGGTTCGGAATATGCGCAACAGATCCGGATTGAACACCTTCTATAAACGGCGACGGTGGTTTGCTGGAGACCGGCATTCCGTCGTTCACCTCATCAGAACATGACTACTTCCAGAGTATCCCTTTTCGGAACGGTCGTCGCCGTTTGCTGTCTGGTTTGGTGCCTCCTTTTGACGTCATGCTCAGGCCCGGTTCTCCACCAGCAGTTCCGGAGCTTCAACAGCGCCTATGCCTCCACCCTCAACGAGCAACTTCTCCTCAACCTCGCCCGTCTCGAGAACGGCCATCCCGCCTACTACCTGGCGGTCGGGCCCATCAACAACAAGTTCTCCTTCGGCGCCGAAGCCTCCGGCGGCGGGTCTTCCACGCTCACGGACAGCCAGACGCATGGCACCACCGAATCGGCCAGCGGTGGAGTCCTCGGATTGGTGAGCCGGACAGTCTCCACGGTGGGCTCCACGGTGAACGGGGCCACCTACGGGGGAAAACTTAGCGGCACCGCCTCGCCCGATTTCCAGTTCATCCCGCTGAACAACGAGATCGTGGCCCGCCAGATCCTCGAGCCCATTTCCACCGACGTCTTTTTCACCCTATATCAGCAGGGATACCCGATTGATCAACTGTTCCGCATGCTGATCGAAAGGATCGAGACCACGCTGCCCAGCGGTGGCGAACTGGTCCTGATCAACTCGCCCACCCAGGGGGAACCGGAAGTCTTCGCACGGTTTTTGCGAACCTGCGCGATTCTTCGCGAGATGCAGCGGGCCGGAACCCTCGTTCTGGAAACGCGGCAGGAATTCGAAGCGTTCGCCGACGCGATTTTCGGTGGGCCTGGCGAGAAGTTTGCCCCGACCCCGGACCAGTTGATCAAGGCCGACGACCAAAAGGTCACCTGGAGGTTGGGGACAAATGGTTCGTGGCAGGTCGGACGGAACCGGGCTGTGCCGACGTTTTTTCTCCGGACGGACAGAGGGGCAAAGGTCGAACGGCAGCTTATTGCCGCCGGTGTCACGACAGACACGATGGCGATCAGCAACGTCGTCCAACTTCTGACTTCAGGCGTCACGGTCAAGACGCGACCCGAATCGAGTGGGCAGGCACGCACTCGGTTGGTCTTGCGCAGCTTTGCAAGGGTCATGGAATCGGTCGCCGTGGAGCAGGCCGGTTTCGATACGCTCATGTCGCGCCCGGACTTCCATTCCACAGTCCCCAAGAGCCAGCAGCGGCCCATCCTCAGGACCGTTTGGAAGAAGACTGACCCAGCTCCCGGACCCGCTCTGCTCACGCTGGCCTACGCGGGGAGAAACTACCGCATCGCCGACGAGGATCTGCCGCCGCTGGATTCCGCAGGGCGCTGGAACCGCGACGTCTTCCGGATGCTGGCAGCGCTGTCTTCCCAGGTAACCGTCGACATCTCGAAATTCCAGAGGCAAGTGCTCGAGCTGAGGTGAACCGCGGTCCAACTGTTTGTCTCCCGGGCGGGCTGGCCCAAGAAAGCCTAGGCTCTATTTGCCATCCGACCTTTGGGCGTCGCCGACCTGGTGTTGAGACATCGACTTCTCCAGATCTTCGGCGACAAGAGCGGCTTTGGGGTAGTATTCCGATCCCAGGTTGATCCACGCATACGCTTCAACAGCGTCCTTACTCCCGCCGTTTCCCTCCATGTAGAAGACGCCGAGATTGAACTGGGCTACGTCGAGGCCCGGGTCCGCAGCTTTGCGAAACAACTCCATCGATTCCGCGGAGTCCTTGGCGACGCCCGCACCATTGTAGTAGCTGAGGCCAAGGTAGAATTGAGCGTCCGCGTGCTTGCAGTCCGAGGCCTTGCGATACCATCTAACACCTTCCGCTTCATCCTTCACCACACCGGTGCCATTAAGGCAGCACTTACCCAGTTGGAACCGCGCGTCGGTCATTGCCGGCCTCCTCGCTTTTGTAGATGCTGTGTCGAGCCGGAGCAAGGGCACTGCGGCGTAGGTCGACGCCGCGGTCGCCGAGACCAGGGCCAGCGGGTCTTGATCAATCCGAGAAGCCACGGACCACTGGATACTCGATATCCGGAAGTTCGAGCACCGGCCCAAATGAGTGCCGCGCTCTAATGGACCGGTTCCCGACCTTACCAGACCTGCGGATGCCTTCCTTGCTTCGGTTTGGTGGACACCCGTCGAGCGGCTTGAGCAGTTGGCAAGGCTGGCTTGGAATTACGCCGGCTTTGACCTATGGCCCGCGGTGTGGCCTGCTTTGGCCATGGAAGGCGAACGAAGCGGCTCCGGTCTCCTGCTCCCCTGGCGGTTCGCCGGGCAGTGCTGGAACGACCCGCATCGCGCGGATCTTCTGCGGAACTTCGTTCTTCGACGGGCGCTGCTTTGCGAACTCCACGCCGTTAGCCTCCGTTGGGTCGCGATGGCGGCGGGGATGGGATTCCTGTTCGGCCTGGCGTTCCTCGCGCCTCTTGCTGGCATAGTCGAACAGGTCTCACCGATGGGAGGTCCGCGCGATTTGCTGACGTTCTTCCTCCTTCGTGAACTAGGTCCGTGGGCCGCCGCCTTGCTCCTCACGGTCAGGCTGGGCAGTTCAGGTTTTTTCGAGCTGGCCCTGTTGAAAGCGAATGGCCAGATAGAGGCGCTGGGTGCTCTCGGGATTTCCGAGTATTCGTATCTGGCCTGCCCGAGGATCGTGGCGGCCGCGGTCGGCGGGATCGCGTTGACCTGCTATTTCTGCGTGGCGGCGGCATTGGGCGCTTCTCTCGGCGGGTTCTTCTGGCAGACCTCGATCCCGGCGGGAAACGTCATCGGCTTGCTGCTGCACAGCATCGGCCCCGGCGACATCTTGACGGCCGTCGTCAAGCCGATGCTTTTCGGCACCGTGATCGCGACCGTCCTGTGCAGCGGGGGCTTGGCCGGCGGTTCCGCGCTGGGAGACGTTCCAGCGACGTCGGCACGTTTTGTCGGCTATGCGGTGGGGATGTGTGTCGCGGTCGAGGCCTGGTTTCTGGTGCTCTATTTCGCGGTATGAGCGCGCATCGTGAAATCATTGTTGAGCTCGACCATGTTTCGATCGGATCCCGGCGGCAACGCGGCGTGACGGTGGTGGAGAATGTAAATTGGAGGATATGCGAGGGCGACGTGTGGGTCGTGACCGGTGGACAGGGCAGCGGCAAGACCTCGCTGCTTTTCACTCTGGCCGGTCTGCTCCCTCCTGTGGCTGGGCGGAGATCGCTGGGCCGAGGAAAGGACGGGCCACCCCCGCTGATGAACCCGGCGGAGATCGGTCTCGTTTTCGACGATGGTGGTCGGTTGGTTGCGGGCCTGACGGTGGCCGAGAACATACTGCTTCCAATTGTTCACGGCGGTCTTTCCTTAGCCGATGCGCAAAAACGATTGGCCGAACTCGCGTCCGCATTGGGTCTGGAACGGTTCCTGGGAAGGTTCCCCGGTGAACTGCCCCGAAACTGGCGCGCCCGGGCGGCATTGGGCCGCGCACTCGCCGCGACGCCGCGATCCCTTCTCCTCGACAACCCGCTCGAAGCGGTCGATCCCGACCACAGGCCGTGGTGGACCGAATTCTTGGCACGCCTGGCTGAAGGGAAAACCGGAGCCTCGGCAACGCCCACGGCCGTCGTGGTGGTCGCAGACGACTACGCTCCATGGTCGGAACTTGATCCCCGTCGGGCTCATCTCGAAGATCGGCGGCTGACGGTCTACCCTCACGCGGAACCCAAGTCCTATGCCTGATTCGCCCGAGCCCAAGCATTCCCGTCGTAAGGCCCGGGTCGTGGCCCTCGTGCTGGGATTGCCCGTGGTCCTGGTGGTCGTGGGGCTTGTTTCCCAGACGATGCAATTTGCGCGGCGCAATGGCTGGGGACTGATCAGGGCGCCTTTCGCCGTCGAACTTCGGAGCGCTGAGGGGATCAAGCGGGGCGATTTGGTCCGGTTCATGGGCTTCGATGCCGGCGAAGTCGTGCGGCTCGTGGCGCCCTCAACCCGCAACCGGATGATGGTCGAGGTCCATTTCACTGTTTGGGAACCATGGTTCAGGCAGGTCGGCGATGACGCGGTTGTGACGGTGAAGTCCGCCGCAGTGATCGGAGGCCGGACCCTCGAGCTGTTTCCCTCGAACTCCGCGGAGAGGACACCGGCCTTCAAGGATGACGGCAGGTCCATCACCCACCGGCGAATACCGGGCTCCGATCATTGGGAGGTATTCCCCGCGGGAACGGCCTGCCGACTGGAGGCAAGGGATCTCCCAGATATCGCAGACCGGGTGGAGGAGTTCTCGTTGCTGGCCGGATCGGCGATCCGGGGACTCTCGGGCCTCACGAATTCGCTCAATGCCGTCCTTCTAAAATCGGGCGATGCGGCGATGAAATTGGACGCCCTTCTGGTCAGCGCGCGTCCTTTGATCAGCAATGCGGAGGCCATCAGCCGGGAACTGGCCTCGGGCGAGGGGAGCCTTGGCCGATGGCTTCTCGCGCCCGATTTCCGCTCGCAGATGACACAAACCATGGCCCGCGTGAATGCTGCGGCCGAGGAGGCCAAGCCTCTTTTGGCCGAGAGCCGCAGGGCGGTTCTAAACACCGAGTCAAACCTGGCCGAAACGCTCAAGAATCTTGATTCGAGCCTGGTCCATCTTGCGACGATCACCAGCAACCTTTCCGTCCAGGTCTCGGGGAATACGAACCTGATCTCGAATGCGGACAATGCCCTGAGGAGCGCCCAGGAAACCTTGGCCGGGCTTAGGCGTCATTGGCTTCTCCGTTCCGCGTTTCGGACGAACGCCACAAAAACCACCCGATGAGCGGGACGGGGCGACCGGTCCCGGCTAGGCGCGGACGACCTTCAGGGGAACGCGCTTCCGGCCGAGCACGGCGGGAATCCGGCGCACCGCCTCACGGTCATACTCTCGGATCGAATCGTCGAGGTCGTCCCATCCGACAAGATATGGGCTTACCCGTTTGAGTTTGTCGTTCGGACTTCCATATCGCCACCCGGCCAGCCACCGCTCCGCATTCCAACGTTCGTGCTCGGCGCGGGCAAGTGTTTCCACTTCGATCGGGGCGAATGCGATGACCGGCTCCCCGGGTTCTCCAGGGCCGACTGGTTTCAGGCCGATGGCGCGCAATTTGATCGGAATGTGGTCGGCCTGCTGCCGGTTGGATTCACGGATGTCCTCGGGAAGCGCCTCCCAGGGCTTGAGAGCCGGATCGTTCTCCGGTTTCCGGATCGTGGAACCCATGCGTTGCGAGACGAAATCATCATGGACGGCGCGCGCCACCTCGTCGTTTCCGTCTGCCATCGGGTGCTCGCCCCGGCACACTGATTCCAACGAGCCGAACCTGCGGAGGCCAGGGGAAATCGGTTTGGCCGGTTCCGTTCTATCGCCCAGGAGAGACCCTTCGACTCCGGCGGAACTCCGCAGCCGGATGGCGACTCCGCCATCGAGGCGGTCGCCCACAGCCTCGAAGAGCCTCATCCCGACTTCCAGCGACCGCAGGTCGTCGTCGAGACAGACCGCGATCTGAAGCCGAACGTCGGCATCCCCCGCAAGTCCTGAGATCAATCGGAGGGCGTCGAAGGACTCGGCCTCCATCTGATGGAATTCCATGGAACAGACCTGCGGCGTGGAGAGGACCGGAAACCGGAACAAGAGCCTCTGTCTTTGCGACGAAGCGGTCCGGTCTAGGACGGAGATGCGGATCTTCCTACCGTTCGAATAGTGGCCGCTCTTAGCTGCCCGCAGCGCCAGCGACCGTCCCATCCGGCCGAAGCCGAGGATCACCAGGTGGACGGATTTCTTGGAATCAGCCGCAATGCCGTTGCCGTCCAGCGGATGGTCCTCCAAAAAACGACGGGCAAGGGTGTCGTGGATGTCCACAAAGCGGGGCGCGGCCGGAGCGCCGCCTTGGGCCGGTTCTTCAAACCAATGCTGAAGCGTGCTTCTAAGGTTGCTGTCGAAAAGCTGGATCGTGGCCCGGGAAAGCGGCCACCCGGTGCTTCCGGAGAACCTCTTCAGCACGCTCACAATATCGATGTTGGCTCCGTCGTCGGCGCACGCGACGATCAGCCGTTGGCAGTGTTCCATCCGCGTCCCCCGGAATAGTTTTGGATCGTTCCAGCTTCGTTGGACGACGGGAACACCAAGGGAGGTGCATTTGCCCAGCAGATGGGGCGCCGGATCCGGATCCAGGACCAGAACGGTCCGGTCGCGGTTTTCCTCCCGAAGGCACTCGACCAGCTGCAGGGTGGATTCGGAGAGCCCGCAAACCATATAGTGGCCGGACCACGTGCTGGCCCTGAATTTCAGGAACTCCATCCGAAGGCGTTTCCACAGGACCAGCACGGACGCCGAAACCGCCGTGACTAGTCCGGACCATCTGCCAACCTCCACGAAGGCATTGGTTCCACCGTGGAAATGGGGTGTGTGAAGGACCAGCATTTGGACCGAATGGTAGACCGAGGTGGCCATGACCAGCGGCCACGGGCTTCCGGAATGGACTGCCTCGCCGTCGACTGTCCCCTTTGTTGCGGCGGACCCGGCGTGGTCCAGCATCCACATTCCCAGTGTCCCTGAAAAGAGGGTCAGGGCTCCCGCGGAGAACACGAACCACCAGAGCCCGGGTGGTGTCGACGTATGGTCGGTGGAGGAGTGCGGCATGGTGATTCTAGGGTTGGTCGCGGACGGGGCGGTCGGATTCAATCTGGAGTCCCGCGTCTCGGAGCCAGAGGGGCCAGTTCCGAACGGTTGCCCTGTCTTTTTCCCGCGCCTCCTCGGCGAGATTTTTCCACGGAACAAGGTCGGGCCGACGTTTCTCGGAGTCGCTGCGGGGCCCGATTCTCCACCCGTCGCGGAGCCGTTCTACGCACCATCGCCCGTGCTCCATCTCCGCGAGACGCTCTACTTGGGTTTCAAGGTCGATGGCTAGCGGGTCTGCGACCTTCCTCACAACCAGGCCGACCGCGTTCAATGCCTCGATGATTTTCCGGACGTGGCTCTTGTTGGACTCCCGGAACGTCGGGGCCAGCTCTCCCCAGTCCTGCATGACCGGATCCGGATGGGGCCGTGGAAACCGGACCCGGTAGAGTTCGTGGATTTCCTTCGCGATGACCGCGGTGTCGTCTTCGTTCAGCAGATCGGACGCCACGGTGCGTCGCACAAGGGACCGGATGGTCATCGGATCTGGGGTGAGCGGAATCACCCTTCCGGTCGGATCCTTCCGTGACAACACATCGTCGGCCGCCCGCCCGCTGCCGGCTAGGAGGCCTACCGATGCACCGAGAGCCGCCGCCAGCCGATACTCAAAGGATGCGATTCTGCCTCCGCCAAGGCCGATCAGGGTCACATCCGCCGGGTCTACACCGGACGCGAGCAGATCGGTCCACATCTGGATCGGCTCAAGCGTTGAAAAACCGCCCGATCCGTCCGATTGATGGTGCTCGGAATAGAGCGGGCTCCGCGTGGCCGATCCGTTGCTGGGAAGGAACCGGGGCAGGTAGCCGATCGCGGCGATCCTTCCGTTCGATGCCGCTGCAACCTCGCCCGCGATTCCGCTGACACCTTCCGCGGTCCCTCCCGAGACGATCGTCTCTGAAAGTCCGGCAAAGGCCTCGATAAGCACTTCCTTGGCGCCGGCCCATTCGGAGGGTCGATGCGGATCGCAGCCGCCTGCGAAAACAACGACGCCCTCGTGCGTGTAGTCCCGCTTCCGCATTGGAATGCCGGCCAAGGCCCGGGGCCGCGCGGCGGGGTGGAGCCTTGCCGCCGCCAGAAGTGACATGGTCCGGTGGAAAGCGGTCACATCTTCCCTGGCCGGTTCGACCTGTTCCATCGCCTGGAGCGCACGGCATGCTTCCAAGTGCGCAGTAGCCGAGTGGGGGACCGCGGTGATCTCCAGCAGCGAGTCCAGAGCGGGGTAGGCTTCTCCTCTTGACGCGAGCAGACGGAGGATCCCGACCCGGTAGAGGCACCACGGAAGGTCCAATCCGGCTTCGGCCAGCGCTTCGCCGCGGGCAATGGCCCGCGCCAGAAGCGGTCCGAGCAACGGCAGAAATCCGGTCGACCTTTCCAGGCGGATTTTAAGGGTCAGGTAGCGGATCAGCACAGCCGGATCCGTAGGATCCAGCCCGAACGCCCTGCCGCACCACTCCAGCGCTGCTGTCTCGTTTGACGGTTCCAATGCCTCGGCCAGGCGAAGCATGGCTGTCGCCGACGCAAAGCGGTCGGTCGCGGCCGATCCCAGCAGCTCCAGACCCAGGCAAAACTCCCGGCAGTCCCTTTGAGACGTGTTCGTCTGGCACAAGGCGTGTCCGTGAAGCGACCGCAGCTCGGGGGTCATTGTTCCCGTAAAAGAACCGATCAGCGACGCAATCGTTGGGTAGTCCCCTTCGACCAGGGCCAG
>Ga0163144_10013839_pt1 | contig 16794 bp, 15 predicted proteins | sample OliLak19BULKMAT1_FD_123175 | JGI IMG/M metagenome (GOLD analysis project Ga0163144, IMG submission 123175) | Freshwater microbial mat bacterial communities from Lake Vanda, McMurdo Dry Valleys, Antarctica - Oligotrophic Lake LV.19.BULKMAT1 | ecosystem: Environmental > Aquatic > Freshwater >... | reverse complement strand
GGTCCACGCGCTGGCTCCGGGCATGGTCGTCGCGCCCTGCATCATCGCGTTCGCGCCCGTTATGTTCGGCGACGGCCTTTCCGCGGCGCGCCTGGACATCGGAACGCTCTACATCTTCGCCTTCGCCGGCATCTCGGTGATCGGCATCGTGATGGCGGGCTGGGCCTCAGGAAACAAGTACTCGCTGCTCGGGGGCCTGCGCGGAGCCGCGCAGATCGTCAGCTACGAGCTTCCCCGCGGCTTCTCCGTCGTGCCCGTCCTCATGTTCGCGGGCTCGCTCGACCTCCAGATCATCTCGAACGCGCAGGCCGGGTACTGGCACGGGTTCATCCCGCGCTGGTTCATTTTTTACCCCGTGGTCGGCCAGCTCGCGTTCGTGATCTTCCTGATCGCGTCGGTCGCCGAGACCAACCGCACGCCCTTCGACATCCCCGAGGCCGAGTCGGAGCTCGTCAGCGGCTTCCACACCGAGTACTCCGGCATGAAGTGGTCCATCTTCTTCCTGGCCGAGTACGCCTACGTCCTCCTGGGCTCGTTCCTTCTCGCCACATTCTTCCTCGGCGGCGGCGCCTCTCCGATCAACGCCGTCCCGTTCACGCTCATCCCGAGCTGGATGTGGATGCTCGGGAAGGCGATGCTCATGATGTTCGTGTTCCTCTGGATCCGGTGGACCTTGCCGCGCTTCCGCGTGGACCAGCTCATGGACTTCACGTGGAAGTTCCTGCTCCCGTGGAGCTTCGTCAATATCGCGTTCGCGGGGCTTTACCTCGCGTTCTGGCTGAAGTGAACCTATGATCAACTATTTCTCCCGTATCGCGAACAACACCAAGGCGATCGTCCAGGGCCACTGGATCACGCTGAAATATATGTTCAAGCCGGCCGTCACGATCCACTATCCCGACGAGAAGCTCGTGCCCTTCGAGATGTTCCGCGGCGCGCTGCTGTTCGACCAGCAGGTCTGCATCTCGTGCAACCTGTGCGTGAAGGCCTGCCCGTCGAACTGCATCCAGCTCGAGAACGCGAAGAACGAAACCGGCAAGAAGATCGCGAAGGTCGAGTGGTACACGATCGACTTCGGCAAGTGCAACTTCTGCCGCCTCTGCGAGGAGGCGTGCCCGACGAAGCCCAAGTCCGTCTGGCACTCCCTCGACTACGAGGTCCTCTTCACGAAACGCGACGAGATGGTGCGCTGCTGGAAAAAGGATTTCGCGTTCATCGGCAAGTACTTCGACCGCAAGGCCCAGGACTTCAAGGATCCCGAGGGCCAGGTGAGCATTCACGAAGTCCAGCCGAGGAGAAGCTAGGTGATCGATCAAATCGTTTTCTATTCGCTGGCGCTCGTGACCCTGGGCTCCGCCCTGGCCGTGGTCCTGCACCGCAACACGGTGCATTCCTCCTTATTCTTGGGGCTTTGCCTGGCCGGAGTGGCCGGCCTCTACGCCTCCCTGGGAGCCGATTTCCTTTTTGGCGCCCAGATCATGGTCTATGTTTCCGGCATCGCGGTGCTCGTGATGTTCGTCGTCATGCTCCTGGGCCGCGCCTCGGACCTGCACCTGCGCCAGGTCAACGAGCGCTGGATGGCCGCCGTGCTCGTCTGCGGCGTCGCCTCCGTCGGGCTGCTGCGCGTGGCGCGCCTGCACTCCGCGACGGTCGCGACGGGCGCTACGCGCCCCGGCACCCACGAGATCGGCCGCCTCTTCCTGGGCGAGTGGCTGGTGCCCTTCGAGCTTATCTCCTTGGTCCTCCTGGCGGCCCTGCTCGGCGCCGTCTTCTTCACCCGCACGGAGAACGCACAATGACCGCCCAGCTGACCCTCGCGCACTACATGACCGTCGCCGGGCTCCTGTTCCTCATCGGAATATTCGGCGCGCTGACGCGCCGGAACATCATCGGCATCCTGATGTCGATCGAACTCATGTTCAACGCCGCCAATATCAACCTCGCCGCCTTCGACCGCTTCCTGCACCCCGGCGGCGTGACCGGCCAGGCGCTGGCGCTTTTCGTCATGACCGTCGCGGCCGCCGAGATCGTCGTCGGCCTCGCCTTGCTTCTCGCGATCTACCGCGGCACGGACACCGTGTACGCCGAAGACTTCAATCTTCTCAAGGGCTGATATGATCGAACACGCCTACTTAATCCCGCTGATCCCGTTCGCCGCGTCGCTGATCATGTTGTTCGGCGCCAAGGAAGACCCGCATTCGCCCGCGCCGTGGATCGGCATCGGCGCGATGGCGATCTGCCTCGGCCTCTCGCTCTCCATCCTGGCCGCCGTCGCGGGCGGAACGATCCCGATGCCGTACGAGCACAACTGGCCCTGGTTCTCGTTCGCGGCCTCGATCGGCGGCAAGGCCTTCCTCTATGAGATGCCGATCGGCGTGCTGATCGACGGCCCGGCGGCCGTGCTCCTCGTCGTCGTGACGCTCGTGAGCCTTATGGTGCAGCTCTACTCGATCGCCTATATGCACGAGGACAAGCGCTACAAGCGCTATTTCGCCTTCGTCTCCTTCTTCACCGCGTCGATGCTGGGGCTAGTCGTCTCGAGCAACATCCTCGTCGGCTTCATGAGCTGGGAGCTGATGGGCTTATCGTCCTATCTCTTGATCGGATTTTGGTTTGAAAAAGACGGCCCGACGGAAGCCCAGAAGAAAGCGTTCATGACGACGAAGCTCGGAGACTCCGGGCTCTACCTCGCGCTGCTGTTCATCTTCGCGAAGGTCGGATCCTTCCAGATCACTCAGATCCATCAGTTCATCAACAACGGCTACATGACGCCCACCGTCGCGACCGTGATCGCGATCGGCATCCTGTTCGGCGCCATGGGCAAGTCCGCCCAGTTCCCGCTCTTCATCTGGCTGCCCGACGCGATGGAAGGCCCGACGCCAGGCTCGGCGCTGATTCACGCGGCGACCATGGTCGCCGCCGGCATCTTCGTGGTCGCCCGCCTCTACTTCGTGTTCCTCGCCTCGCCCGACGCGATGCTCGCCGCCGCCTGGATCGGCTGCGCGACGGCGTTCCTCGCCGCCGCGATGGCCCTCGTGAGCTACGACATCAAGCGCGTGCTCGCCTTCTCGACCGTCTCGCAGCTCGGGTTCATGATGTGCGCGCTCGGCGTCGGAGGCTACACGGCCGGCCTGTTCCACCTGACGACGCACGCGTTCTTCAAGGCGCTGCTGTTCCTCGGCGCGGGCTCCGTCATCCACTCCGTGCACACGAACGACATGCGCCTGATGGGGGGGCTCTCCAAGAAGATGCCCGTGACCTTCCTCACGATGGGCGCGGCCATCCTCGCGATCGCCGGCATCCCGTTCACGTCCGGCTACTACTCGAAGGACATGATCCTCGCCAACATCTATTACGTGAACCAGCCGATTTTCTGGATCATGCTGTTCACGGCCCTCATGACCGCCTTCTACATGTCGCGCCTGTTCATCCTGACGTTCCTCGGCGACGACCGCGATCACGAGAAGCACCATCACGCGCACGAGTCGCCCTTCCTGATGACGGGGCCTCTCGTCCTGCTGGCGTTCCTGGCGCTCGTGTCCGGCTTCATGCTCGACCGCAACGGCCTCGTGTACCGGCTGCTCGAGAAGCCCTCGATAGCCGCCGTCCAGGCGCCTGCGACGGTCGACGCCCACGCTCCCGCTCCCGCGGACGCCCATCCCGTTCCCGCCGCCCCGGCTCCCGTGGAACACGCTGCGGCCGTTGCGCACGCGCAGGGAGAGCACCATGAGGGGCACCTTCCTCACTGGCTTCACCTTGCCCTGCCCGTCTTCGTCCTGGGCGCGATGGGCTTCGCCTTCCTGCTCTACAAGGGGCCCCGCTTCGCGATCGCGGACGGCCTCAAGTCGACCTTCGCCCCGGTCTTCCACGTCCTGGACCGCCGCTGGTTCCTCGACGACGCGTTCGACCTCCTCGTAGTCCTCTGCGACAAGGTCGCGGCGGCCGCGTACTGGGTCGACGCCAACGTCGTCGACCGCGTGTTCGTCGACGGCTGGGGCCTGCTCACGCGCATCGTTGCCGAGATCAGCAACCTGATAGACGCGCTCTTCGTGGACCGCACCGTGGACGGCTTCGGCGGCCTCAGCATGGACGTGGGCGTGGGCCTTCGCGGCCTCGTCAAGGAAGGCCAGGTGCAGGAATATCTGATGTACGTCGCGATCGCCTTCAGCCTCGCGGCGACCTTGATTTTGACGCGTTAGTATAAATAGGGAGAACTTTCATCATGAACATGCTTTCGCTGGTCACGTTCGCGCCCGTCCTCGGGGCGCTGATCATCCTCTGCCTCCCGAAGGAAAAAATCAAGGCGATCCAGACCGTCGCCTTCATCTTCGCGGGCATCTCCTTCGTCGCCTCGCTGGCGATGATTCCCGGCTTCAACCAAGGCACCCATGAGATGCAGTTTGTCGAGCGCTTCGCCTGGATTCCCTCGTTCGGCGTCCAGTACTTCATGGGCGTCGACGGGCTCTCCTTCCCGCTCGTCCTGCTGACGACCTTCATGTGCATCATCGGCCTCGTCGGCTCGCTGGGCATCGAGAACCGGGTCAAGGAGTACTTCTTCTGGTTCCTCGTGCTTGAGGCGGGCATGATCGGCGTGTTCTGCGCGCTCGACCTGATCCTCTTCTACGTCTTCTGGGAGCTCACGCTCGTCCCGATGTACTTCCTCATCGGCGTGTGGGGCGGCCCTCGCAAGGAGTTCGCGGCCATCAAGTTCTTCCTGTACACCCTTACGGGCTCCGTGTTCATGCTGCTGGCGATCTTGGCGCTCTACTTCGCGAGCACCGGCCCGGCGCATACGTTCGACATGCTCGAGCTGGCCAAGATGACCGGCGGCTGGGATCGCCACTTCCAAATATTGGTCTTCTTGGGGCTGTATTTTGGAATGGCGATCAAGATCCCGGCGTTCCCGTTCCACACCTGGCTGCCGCTGGCCCACGTCGAGGCTCCGACCGCGATCTCCGTCATCCTCGCCGCGGTCCTGCTCAAGATGGGCGTGTATGGCCTGTTGCGCATCTCCTATTCGCTGGCGCCGCTCGGCTTCCAGTGGTTCCTGCCGGCCCTCATCGTGATCGCGGTCATCAACATCGTCTACGGCGCGCTGTGCGCCATGGCGCAGACCGACATGAAGAAGATGGTGGCCTACTCGTCGGTCAACCACATGGGCTACTGCCTCCTCGGCATCGCGGGCATGACCACGGCGGGCTTCACGGGCGCGGTGTTCCAGATGATCACGCACGGCATCATCACCGGAGCGTTGTTCCTTCTGGTCGGCGTGATTTATGACCGGGCCCACACGCGCGACATCTCCGCGTTCGGCGGCCTGGCCGTGAAGCTGCCCGTCTACTCGGGCCTCATGGCGCTGACCTGCTTCGCCTCGCTGGGCCTGCCGGGCCTCGCGGGCTTCATCGGCGAGTTCCTCTGCTTCCTCGGCGCGTTCCAGACCTGGAAGCTCGCCGCGGCGATCTCCGTCCTCGGGATCATCGCGACGGCCGCGTTCTTCCTGCGCATGATGCAGAAGGTGTTCCTCGGCAAGTTCAACGAAAAGTGGGCCGACCTCGAGGACCTCACGACGCGCGAGCTCGTCTCGATCGTGCCGCTGGCGGTCCTGACGGTCCTCTTCGGCGTCTACCCGAAGTGGCCGCTCGACCTCATGAACAAGACCCTCGAGCACATGCTGGGGAAGTAGCATGAACAACCTGCGGCTGCTCCTGCCGGAGACGATTCTCGCGACCTTGGCGCTCGGGGTGGCGTTCGTCGATCTCTTCCTGCCGGCCAAGAAGTCGCGCGCGCTGTACCACCTCGCGTGGCTCTCGGCGGCGGGCGTCCTCGCGTGGATCGCCGTCTCGGTTGGAGACGCGTCGACCTACGGCGTGGGCTCGCTATGGGTCGCCGATCCGTTCAGCCAGTTCTTTAAGCTCACGACCTTGCTTACCTGCGTGCTCTGCCTCCTGCTGGGCCTCGACTACAAGGAGCTGCCGTCGCGCCACGCGGGGACGTTCTCCGCGCTGATGCTGCTCTCGACCGCGGGCCTCATGTACCTCGTCTCCGGCACCGACCTGCTGCTGATCTTCGTGGCCCTCGAGCTCGTCTCGATCTCCTCGTTCATCCTGGCGGGCTTCGAGCGCACGAACCCCAAGTCCAACGAAGGCTCGATGAAGTACTTCCTGTTCGGCGCCTTCTCGTCGGCCATCATGGTGTTCGGCATCTCGCTCTACTTCGGCGCCACGGGTACGACGCACCTCACCCAAGCGACCGCGGTCCCCGGCCCCATGCTGATCCTGGCGCTCGTGCTCATCCTGATGGGCTTCGGCTTCAAGGCCTCTTTGGCCCCGATGCACTTCTGGGTGCCCGACGCCTACGAGGGCGCCCCGACCCCGGTCACGACCTTCCTGTCGGTCGCGCCCAAGCTCGCGACCTTCGCGGCGCTGGCGCGCGTGTTCGGCGCGATCTTTCCGCTCCAGACCTATGACCTGACCTTGCTGTTCTCGATCATGGCCGCGCTCACGATGACGGTGGGGAACTTCACCGCGATGTTCCAGACCGACACGAAGCGCCTGCTCGCCTACTCCTCGATCGCGCAGGCGGGCTACCTGCTTATCGGCTTGGCCGTCGGGACGCCGCTCGGCCGCGAGGGCGTCATGCTCTACTCGTTCGTCTACGTCGCGATGAACGTGGGCGCGTTCGCCGTCATCCAGGCCGTGGGCTCCGCGAAGGGCAGCTACGACCTGTCGTCCTTCGACGGCCTCGCCAAGCACCGCCTGGGCCTCGCCCTGGCGCTCATGTTCTGCCTGCTGTCCCTGGCCGGCATCCCGCCGCTCGCGGGCTTCATGGGCAAGCTGATCATCTTCTCATCGGCCGTCGAGGCGGGGCACTGGTGGCTCGCCGTCGTCGGCGTGGTCAACAGCGTGGTCTCGGTCTACTACTACTTCGCGATCGCGCACCGCATGTTCTTCCGCGAGCCGTCCGACGACCTCGCCATCCCGGTGGGCGCCTACGTGTGCGGCGGCGTGGCCCTGGCCGTCGTGGGCGTCCTGCTGTTCGGCCTCCACCCCGAGCCGCTGCTCGCGGGCGTGCGCGCCTCGACTCAGATTCTGCGGTGACGCCGGCCGCAAGCGGCCGGCGCAGACGTGCTGCGGATTGCACCTTAACTTCTAGTATAATCTTCGTAATGAAGCTTTCGCTCCTCGTCCTGCTCCTGGCCGCTCCCGCGCGCGCGACTCCCGCGGCGATGTCGAGCACGCTCGAGGCCATCCGCAGCCAGGGCGCCTTCGATCCGTCGGCGCCGTCGTCGCGCGAGGATGCGTCCATACGCGCCGGCCAGACCTTCGACAAGGGCTTCTCGATCCAGACGCTCGTGCCCGTCGAGTACGTCGCGTTCCCGGGCCAGCCGCGCAAGAACCCGCCGCCCGCGATCGACGAGACGCCCGCGCCTGTGCGCAAGGCGCCCGAGGCTCCGGCCAAGGAGCCCGCCGCGAAGGAGCCCGTCGATAACCCCGGCTCGGGCACCGACTATTACTTCGAGGGGAAGAAGCCGCTCAACGGCATCACGATCTACACGCCCGTGAAGGGCGAGGGCTCGACCTCCGGCGGAGAGTCGCCCACCGACAAGTACGGCAAATACGGCAAGTACGCCATGATCGGCGGAGCGGCCGTCATCGGGATCGGCCTGCTGCTGGGCGGCGCGCCGCTCGTGGCGGCGGCCTTGATCGGCGGCCTGCTGCTCGGCGCGGGCGCGGTCTTGTCGTTCCTCTTCGGCAAGAAGAAATAGCCCCGGCGTACGGCCCAGCCATGGTATGGGCCCAATGACTCAGGCGCGCCACGAGCCGCCGCTATATACTTCGAGTAGTCCCGAGAGGGGCGCTCTGTAACTCGGGGATCGGCCCCGGGGCATCCACGACCCGACCTTATTCGGGTATATCCAGAGGAAGCGCGAAGCGCTTCCTCTTTTTTTCATGAGACAAAAAAAGTATTTGAGCATGATCGTTGTTGTCGGAGCGCTCCAACTCGGATTTTGCGCTTGCGGCAAGAAGGAACCGCCGGAGAATACGCCTGACCTGACGATTGCAGATCACAAGGTCCCGGCAGCCGAAGCGGAAGCCGTCGGCGTAAGCGGGCCTTTGGAATTGACGCTTCGCGTGTACAAAACAAAGATCAAATCTGAAAAAGAATCGCTGTGGTACCAGATTCAGCTCCGCAACATCGGAGACGAGGAAATCAGGATTTTCGATAGCCCCTTCCTCGTTCCGACGATGATCGACATTCACGGCAGCGTGGGCGCTTCCCTCCAGGTCACGGGTCCAGACGGGAAACGCCTGAAAAGGCGCCCGCACATCGGGGGATATGGGGGGGGGGTTCTGTTTCCCGGCTCGCCCACCTGGCCCGTTCAGAACGAAGACCAACGAGCCGAAGCGGCGAAGAAAGTTGCGCTCGACTCCATGTGGGCCGATCGGGCTATTCTTCGACGGCGAACGGAGTATGAGGATGATTTGCGCCGGAAGGGCGCTTCCGAGGTGGAGATCAATCGAAAATCACTCGAATTCGATGAAGATCACCCGCAATCGGATGCACTCCGAAAACACAGACCGAGTTCCTTCATCGCGCTGAAGCCGGGTGCCGCGATCACCAACCTGCCTTGGAGCGACCGGCACCGTTCATATCCCGACCTTCAGAAACGGTTCTCGGAGTTTGTGGGTTATTGGTACACGCAGCCGGGGAAATATCGAATAAGTGCCAGGTTCAACAACCTTTCCTCGGACATAGTAGTTGATTACAACAAAGATCACGGCATACCGCAGAGAGCTGATGCCGTTTTGATCGAAACGGAGACCATTGAATTCGAGGTGGGTCGATGAGGAATCTCGGATTTCTCCTAGTCCTATTGTTGTCGCCCGGTTTGGCTCGAGCGATCAAGCCGCCCTCCGCAGCTGAGCAAATCGCCATTCAAGCCTTGATTGACCAAGCAAATGAAATCAATAGAGCATCTTCATCATTTACAAGCCATCCGAACGACGCTTATCGCATATGGCCTGGTCGACCTGGATGCGAACGGCTTGCCGATCATGCCGACCAAGACCGCGGTTCATCCAACAGTCCGCGGACGTAGCGTCCATTGGATCGTTATTTATAAGGATGACGCGCCTCGTACCGTTCTGGATAACGACGGCGCAAATATGACAATCCCGGCAGGCGCAAAAGTCCAAGGAGGAATTACGGGGGCCGACGGGGTCACAACAATGTACGGCCGTTTCCATTCGCCCGCCGACCTTGCCCTGATGCTTTACCACGAGAAGGTCCATTATGAGCAGTTCACGACTCCCACCCTCGGCGATAAGATGAGCTACGACGAGCGCGAGGAGGCGGCTTTTAGGGCCCAGTTTCAGGTGCTCGGGAAGATAGGATTGACCCCAGCCGAAATGAGGGCGTTCGAGGAATTGTTGGCGGGCGATGGAAGGAAACCCGGGTTAATCCGAGAACATCATGATAAGGCACGGGCCGAACGGCTCCGGGGAAAGATCAGCATGGGAATATGGAGTTCGGGGGAACCGGCACATATTCAGCCTCGCCCAAAAGCGGATTATGCGGCGGCGCTTGAAAGTTCTAAAGAGTTCGATTCCGAACTGACGTCCCAGGCGCAGGAAATGGCCGCCGCCAAGGCCCGCCATTTCGAAATAGCCCAACGCGAACATGATGAGCGGCTGCGCAATGCCAAGGTCGACTTGGCGAGGCGATCGTGCTCGGACCCAGGAAGCGTCACTCAGGCGGAACTGGACGCTCTTCAGGAACCGTATGACCGGAATTTCGTGCGAATGCCCCCGGAAGGAGTCGGGTATTGCGTAGGCCGAGCGTATGGACACGCGTATAGAGGCGGCAACGCTGACGATCTCCGGGAAATGTCATTGCCGCTCGTGCCATTGCAACCGCGCGCCGCTGAGCCGCCCGTCGCCCCCGCGACATCCGTAAACCCGTTCTACTACAATCTCCAGAGGCTACAGGCTTACGCTGCCCGCGCATGCGGCACCGCGGACCAAGTCCCGCTGAACCCCGAATTGACGCAGCCTCGCCAAGCTTTTGAGTTTGACCGGGAATCCGAAAACCGGAAGATCGGGGAACTCACTCAGGGTATGGGAAAATGCGAGGACCAGTTGTTCCGGCGTTTGATTGAACTCATTCGAGCGGGACAGGGGGATCGCATCACGGCCAAGTGGGTGCAAGACGCCGCCGCCGGCTATCGTTATGTTCCGGGCAACTCCGTCGGCTTCGCTCCTCCCGGAGGAGGGGGAGGCGGCGGAGATCCCTGCAGAGACAACGGCAACCAGCGTTGCCCTTGAAGGACCGCTCACGCGGTCGAGAGCGGAACCCCGTGAAGCGCTACTTGTCGGGACGAGTCACTTGTTCCAGTTGAGCTTGCGCTCAGGCGCCGCCGGCGCCTGAACCTTCAGGCGCACCGCCGCGCCGAGCGCGGCCAGCACGCCCGCCGTCCCGAGCCAGCGCCAGCCGCCGCCCGAGCCGGAGAACGCGGTCCACCACGCGGCCCCGCTCTCCCTGACCGTCGCCGTCCAGGACGCCGTCTCGGGCGTCGTCCACGTCAGGGCCGAGACCAGAAGCCCGAGCGCCGCCACGGGGCCCAGCACCCGCGCCCAGAGGGCCTCCGAGCGGTCCTGGCCCCATTGTCCCAGGTACACCGTGCCGAACAACGCGCACAGGCCCAGCGCCGCGGCCAGCGCCGACTCGAGCACGGGCATCGACGCCCCGCCGCCGAACACGAGCTTGCCCCAGCACGCCAGCGCGCCGGCCCCCGCGGCCGCGCCGAGCGCCTTTTTCCAAGTGTTGCCGCGATCGAGGGTCAGGAACGCGGGCAGCAGCGCCAGCAAGGCCGCCGCGGCAGGCCAGTCCTCGGGGCCGGCCCGGCGCCACTGCCAGCCGAAGGCGACCAAGCCGAACGCGAGGAGCAGCCCCACGAAAACGGTCTTCGAGCCGAGCGTCTGCGCGGGCACGGGCGCGGGCGGCGGAGGGGGAAGCGGAACGCTGCGGCGCGCCGCCACGGCCGCGGGCGGCGGAGCCGTGGGGACGGGCTCCTCGCGCGGCGCCGCGGGGAGAATCTTAAACGGCGAGCCGCTCGCGTCCGTGTCGAGCAGCATGCCCGGCGCGCGAAGCTCCGCCAGCAGCTCCGACGCGCCCGCCGGGCGGTCCGTCATATTCTTGGCCATCAAGCGGCGCAGGACCGACGCGGCGCGCTCCGTGATCTCGGGGCGCAGCGCGCGGACCTCCGCCGGAGCCTCGTCGCGGTGGCGCACCATCGCGTCCATCGGGGACCCGGGATAAGGCGGCTGGCCCGTCAGCGCGTAGTACCACGTCGAGCCCAGCGCGTAGAGGTCCGAGCGCGGATCGGGCGAGCCGCCGTGCGCCTGCTCCGGCGCCATGAAATGGAAGGATCCGGAGACCGCCTCCCTCGCGTCGACGGCCGCGCCTGCGGAACGCGCGATGCCGAAATCGGTGAGCTTGACCGCGCCCCGCGCGTCCACGAGGATGTTGCCCGGCTTGATGTCCCGGTGCACGATGCCCGCTGTGTGCGCCGCGGCCAGAGCCGCCGCCGTTTCCTTCACGATCTCCAGCGCCTCTTGCGCGGGCAGGCGCCCGAGCCTCTTTACGCGCGCCTCGAGCGACTCCCCGTCGACCCATTGCATCACGATGTAGGGCATGCCGCGATCCTCGCCCACCTCGTAGATCGCGACGATCCTCGGATCGTCGAGCTTCGCGGCGCTGCGGGCCTCGGCCAGGATCTGCTCGCGCAGCGCGGTACCGTCGACGAGCTTTACCGCGACCGCCCGGTCGAGGGCCAGATGGTGAGCCTTATAGACTTTGCCCATGCCGCCTTGCCCGATCAACGCGTCGAGGCGGCAGGAGCCCAAGGTCTGGCCGACGAGAGGATCCGTCACATGCATGTCGCGTCAAGGATAACAGGCTCCCGAAAGCTCCGCAAGGTGCTAAAATACGGCTCGATGGCTTGGCGCAGACCGCCGGCGGCGTGGTTCCCGGTCCTCTTGGCCGGAGCATTTTTCTCCGTGCGTCTCGGGCTGCGCGCCGAGGCGCGCATGGTCATCCCTCCGGTCGACGGCCAGACCGTGTTCGGGCAGGATTCCGACGACGAGGACGACGATCTTCCCAGCGGCGGCCAGCGCTCGGGCGGAGACGGCGGAACCGGCGGCGGCCCCAAGACCTTCCAGCGCATCCAGAAGACCGGCGGCTACCGCGCCGCCACCTACGGCTTCCAGAACTTCAACAAGGACAAGGTGGAGGTCTCCTACCAGCTGTCGGACAAGGAGTTCCGGCCCTACAACGAGTCCTTCGGCTACCGCAAGGAGGGCCTCGCCGAGATCAAAGCTTGGCGCGAGACCGCCACCAAGAGCGCCTTCAACCTCGCCGTCAAGCAGGGCAAGTCGCAGGCGCAGCTCGACAAGGCCGTGGCCGCGGTCTCCAAGGAATACGACGAACGCGTGAAGGAGTATCTCGGTTCCCACGGCTTCCGCATGATGAAAGGCAACACGGTCACCGTGGACATGCCCGGCCTCGTGAGCAAGAACAAGGATTTGATCAAGCCGCTTTCGCTGGCCTTCGAAAAGGTCGCGACTTCGCGCAAGTACCGCTCCGGCGACATCATCGGCGCCGTGCTCTCCTTCGCGCAGACCGCGATGTACTACAAGCAGCCCGATCCCGTATACAAGGACAAGCACACCGGAGGCGTCCTGCCGCCCATCACGGCCGTGCTGATCGGCTGGGGGGACTGCGACACCAAGACGGGCCTCATCGGCTCGATCCTGTCCAACTGGGCGCAGATGAAGATGGTCGGCGTCTCCGTGCCCGGACACTATCTGATGGGGGTGCTGCTGATCCCCGATAAAGGAGACCTGTTCCTCGAGTACCAAGGTCTCCAGTACGTCCTGCTCGAGCCCGCGGGTCCCGCGTGGCTGCCGCCCGGGCAGGTCGGAGAAGAAACCACCATGCTCCTCAACGGGCGTGAAGGCTACAAGATCGAGCCGTTTTACTAGGAGAATATAACCCATGATCGCGACGCGCGTCATCGTCAGCCTGCTGCACTTCTTCCTGATGGTCCTGATGTCCGGATTCGTCATCTTCTGGACCTACCGCACCTTCATCAAGGCCAACCCCGACTTCGACATGGAGAAAAAGATCAAGGAAGGCAACATCGCGGTCGGCCTGCTGGTCGGCACGATCCTGTTCTCCGCCTCCCAGATCCTGATGGCGGGCACCGACTCCTCGATCCAGATGATCCGCATGCACATGCTGGCGCCGACGGAGGAGAACGCGAACGTGCTCGAGCTGGTCGCCCGCATGGCCGGTCACCTCGCCGCCTCGATGGCGCTCGCCGTGTTCTCGATCTCCGTGACCTTGCGCCTGTTCGGACGCCTGACGAAGCAGATGGAGGAGGGCAAGGAGCTCGAGAAGGGGAACGTCGCCGTCGGCATCCTGCTCTCGTCCGTCGTGCTCGTCTCCTCCTTGTACATCAAAGACGGCGTGAGCTCGATCATGAAGGCCCTGACGCCGCAGCCTTCGATGGGAAGGATTCAGGTGCTCAAGTAGTACAATAATGACATGGCCACGTCCAAAATGAAGCCCGTCGAAGCCTTCGCCGAGCTGAAGGGACCGATGACGCGCGAGGACGCGCGCATCGAGTCGTCGCGGTGCCTCTACTGCTACGACGCGCCCTGCGTGACGGCCTGCCCCACGCACATCGACGTGCCCCGGTTCATCCGCCAGATCGCGGCCGCCGATCCGCTCGGCTCCGGCGAGACGATCCTCGAGGCCAACGCGCTCGGCCATTCCTGCGCGCGCGTCTGCCCCGTCGAGGTGCTCTGCGAGGGCGCCTGCGTCTATCACGACTGGCAGGAGAAGCCGATCCAGATCGCGCGCCTGCAGCGCCACGCGACGGACGCCGTGTACGCGACCGGCGAGCCTCCTTTTTCCCCGGGCAAGGACAACGGCAAGCGCGTCGCCATCGTCGGCGCCGGCCCGGCCGGCGCGTCGTGCGCGGCCTACCTGCGCCGCCTGGGCTTCAACGTCACGATCTTCGAGAAGCGCAAGCTGCCGGGCGGCCTCAACACCTACGGCGTGGCCGAGTACAAGATGTCCCAGCTTACCTCGATTGAGGAAATGAAATTCCTCTTCAAGCTCGGCTGCGACGTCGTCACGGGCAAAGAGATCGGAAAGGACGTTCCGGTCGCCGACCTCATGAACGACTTCGACGCGGTCTTCGTCGGCATCGGCCTCTCGGACACGCGCACGCTCGGCGTCCCGGGCGAGGATCTGCCCGGCGTCATCGACGCGCTCTCCTTCATCGAGCGCGTGAAGGCCAAGGGCGGCAAGGGCGTGCCCGCGAGCAAGTCCACGGTCGTCATCGGCGGCGGCAACACCGCGATCGACGCGACAACCCAGTCCGCGCGCGCGGGCGCCGGCAAAGTCACCCTGGCCTACCGCCGCGGCGCGGCCGACATGTCGGCCTACGACTTCGAGATCCTGCTCGCCAAGACGGACGGGGCCACGATCCTCACCAACGCCGTCCCCAAGCGCATCGTCGGCAAGAAGGCGGTCGAGGGCGTCGAATTCGAGGGCGGGCTCGTCGTGCCGTGCGACCGCGTCATCAAGGCGATCGGGCAGACCAAGCACTTCGCGCTCGCGAAGGCCTTGGGCCTCGACCAGCACGACGACGGGCGACTCAAGGTGAATGCCGAGACGCTCGCGTGCTCGCGCGCCAAGGTGTTCGCGGGCGGCGACGCCGTCAACGGCGGCAAGGAGGTCGTCAACGCCGCCGCCGACGGCAAGCGCGCCGCGTGGGGGATTTTCCGCTCGCTGTTCCCGGGCAAGGCTCCGCACGCCGACAACGACTATTGGATCTCGACGATCGACGGCCGCAAGGTAGCACCGATCGTCCCGAGGAGCGCCTCATGAAGCCCCGGCTCAAGCCCGACCTCTCCGTCAACTGCGGCGGCATCAAGTCGCCGAACCCTTTTTGGCTCGCCTCGGCGCCGCCCACCAACTCCGGCGCGCAGATCATGCGCGCCTTCGAGTACGGCTGGGGCGGCGCCGTCTGGAAGACGCTCGGCCAGGACCCGCCCGTCGTCAACGTCTCCTCGCGCTACGGGTCGATCGACCTGGGCACGCAGAAGATCGCGGGCTTCAACAACATCGAGCTGATCACGGACCGCCCGCTCGAGACCAACCTCAAGGAAATTTACGAGGTCAAGAAGCGCTTCCCGAACCACGCGGTCATCGCCTCCCTGATGGTTCCTTGCGAGAAGCAGGCTTGGCACGAGATCACCAAGAAGGTCGTCGCGGCCGGCTCCGACGGCATCGAGCTCAACTTCGGCTGCCCGCACGGCATGTCCGAGCGCGGCATGGGCGCGGCCGTCGGTCAGGTGCCCGAGTACGTAAAGATGGTCACCGAGTTCGTGAAAGAAGTCTCCACGATCCCCGTGCTCGTCAAGCTCACCCCGAACGTCGCCGACGTGCGCTTCGCCGCGCGCGCCGCGAAGCAGGGCGGCGCCGACGGCGTCTCGCTGATCAACACGATCAACTCGATCATGGGCGTCAACGTCGAGACCATGGTCCCCAAGTTCGCCGTGGAGGGGAAAATCTCACACGGCGGCTACTGCGGGCCGGCCGTCAAGCCGATCGCGCTCAACATGGTGTCGCAGATCGCCACGGACCCCGAGACCGTCGGGCTGCCCATCTCGGGCATCGGCGGGATCTCCATCTGGTCCGACGCCGTCGAGTTCATGCTGTTAGGATCTTCCTCCGTGCAGCTTTGCACGGCGGTCATGCACCACGGCTTCCGCATCGTCGAGGACCTCAATGCCGGGCTCGAGGGCTGGATGCGCCGGCAGAACTTCGCCAAGACGACGGACTTCATCGGGCGCACGGCTCCCAATATCGTCGACTGGAAGAAGCTCAACCTTCATTACAAGAGCGTCGCCTCGATCGACCCGGCCAAGTGCATCTCGTGCGACGTCTGCTACGTCTCCTGCAACGACACCACGCACCAGTGCATCGCGATCGACCGCAAGGGCGGCAACCGCAAGCCGCACGTGCTGCAGGACGACTGCGTGGGCTGCAACCTCTGCTCTCTCGTCTGCCCCGTAGACGGCTGCATCACGATGAAGCCCGTCGACACCGGCCTCAAGCCCCTGACGTGGGAAGACTACACCAAGAACGGGATGAAGGGCTACGGCGAAGTCTACCGCCGGCATTAAACGATGCCTCCCGAAACCGACAACCTCCGCCTCGACGACCTGTACGCGGCCGATCAAAAGGACCGCGAGAAGGTCTACAGCACGGCGGCCGAGATCGACGAGCTCAAGCTGCGCGACGCCGAGCGCCGCCGCGAGCTCGTCGCGATGATCGGCCAGGGCGGCGTCAACACCTCCAACGACATGTACCACGCCGCGGTGCTCTTCCTCCACGGCTCCGAGCCCAAGGAGTTCCTGTCCGCGCATCGTCTCGCGACGATGGCCTCGATCAACGGGCACCGGCCCTCACGCTGGCTCTGCGCCGCCACGCTCGACCGCTTCCTGATGTCCATCGGCCTGCCGCAGACGTACGGCACCCAGTTCGAGCACAGCGAGGACGAGAACCGCTACCAGCTCCGCCTGCCGATCGACGACACCACCGTGCTCCATTTCGAGAAGCGCTTCTTCGGCGTGGCGCCCGTCGTCGAGCGGCTCGCGCAGCTCAACAGACGCATACAGTAATAGAGAGGATCCCATGGCCCGAATCGTGAAATGC
>Ga0163144_10013838_pt1 | contig 16794 bp, 15 predicted proteins | sample OliLak19BULKMAT1_FD_123175 | JGI IMG/M metagenome (GOLD analysis project Ga0163144, IMG submission 123175) | Freshwater microbial mat bacterial communities from Lake Vanda, McMurdo Dry Valleys, Antarctica - Oligotrophic Lake LV.19.BULKMAT1 | ecosystem: Environmental > Aquatic > Freshwater >... | reverse complement strand
CGTCAAGGCGGATCTGCTCCATTTCCTTGGCCAGATCGAGAAGCGTCTTGCCGTCTTCGTAATAGCCGGCGATGCAGGTCACCGGCAATTTGTCGGTATAGCCGCCCCAAAGCTTGTAAAGCGGGGCATCCAGCGCCTTGCCCACCGCATCCCACAATGCACTGTCAACGCAGGCCTGGGCGCACATCGCCAGCTTGCGGTCGCGCAGGATATTGGTCGAGGGTTTGCGCATCCTTTCCCAGCATCCTTCGATGTTGAAGGCATCCATGCCCAGCAACAGGGGCTGGATCTCGTCGAGGATGATCTTGATCACCTCGCCCTGAGTCTCGTACTCATCACCGTTGTAGATCTCGCCGACGATCCCAGCCGAGGTGTAAACCCGCGTGATGATGGTGCAACGGTGGGTCATGAAGTAATTGCTGCCCCGGAACGTCTTGGGTAAAGGCATTTCAAGCGCAATGCACTCGATGCGTTCGATCTTGAGTTGGGGGACCATACGTTTACCCGACGGCTGAAAATTTAGAAACGTTTCCAAGTCTAATCATGGCCGCAGCGGCGGGTCAAGAGTCGGCTTGGGCGCAGTGCAGCGTGCACAGGTACTCGCATATCTGCGAAAAAGCCTATAAAAGCATGAAAACCAAGATTGAGAGGCTCGATCTGTCCATGGGTACTTCTGAACGGAAACCGGCGACGATCCGGGATGTCGCAACCGCTGCCGGCGTTTCTGTCGGAACCGTTTCACGCAGCCTGAATGCGCCGGACTCGGTGCGGCCGGTCACGCTGGCCAAGGTGCGCGCCGCGATCCAGTCGCTGGGGTTCCAGCCCGACAGCCGCGCGCAGAACATGCGGCGGCGCAACACGATGACCATCGGCTTTGTCGTCGACGACATCGCCAATCCCTGGCATGCCAGTTCGTTCAAGGCGGCGGATGCCGAACTGCGCCCGCAAGGCTATTCGCTTTATCTCGTCAGCACCAACGGCCGTCCGGCCGAGGAGGCGAACGCGGTGGACATGCTGCAGCATGGCCGGGCCGACGGGCTGATCATGACGATCAACAACGAGCAGGATCCGCGCACCCTGAAGCGGCTTGCGGAACTGCGGATTCCCGTGGTGCTGCTGGACCGCGACATCCCGCTTGAAGTCGATGCGGTGTTGACGGACCACGCCGGTGGCATCATGCAAGCCACCGAATATCTGATGGATCTGGGCCATCGCCGGATTGCCATAATTACCGCAGGCAGCGACATCCGGCCGGGTCGCGAGCGGGTGCGCGGGTTCGTCGAGGCCTTTGAGCGACGCGGGCTGCCGGTGCCGTCCGACCTGATCCGGTCGCAAAGTCTGTCGGTCGAGTTCGGCTTTCGCGAAGCGACGGCACTTATCAGCAGTGCCGAGCGTCCGACGGCGATCATCGCCGCAGGCAACCGCATTCTTGTGGGGGTGCTGCGGGCGATTCAGCAACGCGGCCTGTCGCTTCCGGGCGATCTGTCGCTGATCGGTTGCGACCGTTCCGACGTTGCCATGCTGTACCCCGGACCGATCACAATCATCGACCGCGATGTGGACGACATCGGCCGCACCGCCGCGCAATTGCTGCTCGAGCGGCTGAAACGCCCCGGCGAACGCCCGGCACAACGGGTCACTTTCTCGACCCGCCTTGTATTGGGTGGCTCTTGTGCCGCCGTGGGCCGATAGGCAGGCGCAGCGCTGCGTCTATCGGATCCGGTCGGCGCGGCGGGCGCGCTGAAACTTGATCAACTGGTCCAGCGTCACCGCCAGCACGATCACCGCACCGGTGACAAAGGTGGACCAGGTGGCGTCGATGCCAAAGAAGATCAGGCCGGACGAGATCACCTGAATGATCAGCATGCCGACCACAGCGCCGATGATCGTACCGTGACCGCCCGACAGTGGCGTGCCGCCGATGATGACCGCCGCAACCACGACCAGCACGAAATCCGACCCTTCAACCGGGTCGATCGCGCCGCGAAAGCCCACATACATCACCCCCGATAGGCCGCAGATTGCCCCCATCAGCATAAGGGTTTGCAGGCGCACCAGCCCGGTTGGAATGCCCGCCAGCTTGGCCGCCTCGGGGTTCGATCCCACCGCCTGAACACGGTAGCCAAAGCGGGTGCGGTGCAGCACCAGATGCAGCACGATCGCCAGCGTGATGAAGATCAGGCCCGCCACCGGCACCACGCCGAACAGGCGTTCCTTGAAGAAGGCGAAGTAGGTGCTCGACGTGTCTTTGGGCACGATGGCCCGGCTTTGGTTCATCACCAGCGACAGGCCCTGAAACATCGAGAAAGTGCCAAGGGTCACGATGATCGCCGGCAGCTTCAGCCCGACCACAAGCACGCCGTTGATCAGCCCCAGCAGGCCGCCGAACAGCACGCCCGCCACTGCCGCAAGCCAGGGATTGAAACCCGCCACCATCATCATGGCCGCGATGACGGCCGAAAAGTTGAACATCCAGCCGACCGACAAGTCAATCTCCCGGATTGCCAGCAGGAACACCATGCCGACGGCAAGCATGCCCAGAAACGTCGCGTTGCTGAGCAAGGAGAACAGATTGAGCGGGTTCAGAAACAGCGGGCGCGAAAGCCCGATGATTGCGACCATGACAAGCAAGGCCGCGATCACGCCGATTTCCTCGGGAAAGCGAAACGTCCGGCGCTGTGGTGCCGGTGACGCAAGTTGGTCTGGGTCGGTCATGGATTGGCCTTTGCTGCAGATATGTCTTGCGGCAGTTTGCCGGTATTCACGACATGAAGCACGATCCGGCTGTCAAGCGCAGCACCCGAAAGGTCCGCGACCAGCCGCCCCTGATAGATGACCAGAATCCGGTCGCAAAGCCCGATCAGTTCGGGCAGTTCGGTCGAACTGAACAGCACGATGCCGCCTGCAGCACCCATGCGACGGATCAGCCCGTAAATCTCGCGCTTGGCGCCGACATCGACCCCGCGGGTCGGATCGTCGAGCAGAAAGACTTCCGGCCCGATTTCGAGCCACTTGCCGATCACCACCTTTTGCTGATTTCCGCCCGAAAGCGAATTGGCCGGGGCAAGCGCCGAGGCGGCCTTGATCCGTAGCGCTTCGATCTGCCGTTGCGCGCGTTCCATCGCCTTTGCCGGAAGATAGGTCAGCGGGCCATCATTGCGCGCGCCGACGACCACGTTGGAAATGTTGAACAGGATCGACTTGTCCAGCATCAGCCCGTTCTTGCGCCGGTCCGCCGGTACCATGCAGATGCCCCGTCGCGCGGCCTGCGTGGGGCTATGCGGCAAGCCGATGCCATCGGGATAGGTTGCGCTGCCGGTTTTGGCCTGACGAAGCCCGAACAGGATTTCGAGCAGATCCGACACCCCAGAGCCTTCAAGGCCGGCCAGACCGACGATCTCACCCGAGCGGGCCGAAAAACTCGCCTCGCGCAGCGCTCCGCCAGCCGCGCCGTTGACCACAAGCTGGCGGTCGACCACACCTTCCTTGCGCGGCAGTGCCGGGGGAAACATCGCCTCTCGCCGCTGGCCGATCATGCCTTCGATCACCTCGGGGATCGTCAGTTCGGCGGTGCGCGCTGTTCGGGTGTCGCTGCCGTTTCGCGTGATGGTGATGGCGTCACTGATCGTGAACACCTCTTCCAGCCGGTGCGAGACATAAAGGATGGTGATGCCTTGCGCGCGCAATCCTTCCAGCACCATGAACAGGCGTTCGGTCTCGGCCCGGTTCAGTGCGGAATTCGGCTCGTCAAGGATCAGCAGCCGGGGTTTTTCGATCAAGACGCGGCTGAGTTCGATCAGTTGCTGCTCGCCGATGCTCAGCCGGCTGAGCGGCCCGCGCAGATCGACATGCAGGCCCAACTGGTCCAGCACATCGCGGCATTGGTCTTCCATCGCCGTCAGCGAGATGAAGCCGCCGCGGGTCGGCTCGGCATTGACGAAAAGGTTGGCCAGCACCGAGCGTTCGGGGAACAGACTCAGTTCCTGATAAACGATGCCGATGCCATGCTGGCGCGCGACATTCGGGGTGGTGATGGTGATCGGCTGACCGTCAAGCAGGATCTCGCCGCTGTCGGGCTTCACCGCACCGGCCAGAACCTTCATCAGTGTCGACTTGCCTGCGCCGTTTTCGCCGACCACGGCATGAATCGTGCCCGCAGCAACCGAAAGATTCATGTCGGCCATGGCGACAACGCCGCCATAGTGTTTGGCGAGGTGACGCACTTCGATGAGCGGGGGTGTGGCCACCTCGGGTATCTCCCTGACAGACAGGGGCGGCCCATGACGGGTCGCCCCTTTCGAAAGCGGATTGTGCCGGAGCTACTCGGATTCCGCCGAGACCGGCTGCGGTGCCGCGTTCAGCATGTCCAATGTCAGCGTGTCTATCCAGGGCTTGTAATAGGCGGCAGTTGCCGCCGGGTCGGCAGACATCGCCATCAACTCGTCAAAGCCGATCGAGGGCAGGCCATTTGCCATATCGACGCTGTCGGCCGTCACCACCTGTGTGCCGGCATTGTAGAAGCCCGGTTCGGTCATCTTGCCGTTCTTGGCAGCGTTGACCAGCAGTGCGATCGGCAGATAGCCCTGCACGAATGCGCTTTGACCCAGCGACACATAGGCATGGCCTTCCTTGATGGCCTTGAGGTTAAGCTCGGTCAGATCGTAGCCACCTGCCACGAACTTGTCGCCCACCGAAGCGTTCAGTTGGCCAAGGCTGGCAATATCGGGCGCACACAGGCCGATCAGGGCAATCGCATCCGGATTGGCGGCATAAAGCTGCTCCCAGCGGTTGTAGTTCTCGACCGCCGAAACCTTGACGTCGAACGGGCCGAGGACCGTGAGACCCGCAGCCACGGCTAGGGATTCCTGAACCCCCTTGGCCCGGTTTTCCAGCACCGGAAAGCCCGGGAAGCAGTTGCCGATGATGACCTTGCCGGTGGCAGATGCACCACCAAGCTTTTCGACGATGATCTTCCCGAGCAGGCGCCCGCTATCCACCGATTTCTCGCCGACATAGGGCGCGGTCACATTCGGGTTCAGGATATTGAACTGCGCCAAGGGTACGCCCGCCGCGACGATATCGTTGAGAGCGCTGACCATCGAGTCACCCGGAACCGAGGTCGCGACGCCCTTCACCCCGGTGTTGACGAAGCTCTGAACCAGTTTCAGTTGTCCCTCGGGTGAGCCGCCCTCCTGTTGGGCGACCTGTAGCGTGACCCCAAGATCGTTGGCTGCCGCCTGAGCGCCGTCGATCATCTGCTGGATGAACGGGTCACCTTTCGCATGGGTGACGTAGGCGAAAGTATCTTGCGCCTGCGCGCCCGATGCACCGAATGTCAGTGCCAACGCGCTGACAAAAAGCGCATTTTCTGCATATGATCTGGCCATTTACCTCTCCCTGGTTGCATTGGGTCAGTCGCGCTGCGGGCTTCGCCCTTACAGCGGCTGACCGGGCTAGACGGCGGTCAGGCCGCCATCGACGAACATGAACGATCCCGTCATGTAAGACGCATCGTCCGATGCCATGAAGGCAATGGCACCGGCTATTTCATGTGGTTCGGCACCGCGGCGCAGCGGGATCTGGCTGACCTGCCACTCCAGGACCTTGGGGTCGGCGACCAGTTCGCGTACGATCGGCGTCAGCGTGAAGCCGGGCACCACGACGTTGACGCGGATCCCGTCCTTGGCGTGATCAACCGCCATCACCCGCGCCAGACCATGCACGCCGCCCTTGCTCGACCCATAGGCGATGTTGGCCGGGGAACAGCCCGACATGCCCGTTGGCGACCCGGTCAGCACAACCGCACCTTTGCCCGAAGTGGCCTTGATCGCGCGAATGCCGTGCTTGCAGGTCAGGTACATCCCGGTGAGGTTCACCCCGACGATGTCGTCCCAGACCTCCTTGGGCAAATCGTCCACGGCGCGGTCGCGGGCAGCCGAAAAGATGCCTGCATTCGAACAGACGATGTCCAGCTTGCCAAAGGCGTCCAGAACCTTGCGGTAGGCCTGTTCGACCTCCGCCTCCTCGCGCAATTCGACATGGGCGGCAAGCGCCTGGCCACCGGCGGCAACAATCATCGCGACCGTATTGTCTGCCGCTTCCGCATTGCGGTCGAATGCACCGACCATGCAGCCTTCCTCGGCCAGCCGGATCGCAGCGGCCTGGCCGATGCCGGATCCGGCACCCGTGATGACGGCAACCTTGCCCGAAAGACCCCGCATCTGAACGTTTCTCCCTCAACTGGACTTCGAGGCGACGGCAACCATCGTTTCGCCATCAAGCAACGGCGCAGAGGCAACATGCATTTCTGATAACGTTTCCAAATTTTGCCGTCAAGTGTCTAGGAACGCCAAACGGAGATTCCGGGCGACCGAAGTCAATTGGCTGAAGTCGTTTGCGATATCGGTTCAATGGTGGCAATCCGCCATGTCGCCCCACGCCCTTAGACTCGCGTCGTCTGGGTTGGAAGGCCGTTCGATTCCGGCACCGGATTACCCGGTCTGGCCCGCAGGGCCGGGGCGGTGCGCGTCCTCAAGGCGGATCACGTCGCTGGCCAGATGTTCGACATGGTCATAGGCGGCAACCGCAAGCGGCGAAGACAGCCGCCCTTCGGCGGCGACCCGCACCGTGTCTGCCGCTTCGTAAACCTCCAGCAGTTCGGTGCAAAAGATCACCACGGCATGGCCCTTTGCGGCGTAGTCTCGCAGAAGCCCGTAGATTTCAGCCTTGGAATGGATATCGACCCCCCGGGTCGGCTCTTCGAGCAACAGCAACTCCGGCGCGCAAAGCAACGCCTGCGCGATCGCAACCTTTTGCTGATTGCCGCCCGACAGTGAACGGACCGGCTGGCCGGGGGACCGGACCTTGACCAGAAAGCGCCGGATCGCGTCGGCGACAAGATCCTGCATCTGACGCCGCTTCAGCCACAGGGCCGACCCGGCGATCTGCGGCACGCCCAACCGCACCAACAGGTTCTCGCCCACGCTCAGGTTGCTGTAAAGACTGTGCTGGCGCGCCGCCGGAACAAAGGCGGCGGCACCGTTCAGCGCGGTGTCGCCCCGCAGTGCTCCGATCTCGATCTGTCCGGTGCAGCGTTCAAGACCGGCAAGTGAGCGCAGCAATTCCCGCGCACCCGAGCCTTCGACCCCCATCAGTGCCAATATCTCCCCCGGCTGCGCGGAAAGCGACACCTGGGCAAACGCGCCATCGCGGTGCGTCCAGTCCCGCACCTGAAACGCACTTTCGCCCTCGCCGGTGCGTTGCCGGGTGCGGTCGCCACTGGCCGGGGCCCTTTGCTCGGTTACCAATTGCCGGGCAATGCCATCCCCGGTCAGTTCGGCCCCCTCAAGGATTCGGCGCACCTGGCCGTCGCGCACCACCGCTACCCGCCTGCAATGGGCCACCAGATCACCCAGACGGTGGGTCACAAGTGCCACGATGTGACCGGACTGGGCCAGCTTGTGCATTTCGCGGAACAGCTTGTCGGATTCGTCGCTGGTCAGCGCCGAATTAGGCTCGTCGAACAGAAAGATCGAGGCGTTGCGCGCCACCGCCCGCGCAATCTCGGTTCGTTGCTGGGTGGCAAGCGTGCAATCGCTGAGGACGATGTGCGCAACGTCGGCGATACCCATGGTCCGCATCAGCTCAAGGTTGGCCGCATCCAGCCTGGGGCGCGCGACCGAGGTGCCTTCACGACCCACCATCAGATTTTCAGCCACGGTCAGATTCAAGAAAAGCTGCGGCTCCTGATGCACGACGGCCACCCGCGACCAATCCGATGTCGGCACCCAGGGCGCGCCATCCAGCAGGATTTCGCCGCTGTCGGGATGCTCCTCACCTGCCAGGATGCGCATCAATGTGGACTTGCCAGCCCCGTTCGGCCCGGCAATCCCGATCACCTCGCCCGGCTGCAGGTCAAGGTCCAAGCCGTCCAATGCGATCGTGCTGCCATAGCGCTTTGTGATCGCGCGCAGGCTGACCGGGGCGGCGGCGGTCATGATGCCCTGCGGTTGCGGATCCGCGACAGCGCAAGGTCCAGCGCCACTGCGCCGATGGTCACGGCACCGAGGAACAGTTGCTGCACATGCGGGCCGGGGCTGAGCAGCGCCAGGCCCTGCTGCAACCCGGCCAGCAATAGCGCGCCCCCCATCGTGCCGATGACCGTGCCCTTGCCGCCGCTCAGGCTGGCACCCCCGATGATCACGGCGGCAAAGACCGGAAAGGTGGCCGAAAGGCCGCTGTTGGGCTGGACGGTCTGGATGAAGGAAAAGTCGAGGATACCGGCAAAGGCCGCCAGCACGCCGCACAGCACAAAGGCCATGATCTTGTATCTGGTGACCGGCAACCTCGCCAGACGGGCCGCGACCGGGTTGCCCCCGACAGCCATCAGGCGGAACCCGAACAAGGTCCGGTGCAGCAGCAGCCCGACAAGCACCGCCAGCCCGATCATCCAGACCACTTCGAGCGAGATCGGCCTAGACCCGACACTGGCCGTCAGGCCGGTGAAGAAATCCAGTTCTGCCTCGGGGACTTCGGTGCCCGGCGGCGGATAGGCCGGGTTGAAGGTCGAGGTCCGGGTCATCCACAGTGACAGGCCGTACAGCAGGTTATAGCTGCCCAGGGTGACGATGAAGGAGGGGATGCGGAACACCGTCACAAGGACGCCATTGAACACTCCGACGAGGGCGCCGCTGGCGATGGCGATGGGCAGGGCCGCAAAGATCGTCACGCCGTGCACGATCCACAGTACTGCCAGCACATTGGCGCACAGCCCATAGACCGCGCCGAACGACAGGTCGATCTCGCCCACGACGATCACCAGCAGCAGGCCCAGCGACATGATGGCCACCGAACTCATCGCGCGCAGGACCGAAATGCCGACATCTAGGTTGAACGAACTGGGTTTGGCGATGACAATGACGACCGCCAAAAGAACGATGGCACCGAACAGCCCCCCAAGACGCAATGCGACATCGAAAGTGGCCTGACCGGCCTCGGCAAAGCCTGAGCGGCCCGGTTGGGGTGCAGGTGGGTCCGGGGGGTTGGTGGGTGTCATCTGGTCCTCTGCCGCCATCGCGCCGTGCGGGCAGGGCCAGCGGAGCCGGCCCTGCCCGGTCGATCCCGGTTCGGCTATTGCCCCAGGATACGGTCCAGTTCCACCCGTGCCGCGGCAACATCGGCAGCCAGCACAGGCATCAGCGTTTGCGTGTTGGGCAGGATCACACCGTTCTTGAGGAACTGCGCGCAGGCAGGACCGCCGAAAGCCGCCTGGTCGGACCAGCGCTGATCGAGTGCCGCAGCCTGTATGCCGGACTCGATGCCGTCCAGTTGCCCTTTGGAAACGTTCCAGCCGACCGTGAAGACCTGACCGGTCCTGTTCAGGCTCTCGATCGCCCGGTTTGCATGTTCAGCCCCGATATCGACGTTCTGGATGAACTGGACTTCGGGGTTCGCCGACAGGAATGTCCGATAGGAATCATAGGTCTGACCCGGCTCATAACTGACGTTCAGCCCGTTTTCCTCGGTCGTGACGAAGGTCGCATCGGGAATGGCCGCCATGATCGTTTCGTGAAAGCCCTTCATGCGGCCCTGTGCCCAGAACTGGGTCGGATCACCACCTGATACGGCAAACACCTTCAGATCCTTGCCGTTGGCCTTCATCCAGTCGAGCACGATCTGCGCCGCAGTCTGGCCTTCCAGCAGCGGCACCTGGGTGAAGTTGGTGAACTCGTGGCCGTTGGTCGTGACGCCCGCGGTGAACACCGGGATGCCCATATCCATCAGCTTGTTGGTGATTGCGGTGGTGGAATCAGATGTCGTCGGCTCGATCGACATGCAGTCGATCTCGACGGCGGCAAGCTTGGCTTCGATCTGCGACACCTGCTGGTTCGCATCGTTCTGCACCGGCGCAATTGAGGCGCAGGTCATGTTGGGAATGATCTCCTGCCCCAGTTTGCAGCCCGTTTCGAAACCGGCCGCATATTGCGGCGAGAACAGCGGAATCCCCGAGGCCTGATAGGAGAAAACGTAGTTGAGCGGTTCTCCGGCGGCGATCTTCTGCGCGATCCGGTCGGCCAGCTTGAACGTTCCCCAGTCGCGCTCGACGACCAGCGGCGCGCCTTCCACTTTTTCGCCGGTGGTTGGGATCTGGCTTGCGCTGTCTTGCGCAAGTGCACCCCCCGCAGTCAATGCAACGCAGCTCAGAACTGCGATCGTGTTGTATAGGTCAGACTTACGCATGGTTTCCTCCCTTGTGACAATTTCATTCAGTCGGTCAGTGCCCGCCCAGCACCTTTTCGCTGCGGTATCCGTTTACCACCTCCTCGATCACCTCGATGCCCAGACCCGGGCCGGTGGGCGGATAGATCCAGCCATCGACATGCTCGAACGGCTGCGTGACCAGATCGTGCTGCATCGGGTTGCGCAGCGGCTTCAACTCGAACAACTTGCAGGCGGGCGAGTTGAACGAAATCGCCAGACTGGCAGCCGAGACGATGGCCGAGGACCAGGCATGCGCATTGGCCTGCCTGCGATAGAATTCGCAGCGCTCGGTCACCTTCTTGAAGCCGGTAATGCCCTCGGCCCGGCCGGGATCGACGCCGATCACATCCACTGTGCCGGTGGCCAGCACCCGCTCGAACTGCTCCAGCGTCCATTCCCGCTCGCCATAGGCGATGCGGGTCGTGGTCTTGGCGCGCAGATTGGCGTAACCCTCCGGATCCCAGGCGCCAAGCGGCTCCTCGATCCAGGCCAGGTTGTACTCCTCCATGGCCTTGGCCCGGCGGACGGCATCCGTCACGTCCCATTTGATCGCGATGCCGTTGTCGATCATCAGCATCTTGTCGCCCAGCACCTCGCGCATCGCCTTCACATAGGCAACGTCGCGGTCAAGGTCGTAGCCCAGATTGGCGTTGCCGCGCTTGCCGAACCCGGTCTTGAGGCCCTGCAACCCGGTCGAGACCCATCCGGCAGTTTCCTCGGCCATCTCCTCGATGGAGGCATAATGCCCATGGCAGGATGCAATGGCGGGCAGCCGTTCATGCGCCGGTCCGCCCAAGAGGTCGAGCACGCTTCTGCCCAGCGCCTTACCCTTCAGATCCCATAGCGCGATGTCGATGGCGGCAACGGCATATGAGGCGATGCCGCCGTGATAGCCATACCACCAGGCCTGCTGCTTGTTCTGCCGCCACAGGGTTTCCGTCTGCACCGGATCCTTGCCGATCAGGTTGGGGGCCATGCCTTCGATGATCGCCTTGGTGGCGAAATTGGCCTCGGGGAACTGGGTGATGGACTCGCCCCAGCCAACCTGCCCGTCATCGGCGGTGATCTTGCACAGGCACAGATGCCGCAAGGCATCAAAGTCGTTCGGTTCGGGGTAGCTGACGGGAATGGCCTCGATCCTGGCGATTTTCATGGTGATACCTAACCGATTGCGCCACGGAACAGTGGCATGCCCTCTATGCCCAGATCGACTTCGACCAGCCGGCCCGACATCGCGGCGCCGCTGACATCGAAGGGTCCCATGTCGCAGCAGAACAACTTGCCACCCTTGCCGAAAACGCAATTCAGGATCGTGCCGCCGACATCAAGAAAATCGATTGGTGCACCGGTGCGGCTGATGTGATCGACCCCGCCCGAGGCGACGGTGGTGATCCACAGATCACCCTGCATGTCCACCTTCAGGCCATCGGGAATATGACCTTCGGGCAGGGTATGCAGCAGGTTAACAGTGCCGTTTGGGCTTCGCCGAAATACCCGCAGGGTATAGCTTTCGACCCAGACGATGGACCCATCCGCCTCGGCCACGATGCCGTTGGGATAGACGTGGTCCAATTCCTCGACGATATGGGCAGTGCCGTCCGTCTCCACACAGATGATGCGGCCCGGATGCGGCTTGTCGATGGGGTTCCAGTCACCTGAATCGGTGAACCACAGCCGCCCGTCCGGCGCAAAAGTCAGGTCATTGGGGCCGTCAAGCGGGATGCCATCCGCCTCGGTCACCAGTATCTCGACCTTGCCGTTCGCATGGGTTTTCTGGATCGAGGATGGGCGCTGTACCGGTGCCATCCAGCCGCCGATCCGGGCATGCTGGGTGGAATAGACCGCGCCATCGCTGCCCAGCATGCAGGCATTCGGCCCGCCGCCGACAAAGGCATAGGTGCCTTGTTTGTTGGTCGCCGGGTCCCAGACGCCGATCTCGCTGGCATAGGAATTGGCATAGATGACGCGGCCGTCATCCAGTTCATAAGGTCCCTCGGGATGCCCCAGGCCCGTGGCACGGACGATCATCGGCCTTTTCATCGTGTTTCCTTTCATCGGGTTACCAGGTGATGCTTCCGCCAGTGTAATTGATCGCCTGGCCGGTCATGTAGCCGGACTCGTCGGACAGCAGAAACCAGATCAGGCCGGCGCATTCCCTGGCCGAAGCGCTCCGACCCAGCGGCACAGTGGCATTGCGCGCGGCGCTCAATGCCTGTGGTGTCGTGCCACGCATCGGCGCGACGATTTCGAGCACGGCCTCTTGCATCGGCGTATCGACGATCCCGGGCAGAATGGCGTTGACCCGGACCGGTCGCGACGCCAGCGCATAGGCGAACGAGCGGGTAATCGACAGGATCGTGGTCTTGGACGCGGCATAGGCCGCCACTTCGACGGTCGTGGCAAGCTTGGCCGAACTTGACGACAGATTGACAATTGCCCCGCCCGGTTGCAGCCGTGGCCCGATCTGCTGGCACAGAAAGAAGATCGACTCGGCGTTGATGGTCTGCACCCGGCGCCAGTCGTCAAGCGTCACTTCAAAGATCGGGCGGATCATCACGATGCCATGCGCGTTGACCAGATAGTCGGCATCTTCGGCCATATCGGCCAGCCTGGACCGCGCCATGGGGTCGGACAGATCGGCGGCAAATGTCGTGCAATGGTCGCCTGCAAGCGACGCCAGCGCCTCGGCTGCGATATCGACAGCGACCACCTCCAGCCCTTCGCGCAGCATGCGATCCACGGTGGCCCGCCCGATGCCGCTGGCGGCTCCGGTCACAATTCCCCGGCGCTGATGTGCTGACCCCACCCTGATTCCCTTTCGGCCATCCGACGGCCGCTCGTTCGCTCTGTCACAAACCATATTGAAACGTTATCGTTGTTGGCAAGTGCAATATGATCGCTTTCAGGCCAGCGGCCCCCGGCTCCCCAACCTTCGATAGTTTCTGGTCTTTTCTGCAAAGCGCCATCTGTTTTCCAACCTTCGCCGCACCGCGCAAAGCCCCCAAGGCTGACCAGAACCGCAGTCGTGCGCCCCTTGCGCTGTCGGGTGGTGCCGGATAACATTTGAAACGTTATCGGAAATTGCTCCCCCTGTTTGATCGGCGAGGAACTGCAGAATGACCAAGGCAACCATCGCTGTTATCGAAGGTGACGGAATCGGCAAGGAGGTCGTTCCGCAGGGGGTCGCCGTGATCGAAACGGTGGCGCGGCTCTTTGGTCTGGATATCGCCTGGGACCGCCGCGACTGGGGCTGCGACCATCATATGCGTTTTGGCCGGATGATGCCTGAAGACGGGCTTGCGCAGATCGCGGGGCACAGCGCGATCTTTCTGGGGGCCGTCGGCTGGCCGACTGTTTCGGATGTCTTGTCGCTGTGGACCCTGCTGATGCCGATCCGCCGCAACTTTCAGCAATATGTGAATCTTCGCCCGGTGCGCCAGTTCAAGGGCGTGCCTTCGCCGTTGGCCAACCCGGGTGAGATCGACTTTCTGATCGTCCGCGAGAACAACGAGGGAGAGTATTCCGAAGTTGGCGGCCGGATGTTCCCGGACACTGATCAGGAGATGGTCGTGCAGGACACGATCCTGACCCGCCACGGCTGCGACCGGGTGATGCGCTTTGCCTTCGATCTGGCCCGCGGCCGCAAGAAAAGGCTGACCTCGGCGACAAAATCGAACGGGCTGATTCACACGATGCCGTTCTGGGACGAGCGTTTTCGCGCCGTAGCCAAGGATTTCCCCGATGTGGCAACCGAGCAGTACCATATCGACATCCTGACCGCGCATTTCGTCCGGCGACCGTCCAGTTTTGACGTGGTGGTGGCCAGCAACCTGTTCGGCGACATCCTGTCCGATCTGGGCCCTGCCGTGACCGGAACCATCGGCATCGCGCCGTCGGGCAACCTCAATCCCGAACGGCGGTTTCCCTCGATGTTCGAGCCCGTGCATGGATCCGCCCCCGATATCGCCGGCAAGAACATCGCCAACCCGATCGGCCAGATCTGGTCCGGGGCGATGATGCTGGAGCATCTGGGCGCGCACGAGGCCGCCGCCGCCATCGTGATCGCGATCGAGCGGGTTCTGGCCTCGGGCGAGAACCTGACGCCCGATATGGGCGGAACCGGCTCGACAACCGCGCTGGGTCAGGCGATTGCCTCTGCCGTTTCTGTTCACCGATCATAGGCAAAGCCATGGCCGAACGCGCCTTTGTCGAAACCCACTTTCACCTGCACGACCTCAAGCACCCGGATTTGCGCTATGGCTGGCTGGACCGTGATGCGGTTCACGGATTCATTCCCGATACCGACCCGCTCAAGTCGCAGCGCTATCGCATCAAGGATTTTCTGGCCGAGATCCGTTTCGCCAATGTCCCCAAGGCGGTACATGTGCAGGCCGCTGTCAACACCCCGGACCCGGTGGTCGAAACGGCCTGGCTTCAGGCCTTTGCCGACCAGACCGGCTATCCGCAGGGCATCGTTGCCGAATGCCATCTGGCGCGACCGGACGCAGGCCAGGTGCTGGACCGGCATATGGCCTACAGAAACCTGCGCGGCATCCGCAATTTCGGTGAGGGCAACTATCTGGTCGATCCCGCCTGGCGGCGCGGCTTTGCCGAGCTTGCCCCGCGGGGCCTCGTGGCCTGCATCGACACCCGGATCGAGCGCGCCGGCGATATCCTCGACCTGGCCCGCGCCTTTCCCGACACCGGACTGTGCATCGACCATTGCGCCATTCCGATGGAGCGCAGCGCAGCCTGCTTTGTCCGCTGGCGCGAGGCGATGGCGGTCATGGCTGCTGCGCCCAACGTCACGATGAAGATCTCGGGGCTCGGGATGTGCGATCCCTTGTGGACCGTCGAGTCGATCCGCCCCTATGTGCTGGGCAGCGTCGAGGCGTTTGGGGTCGACCGCGTGGTTTTCGGCACCAACTGGCCGGTTGACCGGATGTTCAGTTCCTACCCCGACGTGGTCAATGCCTATGCCGGGATCATCGCGGACTTTTCTGCAGCGGATCAGGTCAGAATGTTCTCGGCCAATGCAGAAACACTGTTCCGGATATGATCGAAGCGGTTCACCATATCGGCCTAACAGTGGCCAATCTTGAGACTGCGCTGGCGTTCTGGCAAGGCTTTACCGGGCGGCGGCGTGATCGAGTTGCTCGACTATCAATTGGCCGGGCGGGTCGCCAACGCCGAAGCGACGGCCAATCCGGGCAACGTCCATTTCTGTCTGAAAGTGACGGACATCGCTGCGATCTGGCGGCAAGCGGTCGCGTGCGGGGCGCGGCCCCTGTCGCCCGACGGTCCGGTGGACATTGATGGCGGGCCCAATCTGGGGGCAAAGGCGGCCTATCTGCGCATTCATGACGGCATCACGATGGAACTGTTCCAGCCACCCAAGGCGCTGAAGGAAGAACCGGATGCCCTTCACCCTTGACGCCGGACTGGCCGGCAAACGTGTTCTTGTCACCGGCGGCACGGGCGGCATTGGCCGCGAGATCTGCCTTGCCTTTGCCGGGGTCGGCGCGCGCGTGGCGGTCGTCGATCTGGATCAGGCGCAGGTCGATGCCGTTGCCGGGCAGTTGGAAGGCGGGCCGCATCTTGGCCTTGCGCAGGATCTGCGGGCCGTGGCCGGGCACGCCGGCCTGATCGGCCAGGCGGTCGCGGGGCTTGGCGGCCTTGACGTGCTGGTGACTGCTGCGGCCGTGCTGATCCGCCGCCCGACGATCTTTGACGTGACCGAGGCGGACTGGGACCTTCAGCACGACGTGAACCTAAAGGCATCGTTCTTCCTTTGCCAGGCGGCGGCACGCGCGATGCGCGATCAGGGCGGTGGCGGCCGGATCATCACCTTTACCTCGCAGGGCTGGCAATCCGGCGGATTTGGCGGGTCGGTCGCCTATGCGGCCAGCAAAGGCGGCGTGGTGTCGATGACACGGGGACTTGCGCGGTCACTGGCCAGGGATCGGATCACCGTCAACGCGGTCTCGCCCGGAGCGGCCGATACCGCGATGCTGCGCCAGGGGCTCGACGAGGCCGCACTGGCCGGGCACATTGCCCAGATTCCGCTTGGCTATCTGGCGGCCCCTTCGGAATTGGCCGGAACCGTGCTGTTCCTGGCTTCGGACCATGCCGGTTACCTGACTGGCGCGACGATCAATGTCAGCGGCGGCTGGCTGATGTACTGAAAAAGGGGGGGGGCGACCGATGGAGCGGGACATGCAAGGCCGCGTGGCCGTCATCACCGGTGCCGCGCGCGGCATCGGCGACGCGATTGCCGAGCGTTTTCTGGCACGCGGTGCACAGGTGTTTTCGTTCGATCTGATGGCGCCCGAAGCGCCGCGCCCCAGCGTAACCTACCTTCAGGCCGACATCACCGATGCGGCCAGCGTGGCGGACGCCTTCGACGCGGTCGATGCCGCCGCCGGGCAGATCGACGCACTGGTCAACAATGCCGGTGTGCAGCGCGTCGCTCTGGCCGAAAACATGACGCCGCAGGACTGGCATCTGGTCGTCGACACGCATCTGACCGGGATG
>Ga0163144_10013837_pt1 | contig 16794 bp, 17 predicted proteins | sample OliLak19BULKMAT1_FD_123175 | JGI IMG/M metagenome (GOLD analysis project Ga0163144, IMG submission 123175) | Freshwater microbial mat bacterial communities from Lake Vanda, McMurdo Dry Valleys, Antarctica - Oligotrophic Lake LV.19.BULKMAT1 | ecosystem: Environmental > Aquatic > Freshwater >... | reverse complement strand
TGCCGATGAGAGGAGTCGAACCTCCGACCTACTGATTACGAATCAGTTGCTCTACCAACTGAGCTACATCGGCGTTGCAAAAATAAAAATACGGTATTGCACCGCAGTACCGTTAAGGTAGCCTATCAGACCAGAAAGCTCAACTATTTCTTGGGGCCAAATGATAAACTTTAAAAAAAAAATTTCTAAAGGCTTTACCTTGATCGAATTAATGATCGTAGTGGCCATTATTGGGATATTAGTCGCAGTCGCTATCCCATCTTATCAAAATTATACTCGAAGAGCTCACTATACTGAAGTGGTCGGGGCAGCCGCCCCCTATAAAGTAGGTGTCGAAGAATGCTATCAAACAGCTGGAGATCTCGAAAACTGCCAGGCTGGAGGAAACGGGGTTCCTGAAGCCATAGCCAGCGGGCAAGGCGCCGGATTAATTGATGGCGTCTCCGTTAACAATGTAGGCGTTATAACCGTCACACCCCGCGCACAAAACGGTATAATGCCCGTGGACACTTATATTCTAACGCCCACAATTGAAAGCGGTGTTTTGATTTGGAACAGCAGCGGCGGCGGCGTGGAGGCCGGCTATGCTCACTAAAACTTCTCAACTTAGCAGCAGAAAAACTACTGATCATAAAATTTCACCACCTTTACTAGGCTCAGCGCTCCTGAGCGCACAATTATTGACCGAAGCTCATCTCCAAATAGCGCTGGCGAATGCCCAAAAAGCAAATCAATCATTACTCATCTACCTTTTACAACACCATTCAATAAACCCTTGCGCTATCAGCAAAGCCTGCGCTCAATATTTTGGGCTTGAGCATCGTGAATTGACCGATTTTGACTGTGATACTTTGCCCGTTTCAGTTATTAATAAAACAATGATAGGGCAACGGCCAGTTTTACCCCTTATTAAAGATTCTCAAAAATTATGGGTCGCCGTCTGCGATCCAGAGGATTTTTCATTGCTGGAAGATATTCAATATCAGACTGGAATGCATACCCAAGCAGTCATGGCTCCGTATGATCAATTAACCAGCCTGATTAATACGTTTCTCGCCAGCAGTAATTATTCCCAAATTCAAACTTCAGCCGTGTCATTTATTGAACAAATCATTACCGACGCCATTCACAGGAATGCCTCTGACATTCACTTTGAACCCTTGGCAAATCACGTTAGAGTGCGCTTACGGATTGACGGCCTTCTTCATGAGATTACCCAAGCTTCAACTGAGCTGTCTAGCCCCATCATCAGCAGGCTCAAAATTCTCGCTGAATGCGATATCGCCGAACGCCGACTGCCGCAAGACGGCCGCTTCCATTTTACTACATTAAACGGTCATCGAAGAGATTGCCGCTTAAACTGTATCCCTACTATTTACGGGGAAAAGATAGTTGTCCGTCTTTTAGACTCGAGCAAAAAAATACTGGCCTTCAGTGAATTGGGGATGACCGTAGACGAACAAAATTTATTCCAATCTGCACTCTCTCAGCCTCAAGGTCTTATTTTAGTCACCGGGCCTACAGGCTCTGGCAAAACAATTACACTTTATACGGCCTTGGAATATCTTAATCGGACTATTCTTAATCTCTATACTATCGAGGAGCCTGTAGAAATCCAGCTAAAGGGGATTAATCAAATTAATATACATGAAAAAATAGGCCTGACTTTTGCGAGCGTGTTACGCGCACTATTGCGTCAAGATCCTGATATCATCATGGTTGGAGAAATTAGAGACAAAGAAACCGCAGAAATTGCTATTCGAGCAGCCCAAACAGGGCACTTGGTTTTATCTACGCTGCACACTAATAGTGCCGCCGAGACATTAACTCGATTATTGAATATGGGCATTGCGCCCTTCAATTTAGCGAATTCATTACGCTTAATCGCTGCGCAGCGATTAATTAGAAAATTATGCCCTCATTGTAAGAAAAAAATAAATGAAAATTTTGAAGCTCAGGGTTGCCATTATTGTACTCAAGGATATTACGGGCGTGAGGGGATATTTGAAATTATGGCGGTTTCCAAAACCTTGAGTTCACTTTTTTCAGATAAAAATACAAATAATCTGATAGCGCAGGCTCAGCTTGAAGGGATGACCACTTTATGGAATAACGCTCAATTAAAAATGAAACAAGGGATTACCAGTTTGGCTGAAATATCTCGGGTGGTGAGCCCATGAACTATACTTTTAAATGGACTGGTGTTGATCAATCTGGGCTGATTATTCAGGGCAGTGAATGCGCTGAAAATTATGAAAAATTACGTCTTAAATTACAAGTTAGATCAATTACAGTCTTAAAAATTAAAAAACAAAATAATCATCTAAAAGCCAGGAAAAAGAAAATTTCTTCAAAATTATTGGCAGATTTTAGCAGACAAATAGCTATTTTAATTCAAGCTAAAGTTGATCTCATTAATTCACTGCAAATTATCATCCAGGAACAAAAACATCCACATCTGATTACTCTTCTCAAAAATATTAAATTAAATATAGAGCAAGGCCATACTTTTGCTGACACCCTTAAACAATATCCACTCTACTTTGATAAAGTTTATTGCGGCCTTATTCATGCCGGAGAACAATCAGGAACTTTAGGTGAAATGCTTCAGCAATTGGCGGACCATCAAGATAAAATGTTACATTTACGCAGCAAAATCATTAAAGCTTTGTTTTACCCTACCGCCGTGGCCCTAATTGCTTTATCCATTACTGTTGGCCTGCTAATTTTTGTTGTTCCGCAATTTAAAAATATATTTATGAGTTTTGGAGCGCAACTGCCTTGGTTTACCCAAGTCGTTCTCCATTTATCTTCTCTGGTTCAGAAAGAAGCCCTGAAAATTATTTTAATCATCGGCTGTCTAATCATGACTTGTCGCTTTCTCTCAGAAAAATTTAGTTTCATAAAATCTGGACTGGACCTGGGTTTTTTAAAAATACCTTTTGTCGGCAAAATAATTCTTTCGGCATTTTTAACGCAATGGGCAAGCATCCTGGCGACACTGTTAACAGCAGGATTATCTTTAATTGATTCTTTAGAAATTGCTCAAAAAACTGTAACTAATCTAACTTTACAATCAATCATGGAATCTGTGCAAAATAAGGTTAGCTCTGGCGCTCTCTTTTATCAAGCCTTATCCTCTTATGAGTATTTTCCTCAGCGTTGTATTCAAATGATTGCTATCGGCGAAAACTCGGGACAATTAGCGCTTATGCTTCAAAAAATTGCCGATGGTCAACAAAGATCACTGGATGATTATGTTGATTATTTTAGCAAATGGCTGGAACCCATTACTATGATTTTTTTGGCCATAATTACTGGCAGCCTGATAATCGCCATGTATTTACCAGTCTTTAAACTGGGCGCAGCACTTTAGAGCATAAAAAAACTACCATAGTTCCGTCGCAATGGCGGATAGATGTCAACTTAAGCAATATTTCTGTCACTCTGAGCGCCAGCGAAGAATCCACTCAGCACTTTGTGGAAATAATGAACTGGATTGCTTCGCTGACGCTCGCAATGACGATTCTTTTTGGCGATCCCGTGCTTTTATCGCTTAAGTTGACACGTATGGGATCACAAGAACACTGCTTAAAGTCCGGAAAGTACGGTTATATGCTAACATCATTATATATATGACAGCGCTGAGACACGCTTATTCTGAAGTCCAAAAGCTACCATTTACCTTTTGGATCATCATTATCGCCAGCTTTATTAACCAGATAGGTAATATGGCAATGGCTTTTCTCGTACCTTATTTAACTATCCATTTTCATGCCTCTCTGCCGCAAGCCTCTTTGGCTTATGCTTCATGTTGCGTGGGATTATTTATCAGTGGACTATTTGCAGGTTCAATAGCTGATCGGTATGGTGCCCCTAAGATAATGGCTATTTCCATTTTTTTTAACGCCATTTTTTTATTGGCTTTCCCTTTATTAAACCATCTTGGGGTTATCTATTTTTTATCGCTATGTTGGGGCATAGCCTTTGGGTTGTTTCGCCCTGCAGCGCCTACTTTTATTGCCAGCATCTCCACGCGAGGAAGTTATAAAATCACTTTTTCTATTTATCGTTTAGCCAATAATTTAGGCCTGAGTATTGGCCCGGCGATTGGTGGCTATCTGGCCGTCCATTCATTTCCAGCTGTTTTCTATTTTAATGGATCGGCTAATCTTGTAGCTATGCTTATCTTAATTCTGGGATTAGTTCTTCAAACCCAAAAAATATCAAAAAAACCTTTAGAAATTATGCAATTAAAACCTTCTTTCAGTTTTTTAATTAAAGACCGCATGCTGCAGTTATTATTGCTCGGCATGGTTCCTCTCTGTATGGTTTTTTACCAATTATCTTCTACTCTCCCGGTATTTATTCATCAAGATTTAAAATTACCTCTAAGTTTTTATGGTTGGTTATTCACTTTAAATACTTTATTGATTGTTTTTCTAGAATTACCCCTTAATATTGCCACTTTATCCTGGTCCCCTCGCCGCAGTTTAACCATTGGCAGCTCTTTAGTTGCAATCGGGTTTGCGAGTTATTTTTTAGTCACTCAAACCTGGCATCTTTATGCCTTGACGGTGATATGGACTTTAGGAGAAATGATTGTTTTTCCAGCCTCAAATTCTCATATTGCCGAGCTGGCTCCCAGCAAATATCGAGGCAATTATATGTCCTTATACACCACGAGCAGCAATCTCGGTTTACTTTTAGGGCCTTGGGCAGGCGCCTTGATTATGCACCATCTTTCTTCGACTGCACTTTGGTTGGGTTGCGGTCTATGGGGTTTTCTATCGGTAATTGTCTTTCAATTTCTTAAACCCGTTTCTCACCATCTCAACGAACCTAAAATCTATTAAAGCGAATGAAGACAAGCATTCCCCCTGATTCTTTGCACCATGGGATCGCAAAGGAGGAGCCAGACCATATGTTGCTTGCTAGCGAATATAAATATTTTATGCTAAATTATGGCATGACTCAGAATTTTTGCATTACAATTTACAAAACACAAAAGTGGGCAGTAACTGACTTATTTTGGCAATTCAGATGATTGTTACCCTTATGTTAGTCAGTATCTTCGGCTTGGCCATGGGCAGCTTTTTAAATGTCGTAATAAGCCGTTATCCAGTTATGCTGCTCCGTTCATGGCAAGCAGAATGCCAGCATCTCTTAGAACTAACTGAGGAAAGCGAAGAACAGAAGAAAGTCTTCAATTTAGCCCGCCCCAGGTCAAGGTGTCCTCATTGTCAGCAAACTCTCACTGTCTGGCAAAATATCCCACTGATTAGTTTTTTAATTTTACATGGGCGTTGCGGATTTTGCCAAAAACGAATTTCTTTTCAATACCCCCTGGTTGAATTACTCACCACATTGATGATGGTAGTTATTTTTTTAACATTTGGCTGGCACATCAATACCTTATTACTATGGATAATGACTTGGGGGCTTATCGCATTAGCGTTCATTGATTGGCAAAAACAAATTTTACCTGACAATATTTGTCTTTCCTTATTATGGTTAGGTCTATTGGCCAATATTGGCGAATTATTTGTTCCTTTAAGCGATGCTGTCATAGGGGCTGCGGCAGGATATTTATTGCTATGGGTAGTTGCCCGTCTATTTAAAATTCTTCGTAAAAAAGAAGGAATGGGGCATGGTGACTTTAAATTACTGGCGATGTTTGGCGCCTGGCTGGGGTTACAGCCCACTTTATATATTTTATTACTTGCCGTTGTCCTTAGTTTAATATTTAATCTTATCTTATTGCTCAATAAAAAAATAAACTATAATCAACCTTTGCCTTTCGGTCCATGGCTGGCTGTTTCAGGGTGGCTGATTATTATAGTGAACCCCATTCTGAATAATTTTAAGTAAAAAAATGGACAGGGACAGTATGAAAATTTTACGCGTGGGATTAACTGGCGGAATTGGCAGTGGCAAAACTACGGTCGCTAATTTTTTCCGCAAATTAGGCATTACTATTATTGACGCTGACCTGATTTCCCGCGAATTAACCCGCCCTTTAACTGATGGCTATCATTCCATCGTTAATCATTTTGGAACAGACATTCTTTTAACTGATTCTTTAGAAATAGATCGAGCTAAATTAAGAAAAATAATATTTAAAGATCAGCAGGCTAAACAATGGCTGGAAAATATGCTCTTCCCGTTAATATTAACATCAATGCGCAAACAGGCTCAGGCATTAACTGTTACTCCTTATTGTATTTTGGTCATCCCTTTATTGGCGGAAAACATCCTGGATATAGACTTTTTAGATAGAATTTGCGTCGTTGATACGCCTGATAACCTAAGAAAAGAATGGGCCGCGAAACGTGATCAAGTCACTACTGAAGATATTGAAAAAATCATGACTGAACAAAGTTCCCGAGAGCACAGAATCAGCATTGCCAATGATATTATTATCAACAATCATGATCTTTCAGCTTTAGAATTTCAGGTGCTCAGCTTGCATCACAAATACCTTGATCTTGCCAAAAATCAAACTTCCAATTAAGGCTTTACATTTTAATTGTACCTGAATATACTTTGGACATGGATACTGAGTCCTTATTAAAAAAATCGCTATTAGGAAAAACGGTCGAATATTCCGGTGATTATCAACCTGATTTTCTATTCGCCATTCCACGATCTTTGAAACGTGAAAATTTAGGCATTACTACCAATACCATCCCTTTTTATGGTTTTGACATTTGGAATGCTTATGAATTTTCATGGCTGAATGAGAAAGGCAAACCCATTGCCGCTATTGCTCAATTCCTAATCCCATGTGGTTCCCCTAATTTAATAGAATCCAAAAGTTTTAAACTATATCTCAATTCATTTCATCAAACACAATTTAAAACCATTGAAGAAGTAACTGCTCGCTTAAAACAAGATTTAAGTGATTCCGTAAAAGCACCCGTAGTGCTCGAGTTAGCACCATTAACTACTATTCAAGCTTGTGAATTAGGGCAGCCTGATGGAATTTGCCTGGATAATCTTGATATTAACGTGACACAATACACTGTTGACCCTACTTTATTGCTTACTGAAAAAGAAATAGTTACTGAGTCAGTATATACAGACATTTTTAAATCCAATTGTTTAGGTACTCGCCAGCCGGATTGGGGCACTATCCAAATCGAGTATACAGGTTGCCAAATAAATCATGAGCAATTATTAAAATATCTGATTTCATTCCGTCAGCATAATGAATTTGGCGAGCATTGTGTCGAACGTATTTTTACTGACATTATGCAGCGTTGCCAACCCCAAGCACTGACTATTACCGCCAAGTTTACTCGTCGTGGAGGTTTGGATATCAATCCTTGCCGTTCAACTAATCCCAATGTGCTGATTAATAGCACTCGCTTCATTAGGCAATAATATGTCTGACTTAATACCCACTGAACAGGATATCATTTTTGAACAACCTCTGAATGAACAGCTTCGTATTTGCCTCAGGTTGGAACAATTAATTACCCAATTGCAAGAATACTTAGCCAATCAGTCTACCCGCGGCTCACAAATGGCTTTAATTTCTCTGCTGCGTTTAGTTGATGTGATGGATAGGCCAGACCTCAAATCTAAATTAATGCAAATGCTTACTCAATATGCCACTACTTTAGGCCAATTAGAAAGATTTCCTCAGGTAAATACGGAACGGTTGCAATCATTATTACAACAATTGGATCGTTTAATTAATCAACTGCATCATATGTCCGGGAGAATTGGAGAAGTTCTTCGAGGCAATGATTTTTTAAATCAGTTACGCCCTCAATTAGCCAATCCAGGCGGCATTTTTATCCATCATGTGCCTACTTTTGCCTTATGGTTAAAACAGCCTTACGAGTTACGAGCAAGGGAACTGGCTCAATGGGCAGACGCGCTCAAACCCTTACCTGAAATTGCAACTTTAGTTTTAGAGTTGGCCCGTAGCAGTACACTGCCGCAAACCGTGCACACTCAAAATGGTTTTTATCATCAAACCTTGGACTCCACTTTACCTTGCCAATTAATCAGAGTGGCCATTCCAATTAATTTAGGCATTTATACTGAAATTAGCGCAGGCGTTCACAGATTATCTATCCGTTTTATTAAACCTAATTATCTCACCGGCGAAAGGCCCAAACAAATCTCTGAGCCTATTTCTTTTTCTCTCACTTGCTGCCGTTTTTAGATTAACCCTCCTTCAACCCAAGCCAGGAGTTTTGGCTTTTATAAGCCAATGAAAGAATATCAAATTTGTCATTGCGACTGCGAGACTCTGTGGCTCCTTCAGACTGCTGAACCCGATTCATTAGCATAATAATGGATTCGCGATAATAAAAAAAGGGGAATTGTGTTCCCCTTTTCAGACTTTCAATTGCGAAATGGTTTTTAGAGCCAGCTTCTACCGAAGTAAAAATTAACACCTGCCATTAGAGTGCTAACCTGTACGTTAGTGTTGGCGCCTGAAAACACATTAGTTGTGAACGGAAAGTTAAGCGTTGGAAGTACGGGCAAAAGAGCCGGAAGTATCGATAAAGAGGTATTACCCGACACTTGGCCGTTAGAGCTTACTTGACCATAATTAGTATAAGTTCCTTCGACATTGATTGAAACAATATCTTGATATACAAATTGTTCAAAACCAATACCTAACAATAAACCCAGTTTAGTGGATTCACTACTAGAAGAAGTTCCCGCCGTTGTGGTGGCATTAATAATTGTACCGATAACAGGAGAGGAAACATCCAAAGAAGCCAAAGCATTTAAGCTATTGTCCACTTCGATATCTGCCCAAGAAGCACCAATTTTGCCATAAATCATACTGCGTGGCGCAACAACCCAACCTAATTTAGCAGCAACACCATAATCATTGTTGATTTTAGTGGTTGTTGAGGTACTGGCATTTGCAACCGGGGTAATGACAACTGCTATCAAATTAATTGGAGTAAACGGCACACTGGCAAATTGGTTGTCAGTTTCTGAGGAACTACCCCATTCGCCCCAACCTTGAATACCCACATAAAATTGCTGATTAATTACTTTACCAAAACCGCCTTGGATTCCACCAAAACCATCATATTCACCACCGCCAATATCGGAGTTATACAACGTTCCTGCAGGAATACCGGCTATAGGTAAAAGACCTATAATACCTATAGCAGTAGAGGGTTGGGTTAATACCACTTGAGAATTACCGTTAAAAGTATTATGGTGAACTCCACCGATACCGCCCACATACATACCACTAAAGTAATCCGGCAATGGAATAATTTCCGGACCGCCCGCTAACGCACAAGATGAAGCACTCAGTAATGCTGTCAAGAGAGAAGAATAAATGATTTTTTTCTTCATAACATTTTTCCTTTTAATAAAATTCGCTAAAAAACCAACAAATTTGTTAGTCTATTCCTTAAAACCAGTTTCTGCCAAAGTAGAAGTTAATGCCTCCTAACAAGGAATTAACAGTTGCACTGCCATTGGCTTGAGTCGTAAACGGTAACCCAGCAACTGGGGTGTTTAACACATTGATTCCAAGAATGTTCAATGAGCTGCTACCAAATAATTGAGTAGGTCCGGTATCAACTGTTCCATAATTAACATAATTGTATTCAACGTTAAAAGAAACCATGTCTTGATATATAAACTGCTCAAAACCAATACCTAATAATAAACCTGTTTCATTCTGGGTTGTATCGCTGGAGGCAAAAGCGTTTGTAGAGATATTAATCAGTGAAGGTAATATTAAGTTGATGTTAAAACTGTTCGACGCAGTCGTGCTATTGCTAACTTTAACATCAGCCCAGCTAGCGCCGATTTTACCGTAAACCATAGTGCGAGGAGCAACGACATAACCTAACTTGGCTGCAACACCATAATCATTAGAAATTTTTACTGTTGTAGAGGTGTTAGCTTGGTTAGTATTAGTGACCAGACCACCTAAAATTCCACCTGCTGGGAGGATGCTAACAGTTGTGGGCCCCACTTGGCCATTGTTTGAATTGCTTTGACTGCCCCATTCGCCAAAACCCTGTATACCTAAATACCAAACATGGTTAAATGTCCAACCGAAACCGCCTTGTATACCACCATAGCCGTCTACTGAACCGCCACCCACATCATCATTGAATACATTGCCGGCTGCAAAAAGTGGGGGCAATATAGGAATAATAGGGGTGAATCCAAGGAAATCTACTGAAGAACCACCATCTAGTGTGGCATGGTGCATAGCGCCAGTGCCGCCGATGTATAGTCCACTAAAATAGTCTTCAACCGGGATGATTTCCGGGCCTCCCGCTAGAGCAATTGACGATGCACTAAGTAATGCCGCCAACGCAGAAGAATAAATAATTTTTTTCTTCATATAAATTTCCTTTTGATAAAATCAGTTAGTTAACCTACAAAAACCAACAACCATTGTCAGTTTTTTCCTTAATGTACCAGAGGTGTTTTTTAAACGCAATAGGCAACTTGCCCATTATGTAATTTTTTTACTCTTAATTAAAACCAATTGCGGCCAAAATAAAAATTAAGACCCGCTAATAAAGTACTGACTTTTGCGTTTCCTGATGCTGAAGAAACAACATTAGTCGGTATTCCTGAGCCACTAAATATTGGGATTACAATCGGCGGCACCACAGCATTACTAATCGTTATATTAGAATTTCCAGCAGCCGTCATATTCGTGCTGGTGTTGACCGATCCATAATTAGCATAATCATATTCAACATTGATGCTGATCATGTCTCCATAAACAAATTGCTCAGCGCCAATACCTAATAATATAGCGGTTTTGGTGTCTTCATTACTGGATGAACCGGTCAGCGTGGCGTCAGTGTGCGCATTGAGAGTTAATAAATTAACCGGCACTATGGGCGTGTTAAGAATTATGGTGCGGTCCCGAGAAGCGCCTTGAACCGTGTTATTAGAAGTCGTGATATCCGCCCAGACAGCGCCTATTTTACCGTAAAACATAGTGGTCGGGGTTATTAAATAACCTAATTTAGCCGCCACTCCGTAATCATTGCCTATTTTTACTGTTGTAGAATTAGAGCTGCTTTGAGTTGTAACGGTAGTAATGTTAAGAATACCCAAAGGAAGCCCGATAGTTGAAACTACCGCTGGAGTCGCACTTTGAGTGGTGGCGGTGTTACTGGCGCTGCCCCATTCGCCAAAGCCTTGAATACCGGCATACCATTGATGCGAAAATACTTTGCCAAAACCGCCTTGAACACCACCATAACCTGTAAAAGCGCTGCCACTGCCATTATCAGAACTAAAAGTTCCAGCTGGAATTATTACTTGAGAAGCAAACAATGGCAAAATCGGCCCGAGGGTAATATCGCTGGGCACTAAAACGTTAGAAGTAGAGTCTAAAGAAACGTGATGAAACGCACCTGTCCCACCGACATAAAAACCACTGAAGTAATCAGGTTGAATAATGATTTCCGGTCCACCTGCAAATATTGCTGAGGCACTCAATAATGTTGACAGCGCAACGCTTGTGATTAATTTTTTCTTCATAGCAAATCCTTTTGAATCAGTTTAAACCTTATGACTGACAACCTCTGTCAGTTTTATTCAAAGTTAGTAACAAAATTTAAAAAAAACAAATAAAATCTGATACTTTTTTTAGTTTGATAATTATAAAAACAATTTGAGAAAATAAATTGTACAAAGAAGAAAATAATTGATTAAAATAAAAACTCATAAAAAAAAGGAGGAAATAATTTCCTCCTTTTTACACTCCAATATTTTATTCCGCTTAGAACCAATTACGGCCAAAGTGGAAGTTAAGACCACCAGTGAAAGCACTGACGGAAGCATCTGAGCTGCTGTCAAATCCAACACCAACAGTTTGACCTGTAATAGGGCTAGTAAAGATAGACAGAACATCGCTGGTCGAAACACTGCCAAAATTTGCATAAGTGTATTCAGCATACAATGAAATCACATCTCTATAGATAAACTGTTCAACACCGAATCCCCATAAAAAAGAGGTTTCCGTGTCAGAGCTACTGTTATCCGCTAAAGTGAAGTTAACCGGTAATATGACCAAAGCTGGCGCAACAGCGTTGCCACTGACGGAAGCCTTAACATCTCCCCAAACAGCACCTAACTTAGCATAACCCAATGTCGTGGGTGATAATAAAATACCCAGTCTGGCAGCAACACCATATTGGCTGCCAATATGGCCGGAATTGCTTAAAGTAGCCGAAAGTATTTGGCCTGGAAAAAGTGTATTAGTGATGGAACCGTCAGCATTACCGAAATCAGCAAAGCCTTCAACACCGGCATACCATCTATTCATAATTACTTTACCCCAGCCGCCTCTTACGCCGTAATAAGCATCTGTGGTTGAATCACCGCCGCTTTGGGTAGCCAACAGAAAGGTCGGCGTGCCAAGAACGAACTGATTGAAAAAAGTAGCATCGCCATCAATATCAAAACCGGTTTGGTGGAAGCTGACATCACCGCCGATATAAAAACCATCAAATGGACTAGGAGCCATGATGACCATTTCAGGGCCACCGGCAAATACAGCAGATGCGCTTAGTAAAGCGGCAAGAGCTGTAGCGCGGATTAATTTTTTCTTCATATAGGTTTCCTTTTCAAAAAAATTAGTTAACTAAACTTACTGACACCCTTTGTCAGTCGGCAAGGATTTTATACACAATTTTTTTTTATTGCAACTTTTGCAGATTAAAAGAAAAGTTCATTAATTTTTCAAGTCGAATAAAGCATCGACAATCAAATGATTAGCTGCAGGCAAGACCAAAGACCGTAATTGTGAAACCGGAACCCAAGAGATTATCTGACCTTCATTACCTTTTGGAATACCGTTAAATTTTTCAATTTTCCAAGGATACAAAATAACGCAAACCGATTCATATTCGTGATCAATGCATGGCAAATTTTGCGCTGCGAGAACATCAATCGCAATTTCTTCCTGCAATTCACGGCAAAGGGCTTGGTAATTAGACTCACCAGCTTCGATTTTACCTCCAGGAAATTCCCAGCAATCTCCGGGAGTTTTATGTTCATCCCGCCACGCTAATAAAACTTCCTGCCTGGAATTAAACACTAACCCCACAACAACTGATATTATTTTTTTCATCCGCTGAATTATAACTATTATCTAAATCTTCGCAATAATCTTTCATCCTTTCTTAATTCTGCTGGACTTGTATCCTTTCGAACCAAAGAGTATAATGGTCAATTATTGCCATTTGGCATCGTACAAGTTAATAATTTGTATGTGGGGCGTGCGATTCGCACAATTTAATGATTAACCAAAGGAGTACTAACCTTGAAAGGAATGACGACAACTCTTGAAGAGACTTCAACATTAGTCGCTGAAACACCAACGACGATTAGTAACCAATCGTTACGGAATAGCGTCCGCGAATCTTTGCGTCAATACTTCATTCGGTTGGAAGGTCAAACACCGGCCAATTTATACGAAATGGTACTGGCAGAAGTGGAGCAGCCTATGCTGGAAATGGTTTTGCAGTATACGGGTCAAAATCAAAGCAAAGCAGCCAAAATTCTGGGCATTAGCCGTGGCACTTTACGTAAAAAAATGGCGCAGTACGATCTTTTTAAAGTCAGGGCGCAAGACTAATTGAAACATGTTCAGCTTGACTGTTCAGCAGCTCAAGCTGAATTTTTTAAAATCTTTATAAAAGCATGGCTATTATAGCGCTCCGAATTTGCATAAACAGAACGCCCAGTTTTTCGTCATATCTGGAGCCCAACCAACATGAATGAACCCGCAATCAAACGGGCACTGCTGAGTGTATCCAATAAAAATGATCTTATTCCTTTCTCTCAATGTTTAATCAAAAATCATATTGAAATTTTAGCCACCGGAGGCACTGCCAACCTATTGCAGAAGCACGGCATTCCTCATATCCCCATATCGGATTACACGGGATTTCCAGAAATCCTGGGTGGCCGAGTCAAAACTTTACATCCCAAAATTTACGCTGGAATATTAAGACGTCCCGGCATAGATGAGCCAACTTTGACAAGCCATCAAATTGAAACAATCGATTTAATCGTCGTTAACTTATATCCTTTTCAAGAAACAATTAATAATCCTGACTGCACATTTGACCAGGCCATTGAGCAAATTGATATTGGCGGCCCAACCATGCTGAGAGCTGCGGCTAAAAATCATAAACTGGTTACAGTGATTGTCGATCCTAAAGATTACGGCTTAGTTGCTGAAGCCATCCAGAAAAAAGGTCATACCAGTGATGAATTGCGTCGGCAACTGGCTGTCAAAGCTTTTGCCCACACCGCTCTTTATGATCAAATTATTTTCAATTATTTAAACCAGCAATCGCTTGTCGATAATGATTCTCTTTTTCCTAATCATTATCAACCGTTTTTTGAAAAAAAAGAAACGCTCCGTTATGGAGAAAATCCCCATCAAGCCGCTGCTTTATATACAGAAATGCCACCGAGAGAAAATAGCTTAGCCCATGCGCAACTATTACAAGGTAAGCCGCTCTCGTATAATAATCTTTTAGATAGCGATGCAGCCTTAGGCTGTGTTCGCGCGCTCAATCCAGATAAACCCGGCTGCGCCATTATCAAACATGGAACACCCTGCGGCGTGGCTCAAGCTGAAGATCTTGCGCAGGCTTATCAATTAGCGCTTAATGCAGACCCGAGCTCTGCCTTTGGCGGCATCATTGCTACAAATCAGCCTATAGATAAAGAAACCGCTACACTCATGGTCAACCAACAATTTCTCGAAGTGATACTAGCGCCCGCAGTTTCTGAGGAATCTCGCCAATTATTGAGTCGCAAACCCGCTTGGCGCGTGCTTGCTTGTGGACCCGCGCCAAAATTATCTCTACAATTAATGTTGCGCTCGATCAATGGCGGCTTACTCATTCAACAAGAAGATTGGGATACTTTAGATAAAAATAAATTAAAAGTTCCGACAAAGCGGCAACCCAGCGCTCAAGAATGGCAGGACTTATATTTTGCCTGGCAAATCGTTCAATATGTTAAATCTAACGCCATCGTTTATGCTAAAAACCTGACCACAATAGGCATCGGCGGCGGTCAAACCAGCCGTGTATTCAGTGCTGAAATTGCTGCGTTAAAAGCACATCAGCTTAACTTATCTTTAGAAGATGCGGTAGCGGCCTCCGATGCCTTCATCCCTTTTGCTGATGGGTTAGAAGTCATGGCTAAATCCGGAATTCGCGCCATAATCCAGCCTGGCGGCTCCAAACGTGATGAAGAAGTGATCGCCGCCGCTGATTATTATCAAATAGCCATGGTTTTTACCGGCATCCGTCATTTTCGCCATTAGATCCAAGGAGTCAAAATTGATAGCGAAAACCAAACCTCTTAAAGTTTTAATTATCGGTTCCGGTGGCCGTGAACATGCTTTAGCCTGGAAAGCCGCGCAATCGCCAAAAGTTCAAAAAGTATGGGTAGCGCCGGGAAATGCCGGGACTGAACTCGAACCGAAAGTCCAAAATATCGCACTGGCCGTCGATGACGCCGACGGGCTAGTTAAATTTGCTCAAAGTCAAGAGATTGATTTAACTATTATAGGTCCGGAAGCTGCTTTAGATGCAGGAGTCAGCGACAGGTTTCTGGAAAATGGTTTAGCCTGCTTTGGGCCAAGCCAACAAGCGGCCCGGTTAGAAATTTCTAAAATATTCAGCAAACAGTTTATGCAGGCCCACTCTATCCCTACAGCCGCTTATGAAACTTTTACCGATGAAGAACAAGCAATCGCTTATGTCCACAAGCAATCTTTGCCAATCGTCATCAAAGCGGATGGTTTGGCGGCAGGCAAAGGCGTCATCATTGCCCAGACTTTAATAGAAGCTGAAGAAGCTATTCATGCTATGTTGACCGAAAAAATTTTCGGCCAGGCCGGGCAAAGCATTGTCATTGAAGAGTTTTTACAAGGCGTAGAAATGAGTTACATCGTCATGACCGATGGCAAAACTATTTTGCCATTGGCCAGTTCTAAGGATCATAAACGCCGCGATGATTATGACCAGGGCCCCAATACTGGCGGCATGGGGGCTTATTCTCCGGCTCCTCAAATAACCCCGGATTTGGAACAACGTATCCTTAAGGATGTGATCTCGCCGGTTATCAAAGGTTTTGAGATCATTGGCATCCCTTATACCGGCTTTCTTTATGCCGGTTTGATGATTACTTCTGGAGGAGAAATCAAAGTCCTGGAATTTAATTGTCGTTTAGGCGATCCGGAAACTCAGGCGATTTTGATGCGTCTGCAATCTGATTTAGTTGAACTTTGTCATGCTGCTGTTCAAGGAAAATTAGACCAAGTGAAAGCTTCCTGGGACCCGCGCCCTGCCCTAACGGTTGTTTTAACTGCTGCAGGTTATCCCGGAAATTATCAAACGGGCGATTGTATTTCTTCAATTATGCAAACTGCGACGGACTGTAAAGTTTTTCATGCTGCCACTCAAAAAATCAATCAAGAAATTACTACCAATGGCGGACGAGTTTTAGGCGTGACCGCTTTAGGGGTTGATTTAATTGAGGCCAGGAATCAAGCTTATTCTCTAGTGGAAAAAATTGCTTGGCCAGGCGCTCATTATAGAACAGATATAGGGGCGTAGCCGATGTCAAAATGGATGTATTCATTGATTTCACCCTTCAATCAGACAAAATTTATAAAAAAAACACTTCATTCTCAGCCTATAAAAATAAAGCCCGGATTTATTGCCACCGGCTTAGTAATCGGTTACGGCTTATATTCTGAATCTGAATCTCCGTCGATAAAAAAAATTAAAT
>Ga0163144_10013836_pt1 | contig 16795 bp, 13 predicted proteins | sample OliLak19BULKMAT1_FD_123175 | JGI IMG/M metagenome (GOLD analysis project Ga0163144, IMG submission 123175) | Freshwater microbial mat bacterial communities from Lake Vanda, McMurdo Dry Valleys, Antarctica - Oligotrophic Lake LV.19.BULKMAT1 | ecosystem: Environmental > Aquatic > Freshwater >... | reverse complement strand
CGCAGAAATTGCGGATCGCTTCGGGCGTGTAGCCGCGGCGCCTCAGCCCCGAGATCGTCGGCATGCGGGGATCGTCCCAGCCCGTGACGTACTTGCCCTGCACCATCTCGATGAGCTTCCGCTTGCCGAGCATGCTGTACGACAGATTCAGCTTCGCGAACTCGATCTGCTGCGGATGACAGGCGACGCTCACGTGGTCGAGCACCCAGTCGTAGAACGGCCGATGGTCCTCGAACTCGAGCGTGCAGAGCGAGTGCGTGATGCCTTCGATGGCGTCCGAGATGGGGTGCGCGTAGTCGTACATCGGGTAGATGCACCACGCGTCGCCCATGCGGTAGTGCGTGGCGCGCCTGATGCGGTAGAGCACCGGGTCGCGCATGTTGATGTTGCCCGACGTCATGTCGATCTTCGCGCGGAGCACCTGGGCGCCGTCGGCGAACCCGCCGGCCCGCATCTTCGCGAACAGCTCGAGGTTCTCGTCGACCGATCGATGGCGGTACGGGCTCTCGCGGCCGGGCTCGGTCAGCGTCCCGCGATACTCGCGGATCTGATCGGCGGTCAGACTGTCCACATACGCCTGGCCTTTACGGATCAGCTCGACCGCGTAGTCGTGCATCTGCTCGAAATAATCGGAGGCGTAGAACAGCCCGTCCTTCCAATCGAACCCCAGCCACCGGACATCCTCCTGGATGGCGTTGACGAACTCGATATCCTCTTTGGTGGGGTTCGTGTCGTCGAATCGCAGGTTGCAGCGCGACCCGTGCTCGATCGCGATGCCGAAGTTGAGGCAGATCGACTTGGCGTGGCCGATGTGCAGGTAGCCGTTCGGCTCGGGCGGAAAACGGGTGACGACCCGGCCCCCGTGCTTGCCCGACACGCGGTCCTGCGCGACGATTTCACGGATGAAATCGCGCGTGGGCGCCTCGGGGCGGCTCTCGGCACTCGGAGTGGACATGAGCCGCCCATTCTCGCATATGGCAGAATGGCAAGCCAATGCGCAACAAGCCCACAGGCAGGACGAAAGTCCTGCGCCACCGCAGCCCGAGCAAAGACAGCAGTGGCACAGGGCTTCAGCCCTGTCCGGATCCCTTCACGCTCTTCGAGCGGTGGCATCGCGAGGCTGAGGCGGCGGGCACGCTGCTGCCCGAAGCCATGGCGCTCGCGACCGCCGCAAAAACCGGTGCGCCGTCGGTGCGCCTGGTGCTGCACCGCGGTTTCAGCCGCGGCGGGTTCGTCTTCTACACCAACTACAACAGCCGCAAGGCCATCGAGCTGATTGAAAACCCGCGCGCGGCGTTCGTCTTTCACTGGCCGCTGATCGATCGGCAAGTGCGCGGCGAAGGCCGCGTCGAACAACTGTCGCGCCGCGAATCGGAGCGGTACTTTCAGAGTCGCGAGCGCGAGAGTCGTCTCAGCGCGTGGGCCTCGCCGCAGAGCGAGCCGATCTCGGGGCGGGCGTTTCTCGAGAAAGAGTTCGCGCGGGTGGAGAAACGGTTTGCCGGAAAAGAGGTGCCGTGCCCTCCCTTCTGGGGAGGCTTCCGAATTGTGACAAATTGTATCGAGTTCTGGCAGGGACAGCCCCACAGGCTGCACGATCGCCTTGTCTTTCGCAGAAAAGGAGACTCCTGGACGAATCTCAGGCTGGCACCCTAGGAAAACGTTGTAATACCCATGGTCGGGTAAGCAACTGACGATGGCCCGTCGTTATACGCGTGTGATGAAGACCGCTGACGAGATTGGCGTGGCGACCCCGGCCCCGGCCCCGGAGCCCTACGAAACACGACCGCTCGGACAGGCGCTCGATTTTCTCCGCGTCCTGTGGGCCATCAATCATGGCCTCGCGACGACCTCCCGCTACATGAAATCCAAGTACGGCGTCACCGGGCGGCAGCGGCTCATCGTCCAGGTCGTCAACGAATTTCCCGGCATCTCGGCGGGCGAGCTCGCGAAGGTGCTGCACCTCGATCCCAGCACGCTGACGGGCGTCCTCCAGCAGATGGGCGAGCGCGGTCTGTTGCTGTTGCAGCCCGACGCGCGCGATCGCCGCCGCCTCCGCATCCAGTTGACCACCAAAGGACGCCGGATGTGCCACATGGCGGTTGGCGCCATCGAGGCCGCGGTGTCCAGGACACTTTCGCAGATTTCACCCGCCAAGCTGAAGGCCACCCGCGAAGTGCTGGCGCTCCTCGCCGATAATTTGGATCGGCACGCCGAGGAAGAACCGCTCGCCGACCACGCGACGTCGGCGTAGCGATCCAAAAAGCCATAATCGACAAAAGCGAACGTCGGGCCTGCCGCGCCGTCGGTCAAAGCCGAAGGCGGGTTGCGCTCCCGGAGAAAGCGCGTCAGAATACTCCTGTACATCCGGGCGGCAGCGCGTTTCAGTCAGTTCTCGTCAGTAGCACGTTCATACCATTTACGTTCTTGCCCCATGCACTTCATCCTGCGTTTCATCATCCGTTACACGCCCGTTGCCGCCCGGGCGTATGTTTGACCGTGACCGCGTCACTCGCACTTATTCTGGAGAGCACATCATGAATCTCGGCCGCAGAACTTCCTTCACCGTCGCATGCCTGCTCGCGCTGCTGTCGCTTCCGGCCCACATACACGCGCAGGGCCTGACGACCGGAGGCATCGCGGGTGTCGTGATCAACGCGCAGAAGCAGCCGGTGACCGGCGCCAGCGTTATTGCCATCCACGAGCCCTCCGGGACGACCTACGAAGCCACGACGCGAGCCGATGGACGCTTCTCGATTCCGAACATGCGCGTCGGCGGGCCCTATACCATCCAGGTCGTGTTCGTCGGGACCGGCGGAGCGGCATTCGCGCCGCAGACGCGCGAGAACATCCAGGTGAACCTCGGCACGAACACCGATGTGAACGTCACGGTCGATCCTATTACCGTTACCGAAGAAGTGACGGTGTCGGCACAGACGGACCCGGTGTTCGCGTCGAGCCGAACCGGGGCCGCCACGTCGCTGGCCCGCGAAGAGCTCGCAAGCCTGCCGACCATTACTGGCCGGCTCGAATCGATGACGCGCCTGAGCCCTCAATCGACCGGCACGATGTCGTTCGCCGGTCAGGACAACCGCCTCAATAACATCACGGTCGACGGCTCGTCCTTCAACAACTCCTTCGGTATCGGCAGCACGCCTGGAGAACGAACCGGCGTCGCGCCGATTTCCCTGGCCGCCATCGAGCAGATTCAGATCAGCGTGGCGCCGTTCGACGTCCGGCAGGGGAGCTTCGTCGGCGCGGCGGTCAACACCGTGACGCGCAGCGGAACGAACCAGATCAACGGATCCGTGTATCGCCAGTTCCGGGATGACGGGATGGTGGGCAAGAAGGCCAAGTCCCTCGCGTTCAACCCCGGCAGCTTCACGTACGGGAACACGGGCTTCTGGACCGGCGGTCCGATCGTCAAGAACAAGCTCTTCTTCTTCGTCAACTTCGAGGACGAGATAAAGAAGGAGCCCGGCACCACGTTCCGGGCGAACACGGGCGGCGAGGCCGCGGTCGGGAGCGTCACCCGGGTGCTGGCGTCCGACCTCGACACGCTCAGCAACTTCATGAGAACCCGGTTCAACTACGAGACGGGCGGCTATCAGGGCTACAACCACGAGGTTCCCGCGACGCGGTTCCTCGTGAAGACCGACTACAACCTCAACAACACGAACAAAATCACGTTCAGGTACAACCACCTCGACTCCTTCACCGACGTGCTGCTCTCCAACTCGTCTTCGCTTGGGAACGGCAGCCGCCGGACGAGCACCCAGGCGCTGAACTTCCAGAACTCGAACTACCAGATCATGGAAAACATCCGCTCGGGCATCGCCGAGTGGAATACCGTGCTGGGGCAAAGCATGGCCAACCAGCTCATGGGCGGTTATACGACCCAGGACGAGAGCCGCAACTCGAGAGGCGACCTGTTCCCCTTCATCGATATTCTGGACGGCAGTGCGGCCACGTATACGTCGGTCGGCTTCGAGCCGTTCACGCCGAACAACGAGCTGCGGTACAAAACGTTCCAGATGCAGAACAACTTCACGAAGTTCGGCGAGAAGCACGCGCTGACGCTCGGCGGCAGCTTCGAGCGATATGAATCCGAGAACGTGTTCTTCTCGGGCCGGCAGGGCGTGTTCATCTACAACACCCTGGCGGACTTCTACGCCGACGCCAATGGGTATCTGGCCAATCCGAATCGCACGACCTCGAATGTCACGTTGCGGCGCTTCCAGCTGCGCTACATGAATATTCCCAATGCCGAGAAGCCGGTCCAGCCGCTCGAGGTCATGTATGCCGGCGCCTATGCGCAGGACGACTGGCAGGTGAGCAGCAACCTGAAGGTGAATGCGGGCGTCCGGCTCGACATACCGTTCTTCGGCGACACCGCGTTCGCCAATCCCAACGCCGACGCGGCGACCTTCCGGGATGAAAACGGCCAAGGCGTGAAGTACGAAAGCGGAAAGCTGCCGGATCCGAAGATCCTGTGGTCGCCCCGCGTGGGATTCAACTGGAACGTCAGCTCGGATCATCGGACCCAGGTGCGCGGCGGCACCGGCATCTTCACCGGCAAACCCGCGTATGTCTGGATCTCGAATCAGATTGGCACCACCGGAATGCTGACCGGCTTTATCGATGAGCAGAACGTGACGACAAGGCCGTTCCACCCGGACCCGAATCACTATCGTGATTTGCTCCCCGCTCCGACCGGCGCGCCGGCGGGCAGCTACGAGCTGGCGGTGACCGATCCCAACTTCAAGTTCCCACAGCTGTGGAGGACGAACATCGCGGTCGACCGCCGGCTGCCGGGCGGCTGGACCGGCACCGGCGAATTCATCTACAACCGCGACGTCAATGGCGTGTACTACATCAACGCGAATCTGCCGGCAGCCCAGGCGACCTTCTTGGGTGCCGACAGCCGTCCGCGCTACGTAGGCACATCCTGCACGCTGCCGACCGCGGGGCCGTGCGCCACCCGAATCAACAATGCGGCCGGCAACCAGATCTCGAACGCCACAGTGCTGAAAAACCAGAATGTGGGCACATCCTGGAACGCGTCGGGCTCGATGACCAAGAGCTTCCGGGCCGGCTTCTTCGCCAAAGGCGCCTACAGCTACGGTGAATCCAAGAACACCGTGGATCCGGGTTCCGTGGCATTCGGCTCCTGGCAGAGCAATCCGATTTCGGGCGATCCGAACAACCCCGAGGTCGCACACAGCCAGTACTCCCCGGGACACAGGGTGTTTCTCACGGGCTCGTACACCAAGGAGTACTTCAGCCTCGGCTCGACTACCGTGTCGTTCTTCTGGGAGGCGAAGACGATCGGCAACGCGAGTTACGTGTATGCCGGCGACCTCAACGGCGACACGGGTGCCAACAACGACCTGATTTACATTCCGCGCAATACGTCGGAAATGAACTTTTCCCCCATTCCCGCCGGCACGGCCAGCCGGGCGTTTTCCCCTGACGAGCAGGCGGCGGCGTGGGAAACGTTCATCGACCAGGATGCGTACCTCAGCAAGCGCCGCGGACAGTATGCGCAGCGAGGCGGTGTATTCCTTCCGATGGTGAGACGGATGGACTTCAGCGTCGCGCAGGATGTGTTCCGGAGCCTCGGCGGCAAGCGCCACGCCTTCCAGGTTCGTTTCGACGTCCTGAACTTCGGAAACCTGCTGAACGAGAACTGGGGAGTGAGCCAGCGGCTGATCAACTCCTCGGCGTTCTCTCCGTTTGTGACGCAGCCGCTGACCAACGCGGGCGTGGACACGCAGGGACGGCCGACGTACAGACTCAGGGTGAACAATCGCGAGTTAATCCGCAGCTCTCTCGAACAGACGGCGAGCGAAGGCGACGTCTACAGGGTGCAGATCTCACTGCGATACACCTTCAACTAGCCTTCGCTGCGCTTCGGCTCAGCAATCTAGTCGCGTTCCTGCAGGACTTCCTGCTTTTCGATCCGCACAGGCCGGAACCGGGAAACCGGTTTCGGCCTGAACGGCTCCACCCGAACCTCTCCCCGCTCCACCTGCTGTTGCCACTCGGCAAAGAAATCAGGCCAGCGCGGCTCCTTGCCCGTGCGATGAAAGATCGTCATCGCCTCGATGTCGGCCCGGAAGAACACGGTATACGCAGGAACCACGCTCGCATGCCCCAGATCCTCCAGCACCCAGGCCGCGTGCTTCGATGATGTCTGCTCGAAGATGCGCCAGGCCTCAATCGCCTTCCCGGTTTTCTCTTTCCTGAGCTCGTCGAAGACCGCCTTCGCCTGGTCGAAGTCCGTGCTCCATTGGTAGATGCTGCCGAACGAGTGCACGAGGTAATAGCAGGCCGACTCCAAGTCGTGCTTCGGGTTGATGGTGATGGTGGGACCGTCGAACTCGCCGGGCTTCTCGACGTCCATGATCCGTGTCCGGACCTCGACACCGTGACCGGTGATGGAGCGTTTCACATCGTCGAACAGTTGCTCGTACACAGTGGCCACCATACCCCTCCTTGCAAGCCGTGATCCCTTGTAGAATGGAATTTCGCCTGTTTTTCAGGCAGGGAGGCTGATGTGAGAGGACAACTGCATGGCTGGCTGACCGGGCTCGTTGGCGCGATTCTGATGACCGCCGCCTGCGGCGGCGGCTCGACGCCACCCTCGTCCACTAACACCGGCACTACATCCCCCTCCCCAACCCCCGGCAACGTATCCGTCGACAAGAATGCCTATCCTGTGTTTCCCAATGCCGATGCAGGTGCCGATCCGTCCGTGCCCGCCGACCAGGGGGGCAAGGGCTTCAAGGGAGAGGGCTGGGAAACCAACACCGACTTCGACCTGATCGGGGATCCGCGGGCGGTGAAGGGCGGGGCACTGCGACAGGCGAACATGACGGATTTTCCGTCGACGCTGCGCTACTACGGCCCGAACTCGCACGCCTGGACCGCGATGTTGAACTCGATGGTCTACGAGACGCTCCTCGGTCTGCATCCGACTTCGCTGGCCTATATGCCGGCATTGGCCACGCACTGGCAGATTTCTCCCGACAAACTGACCTACCGATTCCGGATCAACCCGAACGCGAAGTTCTCCGACGGCACGCCTGTGACGTCCGCCGATGTGCTGGCGAGCTGGAAGCTCGTCGTGGACAAAGGGCTCCAGGACCCCGCGGTCAATCTGATTTTCTCGAAGTTCGACCAGCCTGTTGTCGAAAGCCGGTACATCGTGTCGGTCAAGGCCAAGGACCAGGACTGGCAGAACCTTCTCCAGTTCGGCAACAGTCTGCTGATTTTCCCTGCGCATGTGCTCAAGAGCGTCGATGGCGCCGCCTTCATCCGCGACTTCAACTACAAGATGATCCCGGGTACCGGGCCGTACCTCGTCAGGGAACAGGACATCAGCAAAGGAACCTCGATCAAGATTACGCGCCGCAGAGATTACTGGGCCGAACGCGATCGACGCAGTATCGGCTCGAGCAACTTCGACGAAATCACCCAGACCGTCGTGCGCGATCGCAATCTCGAGTTCGAGCGGTTCAAGCGGGGCGACATCGACACCTTCTGGGTGCAGCGCGCCCAGATGTGGGTGCAGGAGCTCGAGTACCCGCAGATCAAGCGCGGCCTGAACCAGAAGCGCAAGATTTTCAACAACAACCCGCAGGGACTTCAGGGCGTCGCCATCAACACGCGCAAGGAGCCGTTTACGGACGTCCGCGTCCGCAAGGCGCTCCGCCATCTGTTCAACCGCGAGCTGATGATCCAGAAGCTGGCGTTCAACGAATACTTCCCGATGGATTCGATGTATGCGGCGAGCGTCTACGAGAACCCTGATAACGAAAAACTCAAATACGACCCGCAGCGCGCGTTGCAGCTGTTGGCGGACACCGGATGGAGCAACCGCGACTCGGCGGGACGGCTGATCAAGAACGGCAGGCCGATGAGCCTCGAGATTATCTACGCTGATCAGTCGTCGGAGCGGTTCTTCACCATTTATCAGGAAGACCTGCGAAAAGTCGGCATCACGTTGAACCTCCGGCTCGTCACCTGGGAGACGCTGATCAAGCTGATCGACGACCGCGCATTCGATATGGCGATGCTGGCCTACACAGGCTCGACCTTTCCGAACCCCGAAGCGAACCTTCACTCCTCGCTGGCAGACCAGAACAACACCAACAACATCACGGGCTTCAAGCACAAGCGCGCCGACGAGATCATGCAGGCCTACAAGACCGAGTTCAATCTCGATAACCGGGTCAAGCTCCTCCGCGAGCTCGACGGCATCTTTACGAACGAGCATCACTGGATCATGGAGTGGACCGCTCCATACGACCGCATCGTCTTCTGGAATAAGTTCGGCTATCCACAGGGCCTCATTACACGCATCGGCGACCACCGCGACATCCCCAGTCTGTGGTGGATCGATGCCGCCAAGTCGCAGCAACTGCAGGCGGCCATGAAGGACCCGTCTATTTCGATGGGGCAGGGCCCGAGCGAAGACCGGTACTGGCTCGACTACGCCAAGCGAGAGGGTCAGCCGGCGGCTCAGCGGTGACGAGCTACTTCCTCCGGCGGCTGCTGCTGATCATCCCGACCTTCATCGGGATCACCATGGTGGTGTTCGTGATCATGCACTTCGTGCCGGGCGGGCCGGTCGAGCGGCAGATCATGCGCTACAAGATGGCGGCGATAACCGAAGGAGGGGCGGGGGGCGGCGGTCTCCAGCAATCGATGTCGCTCCCGGATGATGCGGTCGAGGAGATCCGGCGCTACTACGGCTTCGACAAGCCCGTGCACGTGCGATATCTCCAGTGGCTGCGCAATGTCGTGCAACTCGATCTCGGAAACTCCTACATCTATCAGGAGCCGGTGTGGGACGTCATCAAGTCCCGCTTTCCGATCTCCCTGTTTCTCGGCCTGACCGGCTTTCTCCTCAACTACCTCATCTGCGTGCCGCTCGGCGTGCTCAAGGCCATCAAGCACGGCAGCCGTTTCGACTTCATGACGAGTGCTCTGGTGTTCCTCGGCTACTCGGTGCCGGGCTGGGCGCTCGGGACGGTGCTCCTCGTGCTGTTCGGCGGCGGCAGTTTCTGGAACGTCTTTCCCCTCGGCGGCTTCCGCCCGGACAACTGGGAGTACCTGAGCTTCGGTCAGAAGATCGCGCAGCAGGCGTGGTACATGGCGCTGCCGGTGTTCTGCTACATGGTCGGCGGCTTTGCCACGCTCACGATCCTGACCAAGAACTCCCTGTTGGAGAATATGTCGCAGGACTACGTGCGAACGGCTTTTGCGAAAGGGCTGTCCAAGCGCCGCGTGATCTTCGTCCACGCGCTGAGGAACTCGCTCATTCCGATTGCCACCGGCCTCGGGCACGTGTTCAGCCTCATCCTCGCCGGTTCCTTCCTGATTGAAAAGGTCTTCAACATCGACGGCATGGGCTATCTGGGGTACACGTCGATTCTGCAGCGCGACTACCCCGTCGCCCTCGGCATCCTGGTGATCAGCAGCCTGCTGATGCTCGTCGGCAACATCCTGTCCGACGTCATTTACGCCGTCGTCGATCCCAGAATCCGCTTCAGATGAGCGCTGCCCCTTCTGAGACGCTGTTTCGCAAGCGGGTTCGCAAGTTCAGACGCATCAAGCGCGGCTACTACGCCTTCCTGATTGTCGCGATCGCCTACGTTCTGTCGTTCTTACTGCCGTTCGTGGCGACGAACCAGCCTCTGGCCGTGAAGTACAACGGCGATTACTTCTTTCCGATGCTCCAGTTCCATCCCGCGGCAACCTTCAACCAGGCGGCGTACGGCGAGCCCGACTACCGCGAGCTGAAGAAACAGTTCCAGGCCGAAGGCAAGGACAACTGGGTGTTGATGTCGTTGTACCCCTACGGACCCAACGAGTCGCTCCTGAATCTCGCGGAATCCCCGCCGAACCGCCCGTCGCGCGAGCACCCGTTCGGCACCGACGATCGCGGGCGCGATGTGCTGGTGCGGCTGGCGTACGGCTTCAATATTTCGCTCACGTTTGCGCTGTTCGTCACGATCTTCTCCGAGGGGGTGGGTACCGTGGCCGGCGCGCTGCTCGGCTACTTCGGCGGCAAGCTGGACATCGTCGGCCAGCGCATCATCGAGATCTGGTCGTCGCTGCCGTTCCTGTACACGATCATCATCATCAGCTCGATCGTCGTGCCGGTCTACATACCCGGGCGGATGCTCGTGATGCAGCCGTCCTTCTGGCTCCTGGTGATCATCCTGTCGGTGTTCGAGTGGGTGAGCATCACGTACTACATCCGCGGCGAGTTCTACAGGGAGAAAGCGAAGGACTACGTCGGCGCGGCCATCGCCACCGGCGTGTCCGAGACGAAGATCATGTTCCGGCACATTCTGCCGAACGCCCTCACGCCGCTCGTGTCGTTCGCGCCGTTCGTCGTCGTGGCCAACATCGGCTCGCTCGTTGCGCTCGACTTTCTCGGCTTCGGCTTGCCGGCGCCGACGCCAAGCTGGGGCGAGCTGATCGGGCAGGGGATGGACAACCTGACGAAGTGGTGGCTCGTGATCTTCCCGCTGGCCGCGATGTTCGTGACGCTGCTGCTCGTCGTCTTTATCGGCGAGTCGGTTCGCGAGGCGTTCGACCCCAAAGAGTTCTCAGAGCTTCAATGACGCACGCTCCCCTTCTGGACATTCGCGGGTTGCGGACCCACTTCTTTACCGAGGCGGGGGTCGCGAAGGCCGTGGACGGCATCGATCTCAGCGTGTATCCGGGCGAGGTCGTCGGGCTCGTCGGAGAATCGGGATCGGGCAAGAGCGTCACGGCGCTCAGCGTGCTGCGGCTCATTCCCAATCCCCCGGGCCGCATCGTCGCCGGGGAGATCTTCTTCAAAGGCCGCGACCTGCTGAAGGTCGACATCGAGGCCATGCGCGATGTGCGCGGCGACCAGATCTCGATGATCTTCCAGGAGCCGATGACGTCGCTGAACCCCGTGTTCACGATCGGCATGCAGCTCACGGAGGTGTATCGGCAGCACGAAGAGATCTCGAAGCAGGAGGCATTCAACCGGAGCGTGGAGATGCTCCGGCTGGTCGGTATCCCCGACGGCGCGGTGCGGATGAAGCAGTACCCCCACCAGTTCTCGGGCGGACAGCGGCAGCGCGTCATGATCGCGATGGCGCTCGCGCTGACGCCAGACCTGCTGATCGCCGACGAGCCGACGACGGCGCTGGATGTGACGATTCAGGCGCAGATTCTGGATCTGATGCTGGAGATGAAGGAGCGGCAGAAGGACTCTGCGATTCTGCTGATCACGCATAACCTCGCGGTCGTCGCCGAGACGTGCGATCGCGTGGCCGTGATGTACGGCGGGAAGATCCAGGAGCTCGCGCCGGTCAAAGAGATCTTCAACAACCCTATGCATCCCTACACGCGGGGACTGCTTGGCTCGCTTCCGCGCGTGGACGGCCCGAAGGCCGAACGGCTGACGACCATTCCCGGGTCTGTGCCGGACATCCTCGACTTGCCGAAGGGCTGCAAGTTCACCACGCGATGTCCCGATCGTTTCGAGCCTTGCCCCGACATCGAGCCGGCGCTCGTGGAGCGGGCGCCGGGACATTTCGTGCGCTGCCACCTTTACGGAATCACCGACGAACATGCCGCCCATCCTCGAAGTTAAGGACCTCCACGTCAGGTTCCCTGTCTTCGGCGGGCTGCTGCTCCGCAAGACGGGCGAGGTGCACGCCGTCAAGGGCGTCTCGTTCACGCTGCAGCAGGGAGAGACACTCGGGCTGGTCGGCGAGTCGGGCAGCGGGAAGACGACCGTGGGACGCGCGATTATCAACATTCTGCGCGCGATGAGCTACAGCGTGGAGATCGCGGGTGAAATTCTCTACCACCGTGATTCAGGCACAGTGAACCTTGCGCCGCTGACGAAGAACGGCATGCGCCCGTACCGGACCGACATCCAGATGATCTTTCAGGATCCGTACTCGTCGCTGAATCCCCGCATGAGCGTCGGCCAGATCGTGGAAGAGCCGCTGAAGATCCACACGAAGCAGAGCCCCGCCGAGCGACGGGAGCGCGTGAAGTGGCTGATGGACAAGGTCGGGCTGTCGCCTGAATACATCCATCGCTATCCGCACGAGTTCTCAGGCGGCCAGCGTCAGCGCATCGGCATCGCGCGCGCGCTCGCCACGAATCCGAAGATCGTGATCGCCGACGAGCCGGTCAGCGCCCTCGACGTGTCGATTCAGGCGCAGGTCGTGAACCTCATGCAGGACCTGCAGGAGGAGTTCGGCCTGTCGTACATCTTCATCGCCCACGATCTCTCGGTGGTGCGGCATATCTCGGATCGAATTGCCGTGATGTTCAAGGGGCAGATTGTGGAGATCGGCGACGCCGAGAGTGTCTATCAGCATCCCCAGCACGAATACACGCGTACGCTCCTGGCAGCGGTGCCCAGACCAGATCCTGAAAGAAGCCGCAGAGCCAGAATGCGACAGGGCTGAAGCCCTGTGCCACCGGTGCGGTCCGCCTGAAGGCGGACGCTACGTACACCTGCAGGTACGTAGTGTCCGGCTTTAGCCGGACCCTGGCAGCTTCAGCGGCCTCAGTTTCTGCACAGCGGCTGCAAGGGCCAGCACGCCTTCCTCCCCGAACTGCTTTCCCGCAATCTGCAGTCCGACCGGCATTCCAGTCGAATCCAGCCCCGCGGGTACACTCGCGACAGGCAATCCGGTGAGGCTGAGCACGAACGTCGGCGCGATCCAGTCGACATAGGTCTTCATGGGCTTGCCCGCGATGGAGTCGGGGTAATTCTGTTCGACAGGAAACGGCGGCACAGCGACGCATGGCGTGAGCAGGTGGTGATACTCGGCGAAGAACGCGCGGAACTGGTGCCACAGGCGGCCACGATAATTCTCGGCGGCGGCCAGTTCCTTCGTCGTCACCTCGAGGCCCGAGCGCACGTTGTTGCCGACGTTGGGTCCGAAGCGATCCTGCATGTCGAGGCGCGGAAACATCTGCGTCACAAACCAGAGCCCGCGCTGCGAGATGAACGCCGCCCTGGCGTCGGAGAGATCGAGATGGATTTCGTCAACCGTGACACCGTTCGCCTTCAACGACAGCGCGGCCTCGCGGCAGATCCGTTCGACCTCCGGATCGACGCCGATGCCAGCGATGTCGGCGCAGTAAGCGACGCGCAGGTTCCTGCGGGACCCGCTCGCGGCCCGGACAAAATCACGGCCGGCCACCGCCTGCGAGTACGGCGAGTATTCGCTGGGGCCGGCGATCGCCTGCAGCATCAACGCGGCATCTTCGGCGGTGCGCGCCATCGGACCGGTGACCTGAAGCGTGTCCCATGCCCAGTCGGTCGGATAGGTCGGGACGAGCCCGACGGACGGGCGAAGGCCGAAGATGCCGCAGAAGGCGGCGGGGATGCGGAGCGATCCGCCGAGGTCGGTGCCTTCGGCGAGCCCGATCATGCCGGTCGCGAGGGCGGCGGCTCCCCCCCCGGTGGATCCCCCGGCGCTTTTCGCCGGGTTCCATGGGTTGCGCGTGCGCCCGAATATTTCGTTGAACGTATTCGCGCCGGCGGCGAACTCCGGGCAGTTGGTCTTGCCGAGAATCACCGCGCCTGCCTCGCGGAGCCGCTGCACGACCAGCGCATCTTCCTTGGGAACGTAGTCCGCGTAGATCGGCGAGCCGAAGGTGGTGCGCAAACCGGCGACCGGGGTGATGTCTTTGATCCCGACCGTGATCCCGCACAGCGGTCCGGGGTCTTCGCCGCGCTTGATCCGGGCATCGAGCTCCCTGGCGTCTTCCATCGCGTGCGGGTTGAGCGTGACGATGGCGTTCAGCTCGGGGTTGCGCTCTGACACGCGATCGAGGCAGGCCGCAACGGCTTCGGTGACGGACACATCTTTCGACGCAATCCGGCGGGCCAGCTCGGTCGCCGTGAGATCGGGGAGTTTTGTCACACCTTCCCGCCCCAGTCGCCAACGAATGCGACCGCTCGGCAGAAAGCCGCCTCGCCCCCCTTGAACTTCCAGGGGAAGCACCCGAGGATCAGCCGCGTGTTCTGAATCTCAGGGGCGTCGATGTCGCCGCCGAGATTCTCGATGTGCATGCAGTCCTTCGGAAACAGCGCGTTGTGCGTGAGCTGGTAGGCAGAGTCGGGGAACAGTTTGTCGACGGCCTCTTTGCCGCCGAACTTGTCTTCGGCCTGTTTGCGCACGCGATCGCAGTGCCCGTGCTGCCCTTTGCCGAGAAACCGGCCGATGGGCAGGTTCATCGGGTGGTCCGTCGACACGCAATCGACGCCCCAGATGCGAATCTCCTTCTCGAGCAGCCACGGCACCATCTCCGGGTGCGCGCCCGGATGGCGGTGGATGTACTTCTCCTCATCCGCGTTCACGCCGAACTGGGCATATTTGTGGAATCCGGTATGGAGATACAACAGATCCCCCTTCCGGACTTCGACGCGGTCTTCGATCATCCTGGGCGTGTACATCTCAAGCTCGTCCATCACACCGGAGAGATCCACGATGACGCCTGGCCCGCAGAGCCATTCGACGGGAATCTCGTCGATGGTCCTGCCGTTGGTGACGAAATGCCGTGGTGCGTCGAGGTGCGTGCCCATGTGATTGGAGGTCATGATGTACTGCGCGTTCACGCCATGCTCCGCTTTGCGCTTGATGTACTTAACCTCGAACGGCGGATAGTAGGGCCAGAACGGGGTCTGCTCGTTGAGGGGCTGCGACAAATCGTAGATTTTCATATGACTCCTGTTGGTCCGGCTGAAGCCGGACACTACGTACTGAAGCGTGACAGTACGTGGTGTCCGCCTACGTAGTGTCCGCCTTTAGGCGGACCGTGCTCGTTCAAACGCGCGTTCCAGAACTCGTCTCGTCAGCACATTTGCCAGTTGGCGTCGATACCGGGCCGAGGCGTGAATGTCGCTCGACGGATCGATGTCTCCACCCGCGGCCGCGTCGGCGGCGGCGCGAATCAGCTCAGCGGAGGGCCGCTGTCCCTTCAGGACGGCGATGGCCTGTTCGGCCGGCATCGGACGGTCGCCGACGCTCAGCAGCGCGATGCGCGCGTCGGCGCAGAGGCCCTGCGCGTCGAGACGCACGACTGCGACGACCCCGACGAGCGCAAAATCGCCATGACGTCTCGAGATTTCCAGGAATGCGCTGCCGCTGCGCTCCGCCGCCAAAGGGATCCTGATCTCCGTCAACAGTTCTCCCGGCTGAACCGCCGTGGTAAACAGCCCGAGAAAGAACTCGCTCGCCGGCACACTCCGCTTGCCCTGCGTGCTGCTGATTTCGAGCTCGGCGTTCAGCGCGACCATCAGGGCAGGCAGTTCGGCCGCCGGATCGGCGTGCGCGACGCTTCCGCCGATCGTGCCGCGATTGCGAATCGCCACGTGCGCAATGTGCGGCATGGTTTCGGCCATCAGCGGCGCTTTCGACGAAATGAGGGGGCTGCGCTCGATCTGACGCTGGCGCGTCATGCCCCCGATCCGAAGACCGTCGGCGTCGTCTTTGATATAGCCGAGCTCCGGAATGCCGTTGAGATCGACCAGCACAGACGGCGTGGCCAGCCGGAAGTTCATGGCCGGAATCAGGCTCTGGCCGCCGGCCAGCGGTTTGGCATCACCGTCGTGCTCGGCCAGCAACGAGAGCGCTTCGTCGACGCTGCGCGGGCGAAAATATTCGAAGGCGGCCGGTTTCACAGCCGCGCTTTCAGTTCGGCATTCAGCGCGTCGAGCGCCTGCTTCGTCATCATCTTGCCCACCGACTCGAGCAGGCGCTGACCGACCGCCGCGATCTTTCCGCCAATCTGCATGTCTGACGAGTAATTCATCACCGTGACGGGGCCCGCCTGGTCCTTGATCTCAAGGAGCTCAATGGTCGCCGTGCCTTTGGTGAATCCGACTCCGCCCTTGCCGTCGACGTGCATCACGAACCGCTCGGGCGGAACCTGGTCCTTCAGCTCGACATTGACGGCAAACTCCGCGGCACTCATCGGCCCGACGCTCACCTTCATGACGCCTTCGTAGCTGTTCTCTCCCACCTTCGTCAGCGATTTCGTTCCCGGCAGCGCCTTGGCCAGCACGGCGGGGTCCTGGAGAAGTTCCCAGACTTTCGCCCGCGGCCCGTTGAAGGTGAATGTGCCGTTCAGAATCATGTCCGCCCCTCCTTTGCACGTTCGATGAGCTCGAACAGCCGGTTCGGGCTCAAGGGGATTTCGGTGATCTCCACGCCGGATCCCGCAAGCGCGTCCTCGACGGCCTGTGCGAACAGCGCACCGGTCGGGATACAGCCCGCTTCTCCAACGCCTTTCAACCCCATCGGGTTATACGGCGAAGGGGTCTCGCGATGCGCTGTTTCGATCGACGGGACGTCGGTCGCCGTCGGAATCAGATAATCCATGAACGACGCGTTCAGGAGCTGCCCCTGCTCGTCATACACGAGCTGCTCGTAAAACGCATTGCCGATGCCGTGCGCGACGCCGCCGTGGATCTGGCCTTCGACGAGCATCGGGTTGATGATCGTGCCGCAATCATGAACCACGAGATAGCGTTTGATCTCGACGGTCGCGGTTTCCGCATCAACCTCGAGGATCATCGCGTGGACGCCGCTGGCGGTGCTGCCCCGGTCCGGCCCGAAATAGGCGGTGCTCTCCAGGCCGGGCTCCGTGCCTGGGCGCACGGCTCCGCGCAGCGGGTTGGCCTTGGCCGAGAGCTCGCCGAGCGACAGACCACGGTCAGGTTCCACCGCGACGAATACCCGCCCGTCGGCCAGTTCCAGCTGCTCCTTGG
>Ga0163144_10013834_pt1 | contig 16796 bp, 11 predicted proteins | sample OliLak19BULKMAT1_FD_123175 | JGI IMG/M metagenome (GOLD analysis project Ga0163144, IMG submission 123175) | Freshwater microbial mat bacterial communities from Lake Vanda, McMurdo Dry Valleys, Antarctica - Oligotrophic Lake LV.19.BULKMAT1 | ecosystem: Environmental > Aquatic > Freshwater >... | reverse complement strand
TGTGTCTTGTGTCTTGTGTCTTGTGTCTGGTGTCTTGTGTCTTGTGTCTTGTGTCTTGTGTCTTGTGTCTTGTGATGTGTTCCGCAGTATCGTCGGGCGTGGACCACCCGAAGTACGGTACGCTCTACGGGCTTTTGTGTTCTTTTGTTTCTTTTGTGTTTCAAAAAAATACACTACGGGGCTTTGATGTGTTCCGCGATATCGTCGGGCGTGGACCACCCAACGTACGTCACTTATGTCTGATGTCTTGTGTCTTGTGTCTGATGTCTGAAGTCTTGTATCTTGTATCTTGTATCTTGTGTCTCAGGTCTTGTGTCTGAAGTCTTGTGTCTTGTGTCTCAGGTCTTGTGTCTTGTGTCTCAGGTCTTGTATCTTGTATCTTGTGTCTCAGGTCTTGTGTCTGAAGTCTTGTATCTTGTGTCTCAGGTCTTGTGTCTTGTGTCTGAAGTCTGAAGTCTGAAGTCTTTTGCCTCACCTCACATCACCACCGTATTACCGCCGGCTTCATTGACAAACGGCTGGTTGCGCAAACGCTTGCCCGTCACGCGATAAATCGCATTGGCTACTGCCCCACTTAACGGTGGCAAAGCAGGCTCACCAAGACCGGTTGGATCAATGCCATTATCCACAAAATGCACTTCCACCTCCGGTATTTCATTCATTCGTATCAGCCGGTAAGTATTGAAATTATTTTGCTCTGTAGCGCCGTCTTTAAAGGTCAGTTGCCCAAACATAGCATGCCCTAAGCCATCTACCATAGCGCCGACAACCTGATTGAGCGCGCCGCTTTGATTGATGATCATCCCGCAATCTACTGCGGTATATACTTTTTGCAGAACGGGTTTGCCTTTTACTTTCACTACTTCCGCCACGTGCGCCACATAGGAAAGATGGGAATAGTAAACGCTGAAACCCAATTGCACCCGTTTGCGTTTTTTGTGCCAGCCCGACTTCTCTGCCGCCAATTCAATGACCTTGATAAACCGGTCAGCATCGTAAGCGAGTTTACCTCCAACGGCCTGTTCTTTGGCTTTTTTCAACAATTCTAATCGCATAGCAATTGGGTCTTTCCCGGCCGCTTCAGCCACCTCATCCAAAAAGGATTGTTCAGCCCCTGCCAAAAAATTGGTGATGGGTGCGCGCCATGGGCCGGTCGTAATGGGCGATTTATGCTCAATGGATTCAATCAGTACATTTGGAATGGCCCCGCTGGGGAAATTGTTTTCACGGGTAGGATTGCCCGAATTGATACCTGCGCCGCGCAGATGATACGCGGTGATATTGCCGGATTTATCCAAAGCAGCCCTAAACTTGTACCGCACTGCCGGGCGGTAAGTGCCCCCGGTCATGTCATCTTCACGCGTCCACATCACTTTTACGGGTGCTTTTATGATGCTGGATAGCTCCGCAGCCTCCAAAGCATAATCAGGCCGCAAACGACGGCCAAACCCGCCGCCCATCCGGGGCATTTGTACCGTGATATTTTCTATCGGAATATTGAGCAATTTGGCTGTCTGGTCGCGCAATGCCTGCGGTACCTGCACCGGGCCAATCAGCTCCGCATGGTCGCCTTTTACGTCAGCAAAAAAATTCATGGGCTCCATGGGCGCATGCGACAGGAAGGGGCATTGGTATTCGGCTTCCACCACTTTGGCCGCAGTGCGGAACGCTTCCTCCACGTCACCGTCTTTGCGTTTGATATCGGCTTTGCCATTTGCTATGAGATCGGTAAACAAACGATTGTGATCGGCAGTGCTTTCTAAATTGCCCTCTTTTTCCCATTCTATTTTGAGTACTTCCCGCGCTTTCTTAATTTCCCAAGTGGATTTACCGACTACAGCCACGTTGTTTTTTACCTGTACAACATCAACAATTCCCGGCATGGCTTTGGCGGCATTGCCATCAAAAGACTTGAGTTTCATGCCAAAAGCAGGCGGATGTTGTATCATGGCCATCAGCATACCTTCCCGGTAAAAATCCATCCCGTAGATGGGTTTTCCGGTCAAAATATCCTGGTTGTCCACGCCTTTTATCCAGGTTCCAATGATTTTAAAATCTTTTCGGTCTTTGAGTCGCACCTCTTTTGGTGGCGTTATTTTTGCTGCATCAGCTGCCAGTTCACCGTATCCGAGGCTGCGGCCGCCGCTGTGTTTTACTATGCCGTTGTCGGTGCTGCACTCGCTGACGGGTACACCCCATCGTTTGGCCGCCGCTTCCATCAGCATCTGACGGGCGGTGGCACCTGCCTCACGCAGGCGCTTCCAGGAGTGCGGAATGGATTGGCTGCCACCAGCCACCTGCCGTTCAAATTTAACGGTGTCTAAAGGTGCCTGAACAACCTTAATTTTATTCCAGTCAATGTCCAATTCTTCCGCAACAATAATTGGAAATGCAGTTTTGATGCCCTGCCCTACTTCCGGATTGGGAGAAAAAATGGTGGCACTACCATCGGTATTGATGGAAAGGTAGGCATTAAAATCAAAATTGTTTTCAGCAGCAGCATCTGCTACCTGAGCTTGAAATTTGTCTGATCCAAACAAATCGAACCCCAGAAAAAGTCCGCCACCCATGACAGCGGAATATTTTAGAAAATCGCGACGACTATTTTGTATCATAATGTAGGTCGGGTCATCCTTACCCGACTAAGTTTTGTGAGTCGGGGCATCTTTTCCCGGCTAAGTTTTGTAAGTCGGGGCATCTTTTCCCGGCTAAGTTTTGTGAGTCGGGGCATCTTTTCCCGGCTAAGTTTTGTAAGTCGGGGCATCTTTTCCCGGCTAAGTTTTTACAGGTCGGGGCATCTTTTCCTTGCCCGAATAGGTTTGAACGGGCGTGGATGACCCGTTCTACAGGGCCATTTTAATGGCATCCCGAATGCGGTGATAGGTTCCACATCGGCAGATATTGCCGGACATTGCCTGGTCAATTTCTTTATCCGATGGTTTGGGATTCTTTTTCAGGAAGGCAGCCGCTGTCATGATCTGACCAGCCTGACAATATCCGCATTGTGGCACGTCAATGGCATCCCACGCACGCTGAACGGGGTGATCACCTTTTTCAGAAAGACCTTCTATGGTGGTTATATTTGCATCATTGATCGCAGAAACGGGCAATATACAGGAACGGGTTGCCTCGCCGTTTATATGTACGGTGCAGGCTCCGCAAGCGGCTATACCGCAGCCGTATTTGGTGCCTGTGAGTCTGAGGTGGTCGCGCAAGACCCATAAAAGCGGAGTATCGGGGGCTACGTCTGTTTGGATTTTTTTTCCATTGACGTGCAAGGTAAATATAGCCATAAAGAAAAGATTAGTGATGATATTGAATAGAACCCAAATTTACAAAGACAAAGGTAAGGGAAAATAAATAATGGTGGGGTCCAAAAATATTTTTAAATACTAAGGAACGGTGTCAGCACAAAGTATCAATCTTATCTGATTCCTTTTCACTCAAATTGCCCATCTTTTTGTTTAAATAGCCCCACTATTAGCCCAAAAAGATCGTTATTTGAGCAAAAACTAATTTACCTAAGTTTAGTACTTTATTTTGACACCGTTCCTAAGGAACCCAAACCCCTTTAATCCATCACGACCACCCGTGTTTTTTGGCGTTGCAACCCATTTTCCAATAATACCAAATAAACGCCATCCGGCCAGGAGGACAGGTCAAAAGCGTGGCTATTTGACAGTGTTTGGGGGTGAACCGCTGCCATTAACCTGCCGGTACTATCCAACACTCGCAAGCGCAACGACGGCTCTTGAAGGAGGGCGGGGCTCCAGGAAACTTGCAAAAATTTTGCCTCGGCAAAGGCTTTCAGTTCAACATCAGCGGGTGTTTCGCGGATGCCTGTTACGCAATTAGCAGTCATTTGTACGGTTTTTGTGGCGTCTAAGACGATTTCCTGCATCTGGGTACTACCATCGGGGCAAGTCGCCGTGATTTTATACTTTCCCCGAAATCCGCGCAACGTCAAATCGCCGGAAGTGGTAGTAGTAAAGGTTTCATCGGTCCACCATTTTTTAAAAACCTGATCAATGAATGCTTCTCCGCTGGGCTTCAATATCCAGTCCTGCCGGAAAATAGGTGCATTATTCAGCCAGTGTGCGCCATCCCAAAAACCCCACATCAGGAAACCCTTCATACTGGGATGGGCAAACGTAATAGTCAAAATATCACGCATATAGTCGGCCTGGGTAGCGGGGGACACCAAGCGATCTATGTCGTACTCCGTTACCTTTGCTTCAAGGCCATAGCTATTCCAAAAGTCATCGTAAATGGCTTTTACCCGTGGAATACCCGTTGGAGTAGTAGAAAAATGCCCCTGAAAGCCAATACCTTCCACCGGAGCACCGGCAGCAACGAGCTCATTCAGGCGGTTTTTCCAGGTTGCTATGCCATTGGATGGAGAATCACCCTGCTCAATGGCCACGTAATCGTTGAGATAGAGTACCGAATTGGGGGCTAAAGAATCCGCCTGTCTGAAAATATCCACATACAACTCCCGCCCTGTAACATAACCGGGAGTACCGGCAAATTTAGCAGCATATTCGGTGTTGGCAGTAATTTCATTCAACACATCCCAATCTATCGTTTCGGTGCCGATGCCAGAGTAAGTCAGGATGTTTTTCAGGTGGTTGCGGATACGGGTTTTCAAATAAGCAGGTGTAACGCTTGCATTGATGTCATTTGGTGAATATTGCCAAGAAGGCCATACCAAATTATGTCCGCGCACACTGATGCCGCGATCTTTCAGCCATCTTACATCGCTGGCAATAGCGGGTTTACTGCTGAACCATGCCTGCTCCCAAGCGGGCCATTTCAGGTCGTTTTCAAATACCACTTCGTTAAAACCATGCCCCTTGCCGTCTAAATTGAGGAGTTTTTGTTCATAAGTGGCATCAAAGGCAGAACCGCCATTGAAACGATTGCTCACCACCGCTGTACCAAATTTAAACTCATGCTGTAACATTTCTACGTGTATTTTTACCCCTGATACCGGCTGCCCGCTGTTGTTTTGCACCCGCACAATCATGTCTGCTTTGCGGAATTGTTCGATGTCGGCAGCGGCTTGAGCCCGCCAGGGAGCATTGGCTGCCTGACCATCGTAACCGGAAGAATTGAGTAACACGGGCAATTGACTAAAAAAAACGCTGTTTTGGTAGTTGATACAAGCAGCTCCGCCAATTTCCACTGTTTGGGTGCTCTCTGCTAAGTGTAAACCAATGCTTAATGCTCCGGCATTGTAGGCAGCTTTTGCTTCTACAGGAACGGCGTACAACTGCCATTCACTGCCCACGGAAACCGCCGTGTAGGTTTCTTTGTCGTAAGTGACGGCGTTTTCTGCAAAAATATTCACCTTCGCATTGGGGGTTAGGCTGCGCAACCAAAAAACAATGAGGCATTTATTACCGGCAGCAACAGCCGCAATATTTTTATAATAATGTCCGGCATCCCAAGGATTAGTGCCGGCATTCACCACCCGCCGGCGCCCCTGGGTAAACGATTGCCCGGTGATGGAAAAAGCGGTGGTAATGCCGCCGTAATTCACCTCTGAAGCCAGCGTTGCGGCCTCGGTATTGGGCAGCACCCATTGTGCAGGTGCCGGGAGCGCATAAGTGGTGCGTAGCAGGTTATCCAAACTGCCATGGTAAGCATCTTGTGCTATGAGCGGGAAAAAACATCCCGTAAGCAGGACAAACAAGAAGGTACGGATCATAATGGTAAGTAATTAAAAATGAAGAATCTTACAAAGTGTTTTTGGGCCAAAGGAATATTTGAGGCCAAAAATAGGTTTTTTTATGTTAATAAACTATACAATAAACACAGTTAGGAACGGGTAAATAATAACTTGATAGTTTTAGGCAAGTTAGTTTTTGCTCAAACAACTATCTTTTTGGGCAAATAGTGGGGCTATTTAAAACCGATACTCCAAACCGCCGGAGACAAAAACAGGTGTACCGGTACCAATCTCAAATCCTGCTCCCCAGTGTTTATTGAAGTAACCGCGCAAGCCCAAAAGTGTGACAGCAAATTGAGGAACTGTCCCTGTTCCTCTTAATTTAACCGGGTGATTATCATACATAATACTGCCAATGCTAAAAAAAAACGCATTAATTTTCAAAAGTTTGGTGTTGTTAGCAAGATTTCGGGCTTGCTTATTACTAAAATCGCCAGACCCCTGAGCCGTCCAGATACCTACACCCATACTCAGCCCGGAATACATATCTAATTGCCTTTTTTTGATAAAATGATATTGCGGCCGAATTTGCAGGGAAATATGGGACTGCCTAATGGTACCACTTCCCGCAATTTCAACGTCACTTTTGTATCTGAGGCCCGAAAAATCAAGATGGAGGCTGTGATAAGCAGCCGAAATACCAAGACTAAAACGCTTTTGCAAACTGCGATCGTAAGCGAGTTGTACGGTAGGGCCATTGCTGCCTCCGAATAGTACATACGGAATCGGTATATTTTGATCTTTTTCACCAATACTTATTTCATCAAAATGGATAAAGTTATATTGATTAGCGCCTATATGTGCCGAAAATGCTCCGCGATAAATTTGCTGTTGAGCCACGGCGGAAGCACAAAAAAATGATAATACGAGGATGAAAATGAGTTTCATGACAATAAATAATTTGTTATATTTAAAAAATTTTGTTACGTACGTTAATGAAAATAAACGTGGTTATTATTTTGCTTAAAATACACATAATCAAATAGTTGTAGAGAAAATAATTCATAATTTATAACTACTTACGTTTACACTATGGCTTTTTTCCATTTTCCTTTTTTAAATACCCAAATAGCCGCCACTGCCAGCCCCGATTCCGCAATGATGATGCTCCAATAGACACCAGCCTGCCCCCACTCTAAATGCAAAGCAAGTAACCAGGCGCATGGCATTTCTACCAGCCAAAAAAAGATAAAATTGAGCAAGGTAGGGGTAAACGTATCCCCTGCACCATTAATGGCCTGCGATACGATCATACCATAACCGTAAAATATATAGCCACCGGCTAATATGCGAAGGGCCATCGTGCCGGCACGCAACACCTCGGGTTCGTTGGTGAAAATTCCGATTAAAAAAGGTGCAATAATAAGGTAAATAATCCCCACTGAACCCATAAAAATCATATTAAACCAAGCGGTGCGCCACACCGATTTTTCAGCGCGATCGGGCTTTCCGGCTCCGAGGTTTTGTCCCGTGAGCGTGGCGGCGGCATTGGCCATGCCCCAGGAAGGCAAAATAGTGAAAATAACAATTCGAATGGCAATGGTGTAACCCGCCGTAACTTCCTTGCTGATTTGCCCGAGAATAAAGATTAAAAAAACCCAGCTGGCCGAGGCAATCAAATATTGCCCGGTACTCCCGGCGGAAAGGGAAAGTAGTCTGCCGATCACTATTTTATCGGGTCGAAATTGCTCCCAGCGCAAGCGCACAATACGTCCCACCTGAAATAACTGCCACAACTGGTACAATACACCGACCGAACGCCCGGTGGTAGTAGCCACTGCTGATCCCAATACGCCCAACGCCGGGATCGGCCCCCAGCCAAAAATCAGGATGGGGCAAAGAACGATATTAATAGCATTAGCCAACCATAAGGCGCGCATGGCAGTTCTGGCATCGCCTGCTCCGCGAAAGATGCCATTGAGCATCCAAAGTAACAAAATGGGCAGATTGGCGGTGAGCATCAGGCGGGTAAAAGCCGTGCCCGTATCCGCCACGCTCTGATCGCGGGCCATCAGCCGCAAAATATCTTCTGCAAAAAAGTAGCCGGGAATAGCGATCACAGTAGAAATGACCACTGCAATCAGGATGGTCTGCGCGCCGGCCTTTGCAGCCGCTTCCTTATCGCCCTCGCCAATGCGCCGGGCCACCATCGCCGTAACCGCAGCACTGAGGCCAATAGCAATAGAATACACCAGCGTCAGCACCGATTCCGTCAGGCCAACGGTCGCCACGGCTGCTATGCCAATTTTTGAGACAAAAAATGCATCTACTACGGCAAACAGGGACTCCATCGCCATTTCTAATATCATCGGAATGGACAACAGTACAATAGCCCTGTCAATACTGCCGGAGGTAAAGTCCTGTTCCTCGCCGCGAATAGCCTGCTTTAATACACGAAAAATGCGTTGAATGGAGGTTTCTATTTTAGCCTGCATAAATTTTATTGGGTGACAAATGAGGGCAAGATGGGGGAGGTTTTAAAACATTTTCAAACTAATTTTTAACAAAATTAGTTCCATGTATAAAAAATTGTAGTCGGAATAAATGTTTTAACGTAATTTTACGACTTGAAATGACAATATACTCTATTAAAGCATTGTTATCTAACCAAAATCCCTTTAAAAGAACAAAAATTTGGGCATCCTTCATTTTGCGTGAAAAGTGGTTGACACTTTCTTTGGGCAATTATTTTAAATTACCCTAATAAGTACTTGATTATCAATGCTTTATTTTAATTTATTTTTATTTGCCGAAAATAAAAGTGTCAATTACTTATGAAGGATGCCAAAATTTGTTATATTTTTTTTTGCAAATGAATAAATTGAATGGTAACAAGTGCCTAAGCGGGAATAAACGCGGTTTTAATTCTTCCTTATTATTTGATTAGGAGCGAATTGCAGGATTCATCTCTCTCTCCTCTCTCCTCTCTCATATCTCATATCTCATATCTCCTCTCTCATATCTCCTCTCTCCTCTCTCCTCTCTCCTCTCTCATATCTCCTCTCTCACTTAACACCATTTAATTCATTCATTCCCTTGTTTTATGAACGCCAAACGTATTCGTTGGATTATTGGATTGATGGCAGCTGCCTTGATGGGTAGTATTTGCCTGCAAATTTATTGGATTGGCTGGAATATCCGGTTGAATGAAGAACAATTTGATAAAAATGTTTTTGAAACCCTCAACCGAGTGGCCGATAAATTGCAATATTATGAAAATGAAAAAGTATTAGAGGCCGTCAATCGTTCGCGAGCGGCTTTCAGCGAGGTTAATCGCAATTTGCAAAGACCCCCTCAATATTCGGAAAACGGCTATGCTGCTCGGCGTATTGTCCGGGACAGCCAGATAAATGCTGTGGCACCCGCTCCTACTTTTGAAGATAACGCTACCATGTGGGAATTCATGAAAGTCAGCCAAATGATAGATTCCAAACCATTGGCTGAACGGATTTCCTTAGACCTCCTGGCACAATCTATGCAGGAAGAAATGGCCAGTCATGGCATTAAATCCGACAATCAATACGGCATTTTTTCAAAAGCCCGCAACGATTATGTGATTGTAAACGACCACTATGTTGTCAAGACCGATGCTTCACAGGCATCCAATGTCTCCTCTGGCGGCACACCTACCTTAGATAATTCTCCGTATCGGGTGGTGCTCTTCTCTCAAGACATCGAATCTCCAGGTTATCTGTCCATTTATTTCCCCAACCGAACCTCTTTAGTATTGGGCTCTGTCTGGCCTACTTTACTGTTGTCCGTTATTTTTACCGGCCTGATTTTCTTCTGCTTTTATTACACAGTAATGGTCATTTTCCGTCAGAAAAAACTCTCTGAAATGAAAACGGATTTTATCAATAATATGACCCACGAATTCAAAACACCCATTGCAACTATTTCTTTGGCAGCAGATAGCATCAACAACCAACAGATCATAGACAAACCGGATAAAATCAGGCGGTTTATTGATATTATCCGACAAGAAAACCGCCGGATGAACAGTCAGGTAGAAAGAGTTTTGCAAATGGCCCTGATTGACAAAGACGATTTTCATCTTAGGCTTGGGGAAGTCAATATCCACGAAATCATTGAGCAGGCTGTTACCAATTTTGGCGTTCAAATTGAAAAAAGAGCAGGCTCACTCCATACTCAACTCGCTGCTACCCGCCCGGTGGTAGAAGGAGACTCAACCCATCTGACGGGCATTATTCACAACCTTTTGGATAATGCTAATAAATATAGCCCTGAAAACCCGGAAATAACCGTTAAAACCCGGGATGTGCCAATTGGGATTGAAATCATCGTACAGGATGAAGGCATTGGCATCAACAAAGAAGCCCGCAAACATATCTTTGATAAGTTTTATCGGGTACACACTGGCAACGTCCACGATGTGAAAGGATTCGGTCTCGGTTTGAGTTATGTAAAAGCCATTGTAACAGCCCACAAAGGACTGATTGATTTGAAAAGTGAACCCGGAAAAGGCAGTAGTTTTATCGTAACCCTCCCAACCCGGACGGGTAACCCCGAATTGCGGGTGCTGGCAGATGTGAGTGTGGGGAATTGAGGCAGGAGAATTCAGACTTCAGACACAAGACTTCAGACACAAGACTTCAGACACAAGACTTCAGACACAAGACTTCAGACACAAGACTTCAGACACAAGACTTCAGACAAGAGATTTCAGACACAAGATTTCAGACACAAGATTTCAGACACAAGACTTCAGACAAGAGATTTCAGACACAAGACTTCAGACAAGAGATTTCAGACACAAGACTTCAGACAAGAGATTTCAGACACAAGACTTCAGACACAAGACTTCAGACACAAGACTTCAGACAAGAGATTTCAGACACAAGATTTCAGACACAAGACACAAGACAACTGGGGAAACACCAAAACACCAAAAAACACTAAAATACTAAAACACTATGCATCGTCGCGAATTTATCCAAATGCGCAAAAATCAACCCGCATCGCCAGTCCAGTCCCCCGCAGAGATGGGAGCCATGCCATCCGATTTAGCCCATCGTCTTACCGCCCGCGCCGCCGCGCCGCCGCTTTCCGGTTTGGCCCCTTACAAAGGCCCCTGGACGCGCAACGAGGTGACACACCTGCTGCGCCGCACTGGCTTCGGTGCCATTAAGGCTGATATAGACCATTTTACGGCAAAAAGTATGCTGGAATCGGTCAATGAATTGCTACGCCAACCCTACATACCGCCGCCGCTGCCAGTCAATGATTACAACAATCAGGACTACACGGATCCGGACGTGCCCTTCGGCGAAACGTTTGTCAATGCGCCTTATAACCTTGATGCCGAAGGCAGCCGCACGGAAAGTACCCGTGCCTGGTGGATACGGCAACAGTTGAACAGTGGCCGCGACATCCGCGAAAAAATGACGCTGTTTTGGCACAACCATTTGGCCATACAATTTTACGAAATTTATTTTGGTGCGCCATTGTTCCGGTATGTGAAACTACTGCGGGATGGCGCTTTGGGCAATTTTAAAACGCTTATCAGGGAAATTACGCTTGATCCGGCCATGCTGATTTACCTAAATGGCTACCTGAACTCCAAAGATGCACCGGATGAAAATTATGCCCGCGAAGTTCAGGAACTATTTGTGATCGGTAAAGACCTGCCCCAACACTACACGGAAGAAGACGTGCGGGCAGCAGCCCGATTGCTCACCGGCTGGCGCACAGACGGGTATAATACTTTTTATGATGCCAATGAACACGATACCGATGACAAACAGTTTTCTGCCTTCTATGGCAACCGAATCATCAAAGGCAGAAGCAGCGGTTCGGGTGGCCATGCAGAATTGGATGATTTTTTGGATATGCTGTTCAATCACCCGGAGACAGCCAAATTTATTTGTCGGAAATTGTACCGTTTTTTTGTGTTTTATGGTATAGATGCCACCACCGAGCAAAATATCATTGAACCATTGGCCCAAATTTTTCGGGCAAACAACTACCAGATACTACCTGTTTTAGAAACCCTGTTTAAAAGCGAACACTTCTTTGATCCGCTCAATCGGGGTGTCATCATCAAAAGCCCGCTCGATTTTGGAATCGGGCTGTACCGCGAGTTTGGTATCACCCTGCCGGGCAATGCAGATATTTACGACAATTATATTTTGAGCCTTTACTGGGCATATATACTTTCCGATCTGCTGCAATTTCTTGGAGAACCCCCTAATGTAGCCGGTTGGCAAGCGTATTATCAAAAACCAGCGTTGGATAAGATGTGGATCAATACCGGAACGCTCCCACGCCGTGGTCAAATCACGGAATTTATGATTTTTGTGGGGCTGTACGCCGATAATTCCCAGGCAGTCATAGACCCGCTGGCCTGGGCAGATACCCTCACCAACCCCTCCGATGTGAATGACTTGGTGAATGAAACACTGGAATTAATGCTCGGACTTCCGGTTACTCAACCCGTCAAAAATTTTCTAAAATCCATATTGTTGTCCGATTTGCCCGCCGAATATTACTGGACAGATGCCTGGGAAGCCTGGAAAGCCGACCCAACCAATGAAATGCTGCGCGGGACAGTATTAACCCGTTTGCAGGGTTTTTTATGGGCTTTGCTCCAAAAAGAAGAGTATCAGCTGATGTAAGTCCACAGTCCATAGTCAGACAGTCCACAGTTAAACAGTCCACAGTCAATTCAACAAATAAACCCATAAACAGCCGCAATATTTTAATTATGAAACGTCGTAATTTTCTCAAAAATATAACCGCCGGGGTGGCTATTCCATCGCTGGTGAATGGGTTTGGTGTAACGGCTTACGCCAATTCCCCTTTTTCTCCGCTGCTCAACGCCATCACCACCGATACGGATCATGTGTTGGTGATGGTTCAATTGGCCGGAGGCAACGACGGACTCAATACTTTGGTGCCGTTGGATCAATACGATCGCCTGCAAAAAGGCCGGGCTGATGTAATAATGCCCAAAAACAAACTCCTTTCGCTCACCGGCGTAACCAAATCCGCCTTTCACCCGGCCCTGACGGGTCTGCGCAGCCTTTATGACGAAGGTATGGTACGGGTGGTACAAAGCGTGGGTTATCCCGAGCAAAGTTACAGCCATTTTCGTTCTACGGATATCTGGATGTCGGGCGCCAACGCCAACGAATACGTGCCGAGTGGCTGGGCAGGCCGATACCTGAATTATGAATACCCCAATTTTCCGGCAGATTACCCCAATCCGCAAGTGCCCCACCCGCTGGCGATAGAGATCGGTTATTCGCAATCACTCAGCCTCATGGGGCCTCAAACGGGTATGGGATACGTCATTGCCGACCCGGAATATTTTTACAACCTGCTGGCCGGCGTGCAAGACCCCGCCCCCAATACGCCTGCCGGAGCACAACTCTCGTATATCCGCTTAGTAGCGCAACAATCACGAGCGTATGCACAATCCATTGTTGCTGCATCCGGGAAAGTGACGGCTCAGGGTGCTTACCCGGAAACGGAATTGGCGGTAAAACTCAAAATCATCGCCCGACTGATTGCCGGAGGATTAAAAACCCGCCTGTACGTAGTGACTTTGGATGGCTTTGATACCCACGACACTCAGGTAGACCCCGCCGATCACACGGCAGGTGACCATGCCGACCTGCTGAAAACATTAGGAGATGCCATCCGCGCATTCACGGATGATATCCGTACCCTCGGCGTAGCGGATCGGGTGACCGGCATGACGTTCTCTGAATTTGGCCGCCGCATCACGGCCAATGCCAGTGGCGGCACCGACCACGGCGAAGCGGCACCGATGTTTTTGTTTGGAAAAGCGGTGTCAGGTGGCATACTCGGCAATAACCCGGAAATACCGGCCAACCCGACGGAGGAAGATAATTTGCCTCTGCAGTTTGATTTCCGTTCCGTTTATGCCACCATTATGCGCGATTGGCTTTGTGTGCCGGAGCCTGATGTGTCGGCTGTTATGCTGCACAAACATCCGTATTTAGATTTGTTTAGATCGGGAGTGGCTTGTATCTCCACGGCAGTACGCGATGCAAATCGGGCAGCGGGAACAGCCCTGCTGCGGGTATCACCCAATCCGTTCAGCGATCAGGTGCGATTGGAATATGAAACCAAAGGCAACCAATGTATCGTGCAGGTGCTGGATGTCCACGGTAAGGTATTGGCTACCCCTGTACGATCTTTACAGCCAGCGGGTATTTATTCCGAATGGTGGGACGCCACTGCGCTGCCGGCCGGCACCTACTTTTTCAGGTTGTTGAATGGATTGCAGCAACAGACGAAGATGGGAGTAAAGGAATAAATATTCGTGGCAGTTAATCAAACGTTTACTAAACTTTTAAAGTTTAGTAAACGTCAGCACCACTAAAATTTAAAGTTTAGTAAACGTCACCACCACTAAAATTGTCAAAGAGCCAAAAATTTTATCCCCCGTAAAATAAGCAGCCGTCAATAGACAAGTTCAATATTTGAGGCAGAACAGCGGATTTTTGGCCTGATTGAGGCTTTTTTTTGAGTTTACAGCCTACTTACCTGCCAGTGGCACGGGGAAATACCGTTTGACAACGGCACGACGTTACAACAGTACGTTGTCATTTGACAGGATTTCAGGTTATTCAAAAAAATATTTCACATTTCTCTAAATACACCATAACTGTTGACTACCAGCTATTCACCAGGCCGATCGAATGGGGAAACGCCGAATCAAATTTGCCGAATCAGCAACCGGTACTGCGGTAAAATGCCCGTGTTTACCAAGCAACAGGGAGACGGAAGGTTCGGTAAGTTCTTTTACATCGTCTCCTACCGGTATCATACTGTGCGCTATTGATTGTCGGACAATATCCTTTTGGCCGTCGCCGTCATAATCAAATAACCAACTGCCAATCAGGTTTTGGCCGCCATCGCCGCCATACCACTCCGCCAGCGTTATCCTTTCGGTAAACCTTTTTTGGGGTAAACTGTAGAGCAGCAGGGAGTGGTGTTGAAACCAAAACTGCCTGATCTCTACCCAATAGGCGGTGATACTGTCATTTAGGGCAAAATAGTATCTGCCCAAAACAACGGCTGCCGATGAATCAGCCACATAATCAATCTCCTGTAAAAAGGCTGATGGAAGGGTGCTAAAAAACAGCCGATTGGGTATTGTATCACCCGCGACGATGCTATCCGATTGGGCGGAGATTTCTGCATGAATCGTGTCGGTTGGCGGGAGCAACTGAAAATAGTCAGTTATCTCCCGTTTTTTGACCGATACCGATGTATGGCAGGCAGCGAACAGAGCGATGCCCAAACAGGAAAAAAAGCAGATACGAAAGGAAGTCATAACAGAGAATCGTTTGATGATGAGTAAAACAAACCGTTGTCAAATCGTGCCATTACCCGGCAAATGTCACAGCCATATTGTTTTTTCACTGATCGGACCGCGCTTCCCCGGTATTTCCGACATCTGATGCCAACCTGTATAGAATAACCCCAAACAGGTTTCACCGGGCGGCAAATCAAGTAATGCCGGGCGGCCGATCATGGCACCGGGAGAACTCCAGTAACACCCAAGATTTAAATCGGTTGCCACCAACCACATATTTTGTACCGCACAGGCCACCGCAGCCAATTCTTCCCATTCCGGCACCCGATTTTCCAAATCGCGCTGCATGCAAATAGCAATAACCGCCCCGGATCGCAACGGATTCTCGCGCATTTTTATTTTTTTCTCTTCGGTAATCTCCTTTTCCACGGTGTTTTTTTCGTAAAACGCCACTAAATAATCGCCCAACTGTTTGCGGCTTTCCTCCGAATGAAACACCTGAAACCGCCACGGTTCCGTCAGGCGGTGTGTGGGTGCCCAGTTAGCCGCTTCTAATAGCAAGGCTACAGTGGCGCGTTCAACCGGCTCCCCCGGCGTATAATTTTTGGGGTATATGGCCCTTCGGCGGCGTATTAATGTTTGAATATTCATGTATTATTACATCGTTTTTATTGGTGACAGAAACGAAATATAACCCTCGGGGTAAAGATGTCATATTAACTGTTGTTGCCTGTTGGAACAACGATATGCCCGACAGAGATACCATGATGCCGCCTGTGCCATCCGAAACGGTCAGAATATCCGAAGTTTGAAGTTGTATATTGCATTTACACGGGAGCAATTGCGGTTTGTCCAGCTGCTAATGAAGTAGCAAGAAAAATATCCATAAAAATTTCAGAAACATATTTGATCTGAGTTTTTTATTTTATCCACACTAAAAAATAATAGCGAATACAAGCATACCTTTGTGATTGACGAAAAAAACATAAATATGCAAGTACCCGCTACGAGCGCAAAGATACTACAAGATTCGCTTCGATAGATTTTAAACCACCAAAACCTTTTTTTTCACTTTTTTCAGGTGATTTTCTAAGTTTTGAAGGACACCTGTACAAGTCAGTCACTGATTTGTACGATTCAATTGCCTCTGTGTTTGTGCAATTAGTCAGCGATTTAGGCCCTTATCAGGAGCATTTACGTACATGAAAGGAATAATAGCACCCCACAAGCAACAATTAGACCATAACTTTCCCGTGCAAAAAAAAATTATTTTTACCGTGTTTGTTTGCCTGCTGGCAAACTTGTCTGCTCTTTTTTTTCAGGATAGTCTCGTTGTCTCCTGCACCAACGGCAAACAAACTTGTGGCTCTTTGACAATTTTTGTGGTTGCACCCAAAAGCAGGTTTAAAAAAATGACTATTCTGTTGAAAATCATACGCTTATGGAATCTTAAAAGTTTCGTAAAAACCGGTGCTGAACGACTACGGTATGGAAGAATTAAATTGATCTTCAACAAGTTACATTTTTGGAAGCCATCTTCAGTGCGTATTTTTATCTTATTAGCCGAATATTGGCTCTAACCACGCCTGAAAATGGGCTATTGGTTTTAAGGGTTTTCATAACAATTTGATTGTCAATTATAATGCCTCCATACAATAGTCGCGCGGTACCATTAGTTTCGTCATTTTACTTATTATTAAATGATTTTAAAATCACCATATTCGACACTAAAAAGTCGTCGCCTCGGTATGCTTC